>Ga0265296_1003872_pt1 | contig 13463 bp, 8 predicted proteins | sample MunlanPumphouse1_FD_189073 | JGI IMG/M metagenome (GOLD analysis project Ga0265296, IMG submission 189073) | Groundwater microbial communities from a municipal landfill in Southern Ontario, Canada - Pumphouse #1 | ecosystem: Environmental > Aquatic > Deep subsurface > Groundwater | place: Canada... | reverse complement strand
AGGCCGAGCCGATGTATCAGCGCGCGCTCGACATTCACGCGGGCATCGCCGGCACCGATAGTCCCTCCTACGCTTCTACGCTGATCAACCTCGGCTACAATTTGCGCGACGGCGGCCAGGGCGAACGCGCCGAACCACTCATGCGCCAGGCGCTCACCGTCTTTCGCGCCAAATTCGGGGAGGATAATCCCGAAACCGCCTGGGCCTATCTCAGCCTCGGGACGACGCTCGGCGGTCTCGGGCGCTACGCCGAAGAGGCCGAGATGAGCGGCAAGGCGCTCGCCATCCGTCGCCGCTTGCTGGGCGAGGACCATCCGCTGACCGCCGTCGCCTACAACAATGTCGGCTCGGCGCTGGTGCGCAGCGACCGCAGCGGCGCGGGCGACCGCGCCGCCGAACCCTATTACCGGCAAGCGCTCGCGATCCTGCGGCGCAGCGTCGGTGACGCGCATATCGACACTGCGCGCGCCTATGAAAATCTGGCCCTGACCCTGCTGCGGCAGGACAAGGCCGTCGAGGCCGAAGCCGCCGCGGCGCAGGCGGTCGCAATCTTGCGGCGGCTGAACGAACAAAGCGCGGCGGGCAGCGGCGCCGTCGGGTTGGCGGCGCTTGACCGGCAGCAAGTGGCGCCCGATCGCAGCATTTTTACGACCTACATGAACGCGGCCTTCGCCCTGATGGACGCCACCCCCGACGCGGCGACACAGTCGCAGATCCAGGACCGCGTATTCCGCGCCGCGCAGGATGCAATCGCTTCCGCCTCGGGCCGCGCGGTGCTGCAAACCGCGGCGCGCGGCGCCGCCAAGACCCCCCAAATGGCCGAAGCGGTACGTCAGGAACAGGATCTCGCCGCCAAAGCCAACCTGATCGACAAGAATTTGCTGCGCGCCCTCGCCGCGCGCAAACCGGTCGAGGCGGCGCGACTGCGCGGCGAACTCGATACGGTGCAGGCCGAGCTCGCCGACGTCAGCGCGCTGATCGACAAAAAATATCCCGCTTATCGCCAGCTCGTTTCGCCGCGGCCGATCAGCCTCGCCGAAGCGCGGCAGGCGCTGCAGCCCGGCGAGGCGTTGCTGCTGATGACGGAGGCGTCGAATGCGCTGCATCTGTTCGTCGTCACCCCGACCTCAGTCGGGTGGAGTCGTCCCGGTAAAGAGGTTGGGGTCGTCCTGAAACAGATTTCGGACCTGCGCTGCGACGTCGATTTCGCGACCTGTTCGGCGGCGCGCAAGGCCGAACTCGACGCGCTGGCGATGTCACCGATGGAACTCGAAGGTCACCGCCGCTTCGACCTCGACACCGCGAACGCGCTCTACAAGCTGTTGATCGAACCGGTCGAACCGTTGCTCAAGGACAGCCAGCGTATCTATGTCGCCAGCTCGGGCAAGCTTGGCGACCTGCCGCTCGCGATGCTGTCGGCAACCGCGCGGCCCGAGGGCGCCGACGTCGCCGATCCCGACACGCTCGCGCGCGCAGCCTGGCTGTCCGACCGTTTCGCCTTTACCAGCCTGCCCGCGGTCGCGGCGCTGACGCTGACGCGCGAACCGCGCGCGGCGCGGCACAATACGCGCTTCAGCGGCTATGGCGCGCCTGTCCTGATCGGCGGCGACGCCGGGTCGCGCGCCGGCATCGGGGTGTTTCGCGGCATGTCCGAATCGGGGTCGCCGCTTGCCGATCCCGACGCGCTGCGCCGCCTTGCGCCGCTGCCCGGAACCAAAATCGAACTCGCCGCGATGGCCAAATTGTTCGGCGCTGCCCCAAGCCAGCTCACCATCGACGGCCAGGCGACCGAGGCCGCACTGCGCCAGGATCCGGCGCTCGCGACCAGCGACATCATCGCCATTGCCACCCACGGCCTGCTTCCCGAACCGGGGTTCGGCTTCACCGAGCCGGGGCTCGTGCTCACGCCGCCGACCACCCCCAGCGACAGCGACGACGGCCTGCTCACCGCGACCGAAGCCGCGCGGCTGACCCTCTCGGCCGATTGGGTGATCCTCTCGGCATGCAACACCGCGTCGGCGGAAAATTCGGGCGCCGGCGACAGCCTGTCGGCGCTCGCGCGCGGCTTTCTCTATGCTGGGGCCGACGCGCTGCTCGCCAGCCACTGGCGCGTGTCCGACGATGCGACTGCGGTGCTCACCGTCGAAACGCTGCTCGCACGCCGCACCAACCCCGCGCTGTCGCGCGCGCAGGCGCTGCAAGAGGGCATGGCCGCGGTGCGCAGCGGCAAGCGCGCCGACGGCAGCGCGATCGCGGGCTGGAAAGCCGCCTGGGCGCATCCCGCCGCCTGGGCCGCCTTCACCAACATCGCCAACCGCGACGATTGATTTCCCTTCGGTGTGGCGCCCATTATAGCGGCGCCACACCGAACGGAGTACCTCGCCAATGCCGATCATGGCCGCCCGCGTCTATCATGACGGCAAACTTGTCCGCGACATCGGTCCCGACGAGGAACTTCCCGACGATTGCGCCGAGGGCGATTTCTTCTGGCTCGGGTTGTTTGAACCGACCCCCGGCGAGCTTGAGGGGATCGCCAAACGCTTCGGCCTCCATCCGCTCGCGGTCGAGGATGCGACCAAGGCGAAACAGCTCCCCAAGGTCGAAGTCTATGGCGACCAGATGTTCATCATCGCCAGCACCGGCAATCTGGGGGCCGGGACGATCCAGTCGGGCGAGACCGCGATTTTTGTCGGGCGCCATTTCATCGTCACCGTCCGTCACGGCTCGGCGCGCACCCACAGCGAGGTGCGCGCGCGGCTCGAAACGCTCCCCGCCAAGCTCGCGCATGGCCCCGACTACGTCCTCTATGCGATCCTTGATTTCATCGTCGACGGCTATTTCCCGCTGATCGACGCGATCGAGGACCGCATGCTGCTGGTCGAGGACAGCGTGATGGACACCCCGCTCGACGCCGCCGCGATCCGCCAGCTTTACGCGCAGCGCCACGAAGTTATCCGCTTCCAGCGGCTCGCCGGATTGATGAAGGACGTCGCTGGGCGCCTTGCGGGCGAGGATGACCTGCCGTGCATTGACCCCGCGGTACGCCCCTTTTTCCGCGACGTGTGGGATCATGTCCAGCGCGCCGAATTCCGCCTCACCGGGCTGCGCGATGTCGCGGCGTCAGTGATCGAGACCAACGGCATGCTCGAACAGCAACGCCAGGGCGTCATCACCCGCCAGCTCGCCGCCTGGGCCGCGATCCTCGCCGTGCCGACCGCGATCGCCGGGATATACGGCATGAATTTCGACTTCATGCCCGAACTCGATTGGGCGCTTGGCTATCCCTTCGCGCTAACCCTGATCTTCGGCGGCTCGGCGCTCGTCTTCTGGCGCTTCAAGAGTATCGGCTGGCTATAGGCATCCACTTGCCCTTGGTGCGGCTGGTCAGATGAAATTGCCAGCAGCGGTCGCAGCGATAGGGCCGTAGCGCCAGCCCCGCGGCCTTGGCCGCGTCGATCGCCGCCGCGGCAGATGCATAGCGGATTTTACGAATGCAGACGCTCTGCCGCGTCCGCATGTGTCAGCTCGCCATCACCTTTGCGATCATCCGCTCTTCCTTGGCGATCCAAGGCGCGATGCTCGGCCGCGAAAGGATCGCTTCGCTCCACGCCGCAGCCTTGGGATAGGCCGCCGCATCGACCCCGCATCCGCAGTGGCGCAGGTTCATCAGCGGCGACGCGACCGCGAGGTCAGCGAGCGTCAGCCGATCGCCAACCAGAAACCCCGACACCGGGATCGCGCTTTCCAGATACGCCAGCAGCTTGGGCAGTTCTTCACTCTCGGCCAGCGCCGCTGCCGCGAGATCGCCCTCGCGCCCCAGGAATTTCGGCGCGACGATGCGGTTAAAGAACATCTTGCCGCCGCACGCCGCCAGCACCGTGTCGCCAAACTCGTCCCACCAGATCACCCGCCCGCGTTCCTGCGGGTCGGTCGGGATCAGCGGCGGTTCGGGATATTTCGCTTCCAGATAATGGATGATCGCGCTCGAATCGGCGAGGGTGAAGCCGTCGTCCTCCATCGCGGGCATCTTGCCCAGCGGCGACGCGGCGCGGAACCCCGGATCGGGATCGCCGATGCCGACACCCTTCAGCTCGAAATCGATCCCCTTTTCGCCCAGATACGCCAGCACTTTGCGCACGAACGGCGACACCAAAGACCCGTAAATAATCATCCCGCGACGCTCCTTTTCCCAGAGGTTACAGCATAGGCGAAAGGTTGCGCCCCGCAACCCATCCGCCGCAAAATCGCCGCCGCGCGAAATATTCTTGCCAACGCCCGCGCCGCGTGGAACATCCGGAATGCGAGGGGGGCGCTGCCACGGCAGCCAGCAGGCAGGAATATTGAATGCGCCCTAATTCATGGGCAGATCGGCTGTTGGCGCTGCTGGTCCGGTTTGTCGGGCTGGTCATCCTCTTGGCAACGCTCGCCGCCGCCACTGCAAGTTTCCTGTATAATCAATCGGAAGAGGCCGATCGCGCGGCCCGCGTTGCAGCGCAGGTCAACATGCGGCTGCACGATCATGTCGCGGTGCTGAAGGGCGTGCGCGCGCTCTATCAATCGGACGCCGCCGCCAGCGGCCCCGGCATCCGCGCCTATCTCGCCGCGCTGCAACCGCAGGTACAGGCACCGGGAATGGAGGGCGTCGGCATCGCGGCCGCAATGCGCGCTGACACCCCCGCCGCGGTCGAGGCGAAGCTCCGCGAAAATTATGGCCGCGATATCAAGGTGTGGCCCGCGACCGACCAGCCGATCGGCTTTCCCGTCGTCCTCGTCGAACCCTATACGCCGCGCCGCAACGCCGCGCTCGGTTTCGATATGTACAGCGACCCGACCCGCCGCGCCGCGATGCGCCGCGCCTGGCAAACGGGCCAACCCGCCGCGAGCGGCATCGTCCAGCTCGCGCAGGAAAAGGGCATCACCACCAAACAGCCGGGCTTTCTGATCTACCTGCCCGTTTATGCCCGCACCCCGGTTGGCGCGAACCCCGATACGCTTGCCGCCGCGCCCGGAACCCGCGCGGTCGAAGCCTTCGTCTATGCGCCGTTCCGCACCGCAGACATGATGAAAGCGGTGCTCGGATCGCAACTCGACACCATCGACGGCATCGAGATTTATGCCGGCGAAGGCCCCTCGGCACCGCTCGTCTTTAGCAAAGGGACGATGGGCTGGGACGCGCAGGAACAGGTGCTGCGCGTCGCCGACCGGCAATGGACGATGCGAATTTCCTACGGCCGTCTGCTCGAACGGCTCGGGCGCCCGCTCGCGATCATGATCTTCGGCATCGCCGTCGCGCTGCTCGCGACCCAGCTCCACCGCGTCCAGCGGCGGCGCATCGACGCCTTTCAGGCGCTCGCCGCCGAAAAGGCGCGCCATGCCGAGGACCGCGAACTGATGATCGGCGAAATGGCGCACCGGATGAAAAACGCCTTTGCGCGCATCGGGGCGCTCGCGCGCATCACCTTGCGCGAATCCTCCAGCCTCGACGACTTCGAAACCCGCTTCGACGGCCGGATGCGCGCGCTGTCCGATGCCAAGCAGATGCTGGTCACCGGCGCGGTCGACACCGTCGAGCTGGGCAAGATCGTCCGCCGCGAACTCGAACTCGCCGGACGCTCGGCCGAACAGATGGCCGCGGTTACCGGCCCCGACGTCCGTCTCGACGACGAAGGCGCGCAGGCGCTGTCGCTCGCGATCCACGAATTCGTCACCAACAGCATCAAATATGGCGCGCTTTCGGGCCAAGGCGACCTTGCGGTCGGCTGGCACCGCGACGGCGGCGACATCGAACTCAGCTGGACCGAGAGCGGCCTGCCCGAAACCCCGCAAATCGACAGCGAAAGCTTTGGTACCCAATTCATCCGCACCCTGATCGAACGGCAATTGAAGGGCAGCTGGCAGCGCAGCGCCGCCGACCACCGCCTGTCCATCACCATCCGCTGGCCCGACCGTGAACCCACGCGCTGACGCCAAAAGCCAGGAAACTCGCTGGCAGATCTGGATCGACCGCGGCGGCACCTTCACCGACGTCGTCGCGCGCGCGCCCGATGGCCGCGTCGTCACCACCAAATATCTCAGCGAAGACCCCGCGCGCCCCGGCGACGCCGCGGTCGGCGCGATCCGCGACCTGACCGGCGCGGGCGCGGGTCCGCTCCCGCCGCTCGCGATCCGCATGGGCAGCACCGTCGCGACCAACGCGCTGCTCGAACGCAAGGGCGAACCGACTTTGCTCGCGATCACCCGCGGCTTCGGCGACGCGCTGACCATCGGCTACCAGGACCGCCCCGAACTCTTCGCCCGCAAACTCGTCCGCATCCCGCCTCCGCACGCCGCAGTCGCCGAGATTGCCGAACGCGTCGGCCCCGACGGCGCCGTCCTGACCCCGCTCGATGAAGCCGCCGCGCGCGCCTCGCTGCAAGCCGCGCGCGACCAAGGTCTCACCAGCATCGCGATCGTGCTGATGCACGGCTATCGCTATCCCGCGCACGAACAACGCCTCGCCGCCATCGCCGCCGAAATCGGCTTCACCCAGATCTCGACCAGCCACGACGTCAGCGCGCTAATCAAGCTGATCGGGCGCGGCGACACCACCCTCGCCGACGCCTATCTCTCGCCCGTCCTCCACCATTATGTCCGGCAATTCATCGCGCAGCTGGGCGACGGCGTCGATCCGCAGTTCATGAAAAGCTCGGGCGGCCTCGCCTCTGCCGCCGTCTTCCACGGCCGCGACGCGATCCTCTCCGGCCCCGCGGGCGGCATCGTCGGCATGGTCGGCAGCGCCGCACCGCTCGGCAAGACCCGACTCATCGGCTTCGACATGGGCGGCACCTCGACCGACGTCAGCCACTATGCCGGGCGCCTCGAGCGCGATAACGAGACGATCGTCGCGGGCACGCGCATCCGCGCCCCGATGCTGCGCATCCATACCGTCGCCGCCGGGGGAGGCTCGATCTGCCGCTGGGACGGCACCCGCCTGTCGGTCGGCCCCGAAAGCGCCGGTGCCAACCCCGGCCCCGCCGCCTATGGCCGTGCCGGGCCGCTCACCGTCACCGACTGCAACGTGCTGCTCGGCAAGATCCAGCCTGCGCATTTCCCCAAACTCTTTGGCCCGAACGGCGACCAGCCGCTCGACCGCGCTGTCGTCGAACGCAAATTCGCCGCGATGGCCGCCGAAGTTGGGGGCATCACCCCCGAAGCGCTCGCCGAAGGCCTGCTCAGCATCGCGGTCCAGCAGATGGCCAACGCGATCAAGCGCATCACCATCGCCCGCGGCCATGACGTGTCGCAGGACTACAGCCTCGTCGGTTTCGGCGGCGCCGCGGGCCAGCATGTCTGCCTCGTCGCCGACGCGCTCGGGGTCGACGAAATCCTCCTCCACCCGCTCGCCGGGGTGCTCTCGGCCTATGGCATGGGCCTCGCCAGGCCCTCGGCGATCCGCGAGCGCACGCTGGCGCTGAAACTTGACGAGGACTGCGCCGCCGCCCTCGTCGCGGTCGAAACCGACCTTTCGGCGCAGGCGCGCGCCGAACTCGCGCCCGACGCCGACACCATCCGCGAAACGCTACTCTTTGTTCGCCTCGCCGACAGCGACAATGCCATCGAACTTGCGCTCGCACCGCCCGCCGAGGTCGCCGCCGCCTTCGCCGCCGCCTTCCGCCAGCGCTTCGGCTACGCCCCGCACAACAATCTGGTCGTCGACCGCATCCGCGTCGAACTGACCGAGGCAGGCGATACCGCCGCCACGCTGCCGCCGCCCGCGCCCGGCCCCGAAACCGCCCCCGAAACCGTCACCGCCTGGCTCGCGGGCGCATGGCGCGATGTCCCGCTTCACCAGCGCGCCAACCTCGCGCCGGGCCGCTGCATCGCCGGACCCGCGATCATCGTCGACGCCCTGGCCACGACGGTGATCGAGCCGGGCTGGACCGCAACGGTCGAGCACGAAGGGACGTTGCGGCTCACGAAAAGCCCCTCCTCTTCAGAGGAGGGGTTGGGGGTGGTGGCGCGCGATAGCGCGCGAGGCGGCTCGCACCACCCCGCTGCGACTAAGCCCGGCTTCGCCGAGCCAAGTCTCGCTACCCCTCCTCTGAAGAGGAGGGGCGAGGAAAGCCCGCCCGATCCCATCCGCCTCGAAATCTTCAACAGCCTGTTCATGGCGATCGCCGAGGAAATGGGCGGCGCGCTTCAGCACAGCGCCTCCTCGATCAACATCCGCGAGCGGCTCGACTTTTCCTGTGCGATCTTTGACGGCGCGGGCCGCCTCGTCGCCAATGCGCCGCATATGCCCGTCCATTTGGGCTCGATGGGCGAAAGCGTGCGAACGATTCTGCGTCAGCGCGGACCCGACCCCGACGGCCAGCCCCGCGATGGCCGCGGCCTCCGCCCGGGCGACGCCTACGCCCTCAACGCCCCCTATGACGGCGGCACCCACTTGCCCGACATCACCGTCATCATGCCGGTGTTCGTCGCCGATCAGGCGGCCCCCGCTTTTTTCGTCGCCGCCCGCGGCCACCACGCCGACCTTGGCGGCATCGCGCCGGGATCGATGCCGCCGAACAGCCGCAGCATCGAAGACGAAGGCATCATCTTCGACAATATCCTGCTCGTCGATGACGGGAATTTCCGCGACGCCGCGATCGCGGCGCATCTGGTCGACAGCTCCTTTCCGGCGCGCAACCCCGCGCTCAACATCGCCGATCTGAAGGCGCAGGTCGCCGCCTGCCAGCGCGGCGCCGGCGCGCTCGCCGACCTCAGCGCCGCGCACGGCGTCCAGACCGTCGTCGCCTATATGGCGCACGGCCAGGCGCAGGCCGAAGCCGCGGTCCGCCAGTTGCTCGCGCGTCTCAGCGACGGCCAGTTCCGCTACGCCATGGACAATGGCGCCGAGGTTGTCGTTGCGGTGGCGGTCGATCGCACCGCGCGCCACGTCACCATCGACTTCACCGGCTCCAGCGCCACCCTGCCCGACAATTTCAACGCGCCCTTGCCCGTGGTCCGCGCAGCGGTCCTCTACGTCTTGCGCACCATGCTCGACGACCCGATCCCGATGAACGAGGGCTGCCTTGCCCCCGTCACCCTGATCGTCCCCGAAGGCTCGATGCTCTCGCCCAGCTATCCGGCCGCCGTGGTCGCGGGCAATGTCGAAACCAGCCAGGTCATCACCGACGCGCTGTTCGCCGCCTTCAATGCGATGGCACCCGCGCAGGGGACGATGAACAATTTCACCTTCGGCAACGAAGCGCACCAATATTATGAAACGATCGCCGGCGGCTCGGGCGCCGGGCCGGGTTTTAACGGCACCAGCGTCATCCAGACCCATATGACCAACAGCCGAATGACCGACCCCGAGGTGATGGAAATGCGCTTCCCGGTGATCGTCGAGGAGTTTTCAATCCGCAAAGGCTCGGGCGGTGCAGGCCAATGGCACGGGGGCGACGGCGCCACCCGCCGCATCCGCTTCCGCGAAGCCATGGCGGCCAACATCCTCGCCAACCGCCGCGCGATCCCACCACGCGGGCTGGTAGGTGGCAGCGACGCCGCGCCGGGGCGCAACTGGGTCGAACGTGGCGATGGTACGGTGGAGATGCTGGGCGCAACCGGCAGCGCCGATTTGGCCGCGGGTGATGCTTTCGTCATCGAAACGCCGGGTGGCGGGGCCTACGGCGAAGCGAGGGGCGAGAACAAATGAAGAAGATTCACGCGGAGACGCGGAGGCGCGGAGAAGAATTTCGCGCAGAGGACGCAGAGATCGCAGAGAGAGGCATGTCCCATATCGGGTGTTCCCCCGCGAAAGCGGGGGTCCATCTCCGTTCGTTACAAGATGAAGCCGACGAGAGATCGGTTCGCCCCTTCGCGGGAACGCGAAATCGCCTTCCTCCGCGCTCTCTGCGTCCTCTGCGCGAAATGTCTCTTCTTTTTCTCCGCACCTCCGCGTCTCCGCGTGAACCCATTTTCTCGGTAAGCCGCGGGGGAGGGAAATAATGCTCGTCCTGATCGGCATCCTCATCATCATCGCGGGCTTCGTGCTCCGCTTCAATCCGCTGCTCGTGATCATGGCCTCGGCGCTCGCCACCGGGCTTGCCGCGGGGCTCGACATCGCCGCGATCATCGCCGCCTTCGGCAAGGCATTCAACGACACCCGCTATGTCAGCATTATCTGGATCGTCCTCCCCGTTATCGGCCTGCTCGAAGCCTATGGCCTCCAGCAACACGCGCGCACCCTGATCGGCCGGATGAAGGGCGCGACGCTCGGGCGGCTGCTCACCGGCTACCTCTTGCTCCGTCAGGGCATGGCCGCGGTCGGCCTCACCTCGGTCGCCGGGCATGCGCAGACCGTCCGCCCGCTCGTCGCCCCGATGGCCGAAGCCGCCGCCGAGGCCGCGAACCCCGCGCTCACCGACGACCAGCGCGAAGAGGTCAAGGCGCAGTCCGCCGCGACCGACAATATCGGGCTGTTCTTCGGCGAAGACATATTCCTCGCCATCGGTTCGATCCTGCTGATGAAGGGTGTGCTCGAGGGCTATGGTTATCAGATCGAGCCGCTGCACTTCTCGCTGTGGGCGATCCCGACCGCGATCGCCGCCTTCCTGATCCACGGCTTCCGCCTCCGCCGCCTCGACCGGCGCATGGCGGCCAAGACGGAGGCGACGGCATGATCACCCTCGGCTTCGTTTACGTCCTCGCGGGCCTGACTTTCGCGCTGTTCGCGGTGCTCGGCGCGCTGGACCGCAGCAACCCCAAACGCTTCGGCAACGCCGCCTTCTGGGGATTGCTCGCGCTGTCGATGCTTGGCGGCGACACTCTGGGCGATTTCGGCAACGGCCTCCTCGTCCTCGCGCTCGTTGCGATCGCCGGGACCGGTCAGATCGGCCGCGCCCCCGGCGGCGACATCCCCGCCGACGTGCAGGCGGAGCGCGCCGCACAACACGGCCCCTTCCTCCTCCTCGTCGCGCTGATCATCCCCGCGGTCGCGCTCGCGGGCACCTTTCTCTTCAAATGGGTGCCGGGGCTTGCCGATCCCAAGCAAGCGACGCTGATCTCGCTCGCGCTCGGCGTGCTGATCGCACTCGCCGTCGGCATGGCACGCCTGAAGCCGCCGCCGCTCCTCCCGCTCCAGCAGGGCCGGCGCCTGCTCGACGCCGTCGGCTGGGCCGCGATCCTGCCGCAGATGCTCGCCAGCCTCGGCGCGGTGTTCGCGCTCGCCGGGGTCGGCGAAGTCGTCGGCGACCTCATCGGCACCGCGATCCCGCAAGGCAGCCTGTTCGGCGCCGTCCTCGCCTTCGGGCTCGGCATGGCGCTGTTCACCATGGTGATGGGCAATGCGTTCGCGGCGTTCCCGGTGATGCTCGCCGCGGTCGGCATGCCTCTGCTGATCAAACAGTACGGCGGCGACCCCGCGGTCGTCGCGGCGATCGGCATGCTCGCGGGCTTCTGCGGCACGCTGATGACCCCGATGGCCGCCAACTTCAACCTCGTCCCCGCCGCGCTGCTCGAACTCAAAAATCCCTATGGCGTGATCAAGGCGCAGATCGGGACGGCGCTGCCTTTGCTCGCCGTGAACATCGTCTTCATCTGGCTCTTTGCTTTCTGACTCGCGTCGATCGCCTACCCCCATGTCGTCATCCCGGCGAAGGCCGGGATCTCACCGCCTCAACCTGACGCACCGTCGAGATCCCGGCCTTCGCCGGGATGACGCAATATTTGTTTCCGTTCGTGTCGAGCGCAGTCGAGACGCCCCGAAGGCGCGCACGAACGATGGGTGTCTCGACTTCGGTCGACACGAACGATTAGAGAGGTTCCATGACCCTTACCCCCACCGACGCGACCCGTTTCGCCACCGCCACCCTGTCACACCTCGGCCGCGAATATCCCTACAAGATGGACCTCGTCCTCAACGGCCCCGCGGACGCCAAACCCCCGCGCGAGCATCACCCGATCTTCCACGGCAGCTTCGACTGGCACAGCTGCGTCCACGGCTGGTGGCAGATCCTGCGCCTCGCGCGCCGCTTCCCCGATCTGCCTGTCGCCGCCGAAATCCGCGCCCGCGCCGACGCCATGCTCGTCCCCGACAAAGTCGCGGGCGAACTGGCCTTCCTCTCGCGCCCTTACGCGACCGGTTTCGAACGCCCCTATGGCTGGGCATGGCTCCTCGCCCTCCATGCCGAGACCGAAGCCCATAACGCCCCTTGGGCTACCGCGCTCGCCCCCCTCGCCGCCGCCTTCGCCGCGCGCTTTCACGCCTTCCTGCCCAAGCTCACCTACCCGTTGCGCGTCGGCACCCACTTCAACATCGCCTTCGCGCTGCTCCTCACGCGCGACTGGGCCGAACCTCGCGACCCCGCGCTCGTCGCGCTGATCGACGCCCGCGCCCGCGACTGGTTCGGCCGGGACCGCGACTGCCAAGCATGGGAGCCCGGCGGCGACGAATTCCTCTCCTCGGCGCTCAGCGAAGCGCATCTGATGACCGCCGTCCTCGGCAACGATTTTCCCGCCTGGTTCGACGGCTTCCTCCCCCGCGCCGCCGACCAGCAACCCGCCACCCTTTTCACCCCCGCCACCGTATCCGACCGCAGCGACGGCAAGATTGCGCATCTCGACGGCCTCAATCTGAGCCGCGCATGGAACTGGCGCGCCATTGCGGCGGCGCTCGACCCGGGCCACCCCGTTACCCCGGTCGCCGAGGCCGCGGCGCAGCGTCACCTCGCCGCCGCGCTGCCGCACGTCACCGGCGACTATATGGGCGAACATTGGCTCGCGACCTTTGCGCTGCTGGCGCTCGACGGCCTTTAGGCCGTTGTTCCGGACCAACGCACGGCCTCGCCGATTGACAAGCCCAGCCCCCCCGGCGACAGACGGCGGCAGAGGGGAGAAGCCTAGGTGACCGCAAAGATGCTGCGCCCGACATCGTTCGACGTCGCCGAGCGCGCCGGGGTGTCGCAATCGACCGTCTCGCGCGCGCTCCGCAACTCGCCCGGGGTTAACGCCGAAACCCGCGCCCGCGTCTCCGCCGCCGCGCGCGAACTCGGCTATGTCGTCGATCGCCACGCTTCGTCGCTGCGCCTTAAAAGCAGCGAAACGATCGCGCTCGTCACCATCTGCCGTCCCGGCGAAGACCGCAGCGCGATCAACCCCTTCTACTTCGCCCTGCTCGGCAGCATCGCCGCCGCGACGTCAGCACGCGGCTTCAATCTGCTCGTCTCGTTTCAGGAAAGCGACGCCAATTTCCGCGCCGACTTCGTCGCCTCGGGGCTCGCCGACGCGATGATCGTCATCGGCACCACCAGCAACCGCGCCGCATGGAATTATTTCGCGCAAGCGCAAGCGTCGGGGCTCGACTTCGTCTGCTGGGGCAGTCCCGGCAGCCCCTTCCACTGGATGCGCAGCGAAAATGACGAGGGCGGCCAGCTCGCCGCCGCGCATTTCGTCAAGACCGGCCGCCGCCGCATCGCCTTTGTCGGGCCGCAGCAATC
>Ga0265296_1003871_pt1 | contig 13465 bp, 15 predicted proteins | sample MunlanPumphouse1_FD_189073 | JGI IMG/M metagenome (GOLD analysis project Ga0265296, IMG submission 189073) | Groundwater microbial communities from a municipal landfill in Southern Ontario, Canada - Pumphouse #1 | ecosystem: Environmental > Aquatic > Deep subsurface > Groundwater | place... | reverse complement strand
ATCTAATGTCCCTGCATGAAACGAAATATTCGCACCAAGAACTTTTCTCAAATTCCGCTTTGTTACCACAATTGTTTTTAACTTCTTATTCTCAGGCCAACCCTCAAACTCTAAACACCGTTCATACGTTTTAGAACCCATAACCACACAATCAACTTTCTTCATAAATTCATGATATCCATAATCCTCTCCTTTTCCTTCATATTTCTTTAACCAATCAATACTTCCATCTGGCCGAGCAATAAATCCATCGAGACTACATGCAATGTAAAGGATCACCTGTTTCATCCTCTCTTTTTCATTTCTATGTTTTATTAATCTTTCTCCCAAACCTTTAAGTAAAAACTCTACTTTCCCTCCCCTATGACTAGAAAGAAAAAAAGCAAGAATTACCTCGCACTTGGCATTAAATACATCTTTGTTGGTATTTATTGGGTTTTCAAAAACATTTTCTTAGGACTTTATTGGATTATGGAACATCTCTACAAAGAAATTAGACAAGCATTAAGCAGAAAGCCAAAACTCATCCATCAAGAAGTAAACGAAGAATTACCGAAAGAAATTAAACCAGCAGAAGTAAGTAAGAAACAAAAATCAATCTCTAATCCTGCATTCTATGAATCATTTAAAACTTTAGAAGACATCAAAGAAGCTTATCCTGCCTTTGAAGAAAAACTCTTTGAGGAAGGAAGCACGATCGGCATTATCCTAGGAGCACGAGGAACAGGAAAAAGCGCACTAGGACTAAAACTACTAGAAAACATCCACGCACAAACAGAACGAAAAGTCTACACGATGGGATTCAAAAATACGGACTTACCCGCTTGGATCACGAATATTACTGCTATTGAAGAAGTTGACAACGGAGCAGTCTTATTAGCAGATGAAAGCGGGATCCAATTTTCTTCAAGAGAAAGCATGAGTAACGTCAATAAACTCCTTTCTAATCTACTCTTAATTGCACGACATAAAGATTTAAGTTTATTATTTATCACTCAGAATTGCCTTCCCTTAAACGAAAAAATCTTAACTCCTCGGGGAATTAAAACTTTAAAAGAATTTAAGGATAAAGAATTGGTTTATGCGTTCAATTTTGATACTAAAAGGCTAGTTCAAGTTCAAGCTAGAAAGTTTCCAACTGCTAAGAAAAAACTTGTTAAAATTTATCTAGAAGATGGAAGAATTTTGAAATGCTCTCCTGATCATAAATGGTTCGTTTCCAATTCCGGAAAAATCACGGAAAAAAAGGCTAAAGACTTAAAAACAGCAAATGATTATTTGATAGATGTATCCAACGAAAACACAAAGCTGTAAATTTTGTACTAAAAAGCTCTCTTCTAACAATAAACTTGGTTTTTGTCTTCAATGTCTACCCCTAGAACAGATTACCACTCTCTTTAAAAATGGAGAAACAATTCTCTCTATTTCTAACCAAATCTTCCATTCCACTTCGGGAAGTTATCGTCAGATAATAAGAAAACACTTAATGGATCATTTTGGATCAGAATTTCTCAAAATTAAAAAGAATAACAAGGATCGTGTTATGAACGCTGCTTTAGCTAAAGAATTACCCCTCGATTTTATAAAACAACTTTTTCATCAAGGAAAACTAACCACTCAAATTCACAAGGCACTTTTGCAAAAGGGATACGTAATCCATATACAAACCTTGAGAAACAGACTTTTGCGACTAGATTTAGATTATCGTGAAAACTATCGAAAATTTCTGAAGAATCGTGGCCGCATTTCTAGGAATAGTAAAGAACTTATTAAACAATTATGGCGAGATGGTAAAAGTATTAATGAAATATCAAGAAAGACTGGTTTTGCATTTTTAACTGTAAGAACTTATCTTCACCAAATGGGATTTAAAACCAAAATGCTGCAATTCTATTACTCTGAATCTAGTAATGCTGAAGAAAAAATGGCTAAATCCTATTTAGAGAATCAAAAGTGTGAGGTTAAGAAGTGTTTATTTCTCTGTCAGCGAAAACTGGACAGACCCTTTAATGAGATACTCGTTGATAAGACTTTTCCCTTTCCTTCCGATTTAAGGAAATTTTGTACAGGCTGTCCTGTAAAAGAGCTTAAATTTGAAGAGCAAGAACTATATGACTTCGTGTCTAAGGATGAAAAAGGGTATAGTGTGGTTGAGGTCAAAAAAGTCTATAAAAACCCGCACCGGAGAGCACATTTTACCTTAGGACAATTTCTGAACTTATCAAAAGTTATAAAAGCAGGTATCCCTTTCAAATTACTTATCTTTGAAGATGGCCAAATCCAAGAAAAACAACTTTAAACTTGTTAAAATAAAAAAAATAGAATTCACTGATGAAGAAGTGGATATGTGTGACTTAGAGATTCCAAAATTTCATAATTTTGTTCTTGCAAATGGAATAGTAACTCATAACTCCGCAAATATTGATCTAAATATTCTTAGACAAGCAGATTTTCTTTTATTAAAACCTTCCTCCTTATTACAAAAAGACTTTGAACGAAAAAAAATAAATGAAATCTACAAAGATGCAGAAAAACAATTCAAACAATATAAAGACCAAAAAGGATTAACCTACATTTATTCAGAAACGTACAAAGGATTTGTGGCAAATCCGTTACCTAGCTTTTGGAATGAAAAAGTAAGTAAAAGTTACAGATAATGCTTCTAAAATTTTCTTAATTCTTTTCTTCGTTTATATTCGCTTCTTATCTTTGAGAAGGTATAACTTATTAACCAATAAATTGCTAATAAAGCCTTTTCAAAGACAAAATATATTCCTAGAAAAAGCTGCTTTACTAAAAGCGCTAACGGGTCTACTCTTCTGCCGTTACCCTCTCGACTGAGTGAGCGATGAATATGACAATACTTTCTTCCCGTTTTTAAAGTTCGACCACAGATTACACAACCTTCAGCAGATTTCATTTTTCAATTTCACCAAAACCATGGATTCGGTCTTATGACTTTATAGTTAGATTTTCTTTTCTGAGTTTCCTTTTGAAGTTTAGAAAGTTTAGCATTTCCAGTTTTTATTTCTCTTAGACCGCTATAGGTAACCTTTCCAGTAAAGATATCTCTTTTTGTTATCCTAAAATCACTACCTCTTCCGGTTCTTTCTACTTCATATCCGGCTAATGTTGCATTCATCACGTATTCATTTTCTCCAGCCTTGCCTTTTCTCTGACTGTCAATTAGAACTTCTTTTCTAATCTCTTTTTGAGAAATTCTTCTTCCGAATCCGTCTGATTTAATGATTTTTCCAAAAATATCGCGAGCCATATCTTTTCTTTAATCTTGCTTTATATAAACTTTTTTATTGGAATCTTACTCTATTTTTCTTATCGGTGAACTTTATAAAGTCCTAAAGAATTATATAATTTATGAAAGGATTCATCCTCTGTCCCACCTACGAACTCATTGAAGATAAAGCCTATATTAAACTTTACGGGAGATTAGAAAATGGAGAAAGCTTTCTTACCTCTAACGAATTCCAACCCTATTTTTACATTAAAGAAAAAGATCAGAAAGTTTTAGAAAGCTTAAAAGAAATACCTCTTTTTACCAAAACAGACTTTAAAAATAAGGATGGAGAAAAAGTTCTCAAAGTTACTGTTCCCTTACCTGCAGATGTTCCCAAATTAAGAAAAAAACTCGAAGACCAAGACATAGAAGTCTATGAAGCAGACATTAAATTTCCCTATCGATTCATGATTGATCACGGATTACAGAGTACAGTAGATATAGAAGGAGATTATAGGGCTGGAGAACGCATCGATAGAATCTATAAAAATCCAACATTAAAATCTGCAATCTATACTCCGACTAACCTTAAAATATTATCTTTCGATATTGAAAGCGGAAAAGAAGAAGATGGGAGCTTATACTGCATAGGATTAATTTGTGGTAATATTCACAAAAGCTTCATTGTTTCAACTACGCCTGTTGAAGGAGCACTGCACTGTAAAGACGAAAAAGAAGTTCTGGAGAAGTTTATTGCAGAAATACAAAACATAGATCCAGACATCATCACTGGATGGAATATCATTGATTTCGACTTAAGTTTCTTAGCAAAAAAATGCAAGAAATACAAGATCCCTTTTGACATCGGAAGAGAGACGGGAAGTTTAAGGTTAACTTTACGAGAAAGCTTTTTTCAAGACAGCAAAGCAGAAGCAAGCGGAAGACAAATCATCGATGCACTCAATTTACTTCGTGTTTCTTTTATTAAAGTAGACGACTATAAATTAAATACCGTTGCAGAAAAGCTCTTAGGGGAGACAAAATTAATTACAACAACCGGAGAAGAAAAATATAAAGAAATTGATAACTTGTATAAAACTAATAAGAAGAAATTAATTGAATATAATCTTAAAGATGCAGAATTAGTTTTAAAAATTATTGATAAAAGCGGTATTCTTAACCTTTCTATTCAACGAAGCTTGATTACTGGAATGCCCCTAGATAGAGTTAGCGCATCCATTGCATCTTTAGACTCTCTCTACTTGCGAGAAGCACGCAAAAGAAAAATTGTTATTCCTTCAGGAAGCTTCCAAGAAAAACAAGAAGCAACAATTGGCGGATACGTCAAAGAAGTAGAACCTGGAATTTATGATTATTTAGTTATTTTAGATTTCAAATCATTGTATCCGAGCATTATTAGAACCTTTAACATTGATCCACTAAGCTATGTCTCTGCAGGTAAAGGGAAGAATTTAATTAAAGCTCCAAATGGCGCTTGTTTTAAAAATGAAGAAGGAATCTTACCCCACATTATTACTACACTTTGGAAACATCGAGATGAAGCAAAAAAGCAGAAGAATGAACTTGCTCGCTATGCAATTAAAATCCAAATGAACAGTATGTACGGATCGCTTGCTTCTCCCGCTTGCAGATTCTTTAATCCAGACATTGCTAATGCTATTACCAGCTTTGCACAGGCGATCATCAAATTAACTTCAAAAAAAATAGAAGAAAGCGGATACAGAGTAATCTACAATGATACTGATAGTACTTTTGTTGTCTCCAAAGCTAAAAACTATGAACAAGCAGAAAAGATAGGGAAGAAGATAGAAAAGGAAATCAATAGCTTCTATAAGGACTACATAAAAAAAGAATACAAACGAGATTCAGCCTTAGAATTAGCATTTGAAAAAATATTTATTAAAGCTTTAATGCCCAAACTACGAGGTGGAGAAAAAGGAGCAAAAAAAAGATATGCCGGCTTATTATTAAAAGACGGAAAAGAAGAAATCCAATTTGTCGGAATGGAAACAGTACGTAGTGACTGGACGGACTTAGCAAAAAAATACCAGCAAGAAGTGTTTGATCGTATTTTTCATAATAAAGAAATCGCAGAATACACTAAAAAACTAATTATTGATTTACGCAAAGGAAAATATGATAATCTGCTTGTGTATAGAAAAAATATTCGAAAAGAATTAGCAGAATATACCAAAAGTACGCCTCCCCACGTAAAAGCTGCTCGCCAGCTAGATAAATTAGAAAGCGATACCATTGAATATGTCATTACAGAACAAGGACCCGAACCAATCCAGAAAATTAAACATAAATTAGATTATGAACATTACATTGATAAACAAATCAAACCTTTAGCAGAATCGGTTTTAGTTCTCTTTGATAAACATTTTGATGACCTATTAAAAAACGATAAACAAGCGACGTTGTTCTAAATAACAATCCTTAAAATTAGTGAAATCTTTCTCTCTTTATGCACATCATTCAAGAATCCATTCTTCACTGGTATCATAAAGAAAAAAGAGACTTACCTTGGAGACAAACAACAGATCCCTATAACATCTTAGTTTCAGAAATGATGTTACAACAAACACAAGTCGATAGAGTTATTGTGAAATATAACGAATTTTTAATTAAATTTCCTAACGCTCAAGCACTCGCACAAGCAAGTACGGCAGACGTTATTAAGGGTTGGCAGGGATTAGGATTTAATCGACGGGCATTACGATTACAAGACATTTGTAGGGAAGTAACTAAATTAAAAGAATTTCCTACAACAGAACGAGAACTCTTACAATTAAAAGGAATAGGGCCTTATACTTCCAGCGCTATTGTTAGCTTTGCCTTTAATCGAGATGTTGTTGTCTTAGATACAAATATTCGAAGAGTCTTTTATAGAATTTTATTTAAAGATCATACTAAACAAAATGAAACTCTAACAAAAGAATTAGAACTACTCGCAGAGAAGATCTTACCTAAAGGAAAAAGCAGAGATTGGCATAATGCCTTAATGGACTTAGGAGCAACCATCTGCACCGCTCAAGCACCCAAATGTCCGATTTGTCCAGTACAAACACACTGCTATTTTACAAAAACTCTAGAAAAAGCAACAGACGAAGAGAAAATAGAATTACTTTCATTAACAAGAATTAAAAATAAACAAGGTGTATTCAAAAACTCAAATAGATATTATCGAGGAAGAATTTTAGATTACTTAAGAAAAGAAGGAACTGTTCCTTTAAGTACATTAGAAAAAAACTTTAAAGAAGAATACAAAAAGGATATTTCTTTCATTTTATTAGAATTAGAGAAAGATAAACTCATCTCAATTAAAAATAATCTTATTTCTTTGCCAGATTAAGTTTATTCATAGATTTATCATGTTTTTTTGAAAAGAAGACTAATGAAATAATTGCACCCACTACTGCCAAGAGCATGTCCCACTGCGCATCCCAAATATCCCCTTGAGAACCTAAATAAGATTGGCCGATATCAGAAGCAACAAATAAGGTCGTCCACCACTCCACTAACTCCCAGAATGCAGCAATTGCTAAGACAATACTTAAGACAATAAAAATCAACCAAGCATTCCTTTCTAACTTTGTTTTTCTTAATAATACCTCTTTAATAATAAACACTGGAAATAACCCGACCGCTAAATGACCAATCCGATCATAATGATTTCTAGATAAATCGAATGTTACTTTTGCCCAGTTTCCTAAAGGAGTAGCAGCATACGTGTAAAAACCACCATAGACCAAAATTAATGAATGGAAGAATACACACCAATACACCCAGTTAGACATCGGAAATTTCTTGTAAGTAATGATTAAGAATAAGATTCCGATAAAGGCTGGAACAACTTCTAAAAACCAACTTAACACCCCTGCCTTTGCATATATCCCTGTAAAGATAAAAATAACAATTAAAATTCCTAATAAAATTAAAGGTAACTTTGCCTTTTTAAGTAATGAATCCTCACCCTTTTTCATTAAGTCTCCTTTTATTTCCTTATTTAATTACCTTTCTCTTTTAAATTACAGAAAGAAAACCTTTTAAAGAAAACATTGTCCCTTTCCTTTTAAGCGGGGGTAGCAAAGCCGGCCAAATGCGTAGGACTTAAGATTTGACATCAGAAATCCTATGGCTTAGTGCCTTCGCAGGTTCGAATCCTGTCCCCCGCACCATACTTCTTCGTAACCTTTAAATTTAAGTTCTTTCCAAAATAGCTGATGGTGGCAGTAAAAAAAAGAGAAGAATTAGAAGATGTTCGCTCCGAATTAGTAAGCATTATTCAGGACTTACAAAAAATCCCGCTTTTTACTAAAGATCTTCTTATTATTGCAGGACAAAATAAAAACTCAATAGAAAAACATCCTTCTTACTTAAAAATAAAAAAAATTGTTGATGAAATCCTCACAAACCTAACTTCTGGAAAACCAGTTAAAGAAAAGCTCTTTCGAGAACTTTTTGAAATCTGTACTTTCGTCAACGCTACTGCTGTTCGTAATTATAAGGGAAAACTTCCTAGCAATACACAACTTCCTTCGTTTGGAGCTTTAACAGCAGCAATCGTAAGGGCTTCCCAAAAAATCAAAACACTTAAGTTCTAACCTTTATTCTCTTTTGGAAAAATAGACCTCTTTTCGTGATTTTTCCGGAAATTTCTGCGTAAAGCTTTTGAAGACAATTTCCTTATTTGTTTAATGAAACACAATCCTACCCTTCCTCAAACTTGGACGCCTGAATTTGCCTATTTCTTTGGATTATTGCTGGGTGATGGAAGTTTACCCGACTCCCTCTGCAAGAAACCTAATGGAACTATTCAACGCAGACATGTAATCCATTTTACTTCTAATTCTATGCCCTTCATTCAAGAAGTCTATGTTCCTCTTTTTCAATCCCTTTTCAACTTAACACCACACATCGTCTTAGATAAGAATAAAAAGAAACCTCTTTGGAAAATTATGATAGAATCAATCACCTTATCCACATTCCTTCAAGAAAAAGGATACATCTGCGGAAGAAAAGCTAAAATCGCTAAAGTACCCTCCATTCCTGAAAAGTTTTATCCCTACCTCTTAGCTGGCCTATTAGACACGGATGGCGGTAAGAAAGGAGGCGGTTTTGGACTTTCAACTTCCAGTCAGAACCTCGCAGACTTCTGCATAAAGGTTTTTAAAGACTTAGATTTGCCTTATCACTCATGTCCTTGGCATTATAATGGACATATTTACCATCAAATCTATGTTGGTAAAAAAAATATGCACAAAATCTTACACCACATCCCTCTGAAAAACAAGGATAAGATTTTGTTTATTAACAGTTGCCTCCGTGGCTCAGTGGTAGAGCATTACCTTGGTACTTCAACACCGATCAGGTAAGGGTCACGAGTTCAATTCTCGTCGGAGGCTTTACACTCCAGATGCAGGTCCTCCAGCAGGGGGCTCTATGCCCGGGATTAAGAGCCTCCGGCGAACGCCCTGCACGGGATGTAGGTTCTTTATTAAGAAAAAACGACTAAAGTGCACTACCGATTAGAGAAACCTTCTTTTTAAATTGTTCTTCAGTGATTGTTTCACAATCTTTTACCTTTGTTTTAATCTCATATTCACTTCCAGAACCTAGTCCGTATTCAGGCGTTTCTTCTATTAATTCTCCTTCCTTATTGTAAAAATTACTCCAACAACTGTCATCACCACACCCCAACTTTTCGTATATTTTTTCTTGGTTTTTTGGGTCCTCACATATAAAATAATTTGGTTCGAAAATCTTTTGATAATTTACTAAGATTTTTTCTCCTGTAAAGATAATTCTTGTATCATACAAATTCCTAGGATCAATTTCTACAACTTTCTTCATGCTCCCTATTTCTATAAATAATGTGAATGGCTTTCCCGGATTTTCAATCTTTTTTCCTTCTCCATAGTACTTGTCCTTACAATCTTCCTCTCCGCCTTCCTTTTTAGGACACACCGTTTTTTCATTAAAAATAACCTTTCCATCTACGGAAACAGTCATCTTCACAGAATGATCACCTTGATTTAATAAAAGAAAATAAAGTTCAGGAGAATAATCTTTTGGAAGTTCCTGCTTAGGAAAAATATCTTGTTTGGAGGCATTACCAATTTTAGTTATTTCTGTAACGTTCGTACAAGCAGTAAATAGAACAACTAAACATACGAGTGTTATCAATTTTATCATTCTTTTAAGAAGTAAAAGGCTCCTTTTAATACTATCGAAATATTAAGGGGAAAACCTTAGTTTCATTTGCTACTATTTAGCAATGCAGATGAGTTTATATAAATTTTAAAGAGTTAAAAATCATGGAATTATTCGTTTTACTTGAAGAAAAAGAGAACCCCTCTCCGGAGTGCAGAGTTCGTCGGAGGCTTTATCTTATATTTTCTACTAACTAAATTCTTTTAAAGAATTAATCTAAATTAAACAAATGAAATTATCTCCAATTGTTCTCAAAGGATTTGAAGGAAGAGAAGAAGCACTTAAAGAAATAAAACGCTACATTGATGACATCACTCCAGTTATGTTTTATCGCACAAACGATCTAGTCCATTCTCGCAGAGTCTTAGCCCATTTAGACGCAGCATTACCTGATATTCTTTCTGTTTACGGAATTAAATTTGATATGGGATTTGCACGAACAGAAGCACTTGTCCATGATGATGCAGAAATGATTACTGGAGATCCAAGCCTTCACGCTAAAGAACAGATGGATGAAACGGAACTTGCATTATTAGCACAACAAGAATTAGATGCTATTCCTCAACTAATAGCAAGATATTCTCCTTCAGCAAATGGATATAACTATGAAAAATTACTTCTTGCAGCAAAACATAAGGATAGATTAGAAGCACAATTTGTTTCTTATTTTGATAAATTTGATGGAGCAGGAGAAGCATGACATGAAGTCTGGGCAGGGAACACTCATTTTCTAAGACCAGCTGGCGGAACAGATGAACGAAGTCGCGGGTATGTAAAACGACTTAATGAATTTCCTAGCAAATATCCTCTCATGAAACCTTTCTTTGAGAAGTTTCCCCATTACTTACCTCATCCATTTGACTTTAGAAAAATAGCAGAAGCAGGAAAACTTCATACAAAAGAATCACTCATACAAGACAGTGGATATGTTCCTTATGAACGATGGAAAAAAACAGTTATTGCAACAGAAGGAATTGAACAATTAATTACTCAAGTAGAATTTTAACTTCCTTAGCTTTCTTCACTTCCTTCACAAACTATTTTAACTAGTTTTTCTAAATAAGTAAACATGAAAGAAGTCAAACGTAACCAAGCTAAATTTATTGAACCAAGTACCGAAGCAAAATGTCCTTATTGTAATAAATTTGTTAAATCTTTAGAAAACCATATCAAAAGTAAACACTTACGAGAAAAATTACAGATGGTGTAGTTATACTTTACATACTAAAGCTATTTAAGCAATTTTTACTATATCTACTTATGATTAACCAAGAATATCCACCGCCGACAAGTAATTGTCCTTATTGCAATAAACTTGTAAGTAATGTAGATGAACATGTAGAAAAATCCCATTTACATTCTGATCCACAAGGATTACCCAGTGTTTAATCACTTTTTATCATTCTTTGCGAAATGAATAAGGTGATTGAAGATAAAGGTAACGTAACTACTGACGTTGCAGGATTTAACTGGCCTGTTCCAAATAAAACAACAACTCCCAATAAACTTACAACTAAACTCAGCATTACTGCTTTCTTTTTTAACTTCCAATAAAAAGAACCAACTACGACTGGAAATAATCCTAAGGATAAACTTCCTAAAGAAAAGCCTAATGTAATAATATCTTTATAGAATACACTAATAGCTACTCCTGAACATAAAATAAGAATCATAAAAAATCTGGTTAATTTTTTCATAGAACTTTCACTAAACCTGAAAGTGTAATTCTTTAAATCTCGGGTAAAAATAGAAGAAATAACAAATGTGATTGTGTCAGAAGAGGAAAGTGTTACAGCATATAATAACACTAAACCTAATTCTTTTACGATACTTGGAAGCAACTCTGAAAAACCTACTACAAACGCTTCTTCTGCAACAATATTTGGAAATGCCTGCTTCGTTGCCAATCCTACTACGCTCACACAAATTCCTAGAATTAGCAGAATGAACGCGGCTATCTTTAATCCCCTATTTAATTGAACAGTATCTTTTGCAGCGAAAATTCTCTGCCATAAATCTGGAGCAACAACAACGCTGAACGCGCCAATACAAAGAAAACCAATAATATTTCCTAAACCTAATCTTGTCACATTTAACTCCACGCTTGTAAAACTCGTTCCTTTGAAAAGAAAAATTCCCACTCCGATACTCATTAAAAACATAATAAACAATTGAAAATGATCAGTTCTCACTACCGCCTTAAATCCAGCAAGTAGGAGATAACACAGCACTATTAACCCCCCTATTGCTACAGCTAAAAAATAAGATATTCCAAAAACGTGAGTTAATACTTTTCCACTTACAATAAGATTAACAATAAGCAACCCAAAGAATTGAAGAATAAGAATAAAAGAAAACAACATCCCATTCTTCTTTCCGAATACATGAAAAAAATACTCGGGCATTGTATACACTTTTAACTCATCAGCCTTAGCTTTAATTCGAGGAGCAAAGAATTTTAGTAATAAAAAACCGAGAGCTAACCCAACAAATAACCATAAGGCAGACAAACCATATCCAAACACGTAAGCAATAAAAATAGAAAGAGTGGCGCCATCAAAAAAACCTGCACTCATTGTAGCAGCAAGCTGAAAACCATGAACTCCCCTATCAGCAATCATAAAACCCTCTTCACTCTCCTTTCTTGAAGCAAAAATCCCTATTCCAATTACTATCGCTATATACAAACAAAAAAACACTAAAGAAAGCCAAACAATCATTTTTATCTCCGGATTTTAGCAGTCTCAAATATACTTAATTCTATGTTGTCGCTTTTCCACAACACTTAAATAGAATCAGGCCTCTTTTCTCTTATGGAAAAAATACATACCATTCTCCAAGAATTTGGATTTGAAGAACGTGAAATAAAAATATATCTCTCTTTGCTTACCCATTCTCAATCTACAGCCTTACAACTCTCTCAACATACAGGCATTGACCGGACAACTGTTTACGATTTACTTCAAAAGTTAATTCAAAAAAGAATTGTTTTTTCCCTGATTAAGCAAGGCACAAAATGTTTCACAGCACTCTCTCCTGAAGAACTCCTGTCACATTTTCAAAACAAGTACGTCTCACTTCAACAAATTATCCCCGAATTAGAGGAACTAACCCAGCAATCTCCCCTCCAATTCAAATGCGAAACATTTTACGGATTAGAAGGACTTAAAATCGTTCTAAAAGATTTTGTTAAAGTAAAATCAGATTACAAAATTATAGGGATCCGAGAAGAATACGAACAAATACTCGGCTATTTTGTTGAACAAGGAATTATTACACTTAACCACTTTAATGTCAAAGAAGAAGCCATACTAGAAGAAGGATTCAACGTAAAAAAACTTAAACAGAGTACCCATCGCACTGTAAAAAAAGGAACACTCTCACCCTTTACTACTGTTCTCTATAAAGAACATGTTCTTTTTATTAGCTGGACAAAACCTTATTCTATCTTAAGAATAGAAAACCCTGCTTTTTACCAATCCCAACTAGATCAGTTCAATCTTCTCTGGAAAAATGCAAAATAAACTGCTTAATTCAACGACCCATTTATACATTCTAGGAGTATTCATTGCTGCAATAAACGCTCCTGTTTGAGAAATGATAGTATCATTCTTATCCTTTTTTGGAGTCTCTAACTCTGGCTCCTCATAAACAAGAATATGCCAGAGACCGTATCTTAACTCTAATTCCCTTTCTTTAAATGTACAGTAATTTGGCTCTTCCTCACTAAAAGGTGGAAGATTCCTAAACGCCTCAATGATATTCACTCCGTGTTTACGCGTACTTATTCTCATTTCATCAACAAGTCTTGAACCTGTACTTTGGTCTACATATTGTAATGTACGAAGTGAATAAATTACATCATACTCTCCTTGGATTGAATATTCATTCAGATCTTTGACTTCTGCTTTCACCTTTAACCCTTTTGAATCGGCAGTACTTTGAAACCGTTCTATCGCAACAGAACTAATATCAACTCCCTCTACCTCAAAC
>Ga0265296_1003870_pt1 | contig 13467 bp, 12 predicted proteins | sample MunlanPumphouse1_FD_189073 | JGI IMG/M metagenome (GOLD analysis project Ga0265296, IMG submission 189073) | Groundwater microbial communities from a municipal landfill in Southern Ontario, Canada - Pumphouse #1 | ecosystem: Environmental > Aquatic > Deep subsurface > Groundwater | place... | reverse complement strand
TCAGCGTCGACATGCCGGCGCGCTCGACGGCAGTGATGTGGACGAAGCTGTCGCCCGAACCATCTTCATTGGCAATGAAACCATAGCCTTTGTCGCTGTTGAAGAATTTTACGGTGCCGATGGGCATGGGATGTTTCCTTTCACGAAAACAGATAATCAACCGGCAAAAGCACCGGAGGAGCTGGTAGCGCGTGAAGGGAAGTATCAGCCGTAGGCATCAAATTTCCGTCGCAGGCGACGTTAGCGATGCTGGTTTGAGATTATTTTGCGGAAAAGTCAAGGTTTTTGGCAATTTCCGTGAAAGCTGTCTCCCTTCGGACAAAATGTCTGGCGGCAATTCGCGGAGCGCATCGGCGCGAAGCGGCGGGATCGGCGTGAGCGTTCGGCCGAGAGAAGCTATCTTTTCTCGTGCGGTAAACCTGCTAAGCCTAACCCGGCACGGGCCATGCGGACGCCCGTCCAGACGGCTCGCTGTCCAAGATCCGCTCCACAAACCGCTTTGGCGGTAAGGAGCGTGTTTGCCATGATGACAGTTGAGCCTTCGCCACCCCCGATCTCGCTAATGGCGCTGTTCCTGCGCTTTCTTCGCTTTGGTTTTCTCGCCTTTGGCGGCCCGGTCGCGCAGATCGCGATGGTGAAACAAGCGCTGGTTGAGGAGGAGCGCTGGATTTCGGCCGCGCGCTTCAACCGGCTGCTCGCGGTGATGCAAATCTTGCCGGGGCCAGAGGCGCACGAACTGTGCGTCCATCTGGGCATGATGGCGCGTGGCCGGATCGGCGGGCTGCTGGCCGGACTGGGATTCATGCTGCCCGGGTTCGTGCTGATGCTTGGCGCGGCTTGGCTCTATAAGGACTGGATCGTCGGCAACCCGGCAATGGCGCCGATTTTCTTGGGGGTCCAGATCGCGGTGCTCGCGATCATCTTGCGCGCGGTGCAGCGCATCGGTCTTCATATCCTGGAAGACCGGTTACTCTGGGCTCTGGCCGCAGCCGCGCTGGCGGCGACGCTGGCCGGCGTGCCCTTCTGGATCCCGCTGATCGCGTCGGGACTGGTGTATAGCTTCGCCGCGCGGCCTGCCCTTGCCGCCTCGATACTGGCGGCGGCGGTGGCTTTGGCCTTTTTGCTCTCGGGCGCCGAGCCCGCGGTCCAGGCGCGGGCAGCGGCGAGCGATGCAGGAATTTTGGCGCTGTTTATTGCTGGACTGAAGGGCGGGCTGCTCACCTTTGGCGGCGCCTATACCGCGATCCCCTATGTCCGCACCGACACGGTCGGGCGCGGCTGGCTTTCCGACGCGACGTTCCTCGACGGGGTTGCGATTGCGGGGATGTTGCCCGCGCCGCTCGTCATCTTTGCGACCTTTGCCGGTTATGTCGCGGGCGGGCTGTCCGGCGCAATCGCGATTACCATCGGCATGTTCCTGCCTGCCTTCGCCTTTTCGATGATCTTCTTCGAACGGCTGGAAGCCGCCGTCGAGAGCCCGGCGCTGCACCGCGCGCTCGCGGGCGTCGCGGCGGCGGTGGTCGGTGTTATTGGGGCGACGCTGCTGCAACTCGGCTGGGTCACGGCGCTGCGGGTGTCGGATTCCGCCGCGGGCATCGCGATCTTTGTTGGCGGCGTTGCGGCGATGATGTTGCTCAAGGGGAAATGGGTCGCGCCGATGCTGGTCATCGTGGCGGGCGTCGCGGGATGGCTGCTCACGCCCTAGCATTCCCCCTTGCCGACTCATCTGCTGCGGCCTATATGCAGCGCACTTCTTGACATGGTTAGCCAGTTGGGACGTCGGGGCCGCGGGCCGCGGCGGCTATACCCACATGCTTGCCGGTCATCCGATTTGAAAGACTGACTTGGCCGATCTTGACGTCCTGACCGCGATCATCGCGCCCGAAGCCGAGGCGATGGGCCTGTCGCTGGTGCGCGTTGCCTTTTTTGGCGGCGAGAGCGATCCGACCTTGCAGGTGATGGCCGAGCGTCCCGAGACGCGCCAGCTGACGATCGACGATTGTGCCGATCTGTCGCGCCGCATTTCGGTGCAGCTCGATGCGCTGGAAGAAGCAGGCAAGGATCCGATCGAGCAGGCGTATCGGCTGGAAGTGTCGTCGCCGGGTATCGACCGGCCGCTGACCCGCCCGAGCGACTTCGCCGACTGGGCGGGGCATGAGGCGAAGGTCGCGCTGAAGGAAAAGCTCAACGGCCGCCAGCGCTTCAACGGACTGCTGGTCGGGATCGACGGCGATGTCGTCACGATTTTGGACAAGGAAGAGGTCGAGCACAAATTGCCGTTCGAGGCGATCGACACGGCCAAGCTGGTGCTCACCGATAAACTCATTGCTGCAACCGTCCCGCTTTCAGCCGAAGGCGCCGACGAACTGGAAGAAGAAGGACAGGACTGATGGCCACTGCCATTTCCGCCAACCGCGCCGAACTGCTGGCGATTGCCAACAGCGTCGCCAGCGAGAAGATGATCGACAAGACGATCGTCATCGAGGCGATCGAAGAAGCGATCCAGCGTGCGGCGCGTGCCCGTTACGGCGCCGAGAATGATATTCGCGCCAAGCTGGACGTCCAGACCGGCGACCTGCGCCTGTGGCGCGTCGTCGAGGTGGTCGAGACGGTCGAGGATTATTTCAAGCAGGTCGATCTGGCCGCCGCGCAGAAATTGCAGAAAGACGCCCAACTGGGCGACTTCATCGTCGATCCGCTGCCCGCGGTGGATCTCGGCCGCATCGACGCGCAGTCGGCGAAGCAGGTGATTTTCCAGAAGGTCCGCGAAGCCGACCGGGCGCGCCAGTTCGAAGAGTTCAAGGACCGCGCGGGTGAACTGATCACCGGCGTCGTCAAGTCGGTCGAATTCGGCCACATCGTCGTCAACCTCGGCCGCGCCGAGGGCGTCATCCGCCGCGACCAGCAGATCCCGCGCGAACTGATGCGCGTCGGCGATCGCGTCCGCGCGCTGATCCTGTCGGTGCGCAGCGAAACGCGCGGGCCGCAGATTTTCCTGTCGCGCGCGCACCCCGACTTCATGAAGAAGCTGTTCGCGCAGGAAGTGCCCGAAATTTACGACGGCATTATCGAGATCAAGGCCGCCGCCCGCGATCCGGGCTCGCGCGCCAAGATCGGCGTGATCAGCTATGACGGCAGCATCGACCCTGTCGGTGCCTGCGTCGGCATGAAGGGCAGCCGCGTTCAGGCCGTCGTCCAGGAAATGCAGGGCGAAAAGATCGACATCATTCCGTGGTCGGAAGACACCGCGACCTTCGTCGTCAACGCGCTTCAGCCGGCAACGGTCCAGCGCGTCGTGATCGACGAAGATGACAGTCGCATCGAAGTCGTCGTTCCCGACGACCAGCTGTCGCTCGCCATCGGTCGCCGCGGCCAGAATGTCCGTCTGGCCAGCCAGCTGACCGGCAGCCAGATCGACATCATGACCGAGGCCGACGCGAGCGAGAAGCGCCAGCGCGAATTCGTCGAACGCTCGACGATGTTCCAGGAAGAGCTGGACGTCGACGAAACGCTGGCACAGCTGCTCGTCGCCGAAGGCTTCACCGAGCTCGAAGAAGTCGCCTATGTCGGCATCGAAGAACTCGCCGGGATCGAAGGGTTTGACGAGGAACTGGCGCAGGAACTGCAAAGCCGCGCGCTCGAAGGGCTGGAGCGCCGCGAAGAAGCATCGCGCGCCGAACGCCGCGAACTGGGCGTCGAAGACGATCTGGCGGCGATCCCGCACCTGACCGAAGCGATGCTGGTCGTGCTGGGCAAGGCGGGGATCAAGACGCTCGACGACCTCGCCGATCTGGCGACCGACGAGCTGATCGCCAAGAAGCGCACCGACAACCGCCGCGGCCCGCCGCGCAGCGAGCGCGCCGAGGACAAGGGCGGCGTGCTGGGCGAATATGGCCTGAGCGAAGAGCAGGGCAACGAGATCATCATGGCGGCGCGCGCGCACTGGTTCGACGATGAACCGGCAGCAGACGCACCGCAAGCCGGGGAGGCCGCTGATGCGGACCCCGCACAATGATCAGCTGAGCGAACCAGACCGCGCTGGTCGGCGCGGCCAGCATGTGCCTGAACGGCGCTGCGTCATCACCGGCGAGGTTTCGCCGGCCGAAAGGCTTGTGCGCCTGGCGCTCAGCCCCGACGGCGATATTGCGCCCGATGTGCTGGGCAAGGCGCCGGGGCGCGGGGCGTGGATCGGCGTCGATCGCGCCATGCTCGAAGCGAGCCAAGCAAAGGGCAAGCTGAAAGGCGGGCTGGCGCGCGCGTTGCAGGACAGCAATTTCACCATCCCCGACGATCTGGGCGCGCGGATCGAGGCGCAGTTGGCGCGCGCGACGCTCGACCGGCTGGGGCTGGAATCGCGATCGGGTACTTTGCTCAGCGGCAATGAAAAGATCGAAACCGCGGCGCGCAAAGGCCAGGTTCGCCTGCTCCTCCACGCCAGCGATGCGGGCGAGGACGGGCGCAAGAAACTGGCGCAGGCTTGGCGCGTCGGCGAGGATGCCGAAGGGTCGGGGCGCGAGGGACTGGTCTTGCCGGTGGACCGCAGCACCCTATCTATGGCATTGGGCCGCGAGAATGCGGTGCATCTGGCGTTGACCGACGCCCGCGCTGCGGCGCGGGTGCTGGCGCATTTGAGCCGCTGGCAGTTTTTTACAGGATGGAGTAGGGACGCGGCCAACCGCGATTCCGACCCGCACGCCCCGCCGCTTGCTGGCGAGGACAAAATTGGGGCGGCGCCGACAGGCTCTGCCGCTTCGGACGCGTTTTGAAGGAATGATGAGTTTCGATGAGTGACGAACAGGACAAACCGACCCTGACCCGCAAGCCTTTGGGGCTGAAGCGGACGGTCGAGGCCGGACAGGTGCAGCAGCAATTCAGCCACGGCCGCCGCAATACGGTGGTGGTCGAGGTGAAGCGTCGCCGCGTGCTCGGTCGTCCCGGCGATCCCGCGCCCGAACCGGTGGTCGAAGAGGTCGCGCCCGCTCCGGCGCCCGCACCGGTTGCTGCGCCCGCCCCCGCGCCGAAACCCGCCGCGCCGCGCGTGAGCGAGAATGACAGCCTGATGTCGCGCCAGGAGCGTCAGGCGCAGTTGCTGCGCGAGGCCGAAGAGGCGCGCATGTCGTCGCTCGAGGACAATCGCCGCCGCGAAGAGGCCGCGCGCGCCCGCGCGGCCGAAGAAGAAAAGCAGCGCGCCGAACAGTCGGCCGCCAAGCCCGCCGAGCCGACACCTGCACCGACGCCGGCCGCCGCTGCCGAGCCGGTTGCCGAGGCGCCCGCAGCCGAAGCGCCAAAGGCTGAAGCCGCCGCGCCGCGCGCGCCCGCCAGCGCTGCACCCGCGCCGCGCCGCTTTACCCCGGTCGAGGCGCCCAAGCGCCCCGAGCCGAAGCGCCCCGAACCGAAGCCGAGCCGCGGTGGCGACGCCCGCCGCCAGTCGGGCAAGCTGACCGTCACGCGGGCGCTGAACGAAGATGAGGGCGCCCGCGCCCGCAGCCTGGCGGCGCTGAAGCGCGCCCGCGAAAAGGAAAAGCGTTCGCACACCGCATCGTCGGGTCCGCGCGAGAAGCAGGTCCGCGAAGTCGTGGTGCCCGAAAGCATCACGGTCGCCGAACTCGCGAACCGCATGGCCGAAAAGACCGGCGACCTGGTCAAGGCGCTATTCAGGCTGGGCAGCCCGTCGGCGAGCACCGACACGATCGATCAGGACATCGCCGAACTGCTCGTCACCGAATTCGGGCATGAGATCATTCGCGTCAGCGAAGGCGATGTCGACATTCGTCACGACGAAGACATCGACGACGCCGAACATCTGAAGCCCCGCGCGCCGGTGGTCACGATCATGGGCCATGTCGATCACGGCAAGACCAGCCTGCTCGACGCGTTGCGCGGTGCCAATGTGGTTGCGGGCGAGGCCGGCGGCATCACCCAGCATATCGGTGCCTATCAGGTGAAGACCCCTGACGGGTCGCTCGTCACCTTCCTGGATACCCCGGGCCACGAAGCCTTTACCGAGATGCGTCAGCGCGGCGCCAATGTCACCGACATCGTCATCCTGGTGGTGGCGGCCGACGACGGGCTGAAGCCGCAGTCGATCGAGGCGATTGCCCACGCCAAGGCGGCGGGCGTGCCGATCATCGTTGCGATCAACAAGGTCGACAAGGAAGGCGCCAATCCGCAGCGCGTCCGCGAACGCCTGCTCGAACATGAGCTGGTGGTCGAGGAAATGGGCGGCGACGTGCAGAATGTCGAAGTGTCGGCGCTCAAGAAAACCGGCCTCGACAAGCTGCTCGACGCGATTGCGGTGCAGGCCGAAATCATGGAGCTGAAAGCCAACCCCGACCGCGCCGCCGAAGGCACGGTGGTCGAGGCGAAGCTGGACAAGGGCCGCGGCCCGGTGGCGACGATCCTCGTCCGCCGCGGGACGCTGAAGGTCGGCGACATCTTTGTCTGCGGCGCCGAAAGCGGCCGCGTCCGCGCGCTGATCGACGATCAGGGCAAGCAGATCAAGTCGGCAACCCCGTCGATGCCGGTCGAAGTGCTCGGTCTGGGCGGCGTCCCGATGGCGGGCGATACGCTCACCGTCGTCGAGAATGAAGCGCGCGCCCGCGAAGTCGCGACCTATCGTCAGGAACAGGCGACGCGCAAGCGCACCGTGCAGGCGCCGGTCAGCCTGGAAGGCATGTTCGAGGCGCTGGCCGACAAGACCAACGTCATCCAGTTCCCGGTGATCATCAAGGGCGATGTGCAGGGATCGGTCGAAGCGATCGTCAATGCCCTGAACAAGCTGTCGACCGACGAGATCCGCGTCCGCGTGCTCCAGTCGGGCGCCGGGGCGATCACCGAAAGCGATGTGACGCTGGCGGCGGCGACCAAGGCGCCGATCATTGGCTTCAACGTCCGTCCGAACCCGAAGGCGCGCGACATCGCGAAGCGCGAAAATGTGCGCTTCATGTACCATGACGTGATTTATCACCTGACCGACGAAATCCGCAAAGAGATGGCGGGCGAGTTGGGTCCGGAGCGGATCGAAACCGTGGTTGGCCGTGCCGAAGTCAAGGACGTGTTCCCGGCCGGCAAGCGCGACAAGGCCGCGGGTCTGCTCGTGCTCGAAGGCATCATTCGCAAGGGGCTGCACGCGCGTCTTACCCGCGACGATGTCATCGTGTCGGCGACGACTATCGCGTCGCTGCGCCGCTTCAAGGACGACGTCGCCGAAGTGCGCGCGGGTCTGGAATGCGGTGTCGTGTTGTCGGATACCAACGACATCAAGGCGGGCGACAATCTGGAAGTCTTCGAAGTCGAAATGCGCGAACGGACGCTGTAACGGGCGTCCGCCGCGCGCGGATCAGGAGGCGGCGGCATGGCTCGCTATGTGGCCCTATTCGGCAGCATCAATGTCGGCGGCAACCGGCTGACGATGGCCGATTTGCGCGCGGCGTTCGAGGCCGAGGGGTTTGCCGACGTCGAGACGGTGGTGGCCAGCGGCAATGTCATCTTCTCGCACCCCGCACGGCCGACGCGCGGGCTGGAGGAAAAGCTGACGCTGATGGTCGACGACCGGTTCGACATGCAGTGCGCGGCGCTGGTGCGCGACCGGGACGAGCTGGCAGCGGCGATTGCCGACAATCCGTTCGCCGGAACCAATGAGGATAAATTTGTCCACACGATGTTCCTCGACGGGCAGCCGACGCAGGATCAGTTCAATGCGCTGGCGGCGGACAAGTGGATCAAGCCGAACGAGCGGCTCGCGCTTGGCGACCGCGCGCTCTATATCGATTATGGCGACGGCGTCGGCGAGAGCAAGTTGACCGCGCGGCTGATCGAGCGGCGGCTGGAGCATAAGGGTACGGCGCGCAACATGCGCTCGATCGCGCGGATTGTCGCGAAGCTGGATGAATTGGAGAAGGGCGCGACATGAAAGCGGCAGACACCAAAGGCCCCACGGTCCGCGCGCTGCGCGTCGGCGAACAGGTGCGCCATATCTTGTCCGAAATCCTGGCGCGCGGCGACGTGCATGACGATCAGCTGACCAAGCATCCGGTGAGCGTGACCGAAGTGCGCATGTCGTCGGACCTGCGCCACGCGACGGTGTTTGTGAAGTCGTTGCTCGGCAAGGAGGAGGAAGCGGTGCTGAAGGCGCTGCGGACCAACACCGCCTGGCTGCAAAAGAGCGTCGCCGAGCGGATGGCGATGAAATATGCCGCGAAGCTGAAATTCTTGTCGGATGAAAGCTTTGACGAGGCGAGCCATATCGAAAAACTGCTGCGCGATCCGAAGGTGGCGCGCGATCTGGCGGGCGGCGAGGGCGAGTAGGGGCTGCCATCCCGATAATGTAGGATAACCATATAGGTTATTTCACTTGACATCGTCACGCTGATATGGCACAAGTGTCACATCATGAAGAATTGCGAGTCGGGCCGGTGGCCTTCCGTTTGGCGGGAGGCTGTTCCGGCCCGACTGGCGTTTAAGGAGGATGGCCTGTGGCGCAAATCGGCAAGACGGCGACCCGGGATGCGCGCAGCGTGCGTCCGGGGGCGGCGCAGATGACGCAGTTTCTAGAATCGCTGGCGGAGTCGTCGAACGTCGCCGCATCGGCGCGCGCGGCGGGGGTGACGGGCAATGCGATGTATCGCGAACGGCGCCGCAATGCCGGGTTTGCGGCGCGCTGGCACGAGGCGCTGTGCGAAGGATTCGGCAAGACGCGCACCGGGGCCGAGTGGGTGCGCGATTTTGCCGAGCGGACATCTGTTCGACGTGCCGGTGCGCTTTGCCGAGGACCGGTTGGAGGCGAGCCGCGCGACCTTTCTTGCGGGGGAGATCGCCAGCGTGCCGCTGGTCGAGGTGCGGGCGCCATGGTGATGATGGAAGCGCCGGGCTGGCTACGCGAAGAACTGGTGACGCTGGCGTGGTGCTGGCGGCTGGCGCGGCGCGACGGGGTGGTGATCGGGCTGACCTCGCACGACCGCGATTTGCTGGTCGGCGGGCTGCTCTATCGCGCGGCGCCAGGGATGAAGCCATCGGCGCTGGAGACCCGCGACAGCCTGGAGGCGGCAACAATGGACCTGGAGGGCGCGATCGCGAGCGATGCGATCGCGGCGCGCGATCTGGATGCCGGGCGCTGGGACGGCGCCGAGCTGGAGCTGTTCGTGACCGACTGGAGCGCGCCTGAGGCAGCGCCGGTGACGGTGGCGCGCGGATCGCTGGGGGCGATTGAGCGGCGCGGGGCGGCGTTTGCGGCGGAATTGCAGGGGGTGACGCGGCTGCTCGACCGGCCGGTGTGTCCGGCGACGTCGCCGTCGTGTCGCGCGACGCTGGGCGATCGGGCGTGCCGGGTCGATCTGGCGCCGTTGACGCATATCCGACGCGTGGTCGCGGTTGATGGTCGCGCGGTGACGCTCGATCATGCGGTCGCGGGGGTGGCGTTCGGCGAGCTGCTGTGGATCGAGGGAGCGAATTGCGGGTTGGCGAGCCCGGTGATCGCCGTCGAGGGAACGGTGTTGCAGCTCGCCGAGGTGCCGTCCTTTGCAATCGCGGGCGCGGTGCGGGTGCGGCTGACCGAAGGGTGCGACAAGCAGCTGGCGACGTGCCGCGACCGGTTCGCCAATGCGATCAATTTTCGCGGGGAGGCGCATCTGCCGGGCAATGATTTGCTCACGCGTTACCCCGGTGGATGAGCTGGGTCACCGTGCCTTTGTCCGCGCCCGGCGGCTGGTCGGGGCGCGGTTCCGGCCGCAGGGCTATGATCCAGCGACGGGGCTCGACTGCGTCGGGCTGGTCTGGGCGGCCTATGCGGCGGCGGGGCGGCGGCTGATCCGGCCAAGCGATTATCCGCTGCGGGGCTGGTCGGAGGAGCGGATAATCGCGGGGCTGCGGCGGGCAGGTTTTGTCCCCGCCGAAGACGCGCGCCAGAGCGGCGATGTGGCGCTGGTTGCGCTTGGGGCGGGGCAATTTCATCTGGCGGTGATGGGGCCGGATCGGTGCGTCCATGCGCATGCCGGGCTGCGGCGGGTCGTCGAATCGCCGCTCGACGCGGCGCTGCTTGCGGCCCCACGCTGGCGGCTGACACAGGAGAATTGAGCGATGGCGACGTTGGTGCTGAGCGTGGTCGGCGGGATCGTTGGCGGACCGGTGGGGGCGGCGATCGGCGCGGCGCTGGGGCAGCAGGTCGATGCGGCGGTGTTCAAGCCGAAGGGGCGCGAGGGGCCGCGGCTGGCGGATTTGAAGGTGCAGGCGTCGACCTATGGCCAGCAGATTCCGCAGCTGTTCGGGACGATGCGCGTCGCCGGCAGCGTGATCTGGGCGACCGACCTGATCGAACGGCGCAACAAGCGCGGCGGCGGCAAGGGGCGGCCGTCGGTCACCGAATATAGCTATGCGGTGTCGCTGGCGGTGGCCCTGTCGTCGCGGCGGATCCGGGCGATCCGGCGGATCTGGGCCGACGGCAATCTGCTGCGCGGGACGAGCGGGATGTTTCAGGAGCGCTGCATCTTTCGCTGGCATGATGGCGGTGAGGATCAGGCGGTCGATCCATTGATCGCGTCAGCGGTCGGGCCGGGATCGGCGAGCGGCTTTCGCGGGCTGGCCTATGCGGTGTTCGAGGAGCTGGAGCTGGGGGCGTTTGGCAACCGTATCCCGTCGCTGACCTTCGAGGTCGAGGCGGATGCGGGAAGCGTCGATGCGGGGGTGGTCGGCAACGCCCTTCTCGGCGAGGCCGGGCGCTGTTTGGGCGAATGGCCGGTCGCGGGCTATGCGGCGTCGGGCGACCGGGCGCGCGAGGCGCTGGCGCCGTTGTTCGAGGTTGATGGTGCGCGGGCCGTGAGCGGGCCGGATGGCTGGCAACTGGCCCCCGCGGTGCTGGCGGGGGCGCCGCTGGCGCTGGGCGGCTTTCGCGAGGCGCGGCGCGGTGAGGCGGAGCGCGATGCGATCGAACGCCAGCGCGCGCCGCTCGCATCGTTGCCGGGGTCGATCCGACTGCGCCATTATGAACCCGAACGCGACTATCAGCTGGGCCAGCAGGGCAGCGCGGTCGCGGGCGGCGGAGTGCGCGAGGAGCGGATCGACCTGCCGGCGGTATTGCCGGCGCCGTCGGCGCGGGCGCTGGCGCAGCGACTGGCCGCCGCCGCGGCGGATGGGCGCGAGATGCTGACTTGGCAGGCGACCTGGCGGCGTTGGCGCTGCCGGTCGGGCGGATCGTGACGCTGGCTGACGGCAGCGCATGGCGACTGGCGGCGCGCAATGTGCGCGCGAATGAGGTTCTGCTGGAGTTGAGGCGGCATCAGACGGTGCCGGTCGCAGAGCTTCCCGCCGCCCCGGGCGTCCCGGTGCGGCCGCCCGACTGGCCGGATGCGGTGGGGACGGTGCAGCTGTTCGACCTGCCCGATATCGGAAATCCGGGCGCCGCGGCGGCGCAGATATTGATCGCCGCGGCGGGAAGCAACGACGGTTGGCGCGGCGCCGATTGCTGGTTTGTTCCCGCGGTCGATGCCGAGCCGGTCGCGCTTGGTACGGTGCGACCGGCGGCGGCGCTGGGACATTTGGCGGAACCGCTGGCGCCGGGCAGCGAATATCTGATGGATCATGTTCGGTCGGCGCTGGTGACGCTGGTCAATCCGTCGATGACGTTGGAATCGGTTCATCACGCGGCGCTGTTGGCCGGGGCCAATCGGGCGATGGTGGCGGGGGAACTGCTGCAATTTGCGACCGCTGAGCCGATCGGGGCGGGCGTGTGGCGGCTGTCGCGCTTGCTGCGCGGGCGGGCAGGAACCGGCAGCGCAGCGGCGCACGCGGCCGGTGCGCCGTTCGTGCTGCTCGACGATAGCGCGCCGATGCTGCTGCCCGAGGCGTTGGCGCGCGTGGCGGAAGGTGGCGGGGCGCGGTTGCAGTGGGCGCCGCGCAGCGGCACGGCAATGACCGAGGTGGCGATCCCGGTGGGCGGCCGGGCGCTGTCGCCGCTCGCGCCGGTGCATGGCCGGATATCGCCCGACGGCGTGGGCGGGGTTTGCGTTGCGTGGCGGCGCCGCAGCCGGGTCGACACCGGTTGGCGCGATTATGTCGACCTGCCGCTCGGCGAAGGCCGGGAGGCGTGGCAGATATCGTTGTCGCCGCCGGTTACCGGCATAGCGCCCTGGGAACGCGCGACCCCGGATCTACAGATCGCGGCGGACGTGCTGGCCGCATTGCCGCCCGGCACGATGGTCGCGATTCGCCAGGTCGGCGATTTTGCGCTGTCGCCGCCGTTGTCGTTGTCCCTGACATAAAAGGATGAATTGATGAGTGAGATGCCGATGACCCCGCGCTTTGCCTTGCCTTTGCTGGGGGTGGCGCAGGCGCAGAAGGAGGTCACGCACAACGAGGCGTTGGCCCTGATCGATGCGCTGGTCCAGCCCGCGATCGAAGCCGGGCCGCTGAACGATCCGCCGGCCGAGCTGGTGCCGGGGCGATGCTGGCTGGTCGGCGATGTCCCGACCGGCGATTGGGTTGGACAGGCGAACGCGATTGCAATCTGGACCGTTGGCGGCTGGCGATTTGTTACGCCGCGGGCCGGGATGGCGGTGGTGCGGCTGGCCGATGGCGCGTGGCTGCGATTCGATGGTGCCGTATGGGCCGGGCCAGCAACGATCGTCGCCCCATCTGGCGGCTCGACAATCGACGCCGAAGCGCGTAGCACACTGAGTGCGTTGATCCTGCACCTCGCGGCGCAGGGTCTTCTGATTTCAGGCTGAATTTCCTCCCGCTGGCTTTAAAAGTGCGACTTTTTGGCAACAGATTGACGATTTGTTCACTTGCACGGAACCAAAGCGGCGAGTAGGACGTCTGCCGAGACGTATATCTCAAATTGAAAGGGGAATTACTATGAGGAAGCTTGCCGTAGCTGTGGCGTTAGCCTCCACTGCCCTGGCGTCGCCTGCTTTGGCACGCGACGACTCCTGGTATGTTGGCGTGGGCGCCGGCGTGATGATTGTCGAAGATCTCGATCTCGACATCGGAACTGCCGCCAATGCCGCCGCGATCGATCATCGCAAAGGCTATGATTTCGAAGGTGTCGTGGGTTATGATTTCGGCGGTTTCCGCGCTGAAGTCGAAGTTGGTTATCGCGAAGCCGACATCAAGTCGGGTCGCTTTGCTGCACCGGGCATTCCGGGCAATGCTAGTGGTTCGTCGATCACTCAGTTTGTAGGCAATACAGACCTGAACGGCGACACCAATGCGCTGAGCTTCATGGTCAACGGTATGCTCGACTTCGGTGACGACGACGGCCTGCAGGGCTTCATCGGCGGTGGCGCCGGTGTCGCTCGCGTGTCGGTCGAACCCGTGTTTGCAGGTCCGTTCCTCGACGATTCGGACACCGGTTTTGCCTGGCAGGCAATCGCTGGCGTCCGTGCGCCGCTGAGCACCAACTGGGACGTCGGTTTGAAGTATCGCTTCTTCAACGTCGATAACCTTGACCTGGTCGACCAGCGTGGCCGCGACGTT
>Ga0265296_1003868_pt1 | contig 13478 bp, 14 predicted proteins | sample MunlanPumphouse1_FD_189073 | JGI IMG/M metagenome (GOLD analysis project Ga0265296, IMG submission 189073) | Groundwater microbial communities from a municipal landfill in Southern Ontario, Canada - Pumphouse #1 | ecosystem: Environmental > Aquatic > Deep subsurface > Groundwater | place... | reverse complement strand
GATCCCGAACAGGACAAGGGGCTCCATACCGATCATGCGTGGGCCATTGCAATGTCGTGTAAGGTGTGCCCGACATCATTGCACTTCTCCATCACCTTGGCCAGACCCTCGTAAATATCCTTGAGCTTGATGATCAGGAGGAGGTCCTGCGTCTTGAAGAGCTCCAGGACCGCACGCGAGAGGAGTTCGGTCGAGAGGTTGTACAACCGGCTGATCTCACGGACGTGGGTCTTCACGTCCTCAGGATTCTTCAGCGTGGCAAGGCTCTCCACAGCATGGCCAATCTCGGTACTCGACAACAGGATCAGGTAGGAGTACTCCTTGAGCACATCGTTTGTCTCGGGGATCCCGTAGTTGCACAACTGGTGGGTGACCCAGTCGAGCTTGTCGAGCACATCATCGAATACCGGGGCGAGCCGTGCGATCTCTTCCGGTTCGAGCGGGGTGATGAGCGACTCGTCCAGCTGTTCGAAGATCTTCCGGGTGATCTCGTCCCCGTGGTGCTCGATCTGCCGCACCTTGTGGGCCTTCTCGGTTCCCCCGGGGAGTTCGTGGGTGATCTCGTTGAGCGTTGTAGCGGCCTCGGTGATCTTCTCTGCCATCTCATGAAACAGCGTGAAAAAGACTTTGTCCTCGGGCAGGATCAGGTCGCGGATGCGCATAATCTCCAGACTTACCCTTAATCCGCAAGTATAAAAGTGTGCTGGGAAACGATGAACCGATCTTTTAGAAACCCGATGATCACCGTTTCAGGTGGGGGTATTCGGTGTTCGGAAACCATCGGGAGGGATGATCATCTCGAAGCGTGCCCCTTTGCCCGGGGTTCCGGTCTCACGGATGGTGATCCCGGTGATCTCAAGGATCTCCCGGGAGAGGAAGAGGCCCAGACCGGTGTGTTTTCCAAACCCTTTCTTGAAAATTTTCGTCTTGTCTTCGTCCGATACCCCCACGCCGTCGTCCTCGTACCGGAGAATCATTGTCCCCTGTTCACCGGGCATTGCGGATATCGTGATCTGCTGCACCTGCTTCCCGTGACGGAGCGAGTTGTCGATCAGGTTCTCAAAGACTTTGGAGAGGAGGGGATCGGCGTAAACCTCAAAATCAAGATCCCGCGTTGTGATGGTGATTTCGGTGCCTTTGAGGAACGACCGGAGTGGTTCCACGAGTGTCTCCGGATCCTGCCAGACCGGGGCATGGACACCGATATCCTCGTACTGTTTGGTGAAGGAGATCTGCTTCCGGATGGTGGTTGCGATCAGGCGCAGTTTCTGGATATATTGCAGGACCACCGGATCGGTTACTACCCCTTCGGAGAGATCGATATAGGCCTGGAGGGCAAGCGTCTGGTTGTTGATATCGTGGCGGGTGATGCTCGTCATCAGGTTGAGTTTCCGGTTGGCATCCGCAAGCGCCTTCTCAACCCTGCTCCGCTCGGTATTTTCGAGCGAGAGCCTCTTGTTGGCATACTGGAGATCTTCCACGCTCGACGTGAGCTCTTCATTGAGTCCGCTCACGTTCTCGTGTGCTTCCTGTAACTCCGTGTTCTTCCGGACCGCGAAATCGTAGGTGGAGAGCAGGATATTCAAAATCTTCAGTCTGCCGGCGCTGATGTGGTGGGTAGTACCGGCAAATTCGAGCTCAATGGGAGGTTGTGTGCCATCGTCTGCCGTGCCGGGAGTCTGGAGCGTGACCCTGATGCGGGAATACACCTGTTCGGGATCGTACGGCTTGACAATGAAGTTGTCCGCACCGGATTCGAGCCCTTTTACGACATCGGAGGGATCGTACAGCTGTGTAACGATGATGACGGGGATATCGCGGGTTTTTGGATCGGCCTTGATCGCCCGGCAGAGCTGGTACCCGTCCATCTCCGGCATGACGATGTCGGTAAGCACCATGATGGGGCGATCCTTATGGATCATACCCAGAGCAATCTTTCCGTCTCCAGCGACTACTGCCTTATACCCGGCCTGGGAAACCAGGTGACGCAGATATTCAGCCTGGGTCCGGCTGTCCTCGACAATAAGGATCCGGCCTTCTCCGGGTTCAGGTTTTTTTCCCGCGGTCACGTCATGCTCTCCAGGGTTCTTGGGGTATTTTGTGAGGATATGCCGGTATTCTCATCCGGCAGGTTTCCCGTCACCAGCATGTCCGGTAGCGAGGCTGGTATCTTATTCGCGTCAATATCTGGTTGCTATTTCATAAGTATTCCGAAATGTGATCCGCCGATCTATCCTCTCGTGCCCTATAATAAACATCTCGTGACAAATATAATAAACCTGTGACAAAAATAAAAAAGATTTTAGCGGAATGGACCGGGCGGGAATTGAACACGCGGCCTCTTCAATGCCAATGAAGCGATCTACCACTGATCTACCGGCCCGCTCCTACCTAATAGGATGTCATAGGATAAAAGAATTGTTCGTCCATTCGCATGCCGGGTGTCTTTTGCCCCACTATTCTTGCCCCCCACTATGTGCCCTGCATAATGAGGGAGAAACTGCGCTAGTTATTAGTACTCTCTCGCCAACATTTCTCCAGCAAGGGGATCGTGTATGCAGGAAGAGACGAGGGGAACCATCCGCGCCGGAAGGGGATACTGATGCTCGGGATCATTGGCGGCACGAGCCTGCTCTTCTCCATGCTGCCGACACTGGAGAAACGAGAGGTTGCAACACCGTTTGGCACAGCCGAACTGCTCTGCGGCGACAACCTCGTGATGCTGATGCGCCACCAGCATAACCGGCCCCCGCACCGGATCAACTTCCGGGCAAACCTTGCGGCCATGGCCATTGCCGGGGTCACCGAAATTGTGGCATTCGGGTCGTCGGGCTCTCTCAGGAAGGAGATCGCACCCGGTACGCTCCTCATCCCCACCGATTACGTCAGCGTGACCGACATCCCCTCCATCCACGACCACGCGATCGAGCACGTCCGGCCCGAACTTTCGGAAGCGCTGGCCCAAAAACTTGCAGCGCTGGTGCCTGCCGCACGGTTCGGCGGGGTGTACGTGCAGACGCGGGGGCCGCGGATCGAGACGATCGCAGAGGTGCAGGCGCTCGCGGGAATTGCCGATGTGGTGGGTATGACGGTTGCATCCGAGGCAACCCTTGCCTGCGAGCTGGGCATGGGCTTTGCCGCACTCTGCACCATTGAGAATTATGCGAACGGCCTCGGAGACGAGGTGCTGACCTACGAACATATGCTGGAGATCGCCCGGGAGCACCGGGACCGGAACGAGCAGATCGTGAATACGATCATCCAACACATGAGCTGACGGACTGAATCATTATGGCTGACCACGAGATACAGGAAATTTTTCAGAAGAACCGCTCCCTGCTGATCACGAACATTGTTGCTGATGGCAGGGCTGTTGATATTCTCATTGATGAGAACGGGATCATTGCCGAGATCGGGACGAGCGCGAGAAAAGACCGCCGGTGTGAAGCGGACTTCATCATCGATGGCGAAGGTGCCCTTGCCATTCCGGGCCTTGTCAACACCCACACCCACGCGGCCATGAGCCTGCTGCGAGGCTATGCCGACGACATGATCCTCCAGGACTGGCTGGCCCAGAAGATCTGGCCGCTTGAGGCGCACCTGACCCCTGACGATGTCTACTGGGGTACAAGGCTCGCCTGCCTTGAGATGATCCGGAGCGGGACGACCGCGTTCAACGATATGTACTTCATGATGGACCGTGCGGCAAAAGCAGTGGACGAGGCCGGCATCCGGGCCGTGCTCTCGTACGGGTTTATCGACCTCTTTGATGCGGCGAAGCGCGAGAACGAGTGCAAGGCCACAGAGAACCTTGCCGCCCACATTCGTTCCCTGAACAATCCCCGGATCAAGGCCGCAGTCGGCCCCCACGCTCCCTATACCGTCTCTCCTGAAGGGTTGAAGTGGTGCGCAGACTTTGCGCAGGAGCAGAAGATCGGGATTCACATCCACCTCTCGGAGACTGAGAAGGAAGTGACAGACTGTGTTGCCCAGCACGGCAAACGCCCGGCCGCTCATCTCGATGCCTGCGGTATCTTAACCCCGCACACGGTCGCTGCCCACTGCTGCTGGCTGGATGCGGCGGAGTGCCGGTTGCTCGGGGAGCGGGGCGTCTCCGCATCGCACAACCCTTCAAGCAACATGAAACTCGCCACCCACCGGGCCATGCCCTACCCTGAGCTTCTCGCAGCGGGTGCGAACCCCTGTCTCGGGACCGACGGGTGCGCCTCGAACAACAACCTCGATATGTTCGAGGAGGCGAAGACCGCCGCCCTCCTCCAGAAGTTCTTCTGGAACAATCCCACGATCCTGCCGGCCCACGAGGCCCTTGCGATGGCAACCGCCAACGGCGCAAAGGCCCTCGGGTTCCCGACCGGGAAACTTGCCGTGGGTGCACCTGCCGATATCGTCCTTGTCAGCACGGCGGCAGCCTGCAACACACCGCTGCACAGCGCCACCTCAAATCTCATCTATGCCTGTAACGGGGGCACGGTCGAGACCACGATCTGCAACGGGCGGGTGCTGATGCTCGACCGCGAGATCCCGGGTGAAGCGGAGATCCTCACAGGTGCGGGAAACGCAGCCCGCGAACTGGTGAAGCGGGCACAGTCCGCATAATTCCGATCCGTCATGCATCCCCTGCACCCCCGGTCTGCCCCGGTTCTCCCGGCGCTCATCCTCATTTTTCTTGTCGTAACCTGTGCAGCAGTAGCCGGCTGCACCACCGGCACCGGGCACGGGTCAACGCTCGATCAGAACACCACCGGAGACCTTCGGGCGTATTTCCTGGATGTTGGCCAGGGCGATGCGTCGATCATCCTGTTCAGGGACAAGGTGATCATCATCGATAGCGGCGAGGTTGATCAGGGTAAGAAGGTGGTTGCTGCCCTTCAGGAGCTTGGTGTGAAGAAGATCGACCTCCTGGTTGCCACCCACCCGCACTCCGATCATATCGGAGGGATGCAGAATGTGCTGGCGAACTTCAGGGTGGTAACGGTCCTGGACTCAGGGACCCCCTCGACCTCCACCCTGTACGAGCGGTTCCTGCAGATGATCGAGAAACAGGGTATCACCTACATTGTTGCCCGCCAGGGGCAGACCATTGATATTGACCCCTCGCTGCGGATACTCGTTCTCTGGCCGCCCGAGGATCGGACCTCGGACGATCTCAATGCCAACAGCATCGTCTTACGGATCTCGTACGGCACGGTGAACCTGCTGTATGCCGGCGATGCGACAGCTTCTGCTGAAGAGGCACTCACAAAGACCGGTTACCCGCTGGACGCCCAGGTGCTCAAGGTCGGCCACCACGGGAGCTCCGGATCGAGTTCGGCAATGTTCCTCTCCCGCGTGAACCCGGATATCGCCGTTATCCCGGTCGGGAAAGCGAATGACTACGGCCACCCGCACAAGGCAACGCTCGACCGGCTCGCCGCAGTTGGCTCCATGGTCTTCCGGACCGATGCCGACGGGACGATCCGCGTGATGAGCGATGGGAGCACCATCGGGGTCGCGACCGAGAAAGGGGATGCAGGTTTCTGGAATGCGGCGGTATATGCAACAACACCCGCTCCCGTAACTCCTGTGATGACGGTTGTGACAGTTCCTCCCGCCCCCGCGGTCTCCCCGGATATCACCAATTTTGTCCCGGCCATCTCTGCCGATGTCACGCTGCCGACGATCCAGCTCGGCAACGCCTCATCGGTGTACATCAGCGCCGTGCAGTTCGATGCCCCGGGGGATGACCGGGTCAACCTGAACGGTGAGTGGGTACAGATCGCAAACCGGGGCACCGGGCCGGTGCTCATTGCCGGCTGGACGCTCTCCGACCGGACCGGCTCGTCTCCCTATACCTTCCCGGCAGTAGTCCTCCTGCCCAAAGAGTCCGTTACCGTTTATACCGGGAGCGGCGCCATGAACGACACTGCCATCTTCATGGGACAGTCCTCGCCAATCTTCGGGAACAGTGGGGATGTGGCCATCCTCCGGGACGGGGCCGGCACGATCATCGACCAGAACAGCGGGGCCGTGAATCCATGAGAGTGACCATTGACCGGATTGACGAAGGCATCGCGGTCCTGATCCTTGACGATGAACCGGGCAGCCGGTTCACGCTGTCGGCCTCACGGCTCCCGCCCGGCTCCCGCGAAGGGGATGTGCTCACCCTCACGCTGGAACGTGATGAGGAAGAGACCCGTGCCGCAAAGGACCGATCCGCCTCCCTTATCGCCTCCCTCCGGCAGCGATGATACCGGCGGTGCGGCTTTTAAGGAACGTTTCGACATATTTTTCCAGACAGAGATCAATTTTCAAGAAGTATGGCGCATCACGGATCTTTCGAACACCACGATCATCCCGAACACAAGGAAGGATCGAAGACCTGCCGGGTCTGCTCATCTGCGTACTCCCATGAACATAACCCCTCCCACTTTGGCATCTGCCATCATTGCGGGTACAAAATTCTCATCGTCCTCTTCATCATCATGATCTCCATGTCCTATGTTGCATGGTTCGGGGTTTTTTAAAAAATTCCCGCTTTTTTTGAACCCCTGTGCAAGGGTAAATGGTAAATATCTCGTACCGCCGCCGTCCTTATACGCGGGATGACGGCATGTATGCCATCAAAGCGCTTGCGCTCTCTAAACAGTTCAAGGATATCCAGGCACTTTCCAAGGTCGTGTTGATGAAGACCGATGCCCCGACCCGTTCGACAAGGACATCCTGCGGGAGAAGATCCAACTCCCGATGGATTACGGGTGTTACCGGCGCACATGAACCGGTAAGACCTGAAAAAAGATTTTTTTAATCAAAATTATGCGGTCTGGATCTTGTCGGCTTCTTCGAGGCCGAGCACCTTGATTGACTCATCCCGCATCTTGTACTTCTGGATCTTACCGGAGATGTTGATCGGGAAATCATCCACGAACATCACATAGCGCGGGATCTTGTAGTGCGCGATCTTTCCTTTGCAGAAGTCCTTCACGTCCTGCTCGGTCATGGCAAGGCCCGGCTTCATCTTCACCCAGGCACAGAGTTCCTCGCCATACTTCACATCCGGCACCCCTACCACGTACACATCCGAGATCTTCTCGTGGTGGTGGAGGTACTCCTCGATCTCCCGCGGGTAGATATTCTCGCCGCCCCGGATCACCATGTCTTTTAACCGGCCGACAATCCTGAAGTACCCCTCGTCGTCCATCGTGCCAAGGTCGCCGGTATGGTTCCAGCGGTCCTTGTCGAGCGTGGCATGGGTGGCCGAGGGATTGTTGTAATAGCATTTCATAACGCAGTAACCGCGTGCGCAGATCTCGCCGATCTCGCCAAACGGCACGATCTTGCCGGTCTTGGAGTCGATGATCTTGAGTTCCGTGTGCGGGAATGCCCTGCCGATCGTGGAGACCCTGCGGTCGAGCGGGTCCTCTGTGGTCGTCATCGTGACACCGGGGCTCGTCTCAGTCTGGCCGTACACGATCACGATCTCGCTCATGTGCATCTGCGTATTGACCTGTTTCATCACTTCGATCGGGCAGGGAGAGCCGGCCATGATGCCGGTTCGTAAGGACCGGAGATCGTATTTTAAGAAGTCCGGGTGGGAGAGCTCGGCAATGAACATGGTCGGGACGCCGTGCACGGCGGTGCACCGCTCCTTCTCGATGGTCTGCAGGACCGATTCGGCATCGAAGGTCGGGGCTGGCAACACCATGGTCGAGCCGTGGGTGACACAGGCAAGGTTGGATAAGACCATGCCGAAGCAGTGATAGAACGGGACCGGGATGCAGAGCCGGTCCTTCTCGGTGAATTTCATGCCTTCGCCGATGATGTAGCCGTTGTTGAGGACGGAGTGGTGCGTGAGGACAACCCCTTTAGGAAAGCCCGTGGTGCCGCTCGTGTACTGGATGTTGATCGGGTCGTCGAACGAGAGACCCTCGCCCCGCTCGGCGATATCGTCCATCGTCATCTCGTCCGCCTTTGCCAGGAAGTCACTCCACGTGTACATGCCATTGTACGGGATGTCGCCCATGAAGATCGCATTCTTCAAAAACGGGAACTTCTCGCACGAGATCCGGCCGGGCTTGCACTCGTAGGCTTCGGGGCAGGCCTCGTAGAACATGCCCACGTAGTCCGAGGTCTTGAACCGGCCCTGTACGATCAGGGTCGAGATCTCGGCCTGCTTGAGCACGTACTCGAGCTCGTACGTCCGGTAGGCCGGGTTGATGTTCACCATGATGGCGCCGATCTTGGAGGTCGCGAACTGGACCACCACCCATTCGGCATAGTTCATGGCCCAGATGCCGACCCGGTCGCCCCGCTCCACGCCAAGGCCCATCAGGGCGCGGGCGACAAGGTTCACCTGCTCGGCGAATTCCCGGTAGGTGTACCGGAGATTCTGGTGTACGGAGACGATGGCCTCGGTGTCCGGGTATTTTGCCGCGATACTGTCGACCATCTCGCTGATGGTCATTCCCAGCAGGGGAACTGCTGATGTCCCACACGTATAACTGCCCTCAACCATTGCAGGAGTACTGGGACATGGGGCATTATATGCGTGATGATTTGCGGCCGGTGTGGTGCAGGTACGATCAGGGTAGGGTGCAGGCCCTGCTGCAACAAAACTCTTAAGTTTGTACACTGCGATTTTATTGAGTCAGCATGGGAATACCGTCCCTGTTGGCGTAAGGGGTTGTGGCCTAGCCCGGTATGGCGACGGGCTCCAGCGGTCTTTGCGTTCAAACACGTGCTCAGATGATGAACAATGGGTCTACTGACAAATCGGATGATGACCCGTTGGAGCACTGATGCGCATGTCGGAGAGACCCGTCGATCGTGAGTTCAAATCTCACCAACCCCACGTTTTCTCTATCGCACTCTTCTGAAATTTTTCTGGTTTTGTTTCATCCGAATTTTTATCTTACCGGCACGCAATCACTCTTTCATGCAAGCCGAACTGCACCTTGTCGATGCCTTCACGAGCTCGCCGTTCCGCGGGAACACGGCCGGCGTCTGTATCCCGGATGGACCGGCCGATGCGGTCTGGATGCAGGAAGTGGCAGCCGAGCTCGCGCATTCCGAGACCGCGTTCCTCTTCCCTGAGGGTGAGAAATGGAACCTGCGGTGGTTCACACCGGCAAAGGAACTGGAACTCTGCGGCCATGCCACGCTCGCCGCCGCGTTCATCCTCTGGGAGACCGGTCGCGTTCCCCGCGAGAACACGATCGCCTTTACCACGCTCTCCGGTACGCTGACCGTACGGCAGGATGCGGACTGGATCAGCATGGACTTCCCGGCAGAACCCGCTGCCCCTTCGATGTCGATCCCCGGTCTCGGGCAGGCGCTTGGGATCGAGCCGTTGTATACCGGACGGAACCGGTTCGATATCCTGGTGGAACTGCCGCTCGCGGACGATGTCTGCAGCCTTGAACCCGACATGAACGCTCTTTCGGCCATCAAAGCCCGGGGCATCATCGTCACGGCTGCTTCCGACATCCCGCACTTCGACTTCGTCTCCCGGTTCTTTGCGCCATCCGTGGGCGTACCGGAAGACCCGGTGACCGGCTCGGCCCACTGCTGCCTTGCGCCGTACTGGGGAGCAAAACTCGGAAAGACCGAGATGACCGGGTTCCAGTGTTCGGCCCGGGGCGGATCGGTCCGCGTGACCCTGATGGGCGATCGCGTCATTCTCGAAGGCCACGCGGTCCACGTCTTTTCGGGAAAACTCATGGTCTAGAAAAAAGACTGGAAAAAATTTTACTTAATTTTCGCTGCTGCAATTTCTGCGAACTGTCTGGCAGTCTCGTAATCTGCCGCGGTTCCGTTTGTCTCGATATCCTGGAAGACGCCCTTCTTCGCAAATGCGATCACGTACATGCTCGAGTTATCGCTCTTATCGGAATACTTCAGCGAACCGCTTGCATCCCCTATAGCGGAGATGGATATTTTTTCAACGGACAGGTTTGCATCATTCTCTTTTGTGATCCAGTCTATTTGCCCGTCGATAGTATCGGATACCGCGAGGGTGGCATTTTCACCGGCATAGATCGAGATATTCTGCAGGATGATCGTTCCGGAAGGCGAATTCGGATCATTCTTCCGGTAGACTACAGAATATCCTTTCTTCCAGCCGTGATCGAGAGCCCACTCGCTCAGTTCGGAAGCCGTTCTCTCCCGTTCTGTCACCAGTGTGAAATTTCCCGGGATCTCTGATGCCTGCACTATCATTTCAGAAGGCTCAATCGTTGACACCGTTTTGGTTGTTTCCGGTGTCGGCGATGCTGCTGGAGTCTGTGATGAACATCCTGCAATACCGACAGAGAGAACGATCAATACGGTCATGAGCAGTATTATTGCGGATATGGATTTTTTGACCATGTTTTGAGTTTCCTCCCGTTTAATTAAAATAGTTGTTATTTTATTTCCCGTTCACCGGATTTTTCAATAACAGATATTTTCCCTGCCCGGAGTCCTTATCATTCCCCGCCACCAACAGTAACGAAATTCATGGATCTCGTCACCACCCTCCTGATCGGCATTGCGCTTGCGATGGACTGTTTTGCCGTCTCGCTTGCCATCGGGACCACGACAAAGACAAAACTCCTGAACACCGCGCTCATCATCGCACTCTGTTTCGGGGCGTTCCAGGCAGGCATGATCCTGATCGGGTGGGCAGTGGGCACAGGACTCACTGATCTCATTGCCGGGTTCGATCACTGGGTGGCATTTCTGCTGCTCGCGATCATCGGCGTGAAGATGATCCACGAGGGGCTCGAAAATGAGAATGAGGAGGAGCCGATCAGCGCTCTCCGGTTCGTCCCGGTCATGATCCTCTCCCTTGCCACGAGCATCGATGCACTCGCGGTCGGGGTCTCCTTCGCAATCCTCCACGAGAGTGTCCTTGAGCCCGCGCTCATCATCGGGCTTGTGGCCTTCATCTTCTCCTGTGCCGGTGTGCTGTCGGGCATGCGGCTCAAAACATTTCTCGGGAAACGGATCGAGATCATCGGGGGCCTGATCCTCATTCTCATCGGCCTGAACATTCTCGTTTCGCATCTGGTGACCGGATAAATTACGGGGGATGAAAGAGCGGACCCGGTGCATCTTCAGGACGTTTGCGTTGTTGAATATGGTACCATCAATGGTACGTAAAAAAGTGAGATCTCACTTCTTCTTCTCTGCCTCTTCGATCCCGGCAATCGCGGCCGGCAGGGCTTCGAGCACGGTGACCAGGCCCGTGAGGTGCAGGTTCATCACGACCGCTCCCACAATCTCCTCCCGGGTTGCGCCCGCCTTGTACGCCATCATCGCGTGCATCCGTACGCCCCGGGCATTCCGTGTTGCGGCCTGGATAGCGATGTTGATCAGTTGTTTTGTCTTGGGATCGAGCGCGTTTGAGGAACGCTGCACATCGACCAGGTTGTTAAACTGCCGGGCAAGCTCCGGGCACTCTTCCACGAATATGTCCATCGGATTCTTTTCCATTGTAGCGACTCTCCGCGTACGTGGTGGGAGTGCGGTACCATAAGTTCTTCTCTTCTCCTCCGGCTCCCTTGGGCTCGTAACTTTATCATAGATTGGCGCCCCATACTAGAACGATAGGAAGAGTTCCATGTATCTGATTGGTGAAGCACTCATCGGCGATGGCCCTGAACTGGCGCACATCGACCTCTTAATGGGCGACAAGGAAGGCCCGATCGGTTCCGCATTTGCAAACTCGGTCTCGCAGCTCTCGGAAGGACACACCCCGCTGCTCGCGGTCGTCCGCCCGAACCTGCTGACGAAGCCCGCGACGGTCGTGATCCCGAAGGTCACGCTTCGTGACATGGCGCACGTGAACGAGATGTTCGGCCCCGTGCAGGCCGCCGTTGCCAAGGCGGTTGCGGACTGTGTTGAGGAGGACGTCTTCAAGGGAGTCGATATCGAAGGGATCGTGATCCTGGTCTCCGCGTTCGTGCACCCGGATGCCCATGACTACAACAAGATCTACCGGTACAACTACGGCGCCACCAAGCTGGCTCTCCACCGTGCGCTCGACAAGTTCCCGGACACGAAGACCCTCGTCTTCGAGAAGGACCGGGCAGCCCACGGTATCATGGGATTCAAGGTGCAGCGCCTCTGGGACGCACCCTACCTCCAGGTGGCAATGGATCTCGTGGACATGGGCAAGGTTGCCGAAGTCTTAAAGGAAGTGCCGCAGAACGACCACGTGATCATCGAGGCCGGAACCCCGCTCATCAAGAAGTTCGGCCTGGGTGTCATTGGCGAGATCCGCAAGCTGCGCCCGAATGCGTTCATCATCGCGGACATGAAGATCCTCGACACCGGCAATCTTGAGGCCCGCATGGCTGCCGATGCAACCGCCGATGCGGTCGTCGTCTCCGGTCTTGCCCCGACCTCCACCATCGAGAAGGCAATCTCGGAAGCCCGCAAGGTTGGTATCTACTCGATCGTGGATATGCTGAACGTCCAGGCACCCGCGAAACTGATCGCCAGCCTCAAGGTCAAGCCGGACATCGTAGAACTCCACCGTGCAATCGATGTGGAGGAGAGCGCCCATGCGTGGGGCGACATCCCGGCGATCAAGAAGGCGGCCGGCGGGAAACTGCTCGTTGCAACCGCAGGCGGCATCCGTGTTGATGTGGTGAAGGACGCCCTGAAGGCAGGCGCCGATATCCTCGTGGTCGGCCGTGCGATCACTGCATCGAAAGACATTGGTCACGCTGCTGATGAGTTCCTCGACCAGCTGAACCGGGACGAGATCGACCAGTTCAGGGTTATGACTGACTTTTAAAGTCAGAATATTGTATTTTTTTTAAATCTATTTTTAGATTTTATTCCCGTTTCAATTCGAAATCCTTTTTGCCACAAATGAATTATAACGTCTTTATGACATTTATAATAAAAAAATTTGAAGCATTTTCAGATAATAAAAAAATTTTCCACGATTTTATCGACGGATGCGACAAAATAAACCTAAAACCATTGATACTCACCGCGAAAAAGAAATTCCTTGAAACTTTTTTTGATAACGTAGAGGATTATCGCAAGTTATTAGAAGAACCTCGACAAGTCCAGTATCGGACGATGAGAACTAGAAGTGGACAGATAGTAAGACGTCGAATAGTTGAACCCGAACAAGATACATTAACTGGTGAGATTTTTTTTATGCCCCGCAAACAGGGGTTGGTTTATATATATTTAATTCATTTATCCCAACTTTCTCCCTCAAGAATCCCCGAGGACTTAAAACATATGAAATTTCGAGTTGAAATAGGCTATTTCTATGATGATTCGAAAATTGAAGATATATCTGAAATTTTTAATTATTTTTGCTCTGTAGAAAACCTCAATGACGAAAAATGGTAAGAACCTGTGAATGTTACAGACAATCATTTTCCCGGTGATCTCCTTCAACTGCATAATAAATTTTCTTGCTTTTAGATCGCCACTAAATTTTCTTTTAAGGACGGAAAACATGTTTTCGACCA
>Ga0265296_1003867_pt1 | contig 13479 bp, 5 predicted proteins | sample MunlanPumphouse1_FD_189073 | JGI IMG/M metagenome (GOLD analysis project Ga0265296, IMG submission 189073) | Groundwater microbial communities from a municipal landfill in Southern Ontario, Canada - Pumphouse #1 | ecosystem: Environmental > Aquatic > Deep subsurface > Groundwater | place: Canada... | reverse complement strand
CGGCTTGCGGGAGCTTGATTAACGCGGAACCGATGATTGGTATCTTGTGGATTATCTCCTCGAACACGTTCTGGGGCGGGACAACGCACGTCACGTGGAGCGCGTACCAGCCCTCGAGTAGCCCCTCGAACTCGTTCTCGAAGTTCACCAGGTTCACGGCCGAGTAACCGTAAGTCACGTCGAAACTGCGTTCCTTCTTCGCGTAACTCGCAACGCCCACGCGTTCGAGTTCGTAACCGCACTTGAGCCCCTTGGTGCCGCCAGGCGGACGCGTGTTCGACCAGAAGTTGTTCACCACGAAAGTCAAGTCGAGCGCACCGCCCTCGTCGTAGTGGTCGTAGGTCTCGCCGTTCGCGGGCTTGGTTATGATTAGGTTCGCAAGCGAGAACGAAGAGAAGCCGGGAATCACGTAGCAGTACTTGCCTTCCAGGCAGCGTTCGGAACCGCAGCGCACGAAACCCTTCTCCGCAGCGGCATCCTTCTCCACGTCAGTGAAGCAGCCGAACGTGTCACCCAACATGGAGCACTCGAATTGTTCCGAGCACGGAGTGGGCACGAGCGCGTAATCAGGTAGTTGAGCCATGCCCAACGAGTAACAGTAAGCGCGGTAAAAGAATCCGTCGCCGCCGTCAACCAGGTCGCAAGCGAGCGAACCGGCTTTCTTCAGGTAGCCCGCGGGTTGTTCGCCGGGCACCTTGCATTGCGTACCCATGTAACCCTGTTGGGCGCACGAGCTAGTGGCGTAACAGAACTTGCCGTCGCTGCACTCGGTGCCGCCCAAATCCTTATAGTAAGCGGTTTGTGGGTTCGCCTTATCCAGGCAAATCGTGTCCGCGTCCGCCTCTTCGGGGAACTGCTGGTCGCACGAAGCGTAAACGTCAGGACCGCCACTCGAACCGCCGGCTTGTTGAACTATATTCATATCATACCCGCGGGTAATCGTGACATCGTCTTCACCCACGCCGGTTTGCTCCACCTTAACGCGCACAACGTGTTGCACGGAACCAGAAGCGATCGCGTCGTAAGCACAGGAAATCGAGAAAGAGCCGCCGTACTTGGAACCGGTGCCGTAAAACGAGTAATCATCACTGACATCACACCGGTAATAGGCTTTCGGGCCGTTACTCTCAGTGTCAACGTCAAAACCGGAGTAATCCGCGGTTACATCTACGGTGAACGCGCCAGTAGTCCCGTAACTTGAATCGTAATCTGCAGTTACCGTAGCGCATTTTCCGTAATCGTTGTCCTGCGCCTTGACGCACTTCGTTTCATCGCGGCAACCATCATTGGTCATTATTGAACAGCCGTCCGAGGGAACCAAGTAATCATCGTCAACACAGTAACTGTCAAAACCCGAAGCAGTATTCCATGGACAGTTGGCAGGCGAACCGCCGCCACCCCACGGGTAAATTTGAGTGATGGTTTGTTCTCCCCGCGCTATCAACACGTGGTCATTAACATCATTCAAATTTTGATGCAAATAAACCGTAATCTCACGCGAGGTAGCTGAAGTAATCGGCGAATAAGTGCAAGTGACTGACCCAGAACCGCTACCCTTGTTTAAACCAGTAACCGTTGCGAATTTCTGATTCCCGTCAGCCCCTCCCGCGGCACAATAATATTCAACCGAATTGCTTGGAGACGAACTGCCACCAGAAACATCGAAGCCCGCATACGTAAAATCAACTTTTATCTGGTTGTCTGCAATCTGCACAGGATTCAATACTAAACTCGGACAATTCCAAGCGTTGAGGTTGCCCGGATCTATTGTACTCTTTAAACACTTCGAATCAGGGTTGCCGTCAATACGACAATTAAGGTTACCACCCACGGCGGTGCAACCAGAACCGACGCTGTAAGTCTGTGCAACGCAAGCGCAAAACTCGTCATCTTCATTACACTCGTCCCGGCTGTCGCAGGTAGTGTAATCGCTACCGCCGCCCGAACCACCTGCGGCAGGGTCGTAAAAACAGCGCCAAACACCCGGTGCACTCGAAATTAGCCCGCAAGCGAGTCCACAGGTTTCCCAAACTCCCGGTGCGGGGTTAAAAGCAGTACATGAACAATCTTTTCCATCGCAAGCGTCTTGATTCGCACAGGGCGTGATGTAACAATACTTGTTTTCACCGCACTGATCATTCGCGTTACACTTAACTGAACCCGCCGGCGCTTCAGCCGCGGTGGCACAAAGACAATGCTCGCAGCCACCAACAGTACTAAAGTCGCCGCCATTCTTGGCTATGTCGCTGCAATCGGGGTAACCCGAACCGCCGCCCGACGCGTACTGGGTTACGGTTGTTTGCGCGAACTCGGAATAAGTGATTGGACTTAGTCCAGTCCAAACTTCGTAATCTTCATATCCTTCAAAAAGTTTTTGCTTCATTCTAGTTCTAATAATAATGTCTCTGTCGGCAGCAGACGCGGCATAATTACAAGTGTAAGTCCTCGAGCCAACCCCCTTTTCAACCGCCCAATATTTGTCCGCGTGAAAGGTTGTTCCATCGTAATCACAGTCGATTTCAAGGTCCGGCGCATTGCTAATGGTTGAAACGTCAAAACCGGAGTAAGTGATTGTTACGGTTACCGGCCCAGCGCCGGTGAAACTAGGCGGATTAGCGGCTACTTGGCTTGAAGTGCACGCGGCGTTGTTTTGAACGCACCGGGATTCAACCGAACCCGAACAAGGGAACAAATCTTCCTTAACATTACACCCGCTAGGGGTAGACGCGCCCGCGTCTTGGCAAATGCAAGTGCCATCGAATTGGTCTTCTTCGTTCTGGCCCGTACACGCGCTACCAGAATAACACGCAAACAAGTAACAATACCTTCCTCCAGCAGCGCACTGACGATTAGGGTGCACATTAATCCCGTCTGACCCCGCTTGAGCCGAGGTAATGCACAACGCTTGCGGGTATCCATAATCATCACAGTTGCCGTTGTCGTCATAACAATATCCGCCGCTAGTATCGCAGTGCAAGAAACCATATTTGACTTCTCCCGAACCCGGGTTTAATTTACAAACGGCGGCGGCATAACCCTGCGCGGCGCAAGATTTAGCGTAACAATAATACGGAGTGTCAGCCGTGTCTATTTCACAAGGCGGGTCATAAGGGGAAGTAGTCAAACCGCCGCGAATAAGTCGAATAAAATTACCCGTATATTGAATATTAACATACGCCTGAGTCAAACAAGAATAACCGGATGCACAAGCTTGGGGGGCAGTAGTGTAACACTCGTTGGTGTAACCGCAGGCATCAAAACCCACCAACTGATTCCAAGCGGGATTGACGCCATATACCGGACTGCCTCGACAAGAAAACCCGCCTACAACCCCCTGAGCGGGACAGCCAGTGATAGCCGCAGCGATTCCCGCGAATGCAACCAAAGCCAAAACCAGTATTTTTGCGTTCATTATTTTTTATCCCCCGCGAGCGTGAAACCTATTTATTCTCTGGGCTTGGCGTGCTTAAAAAACCCTCTGGAAAGTTAAAGCGCCCGCCGCGCCTTAACACCCCGCTGGGTCCGTGCAAACCGCTCCAACCGCAACCGTGTTCCGGGCGTGATAGAAGAAGGAACGCGTTGTGGAAACCGGCTTGTAAACCAGCGAATCGCCGAAAAATGGAATCGCCGAGAGCACGTTCTCGATTATTCCTTCGGGTTTAGCCATGCAGGATAACTCCAAACCGTACCACGAGTTCCTGAGTCCGGTTAACTCCGCCGGACGCGGGTAAACCTCGAGCCCCGAGCCGTCGTGGAATAGCACGAAGGCGCCAGTCGAGTGCTCCGCCTCGGCGCCCTCGAACAGGTATTCCTTCAAGTCGTACTTGCACTTGAGGTACGCCGAACCCGTTTTCCAGAACGGGAACACCCGCAATTCGAGGTCTAAGACGCCGTTAGTCGTGTACGCGCTCTTCAAGTCCGCGGGCGAACTAATGAATACCCCGGAAACCAGGGCGTTGGAATTCTCTGGAACAACAACCGTGCCTTGGTACCAGCAGTACGCCCGGTAATCCGTGTTCGGGTCCAAGCCAATCAAGCCGCCATCCACCAAATCGCACGCCTTCGAGTGCTTCTGGTAACCCTGCGGTTGTTCGCCGGGAACCGCGCAAACATTGCCGGAGTAACCCTGCTCGAAACACGACTGGGTGTAATAGCAGTACTTGTCCGAACCGCACTCCACGCCGCCGTTGAGCGGGTAGTAATACTTGGCTTGAGAATCCAGCGGGTTCAAACAGATGGTGTCCGCGCCAACCGTTTCCTCGGGGAACTGTTCGTCGCACGACACCCAGGAATTCCCGGTAATGGGTGCACTAGTCTGTTCGTAGCAATACGCCGCGTAATACAAGTCCGGGTCCAATTCGCCGGGATAATCCCCGCCATCCGCTATGTCGCACGCTTTAACGCCCTGTTTGGTGTAAGTCGCGGGCTGTTGCCCGGGAACAAGGCAAGCCGCATTTTTTAAATTCTGGTCAACGCAACTCTTCGGCTCGAAACAATACTTGCCCGCCGCGCATTCCACTGAGGGGTTGAATTCAAAATACTTGTTAGCCCACACGTGCGTGCGGGTTATGCAGGGCAGCCAGTCGCCCCACTGCGGGTGAAGCTCGGCGCAATCCGGGTAATCCGGACTGCCGCCGCTTTGGGGCGTCTGGGTTACACTCAAATCGTAACCGCGTTCAATCGTTACATCGTCTTCACCGACATTCTCTTGCTTCACCTTAACGCGTAAGGTGTGCGCAACCGAACCGCTCGAAATCGAGTCGTAAACACAGGAAACCGAGAACGAACCCCCGTTCTTGGAACCGCTGCCGTACGCAGTGTACGCGTCCCCCGCGTCACACCGGTACCACAACGTCGGCCCGTTACTCTCAGTGTCAACATCCAAGCCATTGTAAACCGCGTTAACATTCACGGTTAAGTCGCCGTCCGAAGCGTAACTCGACGAGGACGCGGCGGTCAACGCAACACACAACCCGAAATCGTTTTCCACCGCCTTAATGCACTTCGTGTTGTCCCGGCAACCGTCGTTGCTCATTATGGAACAACCCGATGAAGGCACGGTATAACCGTCGCCAACGCAATAACTGTCAAAACCAGAAGACGTAGCCCACGGGCAGTTAGCCGACGAACCGCCGGACGCGTGCTGGGTTACCGTGGCAGTCGTGATTTCAAAGCCAGTGTTCAAATCCGTTGGGTCGCCGAATTTCAGGTTCTGGCTCAACTCTACCCTAATGAGATACTCCCGGTCAACTGAACTCGCGGGGTACACGCAATTCACGGTCTTGGACCCGGCGCCCTTGTTCACGTTGTAGACTGTGGAGAGCTCGGAGTGCGCTTCGTAATCACAGTAAACTTCAAGATGGGGAACCTCGCTAAACGAGGCTATGTCGAACCCGGCGTAGTCGACTGTAACTTCAACTGTTTCCGCGCCGGTAAACGACTCCGTGGAAACGCTCATCTCGGAGAGCGTACAACGGGCATCGTCTTCGGACGCCCACCAACCGGGAATCACTTCGGGGTGCACGCACCGGGCGTTGGTCACCGCAGAACAGGGAAACGACCATTCCTTGAGGCTGCACTCCCCGTCGTATTGGCTCCAGTCGTCCCTCTCTTGGCAGATGCAAAAGTTGGATAATGCCTCCCCGCAATTCGCGGAAAGGCTGCAGGGCGACACGTAACAGTACTTGCCTGCCCCGCAATTCTCGTTGCCAGCCTTCTGTTTGCCCGCGTTATACCCTTCGGATTCTAGAAGGCACTGTGCTTTAGGGTAACCGAGTTCAGTGCAGGATTGTTCTTCGTAACAGTATTTTGTTTTTTGGGCGTTCCAATCAAAACCACACGAGTAAGCGCCAACCTTGGTGGCGTATTCGCCGGACGGACCGGTCAAGCAGCTCCCGTCGCCGGAGCCCTGCCCCGAGCACGGGACCGCATAACAATATTTCGGGGTGTAACCCGTCATTCCACAGGGGAACTCGGGGGTGCCCGTGAAAAAGCTCGCGCCCGTTGGGGGGTTGCTCGTGCAAAGCGCGTCAGTCGAATAAGCCGGTCCGCTTTCGGGAATGGCATTGCAACTGGTTACCCCCGGGATATAACAGTAATTATAGCCTTCCGAGGTTTGAGAACAGGGATAATTGCCTGCACGGAGGGTATACGCGCCGCGACCGGCTGGCCCGCACTGGTTCCAGTAAAGCCCTTGGTCATAGCAACCCATTAGGGTTACCGCGTTAGAAAGCGCTGCAAATGCAACCAAAGCCAAAACCAGTATTTTTGCGTTCATTATTTTTTATCCCCCGCGAGCGTGAAACCTATTTATTCTCTGGGTTCGGGTGACTTAAATAACCTTTGAAATGTTGAGGCGAACGCCTGGCAATACTAGGGGGTAAAACCTCCGGTAACTCAGAAGCTATTCCCAAAAAATGGGGTGTAAAAAAAGGCAAAAACTTAGCCGGGCAGCGCGGGCGGCAATTCGCCGGACGCCTCATCAGCTACCACGAACTCGATTGCGTCGGAGTTCAACAGGAAACCCGCGTATTCCGCGCGTGCGGGACTGCATTGCACGCTCACGTGGTGCGCTCCATCAACCGGGTTCAACGATTCTTTTTCGGTTACCCCGTAAACCGTGTTGTAGGTATAAAGCGAGGTTTGTTTGCCTTCGAAGTATACCAGCACGGTGTCGTCGAGCGCGTAACCGCAATTCCAAACATCGTAACCCTCGGGCGCCTGGAAAGGCGGCAGGGTGCCGTACGGGGGCACGATGGAGTAAGTTAAGGAAACGCCGGGTTCATACCGTCCCGCCTCCAAAGGCGAGGACACGAGGAGGCACACTTCGCCGTCGACTTGTTTCACCGGGTGCCCGATGAACACTAACTTCAGAGTCGCGGAATCCTCGGTTTCCGCACCGGTTTTCGAGGAGAGCGATACGCCGACATCGAAGCCCGAGTAATTATAGTACTCGTAGCCGCCGTCCTCATCCAAAAACAAGGTGAGCGAACCCGATTCGTCTTTCACGCGGGCGCGTCCGTCAGTCAAATCCTGTAACGAGAAATCTATTCCCGCGAACTCCACCTTGTCACCCAACTCAAGGTTGAACGACTCCGTCTTGGAGGCGACGCAGGTGCCGAGCACGCTCAACGGGCACGAACCCGTGCACGCCTCTAAGAGCAAGCCGTCACAACACGCGGTCGGGCCTTTCGAAGCCATGTCGAACACTTGTTCGCCTTCGTTCGCGCACTCGCTGTTTCCAGGGAGCGTCTCACACCACATTCCGGGCGCGGACGGCTCGGACAAGCAAACGCCGTCGGCACAACCGTACTGGCAGGTCACCAGGCTCGAAAAACAATTGTATTCGCCGCCGCAGTAATACTCGTTTAGCGTTTGGGCGTCGACGCACGCGTCCCAGTGTTGGACCGCGCTCGAAACCGGAATTGATGACGAATCCCCGGGCACGGTCTCCTCGCAGTAACCCATCACGAACGGGTCGTTGCCGTCCGAGTCAACGCAAGGCACTTGGACTGCTTCGGGGGAGTAATGGAACTTGGAGTAAACCTCGGTCTTCGGGGGCTTGATGAGCAACTCGCCGATGAAGGGGATATTGTAGACTATGTCCTCGAAAACGTTGACGGGAGGTACCACGCACTTCACCATCAACTCGTAATCGCCTTCAACGAGATTCTTGAATTCCCCGGCTAGCTTGTAAGTGTTCGTTTGCGAGTAATAATATTTGTAATTAAAACCGATGCTCTTGAGCGTATCGTAATTCGGTAACCGTTTGAGTTCGTAACCGCACTTGATTGCCTCGTAACCAGTTGTGGGAATGGGTTTGCTGGCGGAATCCGCGTTATCATAGTAGTCCGACCAAAAGTTGTTCACGGTGAACTCCAAATCCAAAGCCGCACCGTCAGCCGAGCGGACGTAGGTTTCGCCGTTAGCCGGCGTGATTACGATAATGTCCGCGAGGGGCGAACCGGAACCGCCGCCAATCGTTGAATCGGCAGCCACGATTCCCGCGAATGCGACGAGAGCCAAAACCAGTATTTTTGCGTTCATTATTTTTTATCCCCCGCGAGCGTAAAACATATTTATTCTCTGGGTTCGGGTGACTTAAATAACCTTTGAAACGTTGAGGCGAACGCTTGTTTTATTAACGGGGAGGCGGGAGTAGTATTTTCATGCTTCCGAACTCGCCGTTGCGCGCCCGAATACTGGCGATGTACGCTAAGTATAATGTGCAACGCCCCGTAGCGAGGCGCGGCCCGTTGGCGGGTATGACCCGCGAGTTCAAGGTTTTAGGCTTCAAAGGGGGCTTCCGGAACCTGGGACTGCGGGCGTTACGCACAATCCCGATTCCCGGCGCGGGTTTGGTCAGCACCCTCTTGTTCGGGGAACCGCGTTCTGTGGATGCCGCGGAGTGGAAGACGCGTTACGCGGTTGACAAGTACTTGGCGGGACGCGGGGGCTTGAACACGCGGGAACAAAAGAAGTATTTGGCGATTCAAAACTACCTCGCACGAAGCGCGCCCGCGCACGAACTGGTTTTGACGCACGAACAACTCGCTGCCTCTGCTGCGCCGCAACGCGCGTTCTTCCGGAACTGGACGCGTTCCGGCATTCCGCTAAAGCTGCCCAACGAGGTTTTGAGGAAGGCGGTTCTCCGCGAGCGCGCGATTCGCACCAGCGCCGAACGCGTCGTCGGCCAACGTCCCGTGCTCGAAGTGGGTTCGTGGCGCCCCACGACCGCGTATGATATTGGACGCGCGAGGGAAGTCGAGTTAGCGCACAGGAGCAGTGCGTACCGAGGCGGTGCGGTTTTAAGCGTCGCGCGCTTGAGGCGTTAGAAAGCGAGGTTGAATGTCATGGAAAATGTTTTGGAACGCTTGAAGACGGGCTGGGCTTTCGCCTGGCGCATTGAGAACATCAAGCCCTACCTGGCGGTTTACTCGCTCTTCCTCGCCTTGCTCCTCGCGGGTGTTGTGTTTTACGCGAACGACTTGCTCGCCGCCTTCGCAGCCGCTTCCGCGGGCAACGCCGCGGCATTCGTGGGCGTTGCGTTCGTCTCGCTCGGCTTGCTTTTCATCTGGCTCTGCGCGTTCCTGTTGTCCTCGATTTACGCTGACGCGGCGGTAATCCTCCATGCGGGTGAATCCGACGCGCACGCACGCGAACGCTATCCCGCGTTGTTCGGCGTGATGGTGCTCGTGGCACTCGCGCAAATCGTTTTATCCGCTTTACTGTCCCCACTGCAAGGCGAAGGGTTCGGACGCGTCCTCCAGCTGTTGATTAACTTCGGGTTGGCGGGTTGCTTCATACTCGCGCCTTACGCCGCCGTACTCAACAGGAAGGGTTCGTTCGCCTCGATCTCCGAAGGCGCCAAGTCGTTCGTTGCGCGCCCGCTCAATATTCTAGGCAACCTCCTCGCCTCGGTGGTCGCCTCGCTCGTGCTCGCGGCACTGGGTTTCGCGGTGTTCGTTGGACTCGCGTTAATCGCGCTGGCTACGCTTGACTCGCCGTTGTTCGCCTTGTTCGGGACGCTCGCGTTCGTGGAATTCGTGTGGTTCGCCTCGTTCGTGCAGGGCTTCCAGAAGGGTTACTGGACGAAGTATTATCTCGGCGCGAACAAGCCCGTAAGGGCGCCGAAGCCGCGCGCCAAAGCGAAAAAGAAAAAGTGAAAGGCTCGCGCTAATCGTTTTTGTTTTCCGCGGCTCTACTTCTTCTTGGCGTCCGCGATTAGCTCTTTGACTTGGTCCACGGTGGCGAACTGGAGCGGGTTAACCATGTCGAGCGTGTACTTTATCTCCTGCAAGTCCGCCTTCAACGCGTAACGCTTGTCCAACGCACCCAAATCCGGCGCGCCGCCGCCCTGCTGTTGCGCGGGCGCTGCCTCGCCGAGCTTCTTCGTCTTGTCGTTCAACGCCACCACGGTGCGCCCGAGCACCTGCTCGTTCTTCTCGATGTTCCCGATTTTCTGGATTATCAAGTCGACTTTGGAGGAGAGTGAGCGCACGTCGTTCTTCACGGATTCCAGTTCGTCCGCCTTTCGTTCAGCCATCTTCTTCGCACCCGAAACGGTTTAATGCGCAGGATTAATTAAGCTTGTTCATGCGCGGCTCGCTGTTGGATGTGGATTACGCCGCGGGCGCAATACGCCTTACTATTTTGTGTGAAGGCAAGGCGAACCGAGTTTACGATTACGCCTTCAAGCCATATTTTTATTACGCGGGCAGCGAGGCGCCCAAGGGCTTCGAAAGCGAGCCGTGCGAGCTCCTCGTCGGGGGGAAACCCAGGAAATTATTCAAGATAACCTGTGGAAAGCCCGGCGAGGTGCCCCGCGCCGCGGCGTTACTCCGCGAGAAAGGCGAGTGCTTCGAGTTCGATGTCCCGTTCCACCGCCGTTACCTCATAGACAAGGGGCTCGAGCCGTGCGGGGGCGTTGATTTCGAGTTCGAGGAAAGTCGCGACGGACGCAACGTGCTCACGAGCATAGCGCGCGCGGAAGACGTGGCGTTCGAACCGCGCGTGCTCGCGTTCGACATCGAAACCTACAACAAGCGCGGCGTCTCCACGCCCGACAAGGACCCCTGCCTCATGGTGGGCTGGGCGGACGCCAGCGGTTCGGGCGTGCTCGAGCAAGGCAAGCGCGGCTACAAAACCGAGAAAGAAATGCTCGAGGCGTTCGCCGCGCTCTTGCGCGAAAAGCACGCGGACGTGGTCTGCACTTACAACGGGAGCGAGTTCGACTTGCCGTTCCTCGCCGAGCGCGCCAAACGAGTGGGCGCCAACGCACGCTTCGGGCGCGATTCCTCGGGTGTGAGCGTGAGGCGCCTGGGTTTGAGGAACAAGGCGCGCCTCGGGGGCGGACGCGTGCACTTGGACGTTTACGAATCCGTTTCGTTCCTGAACCGCATCGGGGCGTTCCACCTCGAACGCCTGCGCCTCGAGGATGTCTACCGCGACTTGCTCGGGAAATCCAAAGTCGAGTTGGACAAGACGAAAATCTGGGAGTTGTGGGAGGCGGGCGACAAGATAGTCGGGGAGTACTGCGAACGCGACGCCCTCGCGTGCTTCGAAGTGGCGGGACTCGTGTTCCCCCAGGAAGTAGAGTTGGCGCGCGTCACCGGGGCGACGCTCGACGACGCGAGCCGCGCCACCGCGGGACAGCACGTGGAGGCGCTGCTGGCGCGCGAGGCGCACGCTTCGGGCGAGGCGTTGCCGAACAAGCCGGACGGGTTCGCGGTGAGCGCGCGCGAACGCAACCCCATCGAGGGCGCTTTCGTGAAGGTGCCCGAACCCGGCGTTTACAAGGATATGATGGTGTTCGACTTCCGTTCGCTCTACCCCTCCATAATCGTGGCGCACAACGTGGACCCCACGACGCTGAACTGCGCGTGCTGCAGGGACGCGTTCGTTTCCCCGAACGGGCACCGGTTCTGCCGGAAGCGGCAGGGGTTGCTGCCGCGCGTGCTTGGCGGACTGCTCGAGAAGCGGTTCGCGTTGAAGGCCCTCGAACGCAAGGCGTCCGGGAAAGAGCGCGAGTCGTTGCACGCGCGCCAGTGGGCGTTCAAGATAATCGCGAACTCGTTCTACGGTTACCTAGCGTACCCGCGTTCGCGGTACTACTCGCGCGAGTGCGGGGAGAGCGTGACCGCGTGGGCGCGGCACTACATTCAGGAGACAATTGTAAAAGCCGAGAAAGAGGGGTTCAATGTTGTTTACGGGGACAGCGTCACCTCCGATAGGTTCATCGTTTTGATGGATGAGAACGGGCTGGTTCGCGTAAAAAACGTGGAGGCGTTCTTCGAAGAGAACGCACGGAACGCGGTTGGTTGCGGTGAAAAACAGGTAATTCCCTTGCGCGGCTGGAAGACCATCAGCGTCAATCCGTTATCCAAGCAAACCGAATGGCGGACGGTGCGGGAATTAATCCGCCACAAGACGCTGAAAAAAGTTTATCGCGTCAACCAAAAGTTCGGGGAAACCCGCGTAACCGAAGACCACTCGTTGATGGCGGACACGCACGACGGGCTCGTGGAAGTGAAGCCGACGCAGGCGTCCGGGTTCAAGCTCGCGCAAGCCGGAATTCCAACGGCGGCAGCGAAAGTAAGGGCAGTGGACGTGTTCGAGGAGATTAAGGACTACGCCCGCAGCGCGTGTTACAAAGGACGGGTCAAGGAGAGCCGCGTTAAAGCCGGTCCGGAATTCGTGGAGTACGGTTGGACCAACCGAAAAGAGCCGGTAAGGGTAAAACGGCGCATCGAAGTGGAGAGCAGGGAATTCGAATCCTTGTGCCGCCTGCTCGCAGCTTACGCTGCCGAAGGCAGCTCGTCAACCGCCGAAACGGCTGCGCGTTACGGCGCGAGCATAGCCGGCAAGCGCGAGTGGCTCGAAGAAATCAAGAAGGATCACGACGCGTTGTTCACGGCAAAGGCGAGCGTCATTCCATCGGCGCGCAAAATCAGGACGCTGAATTACACCCCCCCGAAGGGCGCGAGGAAAAAAACCATTTACAAGGACGACACGCACAAACTCCAGATGATGAACGGGTTGAGCGCCGTTTTCTTCAAGATGTTCTGCGGACAGAAAAGCGCGGGCAAAAAACTGCCCGACTTCATCTACAACGTTCCAAAGAAGTACCAGTTAATCTTCCTCGAAAAACTTTTGGAAGGCGACGGAAGCAGGAGCGTCAACAAGAAGCTCGGTTACTCCCGCGAGTACAAGGAAAAGAACTTCAAGTACACCACGATCTCACTGGAGTTAGCCAGCGGGTTGAGCGTCCTCTTGAAACAGCTCGGCATAACCCACACTATCCAATACCGCAAGGACAAGAAAGCATACACCCTAGCCACGTCAAGCGCTTACAACAAAAAGATTTCCACGAGCGTGCGCGAGGAAGCTTACGCGGGCTGGGTATACGACTTGAGCGTGGAAGGCAACCACACTTTCGCGGACGCCTGCGGGCAAATCGCATTACACAACACCGATTCCATCTTCCTCTCCCTCGAAGGCAAGAGCGAGGGCGAAGCACTCGAATTCCAGAAGCGCGTAAACAAGGAACTGCCCGGAAACATGGAACTCGAACTCGAGGACTTTTATCCCCGGGGTATATTCGTCTCCAAGAAGCAGGGCGAGAAGGGCGCCAAGAAGAAGTACGCGCTAATCAACCGCGAGGGCAAGATAAAAATCCGGGGTTTCGAACTCGTGCGCCGCGACTGGAGCCCAATCGCCCGCGAAACCCAGCGCTCGGTGCTCGAGATATTGCTGAAAGAGGGGGACGCCGAGAAGGCGGCGGCGCTCGTGCGCGCGCGCCTCGAAGAACTCAAGGCGGGGCGCGTTCCGCTCTCCGAGCTCGAAATCGTCACCGCGTTACGCAAGAAAACCAAGGACTACCTGATTACCAGCCCCGAGCTCTCGGCAGTACTCGAGGCGCGCAAGGCGGGGGTGAGCGTGCCTGAGGGCTCGGTCATCGGCTATGTCATCACCGCTTCC
>Ga0265296_1003866_pt1 | contig 13480 bp, 7 predicted proteins | sample MunlanPumphouse1_FD_189073 | JGI IMG/M metagenome (GOLD analysis project Ga0265296, IMG submission 189073) | Groundwater microbial communities from a municipal landfill in Southern Ontario, Canada - Pumphouse #1 | ecosystem: Environmental > Aquatic > Deep subsurface > Groundwater | place: Canada... | reverse complement strand
GGGCGTGCCGCCTATGATCCCCGGATGATGGTATCCCTGTTGCTGTATGCCTACTGCCTGGGGGTGCGCTCCTCGCGGCAGATAGAGCGGGCCTGCGAAGTGGATGTGGCGTTTCGGGTAATCGCGGGGAACATGAAGCCCGATTACTCCACCGTTTGCCGTTTTCGATCGGAGAATGAAGGGGAACTGGGGATGTTGTTCACCGAGGTCTTGCGACTGTGCGCCGAAGCAGGGTTGGTAAAAGCGGGGGTGGTAGCGCTGGATGGGACGAAGATCAAAGCCAACGCATCCCTCTCAGCCAACAGGACACAGGAGCATATTGAGGAGGAAGTCGGGAAGATGCTGGCTGAAGCCAGGGAGAAGGATGAGGAGGAGGATCGGCTGTTTGGGAAAGATTCTCGTGGGGATGAAATACCTGAGGACCTCAAAGACCGGAAGAGCCGGCTGGCCCGATTGAAAGAGTGCCGGGAGAGGCTGGCGATGGAGAAGGAAGAGAAGGCCAGGTGTCAGACGGAAAAGATCGAGAGGCGCGAGGCGGAAGAGGCCTCTGCGGGACGCCGGAAGCGGGGTCGCAAGCCGAAGGAAACGGCCAAAGTGTTGGAGGAAGAAGCACATGCCAAAGCCAACGTGACGGAGCCTGACAGCCGGATCATGAAAACCAGGAAGGGGTATATTCAAGGATACAATGCGCAGGTGGTCGTGGAGAAAGGACAGATAGTTCTGGCCGCAGATGTGACACAGGAGCCCAACGATGTACGCCAATTGCACCCGATGACCGGGCAAGCACAGCAGGAACTCCAGTCGGCAGGGATTGAAGGGGAGATAAAGAGCGAACTGGCCGATGCCGGTTACTGGAGCGAAAGCAACATCGTGAAGTCATCGCCCACTGATCCAGAGTTTTTGATAGCTACAACGAAGGACTGGAAACAAAGGAAGGCGATGCGGGAGCAGGGAGCGCCGCGAGGCAGGATACCGGATCATCTTTCACCGCGCGATAGGATGGAGCGAAAGCTATCGACCAAACGGGGGAAGAGTCTGTACAAACTTCGCAGCCAGACCGTGGAGCCGGTGTTCGGTCAGATCAAAACCCGCGGGTGTGACACATTCATGCGGCGCGGGCTCCAGGCAGTGCGAAGCGAATGGCGATTGATATGTGCAACACACAATCTGCTGAAGCTGTTCCGCAGCGGGGCCTCGGAGTTCGCCGGGATTGGCATGAATACCGGCAAAGCGCCTGCTTGTTCGTGATCGATAACGGTAATATTGTCCCTCAGACTGTCACAGAACAAAAAACCGGATCAGTGATGCCGGTTCATCCCGGCCAAGGTATCATAAACTGCTGATGGTTTTAATCTTTGTGCAACAGGCTCCAAAGAACCCAATTTAAGAGCAATAATTGAGAGAGATTTCTCCGACATTCACAAGAGCTATTTCGCAGGATGTTGGAAATCGGTGATAATACTGTGTGGAGGGGCTATTGAGGCTATATTAACAGACCTATTGCTGTCAAAGCAGAGTACAGCTAAAGCCTGTAAATCCGCCCCAAGCAGCCCGGATTTATTGCGTTGGGATTTATCCAACCTCATAAAGGTTTCAGTCGAACTTACTCTAATATCCGACGGGGTTGAAAAGCTGTCCAATCCTATACGCGAATATCGAAATCTTGTGCACCCGGGTAACGAAGTTAGGAAAAAACTCGTATGTGGTCCTGAAGAAGCCAAGATAGCTATTGAGATCTTGAATATTGTTCATCGAGATTTGTCGCAATAGAAACCGCAAAGTCCATACATCCATCTGTTAGCGATTTGTTAGCAAAAACAAAAAAGGCCCTCTTAAGATTACCCTTTAGAGAGCCTTTTTAGCCTCAAAACATGGTAGCGGGGGTTGGATTCGAACCAACGGCCTTCGGGTTATGAGCCCGACGAGCTTCCACTGCTCCACCCCGCGATGGATAAAGTTTCTGTTTCATTCCTGGCAAAAGCCCTCGACCGATTAGTACGGCTTAGCTCAACGGATTGCTCCGCTTACACATGCCGCCTATCAAGCAGCTAGTCTCGCTGCGGTCTTACCTGGTTACCCAGTGGGAGATCTCATCTTGAGGCCGGCTTCGCACTTAGATGCTTTCAGCGCTTATCCGATCCAGACATAGCTACCCAGCAATGCCCCTGGCGGGACAACTGGCAAACCAGAGGTCTGTCCCTCCCGGTCCTCTCGTACTAGGGAGAGATCCTCTCAAATCTCCTGCGCCCACGACGGATAGAGACCGACCTGTCTCACGACGGTCTGAACCCAGCTCGCGTACCACTTTAATGGGCGAACAGACCAACCCTTGGGGCCTTCTCCAGCCCCAGGATGTGACGAGCCGACATCGAGGTGCCAAACGGTGCCGTCGATGTGAACTCTTGGGCACCATAAGCCTGTTATCCCCGGGGTAGCTTTTATCCGTTAAGCCACGGCCTTTCCACGCAGCACCGTGGGATCACTTTGCCCGACTTTCGTCTCTGCTCGACTTGTTAGTCTCACAGTCAAGCCCCCTTATACCAATGCGCTCTACAGGTGATTTCCATCCACCTTGAGGGGACCTTTGGGCGCCTCCGTTACCTTTTAGGAGGCGACCGCCCCAGTCAAACTACCCACCTGGCACTGTCTCCTTGCTTGATCAAGGGTTAGAATCGAAACTTAACAAGAGTGGTATTTCACCGTTGGCTCCGCCCCAACTAGCGCCAGGGCTTCTCAGCCTCCCACCTATCCTACACATGATAAGACTCAATCCAATGCCAAGCTATAGTAAAGCTCCACGGGGTCTTTTTGTCCAGTCGCGGGTAGCCCGCATCTTCACGCGCACTTCAATTTCGCCGAGTTCCTCGTTGAGACAGCGCCCAAGTCGTTACGCCATTCGTGCAGGTCAGAACTTACCTGACAAGGGACTTCGCTACCTTAGGACCGTTATAGTTACGGCCGTCGCTAACCGGGGCTTCAGTTCAAAGCTTCTCCCGACGAATCGGGATGACCTCTCCCCTTAACCTTCCGGCGCTGGACAGGCGTCAGCCTCTATACATAAGCTTACGCTTTAGCAGAGACCTGTGTTTTTGTTAAACAGTCGCTTGGGCCTTCTTACTGCAACCCTCAAAAGCTCCAAGAGCAAGTCTTTTCACTCTCAAGGGCACCCCTTCTCCCGAAGTTACGGGGTTAGATTGCCGAGTTCCTTAACGAGGATTCTCTCGAACACCTTAGGGTACTTACCCCAGCCTACCAGAGTCGGTTTACGGTACGGGTGCTCGTCTTCAAACAACGAGGTTTTTCTAGACAGTGTAGGTTCAGTCGAATCGCTTTGGGTTGCCCCGCAGCTTTCCCCTTTCCTTGGCTTAAGCAAGGGGGGATTTTCCTCCCCTCGCACCTACGATCGGAGACGCACCATGTCCAATGGGGACGCTCTACCTACCTTCCTGTACTCCCCGAGGTTTAACGAAGACGGGCAGTGCTGGAATATTAACCAGCTATCCATCGCCTACGCCTTTCGGCCTCGGCTTAGGCCCGACTAACCCTACGCGGATTAACCTTCCGTAGGAAACCTTAGGCATCCGGTGGGCGTGTTTCGTACACGCCTTACGCTACTCATGCCGACATTCTCACTTCCCTCCGCTCCACACTGACTCACGTCAGAGCTTCAATGCTGAAGGGAACGCTCCCCTACCGCTCGATAAAATCGAGCTCATAGCTTCGGTGACAGGCTTTAGCCCCGTTGAGTCTTCGGCGCGGCGCCACTCGACCAGTGAGCTATTACGCACTCTTTAAAGGGTGGCTGCTTCTAAGCCAACCTCCTGGCTGTCTGGGCAACCCCACATCCTTTCCCACTTAGCCTGTACTTAGGGACCTTAGCTGATGATCTGGGCTGTTTCCCTCTCGACGACGGAGCTTATCCCCCGCCGTCTCACTCCCGAGATAAGATACTTCGCCATTCGCAGTTTGGTTGAGTTTGGTAAGCTTCTCGCCCCCTAGCTCATCCAGAGCTCTACCTGCGAAGTTCAATACTCGAGGCTGCACCTCAATGCATTTCGGGGAGAACCAGCTAGCTCCGGGTTCGTTTGGCATTTCACCTCTACCCACAGCTCATCTCACAATTTTGCCACATTGATGAGTTCAAGCCTCCATTTCGATATTATCGAAACTTCACTCTGACCATGGGTAGCTCACCCGGATTCGGGTCTAATCCATGCAACTAGATGCCCTATTCGGACTCGCTTTCGCTACGGCTCCACAACTTAATTGCTTAACCTTGCTACATAGATTAACTCGCCGGCTCATTCTTCAATAGGCACGCCATCAGGCCGCCCGAAGGCAACCCTCTGACTGTTTGTAAGCACGCGGTTTCAGGTCTATTTCACTCCCCTCCCGGGGTTCTTTTCACCTTTCCCTCACGGTACTAGTTCACTATCGGTCGCCAAGAGTATTTAGCCTTGGGATGTGGTCACCCCAGTTTCCCACGGGATTTCTCGTGTCCCGTGGTACTCAAGAACATAGCTGAGAGCCTCCCCCTTTCGCCTACAGGACTATCACCCTCTACGGTTGCTCTTTCCAGAGACCTTCGACTAGGGTTATGGTTTGTAACTCTCCGTCCCTTCTTGGGTCAGAACATGCTATGCCTTACAACCCCATGATGACATAGGTCCCAAGACCGTTAAGTCACCAAGGTTTGGGCTTTTCCCCTTTCGCTCGCCGCTACTCAGGGAATAATCTCTTTTCCTCGGGGTACTAAGATGTTTCAGTTCCCCCAGTTCCCTCTACCTAGTCTATGTGTTCAACTAGGAGTATCCAGGTTTTACCTGGATGAGTTGCCTCATTCGGGTATCCTCGGTTGAGCTTACTTGACAGCTAACCGAGGCTTATCGCAGCCTAGCCACGCCCTTCTTCGGCTCTTGGCACCAAGGCATCCACCGCGTGCCCTTAGTAGCTTTTGCGCAGGAACAAATCAGAAACTTTATTCACTTTTTAAGGTGCAAGTGAATTCCTATAATAAATCTTGTAATTAGAGCAAAAAAAAGCGGCCTGATATCTATTTCAGCCGCTACTGGCTTCCATCAGACTTTCAATAGGCTATCAGGTTGTCTCTTTATTACTATGCCTTTTGATTTGACTATCCCCCATCGATCCGGATAAACAAATCGTTCTTGAGCAGATAGATAGTATCATATCAATAGTATGTTGTCAAGCAATAATCTCTTCTCTTAATCCGAGGATTTTCCTCATATGAGCAACAATATTCCATGCTGGTGTTGCCCCCGAATCCTCTCATTCCATTTGGTATAGTTTCAGGGTAGAATGCCATTTGCTATCTAAATTTGTGTATCATTATGTCAATGAGCCATCTGAGGGCTACAGGCTGATTCCGGCCACGGCAGCAGCAAGTTCCCAGCAGTACTCGTAGAGGTGCAAGCCCTTGCTCACGCAGATCATCTCCCCATCTTCAACACCAATCTCGCTGGACATGTACTCCTTGAGGAGCTGGAGTCCGCCGAGATTGGTGGGAAAGCCAGCCCACAAATCCCAGCTTCGGAAATACACAATAAAGTGCAGTTTGCCGTATCTGATCCGGGTGTCGACCAGCCGCAGGCATGGCGGGTGCTCAAGATCAAGAGACCCCCTGTTCCCGACCGTCATGCACAACTGGTTGCACTCCGGTCCGTCCTCCTTGTAGCGGCTGATCACAGTCCCTATTTGGGGGGCCAGGTCTTCACCGTAAGTATATAACTCATTAGGCTGTTTGGAATCCGTTATGAGGTAAGCCATGTATTCATTGATGTAATCATCACTGGTTGGAGGCGGCACGCCCTGCGGGACATCGGGCACAAGAGGCCTCATGCCCGGCTTCTCAATGTGGATAACAGCGAAGTCAAGTTCCTTTCTCCTTGTTCCTTCGAAGCTCCCTTTATCGATCACATATTCGTAGCCGTCTTCCATCACTTTGCGGCAGGAATGAAAAAATGCCTCAGAGAGGTCCCTTCCTTCAATGGTACTTATTCGCACTATCGTCCTCCAATGAAATGAGAAAAGGCTTTTGCTACTTGATCACTTATTTCAGATACTTCCCGATCAGCAGTTCCAGGTTCTTCCTGGTTTGATTTGGAATCATCTCCGGCGTTGTGATGATGGCAGTCGCGAGTGCGCCGGCGCATTCACAATTTCTTTTTGCGGGAATATGAGCGGCGGCAGTCTTGATGATGGCTTTGGCCCTCCCGATGTTTTGCGCCAGTATACTCAGAATCTCCTCGATTTTGACCGGCTCAAGTGCTTCGTGCCAGGAGTCGTAATCGGTGACGCAAGCGACCACGGCATAGCAAATTTCCGCTTCGCGGGCAAGTTTGGCCTCCGGCAGCACCGTCATCCCGATGATATCAGCCCCCCACGATTTGTAGAGGCGGGACTCTGCCTTGGTGGAAAACTGCGGGCCTTCCATGGCGATAAAGGTGCCACCTCTGTGAACCTTTGCCCCGGCCTCCTGGGCTGCCTGATATAGAATCTGACTCAGAGCCGGGCAGAAGGGCTCGGCAAAGGGAATATGGGCCACGATGCCATGTCCAAAGAAAGTGTTCAGTCTCCCACGGGTGCGGTCGATGATCTGATCCGGGATTACCAGATCGCGCGGCTTCAGTTCTTCTTTGAAGCTGCCGCAGGAATTAACGGCGATGATCCGCTCCACACCCAGCGATTTCAGCGCGTAGATATTGGCCCGCGAGGGCAGTTCAGTGGGTGTGATGCGATGACCTCGGCCATGCCGTGGTAGAAAGGCGATTCGCGTACCTTCCAGCGCGCCGGTGATGATTGAATCGCTGGGATCGCCAAAAGGGGTTTTGACCTTGACCTCTTCGATATCGGTCATCCCTTCTATCTGGTAAAGGCCAGTCCCTCCGATGACTCCGATTTTAGCCTGCGGCATGGTATTCTCCTTTCTCGATCTTGGCATGAGGCGAACACAGGGGTTCGCCCCTACAATATTACTCTGACAACTTTCTCAGGCTCTGACGGTACGGCCTGCGCGCCACGCCCTTTTCTGTGATTATAGCAGATACGTATCGATGCGGCGTTACATCAAAAGCCGGATTGGCCACCTTCACTCCCTCCGGCGCAACGCAAATTCCACGGATTCGAGTTACTTCATCGGGGTTGCGCTCTTCAATGGGAATCTCCTCTCCCAACTTCAAAGAGAAGTCGATAGTGCTCATCGGCGCAGCCACATAAAAAGGGACTTTGTTCTCTTTGGCCAGAACCGCCACACTGTAGGTACCGATCTTGTTGGCCACATCGCCGCTCGCGGTGATTCGATCCGCCCCCACCACCACGCAGTCGATCTTGCCCCGGCTCATGAAATGCCCTGCCATGTTATCGGTGATCAGGGTTACTGGTATCTTTTCCTGCATCAGTTCCCAGGCAGTGATGCGCGCGCCCTGAAGCAAGGGGCGGGTTTCATCAGCAAAGACCTGAATCTTTTTGCCCTGATTGTGGGCGGCTTTGATTACCCCTAAAGCCGTGCCGAATCCGGCCGTCGCCAGCGCTCCGGCGTTGCAGTGGGTCAGGATTGTGAACCCATCCTCGATAAGCTCAGCTCCAAATCTGCCCATGCGGCGGTCGGCGTCATCGGTCTCTCGCTCGATGAGGCTCACCTCTCTCAAGAGCGCCTCTTTGATTTTAGCCACATTCGATCCGGCTTGAGCCACCCGGTTCATCCGCTCGAGCGCCCAGAAGAGATTGACCGCCGTAGGTCTGGTAGCGGCCAGAGACTTGGAGACTTGCTCCAGTTCGGCTAAAAATTCCTGCTTTGATTTAGCCTCGATGGCTTTTGCCCCCATTGCAAACCCGTAGGCGGCAGCCACGCCAATGGCCGGAGCCCCTCGAATCCGCAGGGACTTGATTGCTTCGCAAACCTGTGGAAGATCGGAAAGCTCAAGGAAGACCACTTCCAGAGGGAGTTTGGTCTGGTCAAGCATCCGGATGTTTTTGTCTTGCCATTCGATGATTTTCATAAATTTTACATAAACCCCTTTATCCCCATTTTCTTATCCGTCTCTGAGAAACCAGCTTTTCTTTAAATCACCTTCCGTTGCTTCAAGTCCTTCGTTGTAGTTATCAAAAGCTCTGGCCCTCTAATGTCGCTACGTCCTTTTCATTCCAGTATACAGCATCCGCCGCCGCGATTCCTATTCCCATGCACTCGCACCGGACGAGTCTCCGAGCAAGAAATGATAACTCAATCGCTGGATTCGGATTTATCTTGGCAGTTGCAGACCATAAGCGTTACTGCTAAAATCATCTGTGCATAGGATTAGTCGATAAAACAGCATACATGGCTTGAAAGGCAAAACCAAAAGTACCTTTGATTACAAGCCCGCTCCAGTAGAATTCCCTGCAAATTGCCGAAGTGGCGGAACTGGCAGACGCGCTGCGTTCAGGGCGCAGTGCCCGAAAGGGTGTGTGGGTTCAAATCCCTCCTTCGGCACCAATAAACTTACTCTCAGAGGGTAAGCGGTCTTTGCACAACGTAACAAGCGCCTGTAGCTCAGCTGGATAGAGCGTAGCCCTGCGAAGGCTAAGGCCGTGGGTTCGAATCCCCCCAGGCGCGCCATAATGGGCAATCAGTTCAATTGGCCAGAGCCTTTGCTTCCACCTCGCTCAGTGATTCCACTTCCCCTCCCCTTGCCCTGAGATTGCTTCGTCGCTGCGCTCCTCGCAAAGACGTTTTGGTGTCAGAGGGGGATTTGGCGAAGGGCGATTCATGAATCGCCCCTACAGGACTCCCCACAATGACAGATGAGCTATGGCCTCAAAAAAGCCACGGATTATCAAGCAATGCAGTGTATTGATTTTGCTCCGAATTGATGATACGATGGCGTTGAATTTGCAATCAGAAAGCTTGCGCATTGAATGACTCCGCATGGTTGCCCCCGGAGGAGATATGATCTACAGCATAACGCTCAATCCTGCCCTGGACCGCACATTATGGGTTGAGCGGGTAAAGCTTGACGATACTAACCGGATTGCCAAAGAAGAACGGTATGCCGGGGGCAAAGGGGTGGATGTCTCAAGGGTTCTTCGGATGCTGGACTTGCCCAACAAGGCGCTGGGCTTTGTTGGCGGATTCACCGGAGAGGAACTGGAAGGACGGCTGCTCAATGAGGGAATCGGATGCGACTTTTCGCGCATTTCGGGAGAGACCCGCACCAACATCATCATTAACGACACAAGCTCCGGTAATCAGTTCACGTTCAGCGACCGGGGTCCGGAGATCAAACCATACGAGCTGATGCAGATGATCCGCAAAGTCGAAAGCCTTGAAAAACCGGAAATCGTGATAATCAGCGGGAGCCTCCCTCCCGGAATCAATCATGAGATTTATCGAAGGATCATTGAAATAGTCAGGAACAACGGGGCCAAGGCCCTGCTGGACACCGATGGAGACACACTGAAAACAGGCATTCAAGCTTCCCCTGATATCATCAAACCCAACCTGCACGAGCTCAGCCGGCTGGTGGACAGGGAGTTGCAAGAACTGGACGAAATCATCGATGCGGCTCGCAGTGTGCACGAGAACGGAATTGATACAGTGCTCGTTTCTATGGGCGCAAAAGGTATGCTGCTAATCGGAGAGAACCAGGCATGCCTGGCTATTCCCCCGCAAGTGAAGGTGGTAAACACCATCGGCGCGGGGGACTCTGCGATAGCCGGATTCGTTTATGGTATCATGGGGAATCACAACCTGAAAGAGGCTCTCACTTACGCCGTCGCTGCGGGCACGGCAACTACTTTAAGGCCGGGCACAGCCCTGTGCACGAAGGAAGATTTCCTTCGCTTGATTCCCGAAGTAACGGTCCGCGATATCTAGTGCCGTGTCAACCTTGATGTGACTTACTATCATTCTGAACTTGGTGCTATATTAGGAGGAATTCCATTTTGAAATTGCCTGCGCACAAAACCAAGATCGTTTGCACTATTGGGCCAACATCCCGTTCGACCGCTGTCCTGCAACGAATGATCAGGAACGGCATGAATGTGGCTCGACTGAATCTGGCCCACGCAGAGCTTGAGAACCACCGAAAAGACATCCAGCGCATCCGGTCGACAGCAGCAAAACTGGAACGCCCGGTCACGATCTTTCTCGATCTCCCCGGTCCCAAGATTCGCCTCGGCAAGCTTGAAAGCGAACCGCTCGTCCTCAAGAAAGGCAGCAACGTGACCCTCACCACCCGGAATATCTTAGGCACCGCCTCGCTCCTGCCGGTAGAGTTTGCGGCGTTTACGCAAAGCGTATCCCGCGGCGGCATTGTATATCTCAATGATGGTTTTATTCAACTGAAAGTCCAGGAAATATCGGGGGACGAGGTGAGTTGCAAGGTGCTCATCGGCGGCATGCTGTTCTCTCACAAAGGCTTGAATCTTCCCCACGCCAGGGTGCTCCCTGATCCGCTGACAGATAGAGACCTGGAATTCGTGGCTTTCGGATTGGAAGAGGGGATAGATATCTTCGGCATGTCCTTTGTGGAAAAGGCCCAGGATATTATCCGTGTCAAGGAGTTTGCTCGCGGAAAGGGAAAAACGATCCGTGTTGTGGCCAAAATCGAGCGAGCCGAAGCGGTCAAAAACATCGATGAAATCTTAGAGGTTGCCGATGCGATTATGGTTGCACGGGGAGACCTGGGCGTGCAAATCCCGATACAGGATGTCCCCATGACCCAGAAGAAGCTCATCCGCAAGGCGAATATCCGTGGCAAGCCGGTGATCACGGCCACTCAAATGCTGGAATCCATGGTTGAAAACGTCCGTCCAACGCGGGCGGAAGCGACAGACGTGGCGAATGCCATCCTGGATGGGACGGACGCGGTGATGCTATCCGAGGAAACCGCCATCGGTAAGTACCCTTCGGAAACCGTGAAAATGATGGCCCAGATTGCCGTATCCGTGGAACGGCAGCGGAGCGCCATAGCGATATCATCCCCTGTGGAAGACTATTTCAGGCACGCTCGCGGCCGCAGGCATGTGACAATCGAAGATGTGCTTTCCCTGAATGTGATAGACGCGATTTATTCGCTGAATGTGCGCCTGGTCTTGACGCCTACATATACCGGCAGCACCCCGCGGCGGATATCCCGCTTTAAGCCGAACTGCTGGATTCTGGCGTTCAGCAGCCACGAACCGACTTGCCGATTCGCCGCCCTCTCCTACGGTGTCTACCCGATTCTCATGGAAAACGTAAACGGTCGATGGCACGATGCAATGCTAGATTCAATACTCGGCTCCGGTCTGGCAAAGAAGGGGGATACGGTGATATTGACTGAGGGATCATCAGTTGGGCAGTTCAGCAGCGCGGATTCGCTCAGGATAGTTACGGTCAAGTAATTGGAAACTTGCGCTCGCGGGCTCAGTCCCAGCGGAAGAACCGGATGGTGATCGCCAGGCAAACGACAGTCCAGATCGCCATTACCGCTATATCTGTGATCATCGAATGCAAAGGACTGCCATCCACCATGATCTGCCTTAGCGCGTCATCCAGATAGGTAAGCGGCAAGAACTTGACCACCGGTTCAATGAAGCCGGGCATGTTGGTGACCTTGAAAAAGGTGCCGGAGAGGAACATCATCGGGAAGGTGACCACGTTGATGATGGGTATCGCGCCTTCCTCAGTCTTGACGAAAGCGGCTATTAGATAGCCTAAACAGGCAAAGACCATCGTCCCCAGAACCACAATTCCGCCCAGGCTTCCCCAGTTGCCGACCATCTGCACACCGAATGCAAGCCGACCTACCAGAATTATCAGCGCCGCCGTCAGGATAACCAGGATCATTCGGAAAGCCAGCTCCCCAAAGATCAGCATCGAACGCCGCAAAGGTGTGCATCCCAAGCGCTTGATAATGTGTGCCTGTCGCTGCTGGATGATAGGCAACCCTCCAAAGATGCCGGTAAACATAAGCGACATGCCAAGTATGCCGGGGACAAGGTAATCGATGTACCTCAAGTCATGCGATTGAACGCTCTTCTCTTCCATGCCGATGAGCCGGACGCTCCCTTGCATGCCCCGATCGATCTCATCGGTCACACGGTACAGGATGGGAATCAATATCTGCTGATTGGAAGTTTGGCTGGGGTCATAATAAACCTGAATATCGTCCGGCTGCCGCAGGCTCAAGGAACCAGCCATCCCCTCTGGAATAACTATCACTGCATCCAGATCGCCATTCCGGAGCAACTGCAACTGCTCGTCCAGCCCCCCTTTCTTGACATCGAAAACCTTGTTCCCATCGATCACAACGGCGTCGAGGCCTTTTTCAATGAAACCAGCGCTTTGAGTTGAGCCCTGATCAACGAGTCCTATATCGAAGGTTTGTGTCTTGGGATCACTGAAGGCCCACCCGAAGATCATGATAAACATGATCGGGAAGATAAAGGTGAAGAACAAGGCGGCTCGATCCCTGATGAACTGCTTGTAGTGTGCCAGGAATATGCTTTTGAAGGCTTTCAATCCCTTATCCTTTTCCCGGTCAACTTGAGAAAAACGTCCTCAAGCGTGGCTTGCCGGATGAACAGCTCCGATAGCTCGGAGGATCTCGATGAGGCCAGTTCAAGCAGCGCGGCGATAGTGGAGGGAATGTGATCGGTGTACAGGATGGTATCATCATCATCGTGATTCACTGCCTTGGTCACGCCCGTCAATCTTGCCAGGGCTTCCTGACCGGGGGAATTGGTCATCTTGAATTGAATGGCGCTCTCCTTGCAGTGCTCTTCGATCATCCGCTGGGGACTATCGATGGCGATGATCTGCCCGTGATCCATAATGGCAACCCGGTCGCACAGCCGCTGGGCTTCCTCCATGTAATGGGTAGTCAGAAAGATCGTTTTCCCCATCCGATGGAACTTCTCGATCACTTCCCACATGGCACGGCGTGCCTGGGGATCGAGCCCGGTGGTTGGCTCATCGAGAAAGATGATGTCCGGATCATTGATAAAGGCGAGCGCCACCGAAAGCCGCTGCTTCTGGCCGCCCGAAAGATTCTTGAAAGCGACCCTCCGGCTTTCCTGGAGTGAAACCAGATCGATGGCTTCAGCCGAAGGTATGGTTTTGGTGTAGAGGCTGCGGAAGAAGTCAAGGATTTCTAACACGTTCAGGCCCGGAAAAAGCGCCGGGCTCTGCGGCTGTACCCCGATGCGCTCCTTGATGGCGCGGACGTCTCTGGAAACATCCATGCCAAGCACCGTCACCGTTCCGCTATCCGGGGTGCGAAGCCCTTCGATTATCTCTACCGTGGTGGTCTTCCCCGCGCCGTTGGGGCCCAGCATCCCGAAAACCTCTCCCCTGGCCACATCGAGGCTGATTCCGTTCACCGCCACGATGTTCCCGTAGGCCTTTAGGAGGCTCTTTACTTCAATTACAGCTTCGGACCGTATGTTCATTTGTCACTAAAATATCACTTCGGGTAGCACGGAGGATCGGCTCTCC
>Ga0265296_1003865_pt1 | contig 13486 bp, 12 predicted proteins | sample MunlanPumphouse1_FD_189073 | JGI IMG/M metagenome (GOLD analysis project Ga0265296, IMG submission 189073) | Groundwater microbial communities from a municipal landfill in Southern Ontario, Canada - Pumphouse #1 | ecosystem: Environmental > Aquatic > Deep subsurface > Groundwater | place... | reverse complement strand
ATAAGAGGAATGTTGTATTCAGCGCATGCGCTCCACATATCTTTGCTGTAATTCAGGTTTAGTTCATCAAAAACAGCTTTGTTGAATTCTGTAGTATCGGTGCGGGCTCCAATGTGAAATACAAAATTTACATTGGAATGATTTTCTTTAAACCGGTTGAAGAAATCGTTGCGGTGAATTTTTATAGCAAAGGCTTTGTCTCCGAGATTTTTATTTTTTGCAGGAGTTGAGAAATCATCAACAACAGCAATATCACTGTATCCTTCGTTGTTTAATTTAGTTACAAGACAACTCCCGATAAAGCCTGCAGCGCCTGTTACAACTATCATAATAAAATTTTTAGTAAAATTAAGAAAAACAAATCAATAAAAAATATTGTGGATTTGTAAAATTGGCTAAACGAAAATATTTTCATTAATACCGGTGATGATTTTTTTCTCTAAAGCTTTTTCAAACATAATGTTCACAGCATCCTTCCCTTCTATGCCAATATCTACCGTGAATTTATTTACATATAGCCCGATGTGTTTATACATCACATCATCATCCATTTCCTGCGCGTTCGCTTTGATAAAATTGTAAGCCGAACGGGGATTATCAAGAGCAAATTTCACACTTCGCCTGATAATCCTGTCAACTTTTTGTTTTAATTCATCGGGCAAAGAACGCTTTATCGCAATTCCGCCAAGAGGGATGGGCATTCTTGTTTGTTCTTCCCAGTATTCGCCAAGGTCAATTAATTTTATCAATCCTTTTTGCTTGTATGTAAAGCGATTTTCGTGAATGATTACCCCTGCATCAACTGTATCTTTCAGAATTGCATTTTCAATTTCCGAAAACAACATTTCTTTTTTATTGCCGGCTTCAGGAAATGCCATGCTAAAAAGAAAGTTGGCTGTGGTATATTTTCCCGGAATGGCAATGGAATATTTATGTATATCTGCAAGGTCAATTTTCTTTTTGCTGATTAATAAAGGCCCGCAATTATTACCAAGAGCGCTTCCTGAATTCAACAACTGGTATTTATCGGAAATATAAGCGTAAGCGAAATAACTGAGTTTTGTCACGTCGGGAACTCCTTTAAATGCACGCCTGTTAAGCTCTTCAACATCTGCCAATATAAAATCGAACGATAATCCTTCCGTATCAATCTTTCCGTGTATCATTGCATCAAAAATAAAAGTATCATTCGGACAGGGAGAAAACCCAATTCTGAATTCTGAATTCTGAATTCCGAATTCTGAGTTCTGAATTCTAAATTCTGAATTACCCTGATTCTCCTGAATATCAGCCATCTTAAAGAGTATTAATAATGCGAAAGGCAGTGTCGTTTAACTTTTCAATTGCCAAATCAATATTCCAGTTCTCATAATTTCTTTCTTCAACATAGTTTGAAATGGAACGTATCTGAGCACATTTTATTTGTTCAGCATTGCATATATGCAGAAATGCGGCGCCTTCCATCGTTTCAACATCAGGATTGAAAAGTTGAACAACCTTTTCAATTGAATTAGAATTACCATGCACTGTGTTTACCGTTATCCCTTTTACTTTCGGTAGTTTCTGCAGAACAGAATTTTTAATTTCATGCGTATTTTCAATTTGCCAGATAGTTTTTTCAAAACAGTTTTGCCGGATTTTCATTTCATCAAATTTCAGAAAAGAGTTTCCGTCCTCTGCTCCAAGTTCAGAAATAATATCCTGATGAACATTCACCACATCGCCTATTTTAATGTTTTTATTAAAAGAGCCGGCAATACCGAAATTAAAAGCGAAATCATAATTATTACAAGCGACGATTTTCCCTGTATGGTAAGCGCTTGAAGTCATGCCAATACCTGTAATAAGGATATCTATTTCCCTGCTCCCCATAAGATGATGCGAGAAATAATTGTCAGACTTTTCTGTCAATTCAGCTTTTTCAAAAATTAGTTTGATTTCGCTAAATGTTGCTGCTACTAAGAGTATCTTCATGTAAATGTCTAAGGATTTTTTTCAAATTTAATACGAAATTCCCGAATTAAGAATTTATGTATTTATTTTTTTTAGCAGGATAGGTGAAAGATATTCACTCAGATAGCTTCATGCGAATCTTTCAGAATATTGTAAAGAAATTCCCTTGCACGAAAGAGTTGTGCTTTTACGGTGCCAAGCGGGAGTTTTAATTCATCAGCAATTTCTTCGTAAGAAAGTTCCTGAAAATAACGCATCTCAATCAGCATGCGATAGCGGGGTTTAAGTTTTTCTACAATTTCCCGCATCAGTTTTATTTTTTGCTTTTTAATAAAATTCTCTTCCGGATCGGGCGCCAATGCAGGAATGTTATGCGCAATTTCCACTCCGTCTTCAGTCTCAAAAGATTTATCTATTGAAAAAGTCAATTTTTTTTTGCGGATAAAATCAATGCAGTTATTGGAAGCTATCTTAAAGAGCCACGTGCTGAAAGCGTAATCGGGAGTATATTGATGCAGATTCTTAAATGCCTTGCCAAAAGTTTCGATGGTGAGATCGTCAGCATCATCGGAGTTATTGGTCATTTTCAGCAGCATGAAATAAATGGAATCTTTATAATTGTTCATCAAACCGGCATAGGCCTTCTGGTCGCCCACGTTAACAGCGAGCTGAACAAGCTTATAATCGCGCAATGCTTTATCAGTAAGATGGGAAACTATTTCCATTTGTTTTCTTTCACAATTATGTTTAATAATGCTATCAATGGATTAAGCACTACAAAAAGAATATCAAATATTGGCGAAATTAATAATAAATTTTTTTCATCCAACTTATTCATGGTTTTTTTTAAAATTATCATCTGACTTGCAAGCCTCAAAACAAATAACGAACAAACAAGTATGATATTATAATAAGATAATATCAGAGCGAGCTTTACAAGCAGGAAAATCAGCGATGTGTAAAATAAAAAACAGCTTAGAGTGAATGCTCCCAGCATTATTTTATGAGAAGCCTTGTAAAGAAATCCGGTTGAGTAGTGTCTTTTCTTTTGGATTACCCAATTAGAGAAAGTAGTTTTTGGCGCAGAAAATGTATGGCTGAGAGGAGAAATTTCAATGCATGTATTATTCTTAGTGGCTACCTGATTTATGAAAAGATCGTCATCGCCGGAGGGTATATGGTAGTGCGAAGTAAAACCTTTTGATTGAAAAAAAAGTTTTTTATTATACGCCAGGTTTCTCCCAACCCCCATATAGGTATGGCCTGCCAGCGACCATGAAAAATATTGTAACGCGGTCATGATGGTGTCGTAACGGATCAACTTGTTCACGAAGCTTTTCTTTTTCTCAAAGCCACTGTATCCAAGTACAATATCAGTATTGCCGGTGAAATTATTCTGCATTTCCGCTATCCATCTGTTGCTTTTAGGTACGCAGTCTGCATCGGTAAGCAGCAGTAAATCGTGTTTTGCTGATTTTATTCCAACAGCAAGAGCAAATTTTTTTCCGGCAAAAAAATTCACATTCTGATTGATCGTTACAACATTCAGATGCGGGTATTTTTCAGCGAACGATTTAAGTATATAATGGCTGTCATCGTCTGAGCAATCGTTTACCACTACTACTTCGTAATCAGGATAATCCTGTTCAAGAATTAAGGGAAGGTTCTTTTTAAGATTTGTGTACTCATTTTTAGCACAAATAACAACTGATACAGGCTTATATTGGTTTGGGACAGCTACTCTTTTATAAAAAGCAAGTTTGCTAAAAATACCCCAATAGTATATCATTTGAATAAGAAAACAAGCTGCGTATAGAATGAATACAGAAAATAAAAATATATCGGATGTGATTTCCTTAGTAAACATTTTTTTAGTGAAATTGAATCATTATTGCATTTTTGTTTTTCTTTCTATAACAAGCCATTGGGGATATTGCGAATTTAAGATTTAATGTTCCATCCATTAGTTACCGATTAATATTTTTTCAATTTCCTCACTCGCCTTTGCCAATGCTTCTTTGGTTTTATCTTTTGGCTCTTGGGCTTGTTTCCTTATCCCTGTAATAGGACTGCTATTTCTTTTGCTTGGTAAGCGGGGGAAGAGCTATAAGGCAAGGATACCGAATTGTTCATTATATGGAGTATTCAAGTCAATGAAAATAAATTCAGGATTTGAAACTTCTTTAAGCAGGTTATAAATCTTTATGCTTTCAGTATCTGATGAAAGATAAAATTCAATATTTTTCTCTATGTCTGCCTGAGCAAAGAGTTTGGAATCATTAGGAATAATATTACGTTCTTGTAATTTAAGATTGTTTTTATTTTGAAAAACAATCTTTGCAAATTCGCCTGTACGTTTCGCATGGTCTATATTAAAAGGCAGTATTTGAATATTTTTTAAAGGCAATTCCCCAATGTTACCGCCAACGCAATACTCGGCAATTGATATAGTTGAAACCATTAAATCTATATCATGTTCGAGAAAATATTTATAATAACCATCTGCATTTTTACAAAGCGGATCGTTTTCTTTTAAGAAACGAAGGAAAAAGCTTGTATCTAATAAAACAGCTTTATGCATTGTAACCTCCGCGTAATTCTCTTAACCATTTATCAGGGTTAATTGCATGAAGCCAGTTATTCATTGCCTTTTGCCGTAGTGATATTAAATATTCAATATCATATTTTGGTTGATAATTCAAAATTTCGATGAACCTTAAACTATGTTTATCTATTTCTCCGGTTTCTGAATGTTGCATCCCAACAGCACGAATTCCAAATGTTTTATATAGGGGATTAGTTTCGATACGTTCAATTTCTTCTTTGGGAGTTTGAATAATTAATGTGCCTAAATCCTCTGTAGCTAAGTGAATATTTGCTTTGTCTTTACCGCCAATATCGATTATTTTGCCATAAAAATAAAATTCAGCATCAGCCCACATTGATTCTGTTCTGTAATATTTAGTTGTTTTATCAATTTTTACTTCGTGTGAAGCGGATATTGATGTATTTATAGTAAAAATATAATCGTTTTTTATTGCATTATTTTGAAACTCCTCAAATGCTTTGGCAGTAGGCGAATCCAAAAAATCAATATTTTGATTCGTATTTATTTGACCTAAAATAGCATTAAAGCCGATTATAAATTGAATTCCGGTTTTAAAAATATGCTTAACCGAACCTTCAGTTATTTCATAACTTATTACAGGCCGGTTTTTTTTATCGCCGGGGAAAAGTAAATCTTCAATGGTATTGAGCAATGATTTGATATCCCTTATATCAAAGTTATCGGGAGTTAACTCAATATTTCCTTTTTTGCCCTGAATACGAATTTCTATGTTCCCCTTTTTTTCCATAATGCAAAAATAATAAATAATATTTATCTCAGCAATATCCCCTCAATCTCCTCACTTGCTTTTGCCAATGCTTTTTTTGTTTTATCTTTTAGCTCTTGGGCTTGTTTCCTTATCTCCGTTATGTAGTCGGCTATTTCTTTTTGCTTATTTATGGGTGGTAAAGTAATCGGAATTTTTAACCAATCTTCAATTGTCAAATGTTTAATAATAGTACCAATACTTACTCTTTCCGCAAGTTGTTTGTATAATTTTATTGACAGTAAATATTTTAAAAAATAATTATCAATATTTGAATTACAGAAAATTCTTAAAATTCCACCACTAATGATATATTCTTTTTCTTCTTCAACAACAACACAGAAACCAATTGTACCATCTTTTGAATAAAGCACTTCGCCAATTTTTGGATTAAATAAATCTCTCAATTTTTCAAATTTTTCAATGCTTATTTTTTTATCTGTATCGTCTGTATTTATTGAAAAATCAGTAATATCAGCAACCCTTACAAATGGAATGCCTTCTGAAACATACTCATTTGAACCGACTTCAATTCCTTTTGAAAACTTAGCAATGACTTTTCCTAATGGCAGCTTCGTGAATTTGCTTTTTAAAATTGCAGAAAAAATATTTTCAAAGTATGTTTGATGATAAAACGGGTCAAATCTTTTGCCCGAAATTTCCTTTATTGTTGTTTTAAACATTCTATTCTTCAAAGTATTTTCAGGTGGTGTAGGCAAAGTAATTCCTAATTCATTCAGCAAATAATAATCAATACTTGTTAATAGTTTTTCGGCTTCTGCTTCGTTCTTTTGTTTTTGCTCAATTACTTTGCTGGTAATTTGTAAAATGCGTTTGTCCTCAATTATTGGAATAGAAAGTAAAGCAGGATAATCTAATGCAGGTCTTGTTCCGCCTGTGCTTCTTCGGCTCGCTAATTTTTCGCCAATATCAGAATTCAGAAACGCCGCAAGCGTTTCACTAATTTCTTTATTTTCTGTTTTGATTACGCAAACGTGTTGATTGATATTACCTTCAAAATCATCAGGAACTACCGAAGCAACCGCCATTCTTCCAACACCTGTAATTTTTACTAACAAATCACCTGCTGAAACTTGGCTGCGTTTCAACATTCCGTTATGTGTTTCGTGGTTTATGTATTTGCAATCTTCAAACTCCAAAATTCCAGTAGGCGAAAGATTTTGCACCCGTAAAAATGGAATACCATCTTCTTTGTCGGAATAATACAACTCCATTTCGGTTGTTTTCGGAGTTGCTCCGCTTGCAATACTTACAACATAATCCCTTAGTTTTTTAGGTCGTTTCGATAAAACCTTTTTTTCTAAATCCATCAATGAAGGAACATAATAAAAAGGGTCAAGTCGCTTTTCTAATTCACTTCGTTGAATTAGAAAAATTTTGTTTTTATCGAGTGTTGGCGATATGTTGAAACTATTCATTACTGTTCGGTTTTATTAATATGAGTAATGAATTTTGCCAACTCTTTGCCTATTTCAATGAGTTCGTTATTTCCTGTATTTCTGCCTGTGGCATCGTAACTGATATCTTCAGCGATTGCCATAAAAATAGGGTAGTCGTCTAAAGCTGTTTGTTTTACTAAAAAATATTTTTCAGTCAATTCTTCTTTTAGCAAATTTATTTTGTTGGTAAAGGCGGTTTGAATTGCTGATTTATCAGCTTGAATAATTTCTGTGATTCCCTTTTTGTTTGCCTTTAGGTTTTTCTGTTTTGCTTCTTCTTCTAATTTCTTAATAGCTAAGTTCTTTTCTTTTTCCCATTTTTCAATGGTTTCAATGAATTTATTATCCTTTAATAATTCGGATTTCAATTTTGATTTTTGAGTAGCGATTTTTTCAGTCGCTTTCTTTTGATGTTTCCTTAAAAATAAAACAGAACTTTTAACTCCTGCTCCGGTTGCGGTGAAAGCGGTTTGAGGCATTGATACTACTGCAACTATACGATAGAATTCTTCCAGATTATCTCTTACATATTGCAAACTGCTATTGGTTAAAATTCCGTCGGGAATTACAATAGCCAAATAACCGTGTTCATTTAAAAAATTATAGCATTGTTCTAAAAATAAAATCTCTGTGTTTTGGCTGTCTCTGATTACTTCTTTGCCATTACTGTTTATGCTTAACCAATCCAATTCTTTTGTGCCAAAATGGTATTGATGTAAATATGCTTTTTCAGTTTGTTTTATGATGCTTCCAAAAGGCGGATTTGTAATAATAAAATCAAACGTACCGTAAACAAATTCTTTATTTTTTGATTTTGCTTGTATTTCGGTGTCGCTTAACAAACCATCGGTTGCTATTACGTTGGTGTGTCCATCATCGTGAATAATCATATTCATTTTGGCGGTTCTTGCAATTTGGTCGTTTATTTCAATCCCGAAAAGATTTTTTTCAGCGAAGTCGTGCCAATGGCGAAAATGGTCTTTTTCTTCATTGTCCTTGTCATAAAACTCGCTGGCTTGTTCTCTGACTTTATCAAGTGTATATAAAAGAAAACCACCGCTACCGCAACTTGTATCTAAAACCCTTGATTGATTGGTGATTGGCAATGTTTCAACAATAAATTTAACAATTGGTCTTGGTGTAAAATATTGTCCGAAATCGCCACGAAAATAACTGCCCATAAATGTTTCAAAAGCTTTGCCTTTACTGTCAAGATCTGTTTTATTTAAGTTAATTCGTTGTAAATATTTTACAATTGTTTGGGCTTCGTCAGGAGAAAGGTTTACATCTTCTTTAAATACTTCGGGGTCCTTATTTCGACCATGAGCATAAAGTCCTTTGATACGTACTAATAATTCATCAGGTGTTTCGTCAGCAAATATTTGAAAATTGTATGGTTCGCCTGTTTTTCTTGGATGTTTCTCATCCCAAATTTTGCAGAAAATGAGTTTATCCAATTCGTCAAATGCAACACTTGGATTTCGTTGTCCACCTCCCCAAAGTGCTTGATGTGCTTGTATAAAAATTCTTGTTAATTCGTTTTCGCTTACAACTTGTAAGTCAAAGAATTTTTGTTTTTTACCATATTCAACATCTGGTTCAGTTACTCCGTCAGTATCAGTTTGCGAAATTCCACCTTTAACATATTTGTAAGGCGAAAGTTTCTTAACTCCGAATTGAGGAATGTCAGGAATTGAAATTCTACTTTTCGGTTTATCCTTTGGAACTTCATAATATTCATTTTTTATTCGTGAAGTTGTCCAAACGAATGAACCACCTTCTGAAACGCAATAACTATAGGCTTGACCAACAGCTTCATTAAATTCCTGATCAGTGATTTCTTCCTTTTTACACTCAACAACTATGTATGTACTCTCACATTCATCGTCAGAATAAATAATAATGTCGGCTTCTTTGGTTTCAGCACCCATCTGAACTGAAACAAACTGTCTTATTCTCTCAATAGGGTAATCGTAAATCAATACCAACTGTAAAAAAGTATCAGCCTGTACTTTTTCTTCGGGATTATTGTAATTCCGCCTTTTATTTTGGTGAATATACGTTATGAAATTTCGGTCTTCATCAAACCGAATAAGCCCTTTTTCTATGCCTTTATCAATTAGATTCATTCTGCTTTTATATAAAAATTGAGATTGCTAATTTACAATTATTAACGGGTTATCTGTCTTAAATTCACTTCACCCTTCCCTTTCCCTCATCAATAATCCCCAAATCGGAAAACATATAATCAAATGTTTTATACACATAAGCAAAATTAAATTAATTAATCAGTTTAAAATTTATCTTTGATGCACTTTTTATAAACAAACCTTCATAAATATTCACAAATATATACATAAACCGGATGAAAACTTTATATTTATGAAGGTTCATGAGCCTGCCTACCGGACAGGCAGGCACCTTTAAAACTTGTAGTGAGCCTGTCGAACTAACAGGAAAATAGAGCGAATAACAATTAAATGTTAAATTTTTTTACAGAAGAAAAATAAAGTGAGTTTTCAAATATCCCATACAGATAAAGCCACTAAAGCAAGAGCAGGGATGCTGCATACCGATCATGGAACTATCGAAACGCCTGTGTTTATACCGGTTGGTACGGCAGGAACTGTAAAAGCCGTTCATCAGAAAGAACTGAAAGATGATATTAAAGCGCAGATCATTCTTGGCAACACCTATCATCTTTACCTGCGCCCCGGACTTGATATTATTGAAAAAGCGGGAGGCATCCACCAATTTATCGGATGGGACAAACCAGTATTAACCGATAGCGGCGGATACCAGATTTACTCTTTAACGGATCGTCGGAAAATTTCAGAAAATGGCGTTGTGTTTCAATCTCATATAGATGGCTCAAAGCATGAGTTCACGCCGGAAAGGGTGGTGGACATTGAACGTACAATCGGCGCAGATATTATGATGGCTTTTGATGAATGCACTCCTTTCCCCTGCGATTACAAATATGCCAAAAAATCAATGCTTGTAACTCATAAATGGCTTGAGCGATGTATAAAACGTTTTGATCAAACTACTGACAAATTTGGCTATTCCCAAAAACTGTTTCCCATTGTTCAGGGAAGTGCTTACAAAGATTTACGGCAGCAATCTGCAGAATTTATTGCAGGGCAAAATAGGGAAGGAAATGCAATAGGAGGCTTGTCTGTGGGTGAACCAACGGAAGTGATGTATGAAATGACAGAACTTGTATGTGGTATCCTTCCTGCTGATAAACTCAGATACCTGATGGGAGTAGGTACTCCTGCAAATATTCTGGAATGCATTGCTCTTGGCGTGGACATGTTCGATTGTGTGATACCCACGCGCAATGCAAGGAATGGTATGCTGTTCACAGGAAACGGCATTATGAATATGCGCAACGAAAAATGGAAAGATGACCTCGGCCCGATCGACAATGAAGGAACATCTTTTGTTGACAGGCAATACAGTAAGGCATACCTGCGACATTTATTTGTTTCAAAAGAAATTCTCGGACCCATGATTGCCACCTTGCATAATCTTGCTTTTTATGTATGGCTTGTAACAGAAGCCAGAAAACAGATCATTGAAAATACGTTTGGTACATGGAAAGAAAAAATGATGAAACAGGTAACGCAAAGATTATAATTTTTTCTTTGTCGGATTATGGTTTCTTTTTATCTTTACACAGTCTAAATAGAGTTTGTATATATAGTCAATGTTTTTATAAATATTGCAATACCGCATATGCGGTATAAAATGCAAATATTAAATTTCAAAATTGTACTATCGAATCCCGAAGTTTCGGAATCAATGGTTTCGTAAACAATAAAATTTGCAATTTAGAATTTGAATTAGAATACAGACTCTAAATAATTTATATGAGTATCGGGTATTATACCTAATGAAAAATGATTACATTTGTCGTTCAAAGAAGTACAACGACAATGAATTTGCTTAATTTTATAGAACAATTTCCTGATGAGGAAAGTTGTAAACAGAAGTACAAGGAGTTTAGAGACAAGTCAGGAGTTACATGCTCCGTATGTGGATGCAAAGAACATTATTGGAAAAAAGATAAGTGGCAATATGAATGTAAGATTTGTGGAAAACGCACCACTTTACGAAGCGGAACTGTGATGCATGGGTCGCAACTGCCTTTTCGATATTGGTTTATTGCAATACATCTTTTGACCTCAACGAAAAAAAGTTTCTCTGCACTGGAACTTCAGCGACAACTTGGGCATAGTTGTTATGAGCCAATTTGGGAGATGCTTCATAAGTTGCGGGAAGTAATGGGAAGAAGAGATAGCGAATATGAGTTGTCAGGAGTAATAGAATTGGATGAGGGCTTCTTCACCACTATAAAGACAGAGGAGGAAAAAGATAAGCCTTTAAAACGTGGCAGAGGGAGTCAAAAAAAGAGTAAAGTTTTGGTGATGGTGGAAAGTGTACCAGTAGAAGGCAAAACAACAAAAAAGGGTAAACCACGAAAGGTGGGACATCTTAAAATGTTGGTCATTGATGATTTGAAAGCAAAAACAATTACCCACATGGTGAATGTTAGCGTATCAAAAAGTGCAGTTATTGATAGTGATCACTCAACCTCTTATGTCAAATTAAAAGATGTTGTTAAAAATCACAAACCAGTGGTAATACCAAAGGATAAGGTTAGCGAAATGCTACCATGGGTACATTTAGCCATCAGCAATGCTAAACGACTATTGTTAGATGTTCATCATGATGTGAGACCGCAGTATTTACAAGGCTATCTCAATGAGTTTTGCTATAAGTATAATAGAAGATACTTTGGAGAAAAATTATTTGACAGGCTATTAATTGCCTGTGTCAGTTACAAAAACGAATTTTAGGTATAACACCCGATACTCATAATAATTTATCATTAAACATTAATCATTTAAAATTTTATAAAATGGCAAAAAATCAAAATGCAGAACTGATAAAGAAAGTGGAAGCCGTTATTGACCAGATACGCCCTTATCTTGAAGCCGATGGAGGCAATATTAAATTTGTTGAGCTCACTGACGACTATGTAGTAAATGTAGAATTACAGGGCGCCTGCGCCTGTTGCCCCATGAGTTTGATGACATTGAAGAATGGCGTGGAAGAAGCTATGAAAAAAGCTATCCCTGAAATCAAATCAGTGGAAGCGGTAAATATGGCAAAATAAACTGTTGATATGTCAAATGCCTGTTATTTTATACTTTGGGCGGGACAATTTATTTCATTACTAATTTTGGTAATCGGTAAAAATAGTAATCGGTAATCAGTAAAAAAGTGACCGATTACTGATTACCGGTCACTGATTACCTGTTTGAAGAAATGTACAAATTTACCCAGCGCAAAGTATAGTTTTGACATAACACTATTGTATTTTTACCAAATGATAATTCTTTTTCCCTTTCTGTACAAGGATATACAGGTTATTCAGAAGATCATTTTCTGTTACAGAATAATTCTCATCAACTTTTGCTTTATTTATGCTGATGCTGCCTTCTTTCAGCATTCGGCGCGCTTCACCTTTTGATGCGGTAATATTGGTTTTTTCAGCGAGAAAATCTACAACAGAAATACCCTGAAATATTTCTTTTTTACTAATGTTTGCCATTGGTACTCCTTCGAAAACAGAAAGCAAAGTATCTTCATCAAGGTTCTTTAACATTTCGGTAGTTCCCTTTCCAAATAATATTTCTGAAGCCCCGACAGCGGCATTATAATCTTCTTCGGAATGAACACGAATTGTAATATCTTTTGCCAGAGCTTTCTGAAGTACCCGTAAATGAGGGGTTTTCTGATGCTCTTTTTCAAGAATTTCGATATCTTCTTTACTTAACATTGAAAAAATCCGGATATATTTTGAAGTATCTTCGTCAGAGCAATTGAGCCAGAACTGATAAAATTTATACGGTGATGTTTTAGCAGAATCAAGCCATACATTGCCTTGTTCTGTTTTGCCAAATTTTCCGCCCTCAACTTTGGTTATAAGCGGGCATGTAAGACCAAAGGCTTCCCCTCCGTTCTTTCGCCTGATAAGTTCTGTCCCCGTAAGGATGTTTCCCCATTGGTCAGAACCGCCCATTTGCAGTTTGCAGTTTTTATGTTCATAAAGGAAAAGAAAATCGTATCCCTGAACTAACTGATAAGTAAATTCAGTAAAAGAAATACCGGTTTCAAGTCTTTTCTTTACTGAATCTTTTGCGATCATGTAACTAACGGTGATATGCTTGCCAATATCACGCAGGAAACCAAGAAATAAAAAATCTTTCATCCAGTCATAATTATTCACTATTTCTGCATGATTAACGGTTGATGTATTAAAATCAAGAAATTTTAATAATTGTTTTTTTATACATTCCTGGTTATGGCGTAAAATACTTTCATCAAGCAGATTTCTTTCTTCTGATTTACCTGAAGGGTCGCCAATCATACCGGTTGCGCCACCTACCAGCGCCAATGGCTTGTGTCCTGCCAGCTGCAAATGCTTTAACATCATGATTGATACCAAATGACCGATATGCAGAGAATCGGTAGTAGGGTCAATACCTACGTAAGCGGTTGTCATTTCTTTATTCAGCAACTCCTCTGTTCCGGGCGTCATATCATGGATCATACCTCTCCACCTGAGTTCTTCAACAAAATTCATAGTAGCTTGTTTTAATGATGAGCAAAATTAGGAAATTATTT
>Ga0265296_1003864_pt1 | contig 13487 bp, 14 predicted proteins | sample MunlanPumphouse1_FD_189073 | JGI IMG/M metagenome (GOLD analysis project Ga0265296, IMG submission 189073) | Groundwater microbial communities from a municipal landfill in Southern Ontario, Canada - Pumphouse #1 | ecosystem: Environmental > Aquatic > Deep subsurface > Groundwater | place... | reverse complement strand
TTTCATTCCCGGTCCAAGGCTGTAGGACCGCCCCATGTCCGCCGATGCGTCACCGCCCCGACCCGATGCGCTGCACCCGGGCTTGCCCGCAGCGGACCTGGAATGGACCGAGGCCGGCGAGCCGCGCTCGACCCTGTTCAACGATGTCTATTTCTCGCGCGACGACGGCCTGGCCGAGACCCGCGCCGTCTTCCTCGAAGGCTGCGGTCTGCCGGAGGCTTGGGCCGATCGCCGACATTTCGTTGCCGCCGAACTGGGCCTTGGCACGGGGCTGAACGTTCTGGCCCTGCTCGACCTGTGGCGACGGACAAAGCCCGCGGGGGGGCGCCTGCATATCTTCAGCATAGAGGGCTTCCCTATGCGCCCCGACGAGGCCCGGCGTGCGCTCGACGCCTGGCCGGAACTGGCGGACCTTTCCACCCTGATGCTGGATAGCTGGCCTGTCTGGACGCCGGGCTTTCATCGCGTAGACCTGGCCGAACTGAACGCCGTGCTCGATGTGGCCGTCGGTGATGCGGGCTGGGCCCTGTCGCAATGGCGCGGACAGGCCGACGCCTGGTTCCTCGACGGCTTCTCCCCCGCCCTTAATCCGGAGATGTGGTCCGAGGCCGTGCTGGACGGGGTGGCGGCCCGGTCGGCGCCCGGCGCGCGCCTGGCCACCTTCACCGTCGCCGGCGGCGTCCGTCGCGGCCTTGCCGGACGCGGGTTCTCCGTCGAGAAGCGCCCAGGTCACGGCCGTAAGCGCGAACGTCTGGAGGCGCGCTTCGACGGAGATTCCGCCCCCTCGCCTGCCTTCCCTTCGGTGGCCATCGTCGGCGCCGGGATCGCCGGCGCCTCGGTGGCCCGCGCCCTGACGGCGCTCGGACTGTCGCCCGTCGTCGTGGAGGCGGAACATCCCGGAGCCGGCGGCTCGGGCTTTCCCGCCGCCCTGGTCACCCCGCGCCTCGATGCGGGCGACGCCGTCATCGCCGGCTTCCACGCCCGGGCCCTCGCCCGCGCCGGCGACCTCTATCGCGCCATCGACGGCGCGGTGACCGCCCAGGGCGTCCTTCAGCTCGAACAGGCAGACCGGGAGGCCGCCCGCTTCGACAAGGTCGCCGCCCAGCCGATCTGGCCTGCGGGCGCCATGCAGCGCATCGACGCCGACGGCGCCTCTACCCGCCTCGACGAGCCATGCACGACCGGCGGTCTCTTGATGCACCCCGCCCTCGCCGTCCGGCCCGCCGTCGTCCTCGAGGCCTTCCTGAGAGGCGCGGAGGTCCGCACCGCCCGCCTCGCCCGGATCGAACAATCAGACACCGGCTGGCGCACCTTCGACGAGGGCGGCGCAGAGCTGACCCACACCGACGTCCTGATCTTCACTGCGGGCTGGGGACTGGCAGAGCTGGCGCCGGATCTCGACCTCGCCCCCGTCCGAGGCCAGGCCGACTGGGTCGAGGGCGTGTCTCCGCCCACCGCCATTGCCTGGGGGGGCTATGTCGCGCCCACCGCCGACGGTCTGCTGTTCGGCGCCACCCACGACCGGGGCCAGACCACGACCAAGCCCCGTCACGACGACACCGCCCGCAACCGCGCCGCCCTCGCCGCCCGCATGCCGGAACTGGCCGCATCGCTGGCTGATCGCCCGACGCAATCTCGCGCCGCCGTCCGCGCCACCACCGCCGACCGCCTGCCCCTGTGTGGCGGCCTGCCCGACCGCCCCGGTCTGTTCGCCCTCGGCGGCCTGGGCTCGCGCGGCTTCTGCGTCGCCCCGCTGCTGGGCGAGCATCTGGCCGCACTGGTCGCCGGAACCCCGTCGCCCCTCGCTGACGATCACGCCGCGCGGTTGCGGCCCGACCGACTGATTGAACGCCGTTGATCGCCCCTTGCCCGCATAGCAAGGCTGGACGATCATCATCGGGCGTGGGGGCGCGTCAGGTTTCAGGATCGACCATGATTCGCGCCATCCGCCTTCTCGCACTCGCCGCCCTGCCCCCAACTCTGGCCGTCGCCGCCTGCGCGCCCTCGGGCGAGGCCGCCTCCTCGGCCGCCGCCGATCAGGCGTCTTCGCAGCCCCAGCGCCGCTGCTTCCAGACCGGCCAGGTCAACAACTTCCGCGCAGACCAGCAAACCGTTTACGTCAAGGTCGGGAAGCGCGCCGTCTATGAGCTGTCGGCCGCCGGCGCCTGCCCGGATGCCGACACAGCCTTCCGCATCGCCATGGTGGCCGTCGACGGCGGCTCATCCCTCTGCGTCGGCGACATGGTCACCCTCGTGGTGCCGGATCCCGGCTCGGCGATCGGAAGCTGCCGCGCCCGCATCGACCGACAGCTTACGGACGAGCAGATCGCCGCCCTGCCCGACCGTCTTCGCCCCTGAACGCACGGCCCGGGGCAGCGAGCGATCGGCCCTCCTCGCCCCACACGCGAACCGCATTGCACCCCGCGCGACCCCGCCTATTAACGGGCCGTTAACCACGGCCCTCCGGGTCGCGCGGGAGTGCGGGCATGTTGCAGAGCGGAACCTTTGTGGCGGGGAACGCGCGAACTCGCCCCTGCTCCCGCTCCCGAATCGGCCTGACCCGTCGCCCCGCCTCGGCGCGGCTGAAGCGGCTTCTCGACCTTGTCGGGGCGGCCTCGGCCCTGATTTTCCTCGCCCCCGCCCTGCTGCTCATCGCCGCCGTGGTCGCCCTGACCTCGCCGGGCCCGGTGCTGTTCCGCCAGCGCCGCACGGGCCTGAACGGCCGGGTCTTCATCATCTTCAAATTCCGCACCATGACGGTGACCGAGGACGGAGCGGATGTCGCCCAGGCCACGCGCAACGACAGCCGCGTCACCCCCGTAGGCGCCGTCCTGCGCCAGACCAGCCTCGACGAACTGCCGCAACTGCTGAACGTGTTGCGCGGTGAGATGTCGATCGTCGGCCCCCGCCCCCACGCCCTGGTCCACGACGCCCACTACGCCGCGCTTCTGCCGGACTACGCCCAGCGTTTCGCCGTCCGTCCCGGCCTGACCGGCTACGCCCAGATCCAGGGCCTGCGCGGCGAGATCCGGCAACTCGACTGCATGGCCCGGCGCGTCGCCGCCGACGCCGCCTATGCCCGCAACTGGTCGCTCAGCGGCGATTTCGGCATCGTCCTGCGCACCGCCCCCCTGCTGATCTCGCGCCAGAACGCTTACTGACGAGGCGAGCGACAACGCTCACCTCTTGCGTCGCCCCTTCTGAACCGGCAATCCGCGCACATCGGGCGCCCGACACACGGAGGGGCGCCGCAGGATCGAGGTTCGCATGCGCGTCGCAATGATCGGAACGGGCTATGTCGGCCTGGTCTCCGGCGCCTGTTTCGCAGATTTCGGCCATGTGGTGACCTGTATCGACAAGGACGCCTCCAAGATCGAACGGTTGGAGAAGGGTGAGATCCCGATCTTCGAGCCTGGCCTCGAGGCCTTGGTCGAGACCAATGTCCGCGGGGGGCGCCTGTCCTTCACCCTCGACGGCGCCGAGGCGATCCGAACCGCCGACGCCGTCTTCATCGGCGTGGGCACCCCGTCGCGACGCGGCGACGGCCATGCCGACCTGTCCTATGTCTATGCCGCCGCCGCCGAGATCGCCGACCTGATCCAGGGCTTCACCGTGGTGGTGACCAAGTCCACCGTCCCGGTCGGCACCGGCGACGAGATCGAGCGCATCATCCGCGAACGCCGCCCCGACGCCGAGTTCGCCGTCGTCTCCAACCCCGAGTTCCTGCGCGAGGGCGCAGCCATCGAGGACTTCAAGCGCCCCGACCGTGTCGTCATCGGCGTCAATGACATCGACAGCCCGACCGGCGCCCGCGCCCGCACCGTCATGGCCGAACTCTATCGCCCGCTGAACCTCAACGAGAGCCCGCTGCTGTTCACCGAGCGGCGCACCTCGGAACTGATCAAATATGCGGCCAACGCCTTCCTGGCGATGAAGATCACCTTCATCAACGAGATGGCCGACCTGTGCGAAAAGGTCGGGGCGGACGTCCAGCAGGTCGCGCGCGGGATCGGTCTGGACAAGCGGATCGGCAACAAGTTCCTGCACGCCGGTCCCGGCTACGGCGGCTCCTGCTTCCCCAAGGACACCCTGGCCCTCGTTCGCACCGCGACTGACGCGGGCAGCCCCGTCCGGCTGATCGAAACCACGGTGGCCGTCAACGCCGCCCGCAAGGCCGCCTTGGCCGACCGGGTGCGCGTCACGCTCGGCGACGATCTGAAAGGCAAGACGGTCGCCCTGCTCGGCCTGACCTTCAAGCCCAACACCGACGACATGCGCGACGCCCCGTCGCTCGACCTGGCCCCGGCCCTGATCGCGGCGGGGGCGACAGTCCGCGCCTATGATCCCGAGGGCATGCACGAGGCGGCGGCCCTGATGCCCGACGTGGCCATGACCTCCGGCCCCTATGAGGCGGTCGAGGGCGCCGACGTCGTGGTCATCGTCACCGAATGGGACCAGTTCCGCGCCCTGGATCTGGACCGGATCAAGCTGCTGATGAAGCGGGCCATCATGGTCGACCTGCGCAATGTCTATCGTCCCGACGACATGCGGGCGCGCGGCTATGTCTATTCGGGGATCGGCCGCCCCTGAGGGGGCCGCAGGCCGTCAGGCCGCGATCATCCGGTCGACCTCGTTGACCAGGTCGCGCAGATGCACCGGCTTGGACAGGACCTTGGCCTGGGGCGAGGCCTGGGCGGCGGTCAGGGCCACGGCGGCGAAACCGGTGATGAACATGATGCGCAGGCCCGGTTGGCGGGCGGCGGCGACGCGCGCCACCTCGATCCCGTCGGCGCCCGGCATGACGATGTCGGTTAGCAGCAGATCGTAGGGGCCGTGTTCGAGGGCGTCGATGGCGTCGTCGCCGTTCTCGCAGTCGATGACCTGGTGCCCGGCCTTCTCAAGCGCCCGCGTCAGGAAACCCCTGAGCGAGGCGTCGTCTTCAGCCAGCAGAATGCGCGCCATGGTCTTCCTCGTCGTCTTGAACGACAAGGTTAGCGCGGCAACGGTAAACTCTGCATGAAAAACGCCCTGCGCGCGAAGCGGGACTTTGGCGACCGGCCGCAAACCGTCTAAGCGCGGAGGATGACGCCGCCGATTGCGACCTTCGACATTCGTCGTCCTTCCGGGGCGACCGGCCCCTTCGTCTTCGCCTCCCCCCATTCCGGAGATCTGCGTCCGGCAGACATGAGGCCGGCGACGAGCCTCACGGACGCCTCGATCGCCAGCGCCGAAGATATCGGGGTCGATCGGTTGCTGGAGAGCGCGCCGGGCGCCGGGGTTCCGGTCATCAGCGCCCGGATCAGCCGCGCCTATGTCGATCTGAACCGGGCCCCCGGCGACCACGACCCCCTGCTGATCGCCGACGCCCCTCCCGGGGCCGGTCAGGGGGCGTCGGCCGCCAAGATCGCCGCCGGCTACGGCGTGATTCCCCGCCGCACCGGGGACGGCGCCGATCTGTACGATCGCCGCCTGACCCTGGCGGAAGCCAGGGCGCGACTGGAAACCGTTCACACCCCCTATCACGCAGCGCTCGCGACCCTCATGCAGCAGGCCCACGCACATCATGGCGCGGTGGTATTGATCGACTGGCATTCCATGCCGTCCCACGCCGTCAGTGGCGACCGGCGGGTGCGCGGCCCCGACGTGGTGCTGGGCGATCGACACGGGACGGCCTGCGACGCCAGGCTGACGCGGCGGTTGCGCACTCTGTTCGAAGCGGCCGGCTGGACCGTGGCCCTGAACCGGCCTTATGCGGGCGGCTATACGACCCAGACCTGGGGCCGACCCGACGAGGGCTTCCACGCCATCCAGATCGAACTGAGCCGCGCCCTTTATCTCGATGAGGCCACAAGAAGCCCCTCGGCCGGCCATGGCCGCTGCGTCGGGGTGATCGAACGGGTGACGCGGGCAATGCGCGACGACGGCTGGCCCGCCTGAAATTCTCGCCAGCTTCCGCTGTGCGCGGAGCAAAAAAAAGCCGCACCCGAAGGTGCGGCATGAAAGTCTATAGGGAGGAAACGCCCAGGAAGGGCAAGACGCCCGAAGGCGTCGAAGGTCAATCTAGGTTGCGACGCACAATGGGTCAAGCGGCGTTTTACGACCCCTAATCACGCCTTGTTACGCAATTGAGACCGGTTTCTGGCCGTTGAAACCGGTTTCACAGGCACAGACCGCCAAAGATCGGGAAGATCGTATGCTGCAAGTGCGAAATGGCACAGCTTCCGTAGCGAATTCAGTCCTTCACCCGCTGCTCCAGCAGCCGATGGGCCGACCGGATCGCCCGCGCAGACTGGGATCCGACCTGACGCCAGACCAGAAGGGCGAAAGCCGAGACCACTGCCGCCGCCAGCCAGAACGGCCCGAATAGCCAGGCTCCCGCCGCCAGGGCGAAATAATAACCCCGCACCCCCTGACTGAAGGCTGCCAATGCCGGGTTCAGCACCGCTGCCGTCGCCTCGCCGAAGGCGTGCAGATCCCGATCCTCGGTCAGCCGCTCCGTCGCCCCGATCAGGGCCAGGGCGTAGTTCATCTGCCGAATCGACCAGATGAAATCCAGCAGGCCGCGCGCCAGACAGGCCACGACCAGAGCCAGTTTGGCCTCCAGCAGAGGCGTCGATACCGGTTCCGCGCCGACCGCCGCAAAGCTCCGCAGAGCATCGCCCCCTCCGAACAGCACCCCGCCCACGGCCGCGATCAGCAGCAGGTTGGACGAGGCGAAGAAGGAGCCGGAGTTGATCGAATGGCCCAGCAACTGGCTGTCCAGCAGCTTGACCTCGCGCCGGGTCATCGCCTGCATCCAGGCCAGACGGATCGACAGCATGTCCTGGTTCAGCGCCCCGAACCTGCGCGACAGCAGCCGCAGCAGGGGATCGTATCCCAGCCAGCACAGGAAGAAGAGCGCCAGCGCCGCCCAATCCGCAGTGGTCATGCCTTACTCGTCATCGTTCGTCCCACGCCGAGCGTGTCGCGACACCTTAGCCCATCTCGACTTGCTCAAACACCGTCCGGGGCCTATTGAGCCGGACTTTCATTTCGCATCGCACAATCCCGAGCCCGCCATGAACCTCGACGCCATTCCGGTCGGCCCCAACGCCCCTTGGGACATCAACGTCATCATCGAGATCCCGCAGGGCGGCCTGCCGGTGAAGTACGAGATGGACAAGGCCTCCGGCGCCCTGTTCGTCGACCGCTTCCTGCACACGGCGATGTACTATCCGGGCAACTACGGCTTCATCCCCCACACCCTGTCGGACGACGGCGACCCCTGCGACGTGATCGTGCTGAACCCGACGCCGGTGGTGCCGGGCTGCGTTATCCGCTCGCGCCCGATCGGCGTGCTCAAGATGACCGATGAGGCCGGCGGCGACGAAAAGATCCTGGCCGTGCCGGTCGACAAGCTGAACCCCTACTACACCGAGATCGCCTCCTATCGTCAGCTGCCGGTCATCCTGATCGAACAGATCGAGCACTTCTTCACCCGCTACAAGGATCTGGAGAAGGGCAAGTCGGTCACGGTCAAGGGCTGGGGCGACGCCGGCGAGGCCGCCGAACTGATCGCCATCGGCATGCAGGCGCATCAGGACAAGCAGGCCAAGTCGTCCAAGGCCGCTAACGCGGCCTGACGCCCTTCCGTCGGAGCGCCCGGCGAGGTAGCTGAGTATCCATGGCCGCCGCCTCCGACAGTCCCGCCGAAGTCTTCAAGCGCGCGCTCGCCCATGCGGCGCGGGCGCTCGCCGAACAGCCCGAGCTGGAGGTCGCCTTCGGCTCGGACGGCCCGCGCCTGTCGAACGGCGTCCTGACCCTGCCGCATCCGCCGCGCGATCCCTCCGGTCCCGAGAGCGCCTCCCTGCGGGGTCAGGCCGACCGGATGGCCCTGCGCCTCGCCCACCACGACGACAGTCTTGACGTCCGCCTCCGCCCGCAAAGCGGCGACGCCGCCGAGGTCTATGACGCCGCGGAACAGGCCCGCGTCGAGGCCGTCGGCTCGCGCGTCCTGGCTGGCGTCCGCGCCAATATGGACGCGGCCCTGCTGACCCGGCTGGAACGCATGGGCGCCCTGCGGGCCGACGCGGACCGGGTGCCGATGGCCGAGGCCGTGGGCCTGTTGCTGCGCGAGCGCCTGACCGGCCGCCGCGCGCCCGACGGCGCCGGCGCCATGCTCGACCTCGTCCGCGACGAGATCGAGGGAAAGGCGCGCGGCCCGCTGGATCGCCTCGCAGAGGTCGCCGCCGACCAGACCGCCTTCGCCAAGGCGATGCGCGACGTCCTGAAGGCGCTCGACCTCGATCCCGGCGACGGCTCGGCCGACGACACGTCCGACGAGGCCGGCGAGGACGATACCTCGCCCCAGGAACCCGATACGCCCGAGGACCAGAAAGACGAGGAGGACGACGGCGGCGGCGAAGGCGGCCAGTCCATGGAGGGCGACGCCTCCGACCCCGACTCGGATCAAGACAGCGAGACCCGCCCCGACGGCGCTCCGGCCCAGCAGGACGGCGACATGTCCGACGACGGGCCCGAACTGTCGGAGGGCGACATGCCCAACCGGCAACAGACCCAGGACGACGGCCGGGGCGTGGACGCCTATCGCGTCTTCACCACCGCCTTCGACGAGACCATTGACGCCGCCGCCCTGTGCGACCCCAACGAGCTGGAGCGGCTGCGCGCCCTGCTGGACCAGCAGCTGACCGCCCTGTCGTCCATAGTCGCCCGTCTGGCCAACAAGCTGCAGCGTCGTCTGATGGCCCAGCAGAACCGCACCTGGACCTTCGACCTCGAGGAGGGCGTGCTGGACACCGCCCGCCTGACCCGGGTGATCACCGACCCGACGAGCCCCCTGTCGTTCAAGATGGAGAGCGACAGCCCCTTCCGGGATACGGTCGTGACCCTGTTGCTCGACAACTCCGGCTCCATGCGTGGGCGGCCGATCATGGTCGCCGCCGTCTGTGCGGACATCATGGCCCGGACCCTGGAGCGGTGCGGGGTCAAGGTCGAGATCCTCGGCTTCACCACCCGCGCCTGGAAGGGCGGCCAGTCGCGCGAGGCCTGGATCTCGGCCGGCAAGCCCGCCGGTCCCGGCCGCCTGAACGACCTCCGCCACATCATCTACAAGTCCGCCGACGCGCCGTGGAGGCGGGCCAAGAAGAACCTCGGCCTGATGATGCGCGAGGGCCTGCTGAAGGAGAACATCGACGGCGAGGCCCTGACCTGGGCGCACGACCGGCTGATCGGCCGGCCCGAGGCGCGGCGCATCCTGATGGTCATTTCCGACGGCTCGCCGGTCGACGATTCCACCCAGTCGGCCAACGCCGCCCTCTATCTCGACAAACACCTGCGTCAGGTGATCGAGCGGATCGAAACCCAGAGCCCGGTCGAGTTGATCGCCATCGGCATCGGCCACGACGTGACCCGCTGGTACCGCCGCGCCGTCACCATCGTCGATGTCGAGCAACTGGCCGGCGCCATGATCGAGAAACTGGCCGAACTGTTCGACAACGAGCCCAAACAGGCGGCGCGTGAACGACCCGGCCGCCGACGCGCCGCATGAGACTGATCCCCCGCATCGCCTTCGCGGGCGCCCTGCTGATTCTGTCCGCCTGCGCCGGCATGGGCGGCGGCCCCGTAGCCTATGTCCCGGCCATCGACGGCTGGGTCGCCTCACCGGCTGAGACCACAGCCGTCAGCCTGGGCCTGCCCGGCGCCGTCCTGGGCGACGGCGTCTGGTTCGCCGGCGGCGTCGAACTCGTCGCCCCGGCCGGTTCGCCCCTGCACAGCCTGTCGGACCTGAAGCTGACCGATCGCGACGGCGGCTTCGTCTCCGTCACCGACGTCGGCGATCTGGTGCGCGGCCGGATCGTGCTGGACGACGAGGGGCGGCTGTCCGGCCTGGACGCCCTCTCGACCCGCCGCCTGACACTCGCCGACGGCCAGCCGATCGAGGACAAGGCCGACGGCGACGCCGAGGGGCTGGTCCTCCTCCCCGACGGCCGCCTGCTGGTCTCGTTCGAGCGCAACCACCGCATCCAGGACTATGGCCGCCTGCCCGCCCTGAACGCCCGCCCGGTGGCCGTGCGGCGCCCCGACTTCGCCTTCGGCGAGAACGACGGCATGGAGGGGGTCGCGGCCGCCCTGTCCGGCGGCGGCTGGCGCGTCACGGGCGAGAACGGCGGCGTCTGGGACTGCACCCCGGCCCGCTGCGTCGAGATCAAGGGCATGCCCGCCCGGGCCCTGGCCGACGGCGATTTCCGCATCACGGCCATGGACCGCGATCCCGCGGGTTCCGGCTGGTTCGTGGTCCAGCGCGCCTTCGCCCTGCCCGCAGGACCGCGTGCCCGCGTGCGGCGCATGGCGGCCAACGGATCGCTCGGCCCGGTCCTGATCGAGCTGAAACTGCCGGGCACGACCGACAATTTCGAGGGCATAGCGGCCGAGACCCGCGACGGCCGGACCCGCCTCTACATCCTGTCGGACGACAACTTCAATCCGATCCAGCGCACCCTGATGTTGGCCTTCGACCTGGACGGAGCCAGCCGCTAGGACGACCTAGTCGTCGATGACCACCGTCCGGCAGCGGCGCTCGGGAAAGCGCTGGCCGGTGACCTCGACATAGCGGCACACCTGGCGCGTGCGGGGCGGCGGCATCTCCTCCACTTCCGGCTCGACCTCGGCGGGCGGCGGCGCGGCGGGCCGCGCGGGAGCGGCGACAGGCGGAGGCGTCAGGGCGACGCGAACGACTTCGGGAGGGGTCGGGGTCTGGGTCTGCAGCGCGGCCACGAGGGCCAGAAGCGTGAACAACACGGCTGAAACTCCTTGGAGAGAAGGACGACAGCCGAAGAATGACTCACTTGTTCGCGGTTGCAACATAAATGTTGCGACTGCTCAGAGCGCGCCCGACATCGTGATCCGCGCGGGGGCGACCTAGACCCGCTCGCTGACCTTGATCGCCGCCCGGCAGCCAGCCTTGATCACCGCGCTCAGCAGCCGGTGCGCGCGGGCCTCGCGCGAACCATGGGCCACCGCATGGTCGTGGTGGGCGATCTCCTCGTCGCGGAACCGGGCCAGTTCGGCCGACAGGGCCGGATCGCGGTCCGCCGTCTCGGCGACCTGATCGGCATAGTGTTCCTCGATCACGCTCTCCACTGCCTCGGTGCAGGCGTGGGCGGCCTTCTCACCCATCAGGGCCGTGCCGGCGCCCAGGGCCTGGGCGGCGAGCCGCCAGACCGGCAGCATCAGGGTCGGCCGTACCCGGTGTTCGGTCAGCAGGGCGTCGAACCGCGCCAGATGCACGGCCTCCTGCCCCTCCATCTCCTCCATGTCGGCGGCGATGGCCTCATGGCCAGGGCGGCCGGCGAAGACAGCGCGCTGGGCGCGATAGATCTGCACCGCCGCATATTCCCCGGCGTGGTCGACGCGCAGGATCTCGCCACGGCGACGGCGACTGGCGCCGAGCCCCGGTCGCGCCAGCGGCGGGCGTGGAAGACGCGAAGAGAATTCAGCTTCTGGGGGCACGGGCGTCCTTCGGGCGTTTGGCGGCCATCAGGCTGAAGATCGCCAGGCCGGCGGAAATCACGGCGTTCCAGCCCGCCATCGACAGGCCCAGCCAGGACCACGGAATATCGCCGCACGACACGATCTTCGTCGGCGGCCCCTCGCCGAGCGCCAGGGCCGTCAGGCTGGACAGGTCCGCCGCCCCGCCCGCCGCCGAACAGGTCGCCGGCAGGGCCCACCATTTCAGCTCGCCCCCGGCATGGAAGCCCGCCGTCACGGCCCCGGTCAGGAAGATGACGAACAACAGGAAGGAGGCGATGCGCGGGGTGCCCCGGCTGGCCCGGCTGATGATGGCCCAGGCCGTCGCCACGGCCGACACCGCCACGGCGCCCCAGAACACCTCGCGCTGCTTCAGGCACAGGTTGCAGGGCGGCATGCCGCCGAATTTCTCGAATGCATGGGCCGCGCCCAGCATGGCCAGCGATGCGGCCAGGGCGAAGGCGGTCCACCAGCGGGTCAGGAGACGGTAGAGCTCGATCATCGTCCCTGTCCTACTCCCCGCCGCGCCATCCGACAAACGGCCGCGACATTCATCCCGTCCTCAGTGACCGATCATCTTCACGGCCACGAAGGCCCCGGCCAGCAACACCAGTCCGATGACGGTGAACAGGGCCAGCCGCTTCTCGATCACCGTCAGCATGGCCGGCCCCCAGGTCTTCAGCACGAAAGCCACCAGGAAGAAGCGCGCGCCCCGTGTGATCGCGCACAGCAAGACGAACAGCGGCAGGTTGAAGGCGAAGATGCCCGAGGCGATGGTGATCAGCTTGAACGGGATCGGCGTCAGCCCCTTGATCAGGATCACCCAGGCGCCGTGCTCCTGGAACAGGGCCTTGGAAGCCTCGAAGGTGTCGGCCTTGCCCAGCACCGCCAGCATCCACATACCCACCGGCTCGAGGAAGAAGCCGATCGCATAGCCGAGCAGGGCGCCCAGCACCGAGGCCAGGGTGCAGACCGTCGCATAGAAATAGGCCCGGTCCGGCCGCGCCAGCACCATGGGCGCCAGCATCACGTCGGGGGGAATGGGGAAGAAGGAGCTCTCGGCGAAGGAGACGGCGGCCATGACGCGCGTGGCGTTCGGCTTGCGGGCCTGGACGAAGACCCAGTCATAGAGTTTGCGGAGCATGACGATCCCTGGAACGACCGCCTCCCTAGCAAGGCCCGTCTCGCGGAGCCAGCGGCGCCGGAGTCGCACTGCGCGGCAGGCCGGCAACGGTTGTCCCGCCCCGCTTCGACCACTAGGTTCCGCCTCAATCGCGGCGACCGCCGCCTGTTCACCTTTAGGGAGCCGCCCGCATGACTGATGCGACTACCCCCACCGCCACGACCGCCGCCGCCATCGACCTCGACAACCCGCTGGGCGTCGACGGTTTCGAATTCGTCGAGTTCACCGGCCCCGAACCCGAGGCCATGATCGCCCGGCTCGAGCTGATGGGCTTCACACGCACCCACATCAGCCCGGTCACCGGCGCCGTCCGCCTGAAGCAGGGCGACATCACCATGCTGGTCAATGCGGCCCCGAAAGGTCAGGCGGCCGACTTCGCTCGCGACCACGGCCCCTCCGCCAACGGCATGGCCTTCCGCGTCGCCGATGCGAAATCCGCCTATGAGGGCGCCTTGGCCCGCGGGGCGGTGAAGGCCGCGAACGGCGCCGGCGCTCTCGGCCCGGACTATCCGTGGGTGCTCCAGGGCATCGGCGGCTCGCTGCTCTATGTCGTGGATCAATATGGCGAGGCTGGTTCTCTCTATGAGGCCTGGGACGAGATCGAGGGCTGGGAAGAGGCCGAGCGCAAGAACTCCATGGGTCTCGAAATCCTCGACCACCTGACCCACAATGTTCGTCGCGGCCAGATGCGGACCTGGTCCGGCTTCTACAACTCGATCTTCAACTTCGAGGAACAGAAGTATTTCGACATCAAGGGCAAGGCGACCGGCCTGTTCTC
>Ga0265296_1003863_pt1 | contig 13490 bp, 10 predicted proteins | sample MunlanPumphouse1_FD_189073 | JGI IMG/M metagenome (GOLD analysis project Ga0265296, IMG submission 189073) | Groundwater microbial communities from a municipal landfill in Southern Ontario, Canada - Pumphouse #1 | ecosystem: Environmental > Aquatic > Deep subsurface > Groundwater | place... | reverse complement strand
TAATTAAAAATCAAGAGAACAATGAACAAAATAACAATAGAACCCGTAACAAGAATTGAAGGACATGGTAAGGTAACCATTCAGATGGATGATAAACTCAACGTTGCACAGACAAGGCTTCACGTTCTTGAATTCAGAGGATTTGAAAGGTTTGCACAGGGACGTCCGTACTGGGAAATGCCTGTACTTGTTCAGAGACTCTGCGGAATATGCCCTGTAAGCCACCACCTTGCTGCTGCAAAAGCATTGGATGTAATTGCAGGTGCAGGAACAGGCGAAGGACTTACTCCTGTTGGCGAAAAAATGCGCCGCCTGATGCACTATGGACAGATGTTCCAGTCTCATGCATTGCATTTCTTCCATCTGGCATCGCCCGATCTTTTATTAGGTTACGATAGTGATCCCGCATTACGCAATGTAATAGGTATTGCATTGAAACATCCTGATCTTGCTGTTCAGGGAGTGATGATGCGTAAATACGGACAGGAAATCATTGCCGCCACTGCCGGAAAGAAAATTCACGGAACAGGCGCCATACCCGGTGGCATCAATAAAAATCTGAGCATTGAAGAAAGAGATAAATTTCTGAAAGGACCGGATCCTTTAAATATTGATAAAATGATCGAATGGTCGCTTGCTGCCTTAGAACTGTTCAAAGGTTATTATAAACAGAATAAAGAATTTATTGATAATTTCTCCTATTTTCCGTCAAATTACTTAAGCCTTGTCAGAAAAGACGGCGCTCTCGACCTGTATCATGGCGTTCTTCGTGCTGTTGACAAGGACGGCAAGAAGATCCTGAACGATGTGGATTACCAGGAATATTACAAATACATCAATGAAGAAGTAAGATCATGGAGTTATATGAAATTCCCGTTCCTTATTTCTATCGGAAAGAAAGACGGATGGTACACTGTAGGCCCGCTGGCAAGATTAAATACTTGCGATTTCATCCCCACTCCTCTTGCTCAGAAAGCCTTTGAAGAATACAAAGCCTATACCAACGGGAAACCGAATCATATAAGCCTGCACATGCACTGGGCAAGGCTCATCGAAACCATACACGCAGCAGAAATGATCAAACAATTACTGAATGATAAAGACCTTCAGTCTGACAATCTTGTTACCAAAGGTAAAAAACAATCCGAAGGTGTTGGTTTGATTGAAGCTCCGCGTGGTACATTATTTCATCATTATAAAATAAATGAAGATGACCAGATCACGATGGCAAACCTCATCGTTTCTACAACAAACAATAATGAACCGATGAACAGGGCTGTGAATTTCGTTGCGAACAAAATGATGACAGGGAAAAAAGAAATTACAGAAGGAATGAAGAATGCTGTTGAAGTGGCTATCCGGGCTTACGATCCCTGCCTGAGTTGCGCAACACATTCAATAGGTAAAATGCCTCTCGACATTACCATGTACGATTCCACCCATAATGTTATTGCTCATCATCATTCATAAATTTTACATTTTTTACAGAATCTTAGCAAATTTGCCCCGAGTACTCGGGGCGAAATATGCTTATCCCGCATTGTGCGTGATGTAATGCCCCTGCCTCGCCGTCAGGCAGGGATAGGAAATTTTGCAAATCATTTCCGTATCGGTATATCAACAAAAAGTTTACAAAAAATAAAGTCACCATTTGATGATTTGTAAGATATTTTTTATAAATTTGTTTTTAATAGTATATGACAACAGTCATACATATACATATACAACCAAAATCAGGTGTATTAGTATGATTTAGTCATACCTATAAACAAGTTAGCGTTCATTGGAAAAAATTTATTAACCATTAATACTTAAACCATGAAAAAAATACTGTTTATTGCTTTACTTGCATACGGGATGAATGCAAAGGCACAGATTACGATGGAACATCATTATCCTCCGGTCGGAATATATACATATTTAAGTTATACAATTTTATCCACCTGTGAATTCAAATATTATATGGTAGATAATATAGGTAATACGTTAACATTATATAATGTTGATCATTCAATTTATAAAAGTATCACAATTCCACCACAACCAATATCTTCTTCAAATTATTATTTTATTTCAGCAGTTTCTAATATGATTTTTGATACTGATAGTAGTACTGTTGAATATATACTATATGGAATAGATACTATACATACGCCTCCAAATAATTTTTATTTGAATATTTATACAGAAAACGGTAGTATCTTATATGCGGACACAGCAATCGAAATTAGTGGTATAATTGATAATATTCAATTTTTTAACCCAACCAGAATTTTTAATACACCAACCGGATTAAAATTAATTTTACAATGTATGGACGGTTCTTCAAAAGTGTTTTCATTACCAGGTGAATTACCTCAAAATTGCCCTTTGATGTCGGGTTTTAACGAAAATAATAATTTTGAAATGTCAAATGCTTTTCCTAATCCTACATCTGAATTTATTACAATTCCATACACTCTTCCCAATTCAGTTAATCAAGGAATAATAGTTTTTTATAATTTAATTGGTAATGAAGTAAAGCGCTTTAAAGTGGATAGAACATTTAACTCTTTGCATATTTCTACGACTGATTTGGCAGCAGGCACTTATTATTATCAACTGCAGACTGCAGCACAGAATAGTGAGGGAAAAAAGATAATAGTGATAAAGTAAATGATAAATATGAATGATAATAGAACCAACGAAACGCTAACTTTGTGTTGCTCCCAGCGGGGTGAAGTGGAAGATTGCAAATGAAGAACAATAAATAAAATTAATAACGGGTGAAACTGATGTACTTATTAAAACCCCGCCGTCAGCAGCACCGGTTCGTTAACAATTGAACAATTTATCAATTTACCAATTAAAATTTTAAAATGTTCACATTATTTAAACGTGAAATAAAAAACTTCTTAAGTTCACTTATCGGATATATTGTAATTACAGTATTTCTTCTGATCAATGGCTTGTTCCTTTGGGTTTTTCCGATGGATTTTAATATCCTCGAAAATGGCTATGCCAATATCGACGGTCTTTTCCTGCTTGGTCCTTTTGTGTTTTTATTCCTTATACCTGCTATCACCATGCGGTCGTTTGCCGAGGAAAAACGCAGCGGAACCATTGAAATGCTATTGACCAAACCTCTCACCGATTTACAGATAATTCTTTCGAAATACCTGGCAGGAGTTGTTCTTGTTATATTCTCCATACTTCCCACCCTGATCTATTATATATCGGTTTATCACTTAGGCAGTACACCAGGAAACCTTGATGCAGGCGGAACATGGGGCTCATATATAGGACTTCTTTTTCTTGGCGCTGCTTTCGTATCCATCGGGCTTTTTGCATCAACACTTACGGATAACCAGATAATTTCTTTCATCATTTCTTTATTCCTTTGCGGCATTTTTTATATTGGTTTTGAATTTATTTATTCGTTCGATATCTTCGGAAAGTATGCTTTGTTCGTCCAGTCTTTGGGTATCAGTTATCATTATTCATCAATCAGCCGTGGGGTAATAGATACAAGGGACCTGCTTTATTTCCTTAGCCTGATATGTATTTTCATTTTACTCAGCAAAATCTCATTGGAAAGGAGAAAATGGTAACTACTCAGCAGCAAAATAATATCTGTAAATAGAGTAAATTTATTTGCCACGAATTACACGAATTAAAAATTTAAAAATATAAATTTATGTCTTTAAAATAATCCACATGGAACTGATACACAAAGAAGAAGTGTTTAAGATTGTTGGGGTTTGTATGGAGGTACACAAACATTTGGGAAGGGGATTTCTTGAAATTGTTTATAAAGATGCGATTGAATATGAGTTCAACAACAGAAATTATCCTTATGAACGCGAAAAAGAATATATCATTCAGTATAAAGACATTATTCTTCCTCATAAATTTTATGCAGATTTTATTGTATTTGATAAAATTATTCTTGAAGTAAAAAGTTGTAATGGAATAGTAGATGAATTTTTTGCGCGAACCATAAATTATCTTGCTGCTTCAAAGTTGAAAGTGGGATTAATAATTAATTTTGGAAAAGATTCTTTAGAATGGAAAAGATTAGTATTGTGATAATAATTGATATTGATTTCATTGCCACGAATTTAAAAGCATATTTTCCTTAAAATTCGTGTAATTAGTGGCTAATCTTTTCTGCTGAGTAGTTACAGAAAATGGTAAAAATGAAGAAACACACAGGCAGCGCTGAATCAGTTTCATACAGCAAAAAAGGCGTAAAACGTTATAGCATTATACAGTTCATACTGTGTTTTGCCATTATACTATTTCTGAACATTATCGGTTCTTTTGTTTTTACACGAATAGATCTTACTTCAGAAAAAAGGTACACCCTTTCGGATGCCACAAAAAAGCTTATCAAAAACCTTGATGATATTGTATATTTTAAAATATATCTTGAAGGCGATTTTCCCGGCGCCCCCGGTTTTAAACGCCTAAGAAATGAAACCTGCGAAATGCTTAATCAATTCAGGGCATATTCAGATTATATTCAGTACGAATTTATAAATCCATCAGCAGGTTCTGATAAAAAACAAATCAAAGATCTCTATCAACAGCTCGTTAGTAAAGGACTTCAGCCCACCAATCTTCAGATTAAAAACACCGAAGGATCAAGTCAGCAGATCATTTTTCCAGGCGCTATTGCAACATACAAAGAAAAAGAAATGCCATTACAACTGCTTAATTCCCAGATTGGCATTGCACCAGAAGCTGTCCTGAACAGCTCCATTCAGTCGCTTGAATATAACATTGCAAGTGTAATTAAAAAACTTTCAATCATTCATAAACCTAAGATAGCATTTATTGAAGGTCATGGAGAGCTTGATAAATATGAAACCGGAGATATTTCAAATTCGCTTTCAGAATATTATAATGTGCAACGCATAACCATCAATCATAAATTAAAAGCGCTGAAAGATATTAAAGCGATTATTATTGCAAAACCTGATTCGATGTTTGATGACAAAGACAAATTTATTATTGATCAGTTTGTGATGAAGGGCGGAAAAGTACTCTGGCTGATTGATCCTGTTTTTGCCAGCATGGATAGCCTGCGTACCTCTGACGAAACAATAGGTATAGCTCAAAAGCTGGGAATAGAAGACCAACTTTTTAAATATGGTGTTCGACTCAACTATGATCTGATTCAGGATTTGAATGCCATGCCTATTCCGGTTAAGACAGGCAACCTTGGAAACCAACCGCAGTTAAGCTACATGCCCTGGTATTTTTTCCCTGTAGTAATGCCTGGCCCAAATCACCCTATTGTCAATAATCTGAATGCAATAAAATTTGAATTTGTAAGCAGCATTGATACTGTTGGTTCAAAATCCATTGTAAAAAAAGTATTACTTACCACATCAAAATATTCACGCACACTCGGCACACCGGTTTCCATCGACCTTGATATAATGCGCAAAGAGCCGGATGAGAGGCTCTTCAACAAATCAAATATTCCTGTTGCAGTTTTGCTTGAAGGAATCTTCACTTCGCTTTTCAAGAACCACATTACACCTGAAATAGCAGAAGACAAGGAAATTGATTTCAGAGAGACAAGTGTTCCGAACAGGATGATTGTGGTTTCCGATGGTGATGTGATCAAAAACATGGTGCAAATATATAATGGAAGCAAATATCCGCTCCCGCTTGGATACGACAAGTACACAAGGGAATCCTTTGGGAATAAAGACTTTTTGCTCAACTGCATTGACTACCTGTGTGATGATTCCGGACTTATTGATGTGAGATCACGGGAATTAAAGCTAAGGCTGCTTGACAAAACCAAGATCAACAAAAATAAGCTTATGATTCAGCTTGTCAATACCGGAATTCCCATTTTATTGGTTCTTTGTTTCGGATTGATTTATGGAATAATCAGAAAAAGAAAATATGTAACTACACAGCCGATGAAAAAATAAATAGAACGCTGATGACGCTGATAATTATGATGTACACAGATAAAATAAAATCTTATTTAATCATAAATTTATGATGAACAATATAAAAATCTTATTTAATCTTAAGCAATCAGCGTCATCAGCGTTCTATTGCATTGCTTGAGTGGTTACGAAAATATACTTCAAAAAAAATCATTTGTTGAAATGAAAAAAACCAAACTAACATTGATAATCACCATTACACTTGCAATTATTGCATTATTTTTTATTTATACAACTACTAAAAGTACTATTCCAAAAGCTTTAAAAGATTTTGCCATAGCCGATACTTCGCTTGTAACAAAAATTTTTCTGACCGATAAATCAAATAATAAAGTTATTCTGGAGAAAAAAGCCCCCGGAAAATGGTCAGTAAATAATAAATACACGGTCAGTAACGGGATGATAACTGTTTTGCTTAAAACAATTATGATGCTTGAAGTTAAGTCACCTGTTGCCAAATCAGCCAGGAATAACGTAATTAAGCGTCTTGCTTCTTCATCTGTTAAAATTGAAATTTATCAGACTGTATATAGAATTGACTTCCGGGGAATAAAGTTGTTTTCCCATGAAAAACTTGTTAAAACATATTATGTAGGCGATGCTACAATGGATAATATGGGAACATTCATGCTAATTGAAGATTCTGATGAACCATTTATCATGCATATTCCGGGTTTTCGCGGCTTTTTAAACTCAAGATACAGTACTATTGAAAACGATTGGCGTGATCACACGCTTTTTAATATTGATATACCGAATATCAGGTCAGTAAAACTCGAATTTCCATCTGGCGCCGAAAACTCTTATGAAATAGTTAATATTGGAGATGTGCATTTTACACTTACCGCTTTATCTCCTGAAATGCAAATTACCGATTATGATACATTGCGACTTTATGATTTTCTTTCGACATTTCGTGATATCAGGTATGAATCAATTATAACTGACACAATACTTCATAACAAAGATTCAATTGTTGCCACAATCCCTTTTCACATACTTACAGTTACTGATATGTCAGGAAAGAAAGCAATTGTAAAAACTTTCCATAAAAAACCGAACGAAGGAGAAACAGAACCCGATGGTTCAATTACCCTTTATGATAAAGACAGGCTCTATGCTTTGTTTAATAATGATAAAGATTTTGCCTTGATCCAGTTTTATGTTTTCGACAATATTTTAAGACCTTTGCCATATTTTATAAAGACTACAAAAGCTATAAGGGCACCTCTAAAAACCTCATCGTCATTGCGAACCATGAGGAACGAAACCTGCCTGCCGGAAGGCAAGCCCAACCGTCATTGCGAGGGCTTTTCGCCCGAAGCAATCTCATTATCGCACCGTGAGTGAGATTGCTTCGTTCCTCGCAATGACGCATCAAACAAACCTCGCAATAACGTTCTAATTGAGTTTTTAGAAATTCCTATAAGAACGATCGCAAAATAAATATTTCAAAAAAAGACTGCCGTTTTCATAAAAAAGCTATCTTTGTAAATAATTTGTAAACCCAATTAATATGAAATTTATTGTTTCCAGTACATTACTGCTAAAGCAACTTCAAGCTATCGGCGGTGTTATTAATAGCAGCAACACCCTGCCCATTCTCGACAATTTTCTTTTCGAACTTGACAAAGACGGGCTCACAATATCAGCTTCCGATCTTGAAACTACGATGACAGCTAAAGTGGCTGTTGCAAAAGCTGAAAAAACAGGGAGCATAGCGATTCCTGCAAAGATACTGCTTGATACCCTGAAAACCTTTTCGGATATTCCAATCACATTTACTATTGAATCAAAAACAACTTATGCGATTGAAATTTCTGCCGGGGAAGGTAAATACAAGCTTACCGGACATAATGCCGATGAATTTCCAAAAACACCTACGCTTGAAAGTTTTTCTTTAGTTGAAATCGGATCTGAAGTGTTGGCGAAAGCAATTAGCAAATCTCTTTTCGCAACCGGAAATGACGAACTTAGACCGGTAATGTCAGGTGTATTTTGCCAGCTTTCACCCGAAAACATAACTTTTGTTGCAACTGATGCGCATAAATTAGTGCGTTACCGAAGGACTGATGCAAAATCGAAAGAGGTTTCGTCTTTCATACTTCCCAAGAAACCGCTAAACCTGCTCAAAAACTTACTTTTGTACGATGAAAGTAAAATAAAGATCGAGTACAACAATACTAATGCTTTCTTTGCATTCAACAACTTCAATCTTATCTGCCGCCTTATTGATGGGAAATATCCAAATTATGATGCAGTTATTCCAACTAATAATCCAAACAAGCTGATAATAGAAAGAATACCTTTTCTTAACTCTATTAAACGCGTTTCGATCTTCTCAAACCAATCTACTCATCAGGTACGGTTCAAGATTAGCGGAAAAGAACTTACACTATCGGCTGAAGACCTTGATTTTGCAAACGAAGCAAAAGAACGCCTTAGTTGTCAATACGAAGGTGAAGACATGGAAATCGGCTTTAATTCTAAATTTATCCTTGAAATGTTGAATAACATTGACTCGGATGAAGTGTGCCTTGAAATGTCAGCTCCTAATCGCGCAGGACTTCTTCTCCCTGTAAACAATGAAAACAAGGAAGAAGATCTGCTTATGCTGGTAATGCCGGTAATGCTGAATACATAGCAGATGATTATACGTTAATAAAAACCCCAATCAGTTTACTGCTGATCGGGATTTTTTCAATCCCGCATGTGCGGGACAAAAGTCTTATTTTTTTGTAACATTCACGGCCTTTTTGCCTCGTTCATCCTCAGCAATATCAAAGATCACTTCATCTTCTTCCTTCAGATCACAGTCTACCAAACCGGTAATGTGAACAAAAATTTCCTTTTGAGTTTCATCATCAACGATAAACCCAAAACCCTTTTTGCGGTTAAAAAATTTTACTTTACCTGTTGCCATTAATTTAAATTTTAGGAATTAATAATTATTTATATAAAATACAAAGATATAAAAGAATTTAAAACAAACAATATTTTTTATTTAATTAACTATAAAAAACTGACGACATAAGGTCCGGCGGCAACCAAACGCTTACCTTCTTCGTTGTCAGTATAATTTTCAAAATTTGCAATGAATTTTTTTGCCAGATTGATAGCTGAAGCATCCCAATCTTTGGGATTTTGCCACAGATTACGCGGGTTCAGAATTTTGCTGTTAACATTCTTAACGGCTTTTGGCATCATTAACTTGAACACAGGAAGTTCCTCGTATTCAGCCGCTTCCAACGATCCATCTAATATTGCATCAATAATAGCACGAGTTGAAGAAATATCAATCCTATTTCCCACACCATAAGGGCCACAGATCCATCCTGTATTTACAAGGTACGCAGAAGCCCCATGCTGTTGCATTTTCTTTGCAAGCTCCTGTGCATACACAGTAGGATGCAACAACAAAAATGCAGCGCCAAAACAGGATGAAAAAGTAGGTGTGGGTTCAATTATTCCACGCTCTGTTCCTGCAACTTTAGCAGTATAACCGCTCAGAAAGTGATACATGGTCTGATTGTATGTGAGTTTTGCAACCGGAGGCAGAACACCAAAAGCATCAGCTGTAAGGAATATGATATTTTTTGGATGCCCGCCTTTTGAAACAGGTTTTACAATATTATCGATATGGCAGATTGGATATGAAACCCTGGTATTCTCAGTTTTTGAACCATCTTTAAAATCTATTTCTCCGGTATCTTTATTATATGCTAAATTTTCCAGAAGAGCATCACGGCGGATAGCATTGTAAATATCGGGTTCTTTTTCTTTGCTCAGATTGATGCACTTAGCATAACAACCACCTTCAAAATTAAAAATGCCTTCATCATCCCAGCCATGTTCATCATCACCAATTAGCAATCTCTTGGGATCTGCTGAAAGCGTGGTCTTTCCTGTTCCCGATAATCCGAAAAATATCGCTGTATCTCCTGATTTTCCCATATTTGCTGAACAATGCATGGAAGAAATACCTTTCAAGGGCAGGAAATAGTTCATTACCGAGAACATTCCCTTCTTCATTTCCCCACCGTACCATGTACCACCTATCACAGCCATGCGTTCTTTCAGGTTAAATGCAACAAATACTTCGCTGTTCAATCTTTGCTCTTTCCAGTTGGGGTTGGTAGCTTCACAAGCATGCAAAATTGAGAAATCCGGTTTAAAATTTTTCAATTCTTCTTCCGAAGGCCTGATAAACATATTCTTTACGAAATGTGCAACCCATGCTACTTCTGTAACAAGCCGCAAACTCAAACGCGTATTTTCATTGGCGCCACAAAAAGCATCAACCACATAAAGTTTTTTGCCACTTAATTCTACCTGTGATATTTGCTTTAATGATTTCCAGATTTCTTCCGAAATAGGCTTATTATCCGACCCTTTCCTGTTCGGAGCAGCCCACCATATATTTTTTTCAGAAGTTTCCTCTTTTACGATGTATTTATCTTTTGGCGACCTGCCGGTGTAAATACCGGTATCCACATTCAAAGCTCCTGTATTGGTGACGAACCCTTTTTCAAGTCCTTTCAGTTTCGGATCCGTTTCATGAAGGAATAAATCATCATAAGAAAGATTGTAATACATCTCGTTAACGTTCTTGATTCCGTACGCTGACAGATCTACTTTTTCAACTGAACAACATTTGCATGACATAATTCATTTTTTAGCAACAACTTTTTTAGGAGCATTCATTTTTTCTTTAATAGTAGCATGTGCTGCCGCAAGGCTTGCAATAGGCACGCGAAATGGAGAACAGCTTACATAGCTGAATCCTAAAGAATTACAGAACTCAACAGACAAAGGTTCTCCGCCATGCTCACCGCAGATTCCGATCTTAAGGTCTTTCCTAACGGAACGGCCTTTTTCAACAGCTACTTTCATAAGGAAACCAACGCCTTCCTGATCAAGTATATTAAATGGGTCTTCCGGAAGAATCTTATTATCAATATATTTGGGTAAGAAAGTAGCAGTATCATCTCTTGAGAAGCCATACGTCATTTGCGTGAGATCATTTGTCCCGAATGAGAAGAAGTGTGCGACACCTGCAATTTTATCAGCAGTAATACATGCTCTCGGAATTTCGATCATGGTGCCGATAAGGTGTTTTATTGATTTTAATCTGAATTTATCGCATACTTCTTTATAAACTTTGTCAATCAAGGCATACTGGTTTATCAATTCCGTATCGGCACAGGTAACGGGAATCATGATTTCGGGGAAAGGTTTTTTATTTTCTTTTAATAATTCTGCGGAAGCTTCAAATATAGCCCTTACCTGCATTTCGGTAATTTCAGGATAAGTAATACCAAGACGAACGCCGCGATGTCCCATCATCGGGTTGTTTTCGTGCAATGCTTCCGCACGTTTATTGAATTCTTCGGCTGAAATGGCAAGACTCCTTGCAAGTTTAGCTCTTTCTTCGGGTTTCTTGGGAACAAACTCATGCAAAGGAGGGTCAAGTGTTCTGAAAGTAACAGGAAGTCCGTCCATAACTTTCAGAGTTCCCTTAATATCTTCTTTAACAAACGGAAACAATTCATTTAGCGCCGCTCTTCTTTCTTCTTCGGTTTTGGAAACAATCATCTTTCTGAGAAGGAATAACGGTTTTTCGGCATTCAGTCCGTAGAACATGTGTTCGGTGCGGAAAAGTCCGATACCTTCAGCTCCAAATAATCTTGCCTTGGCAGCATCTTCGGGTGTTTCAGCATTAGTTCTGATTTTGAGAACACGTATCTCATCACATAGTTTCATAAATGCTTTGAAATCGGGATTTTTTTCCGGTTCCGCTTTCTTGAGGGGAAGAGCGTTTTGATATACATTCCCTTTGGTACCGTTAAGCGAAATAAAATCGCCTTCTTTTAATGTAAAATTGCCAATCTTCAGGGTTTTTGTAAGCGCATCCACTTCGCACTCCCCTGCGCCAACAATACAGCATTTCCCCCAACCTCTTGCCACGAGAGCTGCGTGGCTTGTCATCCCTCCGCGCGCGGTTAAAATTGCCTCTGCTGCGCGCATACCTTCAATATCTTCAGGATTGGTTTCTTCACGTACAAGAATCACTTGTTTACCCTTCTTTTTCCATTCAACTGCATCTGCAGAATTAAAAACAATTTGTCCGGTTGCGCCACCAGGTCCTGCAGGTAAACCTTTAGCTATTGGCTTTGTTATTAATTCGGCCTTGGGATCCAAAATAGGATGTAATAATTCATCCAACTGATTTGGCTGAACACGGATAACAGCTTCTTCTTTAGTTATCAGTTTTTCTTTCAACATGTCAAGAGCCATCCTAACTGAAGCGGGACCATTGCGTTTTCCAACACGACACTGTAACATGTATAATTTCTTATCCTGTATAGTAAATTCAATATCCAGCATATCGCGGTAATGTGTCTCAAGTATACGCTGTATCTTGTGAAGTTCCTTATAAACTACTGGCATTCTTTTTTCGAGCGAAGGCAAATGCCGTGTATGTTCATTCTTGCAAATTTCATTAATAGGATTTGGTGTTCTGATACCGGCGACCACATCTTCTCCTTGTGCATTTGGCAGCCATTCACCGTAAAAATAATTTTCTCCTGTTGCCGGATTACGTGTAAAAGCAACACCGGTTGCAGAAGAATCACCCATATTTCCAAACACCATCGACTGTACAGACACAGCAGTGCCCCATGCATCAGGAATACCTTCTATCCTGCGATAAGAAATTGCACGCTTTCCGTTCCAGCTCTGGAATACGGCAGCAACAGCGCCCCACAATTGTTCCATGGCATCTTCGGGGAAAGGTTTGCCAAGCACTTCTTTTACTTTCTTTTTATATATTTCAACAAGCTCTTTCAATGCATCAGCAGAAAGTTCTGTTTCGCTTTTAACACCATACTTCACAATCATGTTATGAAGTTCTTTCTCGAGTTGCTGACGTACACCTTTTCCTTCTGCGGGTTCAATACCGGCAGCTTTTTCCATCACAACATCCGAATACATCTGTATAAGACGACGCTGCGAATCATAAACAAAACGAGGGTTCTTTGTCTTTTTTATCAGACCTTCGCGGGTAATATTATTGAGCCCGACATTCAATACAGTATCCATCATTCCCGGCATGGATGCCCTTGCTCCTGAACGCACAGATACCAGCAATGGATTATCTTTATCACCGAACTTTGCACCCATTTCTTTTTCAACTTCTTTGAGCGCCTCAGTTACCTGCGTTGTCAATTCTTTGGGATATCTCCCTTTATTATCGTAATAAGCGGCGCATACTTCGGTAGTGATAGTAAAGCCTGCAGGCACAGGTAATCCGATATTGACCATTTCAGCCAGATTTGCTCCCTTCCCGCCGAGAAGATTTTTCATGTTAGCCTGTCCGTCGGCCTTTTTCCCGCCGAAGTAATAAACACGCTTTTGTTCTTTTGCCATTTTAAATTTTCCCCCTGAAATATTTATAGTTTAAATTTGTAACCACTCAGCGGTATTAAAGCTTAGGAAAAATAAATGTTTGCCACAGATTCACAGATTAAAAATTAT
>Ga0265296_1003862_pt1 | contig 13493 bp, 9 predicted proteins | sample MunlanPumphouse1_FD_189073 | JGI IMG/M metagenome (GOLD analysis project Ga0265296, IMG submission 189073) | Groundwater microbial communities from a municipal landfill in Southern Ontario, Canada - Pumphouse #1 | ecosystem: Environmental > Aquatic > Deep subsurface > Groundwater | place: Canada... | reverse complement strand
ATGGAAATCGTCTACGGCGAATCCGACCTGGCCCGCTACGTGCGTGACGCGGTGAAGGTGTCCAACGATTCGCCGGTGCTGCTGGACCGCTTCCTCGACAACGCCGTCGAGTGCGACGTGGACATCATCGCCGACGCCCAGGGCAACGTCCTGATCGGTGGCGTGATGGAGCACATCGAAGAGGCCGGCGTGCACTCGGGCGATTCCTCCTGCTCGCTGCCGCCTTACTCGCTGTCGGCTGAAACCCAGGCAGAGCTGCGTCGCCAGGTGGTCGAGCTGGCCAAGGCCCTGAACGTGGTGGGCCTGATGAACACCCAGTTCGCGATCCAGACCGACGAGGAAGGCAACGACACCATCTTCCTGCTGGAAGTGAACCCGCGTGCCTCGCGCACCGTGCCGTTCGTGTCCAAGGCCACCGGCATGCCGCTGGCCAAGATCGCGGCCCGCTGCATGGCGGGCAAGACCCTGGAAGAGCAGGGCGCCACCAAGGAAATCGTGCCGGACTACTACTCGGTGAAGGAAGCGATCTTCCCGTTCGCCAAGTTCCAGGGCGTCGACCCGATCCTTGGGCCGGAGATGCGCTCCACCGGTGAGGTGATGGGCGTGGGTCGCAGCTTCAACGCCGCCTTCGCGCGTGCGCAGGAAGCCGGTGGCATCAAGGCGCCGCCGGTCGGCAAGGCCTTCGTGTCGGTGCGAGACCCGGACAAGAAGCGCGTGTTGCCGGTGGCCAAGGCCCTGCTGGCACGTGGCTACAGCCTGGTCGCCACCCGTGGCACCGCAGCGTGGCTGCAGCAGCACGGCATGGATTGCGAGATCATCAACAAGGTGGTCGAGGGTCGCCCGCACATCGTCGATTCGATCAAGAACGGCGAGATCGTCTATATCGTCAACACGACCGAAGGCCGTGCCGCGATCAACGACTCGTTCTCGATCCGCCGCGAGGCGCTGCAGCACCGCGTCACCTATTCGACCACCATTGCCGGTGCCAAGGCGCTGGTGGATTCACTGGAATTCCGCGGTACCGGCCCGGTCTGGTCGCTGCAGGAACTGCACAAGGAGTTGAACGCATGAGAGCACCCATCACGATGAAGGGCGCGCAGCGACTGCGCGATGAGCTGGATCACCTGAAGTCGGTCAAGCGCCCGAAGGTGATCGCCGCGATCGCCGAAGCGCGCGAGCATGGCGACCTGAAGGAGAATGCCGAGTACCACGCCGCGCGCGAGGAACAGGGCTTCATCGAAGGCCGTATCAAGCAGTTGGAAGGCGAGCTGTCGCACGCCGAGATCATCGACGTGAGCAAGCTCAATGCAGGCTCCAAGGTGGTGTTCGGCGCCAGCGTGACCCTGGCCGACGTGGAATCGGACGAAGAGAAGAAGTACCAGATCGTTGGCGATCTGGAGGCGGACATCAAACTGGGCCTGATCGCCATTTCCTCGCCGGTTGCCCGCGCGATGATCGGCAAGCTGGAAGGTGACTCGATCGTGATCGATGCGCCGGCTGGCCAGCGCGAGTACGAGATCGTCAGCGTCAGCTACCAGGACTGATCCGTGGCGACGGCGACCCTGCTGTTGCCGGCACGCAGCCGCTTTGCGGTGGCTGCATTGCCGGATGATGTGGCGCGCGCCCTCGGCCGCGCCACCACCTCGCAGGGCGACGCCGGCGAACGGGCGCAGCTGCTGCGTCACTTCACGGTCGCCGCGCCGCACTGGCCGGTGGCCGCGTTGACCCGCCAGCGTGACGTCGGCGATGCTGCCGGCGCCTGCTGGCTGCGTGCCGATCCGGCCTGCATGGTGCCGGACATGCATGGCGCGCGCATGATGGGCCACGGCGAAACGCTGCGGCCCAGCCTGGCCGACACGTTGGCCCTGCTGCCCGTGTTGCAGCCGCTGTTTGCGGATGCAGGCTTCGTGCTGGATGCACCCGACCCTTCGCGCTGGTACCTGCGGCTGCCCATCGGTACCGAACTACCGGAGTTCGACAGTCCGGACGAGGTGCTGGGTGATGATCTGTTCTCGCACCTGCCGCCGGGTGAGGCGGGCCGCCGCTGGCGAGCGCTGATGACCGAAGCGCAGGTGCTGCTGCATACCCATTCGTGGAACCAGCAGCGCGCCGCGCAGGGGCAGCAGCCGATCAATTCGCTGTGGTTCTGGGGCGGTGGCGTGATGCCGGTATCGGTTGCCACGCCGCATGCGCAGGTGCGCAGCCGCGATGCGCTGCTGCAGGGCCTGGCGCAGGCCGCAGGCGTCGCGGTGGATGGCGAGCAATCGGTCGATGCACTGGTCGACCTGCGCCAGCTGCGCTCGTTGCAGCAGCTGGGCAACGATGCGATCCGGCCGCTGCTGGCCGCGCTCAAGCGTGGTGAACTGCAACGGCTGGTGCTGGATTTCGAGGATGGCCTGCAGTTCCAGCTGGACAAAGGCCAGCGCTGGCAGTTCTGGAAGAAGCCGCGGCAGCTGCACGACGGTTGAGGCAAGGCGGCAGCGCCGGGCCATGCCCGACGGATGTGCTATTGAACATCGGTGACGTAGGTCGGCAACTGCCAGTGCCTGCGGCTCGGGCCGGTGCAGTAGTGACCGACAAACTCCGCGCTCAGGCTCAGACGGGTTCCATCCCACGCCCAATGCCGGCTTGTACCGCAGGCATCCGTACCGGCCACGAACCCTTCTTCAAGGAACACGGCGTGCGGGTAGAGCGGAAACAGCGGGGTCGACGAGAGCAGCTTGGGTGCAAATGGCGGACGGTCGCGGATCAGCCACGTACCCGCGGACACGATGTAGCGGCCGGTTGCACAGTTCAACAGGGCAAGGACATGGGTAGCATCCACTCGTTCGATGCGTAGTTGGCGCGACGACATCTGTTCGCAGGCGCTCCGCGCGGCGGCCACCGGCTGTAGTTGCTGAAGCAGGTCTGTCCGCTCAGCCAGTTGTCCATCCGTGTCATGTGCTTCGACCAGCAGGGGCGGTGCCTTCAGTGGTGGCGCGGCTACCGCGGCCGGCACCTTCGATTCGGGCTGTGCGCCCTTGCGCACCAGCGCGCCTGGGGTATCCAGCCGACCCTGTGCTTCGTCCATCTTCAACAGCAGCGTGCGCATGCCGCGATCCGACAGCGGCCAGGCGTGGCCCGAGGCATCGCTCATCTGGATGCGTTTGCCACTCACCAGCGCATCGATCATCGCTGCCACGTAGCGCGAGGGTAGTTCCAGGCCAAGGTCGAGCGCGTCGCTGTGGCCAATGGCACCGAGGTCCCTTCCGTCCACGCGCAGTCGCAACGTCCCTTCGGGTGCCACCGCCACAGGGGTACGTGGCGCGTCCTCGGCGCCCTCGGCCATTGACAGCCGTGCGGTGACCGCGGTCTGCGGCCCGCCGGCACGTTCGAGCAGCACGCTCAGCATCAGCGGTGCCAGTGGACCGTAGACTGCCAGCCGGCAGGTGCGGGTGTTGTCGCAGGCCAGCACCCCGTCACCCTCGACGAACGATGTGCCAAGCGGTTCAGCGGCCGAGGCAACCGAGGCCAGAGTGAGGGAGGCCAGCAGCGGCGTGCGTAACAGTGAGGATGCACGCACTCAACGAACCTCGCTGACCAGCGTCGGCAGCGTCCAGTGCCCGCCCGGCATGCCACGGCACAAGCCGGTACTGAACGCACTGCTTGGCTGGAATCTGCGGCCATCCCAGGTCCAGTCCGAGCCGGAAACGCAGTCGCCGATGCCTCGGCCCTTGTAGCGTGCGTACAGCGTGCGCTCGCCTCGCGAGAAGCCCTCTGCCTCCAGCGTGACCGTCTGCGGGGCGTAAGGGGGCTGGTCGCGCGCGATCCAGAAGCCATTGCTGTAGTTGTACGCACCCATCTGGCACAGCGCCTGCACCAGCACATGGCGCTCGTCCAGCCGCTCGATCACCATTTCCGGGGTTCCCTTGTACTCGATCAGGCGCGGGCAGTCGTCGCTGTCGCCGAGCGTGGCAATCAACGCGTCGCGCAGCGCTTCGCTGCTGCCCAATGCGCTGTCTTCGGAGCGTGGGGCAGTCAGTGCCGCGCTCACGATCACAGGCTTGACGCGCGCAGCCGGCACGCTCGCTTCGGCACGCGTGCCACGCCGTACCAGGGCGCCGGGCGTGCCCACGCGCCCTTGTGCCTCGTCCATTTTCAACAGCACTGCAGCGGCACCACGATCGGAAATCGGCCAGCGCGTGCCCCTGCTGTCGATCACCTCGATGCGGGCCTGGCGGGGCAGGGCGGCCAGCAGGGCTGCAACCTGCGCTGGTCGCAGCGTCACTGCGTCGTCGGGCCCGGTGTCCTGCACGGGACCCAGATCGCGTCCGTTCACCTGCAGGCGCATCGATCCTTCAGGCATTGTGCTTTCGCCATCCTCACCGACCCGCAGCCGCGCCTTCACTGGCGTGCCGGGGCCGCCGGCACGTTCCAGCATCAGGCCCAGCAGGCTGCCAGCCTGTTCCGGGCCATAGCCGGCGGCACGGCAGATGCCGGTGTTGTCGCAGGCCAGGAACCAGTCGTGGTGCACGAACTCGATACCGGGTTCCAGCGGTGTGTTTCCGGCATGGGAAGCAAGTGGCAGCAGGAGGCTGGCCAGCAGTACGGACAGCGGGCGATACATGGCGAATTCCGTTTCAGAAGCGAACAAGCATGGGCGATCAGCACGCCCGCGCCAAGCCCGCGGAGAGCCTGGCAAGCCGAGCGGGGTATCATGCGCTGGTCTTCCGTAACCCGGCGATGCCGATGTCCCTTGCCGCCGACGCTGTGCCGCCGTCTTCCGATACCCCGACGATCCGTCGCCGCGATGTTGCCGTACCCGGCGTCTGGCCGGACGGCACGCTGCCATTGTTGGCCCGCCTGTACGCCGCACGCGGAGCGCAGACGCCGGAGCTGGCGTTGCCCAAGCTGGGCAACCTGCACGCGCCGGAGCTGCTGACCGGCATCGATGCGGCCGTGGACCTGCTGGTCGAAGCCATCGCCGCCGACAAGCGCATCCTGGTGGTGGGGGATTTCGACTGCGACGGCGCAACCGCCTGCGCGGTCGGCGTGCGCGGTCTGCGCATGCTCGGCGCGCAGCATGTCTTCCACGCGGTGCCCAACCGCATGGTGCACGGCTACGGTCTGTCGCCGTCGCTGGTGGACGAGCTGGCTGCGCTGCAGCCGGATCTGCTGGTCACCGTCGATCACGGAATCGCCTGCCATGCCGGCGTGACCGCGGCCAAGGCGCGGGGCTGGCAGGTGCTGGTGACCGATCATCATCTACCCGGTCCGCAGCTGCCGCCGGCCGATGTCATCGTCGACCCCAATCTGGACGGCGACGCCTTCCCCAGCAAGTCGCTGGCCGGTGTCGGCGTGATCTTCTACGTGTTGATGGCGCTGCGCCGGCAGATGCGCGAAGCGGGTGTATTTGCCGATGGCAAAGGTCCGGACCTGACCACCCTGCTGGATCTGGTGGCCGTGGGTACCGTGGCCGACCTGGTGGTGCTGGATGCCAACAACCGCGCCCTGGTCAGTGCTGGTCTGCGTCGGCTGCGCAACGGCCAGGGCTGCGTTGGCCTGAAGGCGCTGATCGAAGCCAGTGGCCGCGACGCCGCGCGACTGACCGCCACCGACATCGGCTTCGGGCTCGGCCCGCGCTTGAATGCGGCCGGTCGGCTGGAAGACATGGCGCTGGGAATCGCGCTGCTGCTCACCGAAGATCCGCGGCAGGCCCGTGACATCGCGCAGACGCTGGAGCAGATCAACGCCGAGCGGCGTGCGGTGCAGCAGTCGATGACCGATGACGCCGAACAGGCGCTGTCGCGGGTGGTGCTCGATACCGCCGGGCAGCGTCCGGTGGCGGCCTGCCTGTTTGATGCGGATTGGCACCCCGGTGTGGTCGGCCTGGTCGCTTCGAAGATGAAGGATCGCCTGCATCGTCCGGTGATCGCGTTCGCGCCGGCCGAGCCGGGTGCCGACACCCTGCGCGGTTCAGCGCGTTCGATTGCCGGCCTGCATATCCGTGATGCGCTGGCCCTGGTTGATGCGCGCCATCCCGGCTTGATCGAGCGCTTCGGCGGTCACGCAATGGCTGCCGGCTTGAGCATGCGACTGGATCATCTGGCCGACTTCGAAGCCGCGTTCGTCGCTACCGTGCTGGAAATGCTCGACCCGGCGGCACTGCAGCAGCAGGTGCTCAGTGATGGCGAACTGGCAGCGGACGAACTCGATCATCGCCACGCCGATGCGCTGCGCCTGGCCGGACCGTGGGGACAAGGTTTCCCCGAGCCGCTGTTCGATGGCCACTTCGAAGTGGCCAACTGGCGCGTATTGAAGGAACGGCATCTGAAGCTGGAACTGCGCCTGCCCGGCGTACCGGGCACGATCAACGCGATCCACTTCGGTGGCTGGCACGGCAACGCACCAGGCAAGCATGTCCACCTGGCCTATCGCCTGGCCTGCGATGACTATCGCGGTGGCGCCGCGATCCAGCTGATCGTCGAGCACTGCCTGCCCGCATGAAAAAAGGGGGCGTCAGCGGACCTCGGTCACCCGCGTCGGCAGTTCCCAGGTTCCACCGGGAACGCCGCGGCACAGGCCGCCGCTGATCGCCGAGGTCGCGACGAAGCGCGTGCCATCCCAGGTCCACGTTTCATCCGACACGCAGTCGGCCAGGCCGCGGCCCTTGTGCGAGGCGACGATCTGCCCGTCGCCGTAGTCGATCGCATCACTGGTCACCCACTGCGGCTGGTAAGGCGCTTTCTCACCGATGACCCAGTAACCATCGCCGGTGTTGTAGGCCGCGCGCCAGCAGGGAACGTTGACCAGCAGATGCTTGGCGTCCAGACGCTGTATCTGCAGTGGCGAATTGCTGATCGGAAGATCCGGGTCGGCCTCTAGCAGGCCTTCGCAGCTGGGCTCTTTCAGGGTGGCGCGCAGCGCTGCACGCAGCGCCGGTGACGCGGCCAGCTTGGCGAATGCCGGGTCGTCCGGCGGCGTCGACAAGGTCGCTGCCTTGCGCACCACGGGTTTGGCAACGGCGGCAGGTACGCTGCTTTCGGCGGCAGTACCCTTGCGCATCACCGCGCCCGGCGTCCCCACGCGGCCCTGGAACTCGTCGGCCTTCAACAGCACTGCTGCTGCGCCCTTGTCCGACAGCGGCCACGCGTGCCCGGCGGTATCGACAACGGTGATGCCGCCATCGCGCACCAGCGCCGACAGCACTGCGGTGGTCTGCGTCGGGCTCAGCGCATAGGTGCCTGTGTCCTTGGCCGGCGCCAGCACACCGAGGTCACGCTGCTGGACGCGCAGGTGCAGCGCGCCCTTCGGCTGCGGCTGGTCGTCGATCGGCTGCAACGACACCCGGCCGTTGATGGCTTGATCGGGGCCGCCCTTCCGCGTCAGCAGCACGCTCAGGGTGCTGTCGTCGTCGCTGGCATAGCCGGCCGCGCGGCAGGTGCGGGTGTTGTCGCAGGCCACGACCCAGTCGTGATGCTGGAAATACAGCCCTGCAGGCGCATCGACGGCGCCGGCGGCCAACGGCCAGGACAGCGCCAGCAGGGTGGGAAGCAGGGGGTAACGCATGAGCATCCTTGCGCGGGATCGGGAAGTCGCACATGGTGCGCCCAGGGGCGGCGAAGAGCCAGCATCGAATTGCGTTAACCCCATCCACCCGTTTGGTGCGTTCAAGCAATCACGATCCCACTGGAGTCCTGTCATGGTCTTCGCCCGCTGCTGCACCGTACTGCTGTTGGCCCTGGCAACCTGGCCGGCAATGCCCCAGGCGTCGCGTCGTCCGGCACCGCCGATCGCCTCCACCCCGCTGCTGATCGCACCCGCGGCAGAACAGCCCGTGCAGCTGCGACAGGCGCGCATCGAAGGCGAGGTGCAGGCCGGCATCGCCCAGACCCGGATCACCCTGGAGTTCCACAACCCCAACCAGCGCGTGCTGGAGGGTGAGCTGCAGTTCCCGCTGGGCGAGGGCCAGCAGATCACCGGCTTCGCCCTGGACATCAATGGCGAGTTGCGCGAGGCCGTACCGGTGCCCAAGGACCGCGGTCGCCAGGTGTTCGAGGAGATCGCCCGTCGTGGCGTCGATCCGGGCCTGCTGGAGCAGACCGCCGGCAACCAGTTCCGGCTTCGCGTTTATCCGTTGCCGGCCGGCGGCAGCCGCCGTGTGCAGCTGGTCGTACGCGAGCCGCTGGCATACGCCGGGCAGGGCTGGCGTTGGACGCTGCCGCTGCAGTTCGTCGCCGGTGCCGCTGCCGTTGAACTGGACGTGCAGGCACCGAAGGGTGCTGATACTGGCAGTGCGCCGTTCCGCATTGATGATGGCCGTCTGCACTGGCAAGGGCGCGGCGCACAGTTGCCGGCCCAGCTGCAATGGACGCTGCCGGCCGAGCGCAAGGCGCAGGTGCAGGTTGCCCGCTGGCAGGGCGGTCACTACCTGCTGGCCCAGCTGCCGGTGCCTACGTCGGCCGCGCCGCGCCGTGTGCCATCGGAAGTGGGGCTGCTGTGGGACGGTTCCGGTTCCGCAGGCCAGCGCGACCGCACTCGCGAGTTCGCACTGCTCGATCGCTACTTCGCGGCAATGGGCGAGGGCAATGTCGCGCTGACCGTGCTGCGTGATCGTGCGGAGCCTGTGCGTCGGTTCCATATCCGCGGCGGCGACTGGAGTGAATTGCGCCGGGCGTTGATGTCGGTGCAGCCCGATGGTGCCAGTGCGCTGGCGCAGTGGCAGCCGCAGCCGGAGGTGAAGGAATACCTGATGGTCAGCGATGGTCTGCTGACCTACGGGCCGGAAGCACTGCCGGCGCTGGCCGCCGACCAGCGCCTGTTTGCGATCAGCAGTGCTGGTGTACGCACCGATGCCACCCGCCTGCGCGGTTGGAGCGAGGCGCATGCGGGCACTTTCGTGGCGCTCGGCAGCGATATCGATGCCGCCGCTCGGGAACTGCTGTCGGTACCGCTGGATGTCCAGATCGATGCCGGCCGTGGCGTGCAGGATGTGGTGATCGACCGCCGCAGCCAGGCCCAGGGCTGGCTGTGGTTGCATGCGCGGTTGGCGGCCGAAGGTGTGCCGATGCGGGTACGCGTGGCTGGCGGCGAGTGGCAGGCACTGCCCGCGACGCAGAAGAACGAAGACGGTGATCTGCTGGCCGGCCTGTGGGCACAGGCGCGCCTGCAGCAGTTGTCGAGCGATCGACGCAGCAACCGTGAGGCGATGCAGCGGCTGTCGCAGCAGTTCAGCTTGGTGGGCCCGGATACCTCGCTGATCGTGCTGGAAACCCTGGACGACTACCTGCGCTATGCGATCCGTCCGTCGGGCAAGCTGCGCGCCGAGTACGACCAGCGCTTCGCACGCCAGGTTGCAGACCGCGAAGCGGCCGACCGCCAGCGTCTGGACAAGGTGGTGACGCAGTGGCAGCAGCGCCAGCAGTGGTGGAATCGCAGTTGGCCGAAGGGCACACCGCCGCAGGCGGATTCGAAGGCGCTGGAGGTGGCGGCCGGCGCCCCGCCGGCACCGGTAGCGATGCTGGTTGCTCCAGCTCCCGCCGCAGCGGAGATGCAGTCGAATGCAGCCACTGCGCGCCAGCGTTCGGTCGCACGCCCGGCACCGGCGCCCGCGCCGATGATGGAAGCGGCCGCCGATGCGATGGTCGCTGGGCCTGCCGCTGCCAATGACGGTCAGCTGGGAATCAAGCTGGCTGCGTGGCAGCCGGATTCGCCGGTTGCCCGCCGCCTGCGCCAAGGGCCGGCGTCGCAACTGTATGACCGCTATCTGGCCGAGCGCGCGGCGAACGCCGACAGCAGCGCATTCTTCCTCGACGTGGCCGACCTGTTGATCGAACAGGGGCAGCGCGATCTTGCCCTGCGCGTGCTCTCCAACCTGGCCGAGATGGATCTGGACAACCGTCATCTGCTGCGCGTGCTCGGTTATCGGTTGCTGCAGGCCGACGCTCCGGCGCTGGCGGTGCCGGTGTTCGAGCAGGTGCTGGCGATGGGCCAGGAAGAACCGCAGAGCTTCCGCGACCTGGGCCTGGCGCTGGCCGCAGCGGGCAAGCCACAGCAGGCGCTGGCGCCGTTGTACCAGGTGGTCGTAAGGCCCTGGGATGCTCGTTTCGACGGCATTGCGCTGATCGCCCTGGACGAGTTGACCAACCTGGTGGCCGCCAGCAAGCCGCGGCTGGACACCAAGAGCATCGACCCGCGCCTGCTGCAGGCGATGCCGCTGGACCTGCGCGTGGTACTGGCCTGGGATGCCGACAACAGCGACATGGACCTGTGGGTGACCGACCCGAACGGTGAGCGCGCGTACTACGGCAACCGCCTGACCTATCAGGGCGGGCAGATGTCGCAGGACTTCACCGGTGGCTATGGCCCGGAACAGTTCTCGCTGCGCAATGCCAAGCCCGGCAAGTACAAGGTGGAGGCGAACTACTTCGGCAGCCGCCAGCAGCTGGTAACCGGCGCAACGACGCTGATGCTGCGCCTGACCACCCATTGGGGTACGCCGAAGCAGAAGGACCAGATGGTCACCATGCGCTTGAAGGACCGTGCCGAGACCGTGCTGGTGGGGGAGTTCGAGGTGCGTTGATCACTGGGACGCCCGTGTAGGGTCGAGCTGGCTCGACTGCTTCGCTGTAGAGCCGAGCCTGTGCTCGGCTCTACAACCGTGCTGTTGCGGCGCGTGTGATCGGTGACTCTGGTGGATCGGCACGCAGCCCGAACAGCGGCCGCAGCCAGCGCACTCGGCGCACCAGCAGTTCGTGGATCAACAGGCAGCCGATGACGGTGCCGATGATCACCAGCACCGGCTCCAGCCAAGCGCCCAGCTGCAGTGGCCGCAGCCAGTACAGCAGTACGATCAGCACGGTCTGGTGCAGGATGTACCAGCTGAAGACCGCCTCGCGGCAGTAGCCCAGGCCACGCCATGGACGCGCAAGCAGGACCTGCGCCCAGCCGAAGATGGCCAGCAGGGCGCACCAGGTGTACATCGCGCGGCCGACGCGCTCGGTCTGCGCCCATGGCAGCGACAATACCCATTCCGGCAGATCGCCAACATCGGGCATCCGGGCCAGTGCGCGGATGCCCAGTTCGACAGTCAGCCCGATCACGGCCAATACCAGGGTCAACCGCCGGCCACGCACCAGCAGGTCCCATCCACGCTGCCAGCGCGCTGCAAGGAAGCCGCCGAGGAACAGGGGCAGCGATTCGGCGTGGACATACAGGTCATCGACCAGCGCATGGGTTGGCGGATGCGTGGGCAGGATGACCAGCAGTGCCCACGCCAGCCACAGCACCGGCAGCAGCAGGCCCAGCGTGACGATCCAACGGTCGCGAAGATGCAGGCCCGGCAGGCGGTGGCGTAGCGGCCGCACTACGCTGGCCAACAGGATCGTCAGCAGCGTGTAGGGGATCAGGTATGCCAGGTACCACAGGTGGTTCCAGGTGAAGCCATAGGCTGCACCGCTGAAGCTGGCGCCCGGCCACGGCCGGAATTGCCAGTAGCGCCACAGGAAGGCGCCGAGCCCCGGCGTGACGTCGCCCTTGTCCACCGCCTCGCAGTAGGCCTGCAGCGAGACGACCGCGACGATGCCGAACAGCAGCGGCAACAACAGGCGCCAGCTGCGCCGCAACGCAAACTGCCAACGGCCGTGCGCGGGCAGGCACAGGCCCAGTGCGATGCCGGAGATGGCGAACAGCAGCGGCATGCGCCAGCGATTCAGCGCGATCATCGGCCACTGCAGCCACCCGGCCGTGTGAGCGCTCTTGAGGTGGAAGTCCCATCCGGCCACGTACGCCATGGCCACGTGGTAGAGGATCAGCAGCCCGAAGGCGCCGATGCGCAGGGTGTCGAGGTCGTGGCGGCGGGTCATGGCGCTATCCGTGTTGGTGTCGTTGCAGGGTGGAAGACCTGCCGCGGTGTCACCATCAGGAGGGGGTAGCTGGATGTCCCGCAGGGCCCAATGGCGGGGCTGGGGGACGAATGGCGTACGTCACCGGGGCTGTGGTTGGCGATAATCCAGTGATGGACGAGCACAACCAGCAGGACCCGCAAGTGCGTGGCGAACCAATGGGCAGCAGCAGGCAAGGACGGCAGGTAGCCGTGTTCTGGGTCGTACTCTTCCTGGGGACGGCGGCGGCCAACGTGCTGGCCAAGGTGATGATGGCGGCGCGTGATGAACTGCCGCCGCATTGGATGGCGACGACGATCGACGAGTTCAGCAGCGCGCTGGTGTCGCTGCTGCTGTTGGTGTTGTTGATCCGCGCCGCCTCGCGTTGGCCGCTGCATGCCGATACCTGGCGGCAGCGACTGATGCCGTACCTGCTGGGCGCCGTGGCGTGGTGGCTGCTGCACGTGAGCACGATGGTCGTGCTGCGCAAGGCGATGCACGCCCTGCTGGGCAGCCACTACACCTTCGGGGACTGGCCGACGCAATGGTTCTATGAGTTCTTCAAGGACATCCAGACTTACGCGCTGCTGGTCTCGGCGGTACATGCCGTGGCCTGGTTCGGTCGTCGCCGACAGGGCGAAGCGACCCTGCTCGCCGCCCCCGATGAGGGCCCGCCGGTCGAGCCGGTCGATCGTCCCGACCATTTCCTGGTGCGCAAGCTGGGCAAGGAGTTCCTGGTGGCCACGGCCGATGTCGAGTACGCCCAGGCCGCCGGCAACTACGTGAACCTGCGGGTGCGCGGCCATGACTACCCGCTGCGGATCACCATGGCGGTGCTGGAAGCGCGGCTGGACCCGGTCCTGTTCCTGCGCAGCCACCGCAGCTGGCTGGTCAACCGTGACCAGCTGCGCTCGATTGAGCCGCTGGATGGCGGCGAGGCCTTGCTGCACATGGCTGACGGGGCCCGGGTGCCGTGCAGCCGGCGCCAGCTTCCGCTGCTGCGGCAGGCCTTGGGCGGGTAGGGGCGTGGCAGGGCGGGACCGGCTTCTGCGCCGGTTCACCCCGGCCTGCGGTATCATTTGCAGTCATCTTTTGAATGTATGACCGCCGACATGATCGAACTGAATCCTGTCCGCCAGCGCATCGCCGATCTGACCGATCGCGTGTTGTCGCTCCGGGGGTATCTTTGACTACGACGCCAAGAAAGAGCGTCTTGAAGAAGTAACGCGGGAGCTGGAAAGCCCCGACGTCTGGAACAACGCCGAGTACGCCCAGAACCTGGGGCGCGAGCGCTCGACCCTGGAAAAGACCGTGGGCGGCATCGCCGCGGTGCTGGAAGGCCTGAGCGACGCCACCGAACTGCTGGAGCTGGCCGAGTCCGAGCAGGACGAGGACACCGCGCTGGCCGTGGTGGCCGACCTGGACAAGCACCAGGCGCACGTGGAGAAGCTGGAGTTCCAGCGCATGTTCTCCGGCCAGATGGACACCGCCCCGGCGTTCGTCGACATCCAGGCCGGCGCCGGTGGCACCGAAGCCCAGGACTGGGCCGAGATCCTGCTGCGCATGTACCTGCGCTGGTGTGAATCGCGTGGCTGGAAGACCGAGCTGATGGAAGTGTCCGGTGGCGACGTC
>Ga0265296_1003861_pt1 | contig 13500 bp, 11 predicted proteins | sample MunlanPumphouse1_FD_189073 | JGI IMG/M metagenome (GOLD analysis project Ga0265296, IMG submission 189073) | Groundwater microbial communities from a municipal landfill in Southern Ontario, Canada - Pumphouse #1 | ecosystem: Environmental > Aquatic > Deep subsurface > Groundwater | place... | reverse complement strand
GGGATATCCAAAGCGGTAAAATGGTGATTGTGGTGGATGACGCAGCGCGGGAAAACGAGGGCGATTTGGTGCTGGCGGCCGAAAAAGTTACGCCCGCGGCGATCAATTTTATGATCAGTCAGGGCAAAGGCTTGGTTTGCGTTCCGATGCGAGCAGAAAAATTGGATCAACTGGGCATTCAACCGATGGTGGCACATAATACCGAAGCCATGCGAACGGCTTTTACGGTTTCGGTTGACGCCGCAAAAAAGTTTGGTGTCTCCACCGGCATTTCACCTTCTGACCGGTCAAAAACGGTTGAGGTTTTGATTAATCCCAAAAGCCAAAAGAAGGATTTGGTCCAGCCGGGGCATATTTTCCCCTTGCGGGCTTATCCCGGTGGAGTATTGCGGCGGGCGGGCCATACCGAGGCGGCGGTGGATCTGGCGGCGCTGGCCGGCTTGATTCCGGCCGGGGTAATTTGTGAAATCATTAATGACAGCGGCCGGATGGCGCGCTTACCGGATCTGTTTAAGTTTGCTAAACGGCATCAACTTAAAATCATCAGCATTGCGGATTTGATTCGCTACCGCATCCGCCGGGAGCGGCTGGTGGAAAAAGTTTCCAAAGCCCATCTTCCCACCCGGTTTGGGGAGTTTACTTTATTCACTTATAAAGATAAAATAAGCGGTGATCTGCACCTGGCGCTGGTCAAGGGTAAAGTTGGGGGCAAAAAAAATGTTTTGGTGCGGGTACATTCGGAGTGCCTAACCGGAGACGTGTTTAAATCGAGGCGGTGTGATTGCGGGGAGCAGCTGGAAACTGCCTTGGAAACCATTGCACAGCACAAAACTGGTGTTTTGTTGTATATGCGCCAGGAAGGCCGCGGGATTGGGTTGGAAGCCAAACTCAAGGCCTATCAGTTGCAGGATCAGGGGTTGGATACGGTTGAGGCAAACCAAAAACTGGGGTTTGCCCCTGATTTGAGAGATTATGGTATCGGGGCGCAAATTTTATCAGAATTGGGATTAACTACGATCCGTCTCTTGACCAATAATCCTAAAAAAATGGTTGGATTGGAAGGTTACGGGTTAAAAATCACCGGTCGCGTTCCAATCAAGATTGTGCCGAATGAACATAACCGGCGGTATTTGGCGACCAAACGTGATAAATTGGGGCATTGGTTGTCTTAAAGGAGGAAAAACATGGTAAAGGTAATTGAGGGTAATTTGATTGGGCAGGGGTTAAAAATTGGTATCGTGGTTTCCCGTTTCAACGAACTAGTATCCAAGGGCTTGCTGGAAGGGGCGGTAGATTGTTTGAAGCGTCACGGCACAAAAGACACTGATATTGAGGTAGCGTGGGCACCCGGTGCGTTTGAAGTGCCGGTGGTAACTAAAATGCTGTTGAAAAAGAAAAAGCTGGATGCGGTGATTTGCCTGGGTGCGGTTATCCGCGGCAGCACTCCGCATTTTGATTTTGTGGCGTCAGAGGCGGCCAAAGGAATTGCCAAAGTATCTTTGGATTCAAGTGTGCCGGTTATCTTTGGCATTTTGACCACCGATACGCTTGAGCAGGCCCTGGAACGCGCCGGCGCGAAGCCCGGCAATAAGGGTTTCCAGGCCGCCATGTCAGCCATTGAAATGGCCAATTTATCGAATGAATTAAGTTAAAGGAGGCCACGGTGGCGCAGGTAATTATTGATCAGGTCACTAAAAAATTTGACGAGGTGGTGGCGGTCCAGGATGTCAATTTACATATCCGGGACCAGGAATTTTTAGTGTTGGTGGGACCGTCCGGCTGCGGAAAAACTACTCTGTTGCGCATGATTGCCGGGTTAGAAGAAATCACTTCCGGTAAAATTTCGATCGGGGACCGCGTTATCAACGATGTGCCGCCGAAAGACCGCAACATTGCAATGGTTTTCCAAAACTACGCGCTTTATCCGCATATGAACGTCTACGATAATATGGCTTTTGGACTAAAACTCCGCGGCTATCCCAAAAAAGAAATTGACCAGCGGGTTGCCGAAGCGGCAGAGATTTTGGATTTAACGACGCTTTTAAGCCGGTTGCCCAAACAGTTGTCCGGCGGGCAGCGGCAGAGGGTGGCGCTGGGGCGGGCAATTGTCCGCAACCCGCAGGTATTTTTGATGGATGAGCCGCTTTCCAACCTAGATGCCAAGTTGCGGGTCCAGATGCGGGCGGAACTCAAAAAAATCCATGCCAAATTAAAAACCACCATTATTTATGTAACCCATGACCAGGTTGAAGCTATGACCTTAGGCGAGAGGATTGCCGTAATCTTAAAAGGCGAGCTGCAGCAGGTGGATAATCCGATGAAGATTTATGAAAAACCGGATAACCGCTTTGTGGCCGGTTTTATCGGCAGCCCGCCCATGAATTTTGTGAAAGGTCAGCTGATCCAATCCCAGGATCGGATAGAATTTGAGTGCAGCAGCTTTAAGCTGATGATCCCAAAGGATTTTGAAGAGTATCTACGTAACTATTTAGGGAAGCCGGTAACTTTGGGAGTGCGTCCCGAAGATATTATTGATGCCAAAAACCAGGATTGGGTGGCGGAGCGCGCATCTTTTGGTGCCAAGGTGGACTTTAGGGAATTAATGGGATCGGAGACAAATTTATATTTAAAGGTTGGCAGCGAAAGCTTGACTGCGCGCATGGATGCAATGTGCGGCGCCACCTCGGGATCTGATTTTAATGTGGTGGTTAATTTGAGGAAGATCCATCTTTTTGAGTCCGAAAGTCAAAAAGTAATTTTATAGGAAACGGGCTTGTCTTTGCCAGAAGAAACTATTCCAGAAAAATTGATATTTGACTTATCTCATCCAGGCAATTGCGGTGTTTTCTTGGACGAGAGCGATGTGCCGCCATGTAGTCTATCCCCACAGTTATTAAGAAGCAATTTGCCCCTGCCGGAACTTTCAGAGATTGAAGTAGTGCGGCACTTTACCCGGCTTTCCCGCCTCAATTTTGGCGTTGATTTGGGCTTTTATCCACTGGGCTCATGCACCATGAAATATAACCCCAAAATCAACGAGGAAATGGCCGCCTTAGTCGGATTTTCTGCGGTGCATCCATATACGGATGAGGGGAAAATCCAGGGGATACTTGAGCTTTTGTACAACTTTGAGCAGTATTTAAAGACCTTATTAGGTTTTTCCGCTTATACTTTCCAGCCGGCGGCGGGAGCGCATGGAGAGTTGACAGCTTTAATGATGCTTAAAGCTTATCATGAAGATAAATCCCAAAATCAAAATCCCAAATCCCAAAAAAGGAATGAAATTATAGTCCCGGATTCTTCTCATGGCACTAATCCGGCGTCGGTATCGATGGTTGGGTTTAAAGCGGTGGTGGTTAAGTCCAATCAAAACGGCGGCGTGGATATTGATGAATTGAAAAAGGTGGTTTCCGAAAGGACCGCGGGGATGATGTTGACTAACCCGAATACGCTCGGCATTTTTGATGAAAATATTTTACAAATTGCCGAAGTTATCCACAAAGCCGGCGGACTTTTATATTATGACGGCGCTAATGCCAATGCCTTGCTGGGTCAATGCCGCCCCTCGGATTTGGGTTTTGATTTGGCACATTTTAATTTGCATAAAAGTTTTGCCACGCCGCATGGCGGTGGAGGTCCGGGAGCGGGTCCGGTGGGGGTGGTTGAAAAACTGGTACCGTATCTACCTAATCCGCGGATAATTAAAAAACCGGACCAAACCTTTGGGTTTGATTCGTCAGCCAAGCAGTCAATTGGTAAAGTACATTCGTTTTACGGCAATATCGGCGTAATTTTGAAAGCGTTTTGTTATATTAAGCTGTTGGGGAAAAATATCGCTTCGGTCAGTGAAGATGCGGTGCTGTCAGCCAATTATGTAATGCGGAAATTGAAAGATTATTATTATTTACCCTATGCGCGGACCTGCCAGCACGAGTTCGTAATTTCGGCTAAGTGGCAGAAGGAAAAGTATGGCGTTAAGGCGCTCGATATTGCCAAACGGCTGATTGATTTTGGGTTCCATCCGCCCACCATTTATTTCCCCTTGATTGTAGAAGAAGCGCTGATGATTGAGCCGACCGAAACCGAGTCGAAAGCCACTTTAGACCGATTTATTGAGGTGATGATTGGTATTGCCAAGGAATGTGAGACCGATCCTGAAAAAGTTAAGGGCGCGCCTACCACTACAGTGATATCACGGCCGGATGAAACCCGGGCGGCCCGTAGTCCTATCCTCAAATGGGAATCTTAATCGAAACGTCCCCCAACCAATCCGGACCCCAAAACATGCAGCGGGATTTAGACCTGTTCAGAGATTTCGAACAAGGTAAAATCGGCCCGATTTTAAGAGTTTACTCGTGGAATCCATCCTGCATTTCTTTGGGTTATTCACAATCTGTAGAAAAATTATTGAATTTGGCGGCAGTCAAAAAACTGGGGTGGGATATTGTGAAGCGGCCTACCGGAGGAGGGATGGTTTTTCATAATACGGATGAGGTGACGTTTAGTTTAATTTTACCTTATGATTATCCGGGACTGCCGTTGGGGTTGATGCCGTCGTATAAATATCTGGCGCAGGCCATTGTCGGTTTTTTACGAGAGCTAGGGATTAATGCTGATGTTAGCGCTAATCGTCACCCTAAGCAGTTTACGCGACCCTCTCATGCAGCAGCCGAGTCGCGCGAAATAAAGCGACAAGCGGACTTATGCTTTTCTTACCCGGCAGACTATGAAATTGTAGCCGCGGGCAAAAAAATTGCCGGTTGCGCCCAAAAGCGCGGCAAAAAAGGATTTTTGCAGCAGGGGAGTATTTTTGTTTCGCGAAAAGATTTTACGCAATTTAAAAGATTTTTAATTGATTCGAGCGCGGCAGGTTTGGAGAGTGCGGTTAGTATTGATGAGATTATAGGCGTTGTGCCGGATTTTAAAAACTTAAGTGAGAGTTTAGTTAATAATTTCAGGCGAATGATGGTTGACTATGTTGTTGATTAAATTGGTCAACTGTTTGTTGCAGAATTCGACGCAATTTGTCGTAGCCGTAGGAAGAAGTTTCCGGCCCGAAACTAAGGTCAAAATCCAATCCTTTTGCTGGCGTATACACAAAAAATACTGCAACAACGAATATCTCGGTCGGAGGACATGGTAGAAGGATTAACTTGCCTTCTTGGGTAATGCCAAAATTTCTGCGCTTGGGAAGGATGGGCGGGCTACCTTCCTGCCTACGATCCATTCCCCAACCCGCAGGTGGATGGGCTGCTAAAAAACTTTGATTATGACCCATTGTGTTTGGCGCAGGATGAATCCCAACACTTCTTAGCTCCATTGCGATGTCAACAACTTCATGTCCGGAAGCGTTAATGAAAGTAAATGTGTCATGTTTTCTATCTATTGTAAGGGTTTCTTGCTGGTTAAAGCGAATAACACTTGAGGAATCATTTGGCAAAGGTAAGGTCAGCAGTACCTCTCCTGCAGCATCAATTCTTAATAAGTGATACTTGACGTTGCCTTCAGTTTCCGGAAGGCTAGCCTTAAACGTTCGGTCTGGAGTTATAATCAAATGGTCAAAACTGTGTGTTCGGATGCGAATCTGCATTGGTCTAAGCGGAGAGAAAGTTGCCTGGTAATTTCGCTGCTGGCGATCACGCTTCGTCAGTAGAGTGGCTCCCCAACCCAGAGGCCTAACGTTGCCTTTGATACTGGTCATGTTTTGCTCCTTTGCATTTTTTTAAATTAAGCTCTCGCTTAGTCGTTGGCCTCGTTCGAGAGTTTTCTACTACACCTTTTCGTCAACTGCTTTGCCCAATTTCACTTTTTGAGTCAACTATTATTGTAGAAAGATCTGCGGGCTTTCATGTCCGAAACTTGCAATTTCATTAAAATATTTTAAGGATATGCTATAATTTTTTTATGGTTGATCAAACCCACGAAGCTGTACTTTACGATAAACTTCCCGACGGCAGTGTAAAATGCCGGCTTTGCCCCTGGAATTGCACCATAACTAATAGCCACGCGGGGTATTGTGGCGTTCGCCAGAATATTGACGGCACCCTGTATTCCGTCATTTACGGCAAAGTGACTTCACTTTGTGCGGATCCCATTGAAAAAAAACCCGTCTTTCATTTTAGGCCCGGATCGATGGTGATGTCGGTGGGGACCTATGGATGCAATATGCGTTGCGGGCACTGCCAAAACTGGCAGATTGCGCATGTTATTCCGGTGCATGATTTTGCCTCGGAGCGGACTTTTGAGGTTGTGGAGCCGCCTCGCACCGAAATCCTTTCCCCCCGGCAGTTGGTTGATTTGGCGCTGGAAAATAACTGCCAGGGCATTGCCTGGACCTATAATGAACCAACCATTTGGTTTGAATATGCCTACGATTGCGCAAAGTTAGCTAAACAGGAAGGTCTTTATACGGTTTTTGTGACCAATGGTTATATTTCCCTGGAAGCATTGGAGATGCTGGCGCCTTATTTGGATGTTTTTCGGGTAGATCTTAAAGGGTTTAATGATGCGGTTTATAAAATATTATGTAAAATCAGGTCGCTGCAGCCAATTTTGGACGCCGCCGTGGCGGCGAAAAAAAAGCATAACCTGCACGTAGAAGTAGTTACCCTGGTTATTCCAACCGTCAATGATGATAACCAACAGCTGGAAAACCTGGCCCGGTTTATTAAAAATGATTTGGGAGCGGATGTTCCCTGGCATGTTACGCGTTTTATTCCTCATCTTGAATTTGAAAATTATGCAGTTACTACGGTGGAGGCCCTGGAGCGGGCGCGGGAAATTGGGTTAAGCGCGGGCTTGCGTTATGTATATATTGGTAATGTCCCCGGGCATCCGGCCGAAAATACTTATTGCCCAAAATGCAATCAGGTTATAATTGAGCGTCACGGGTATGCCATTGGGGCGGTTAAGATCAATGACCAAAACCAATGTGTTTATTGTGGGGAAAAGATTGCCGTAATTTAGGTTTTTGCTACTTTCCAACCAAAAAAAATCTTATCAGAAACTCATGCGCCATTAATATCACCGGCGCAAACACCAGCGAAACCACGGTAATCAGCTTGATTAATATATTCAGCGCCGGGCCGGCTGTATCTTTGAATGGATCCCCAACCGTATCTCCGATGACTGCCGCGGCATGTACCGGTGTTTTTTTGCCGCCGAAGTTTCCGGCTTCGATAAATTTTTTGGCATTGTCCCAGGCCCCGCCCGCATTGGCAAAAAAGATGGCTAGCGGCACCCCCGTAACCAATGCTCCGGCCAGCAAACCCGCTAACGTTTCCGGCCCAAAAACGATGCCGACGCCTAGCGGGATGAGGACGGCTTCCACGCCGGGAATAATCATGGCTTTTAGCGCCGCCCGGGTAGTGATATCCACACAGCGAGCATAATTGGGTTTGGTCTGGTTTTCCATTAATCCGGGAATTTCCTTAAACTGGCGACGGACTTCTTCAACCACCGCCAACGCAGTGGTGCCCACGGCCTGCATGGATTGGCTGGAAAATAAAAACGGGATAATCCCGCCCGCTAACATCCCGGCAATAACTTGCGGTTGCAGAATATCAATGACTTTTATACCAGCAACTTGAATAAAAGCCGAAAATAGCGCCAGGGCGGTGAGTGCGGCAGACCCGATGGCAAATCCCTTGGCAATGGCGGCGGTGGTGTTGCCCGCTGCGTCCAGCGAGTCGGTGATTTTCCTGACTTCCGGCGACAGGTGAGTCATTTCGGCAATTCCTCCGGAATTATCCGCGATGGGGCCGTAAGCATCTACGGCAACTGTCATGCCGGTAATGGCCAGCATGCCGATGGCGGCCAGCGCAATTCCAAAAATACCGGCAAAGTGGTACGCAATTAATGTGGTTAGCCCGATGATTACCAGTGGAAGGACGGTACTTTTCATGCCTGCGGCCATGCCGGCAATGATTACCGTTGCCGGGCCGGTTTGCGCGGCTTCGGCAATTTTTTTAACCTGGTTGCCGGAAGTAAAGTATTCAGCCGCAAACCCCGTCACCAGACCGGAAATCAAGCCAAAAAGAATGGCCCAGAAGGGACGCAAATCGTTGTACCAGAAAGCGGTTAAGCAAAATGCCCCGGCGGCAAAAGCGGCGGCGGAAAACAAAGTGCCCATGCGCAGTGCGGCTTGAGGATCAACTTTTTTGCCGGCCCCAACCAGGAATGTGCCGCAAATGGAAGCTAGAATCCCCAGTGCGGCCAATAGCAGGCACAATAACACGCCTTTAATTTTGGTGATGGGATCAGGGAAAAGAGCCACGGCAATGACCAACCCGGAAATAATTGCGCCCACGTAAGATTCATACAGGTCTGCTCCCATGCCAGCCACGTCGCCCACATTGTCGCCTACCAAATCGGCAATTACGGCCGGGTTGCGGGGATCGTCTTCCGGGATGCCGGCTTCCAGTTTGCCAACTAGATCCGCGCCGACGTCAGCGGCTTTGGTATAAATACCTCCTCCCACGCGGGCAAAAAGCGCCACCGACGAGGCGCCCATCGAAAAACCGGCAATGACGCTGGTGGCCTGGTCCAGGCCAAAATAACGGTAATAAATAAAGTAAAGTAGGGACAGCGCAAAAAGCCCGATCGATACCACATATAATCCCATGACGGCGCCGCCGGAAAAAGCCAATTGCAGGGCCTGGGAATAGCTTTTTTGGGCGGCGCAGGCCGTGCGGCAATTTGCCCGGGTAGAAATTTGCATCCCGATATAGCCGGCCGAAAGGGAGCAACCGGCACCGATGATAAAGGCCAGGGCGGTTGGCCAGTTAATACCGGCCCACAGGACCAGCGCGGCAATAAAAACAAAAACCGCAATGGCCAGATATTCCCGCTTTAAAAAAGCCATGGCTCCCTCAAAAATGGCGTTGGATATTTCAACCATGGCAGAAGATCCGGGGTCGCTTTTTAAAATGCGGATAGATAAAAGAATAATAAAAAAGATTCCGAGGAGACCGGTTAAGACGGGCAGGATAATTAAATTCATTTAGTAACTCCTTAATCTTATTTATTAAATTTCAAGCTGGTCTGCTTGAGTTGCAGCCAATTCATAATTCCGATTAAAATTCCCAGGACTAAAAACGCTCCCGGCGGTAAAACTATGATCAATGCCGGGTTATAGGCCGGTCCAAAGACCGGAAAACCCAGGAAAGTGCCGTTCCCCAATATTTCCCGGATTGAACTTACCAGGATCAATGCCAGCAAGAATCCCACGCCCATCCCCAGCCCGTCGGCCAGAGAATCGAAGATGGATCTCTTGGAGGAAAAGGCCTCGGCCCGGCCAAAAATGATGCAGTTAACCACGATCAACGGGATGAAAATACCCAGGGCCTGGTGCAATGCCGGGAAAAAAGCTGCCAGCAAAAGATCAACAATGGTGGTAAAAGACGCGATGACAATAATAAAAACCGGAATGCGGATTTTTTCAGAGGTAATGTTTCTAAGCGCGGAAACCAATAGATTGGAAAAGATTAACACAAATGCCGTGGCCAGCGCCATCCCGATGCCGTTAATTACGGTTGTGGTAATGGCGAGCGTGGCACATAATCCTAACAGCAGGCGGAAAACCGGGTTTTCCTGGTAAATACCTTTGGCAAATTCTCTAACTAAAGCCATCCCTTGGTCACCTGCGGTTTTGGCCGCTTGCTTAAGACGAAGATTCAGTATGTCGCAGCTCTTCAATATCGGCCGGTTTGAGCACGCCGCCGGAGATGACGTATTTAAAGGCCTCTTCGATTTTCATGTCCAGCAAAATTACTTCTTTGGCCGGTACTAGGACCAAAAAACCGGTGGCGGGAGTCGGCGTGTTGGCAATAAATACATTAATCATTTTTTCTTTGGTTTTTTCTTCAATTTCGCGGGCCGCGTCGGAAGTGACAAAACCCACGGAATAAAGTCCTTTGCGCGGGTATTCAATCAGGCAGGAGCGCCGAAACTCATTGGACCCTTTATGTAAAAATAAGACATCATTGACCTGCTTAACCGATGAATAAATGCTTTTAATGATCGGAACATGGTTGATGATATATTCGCCCCATTGGAAGAATTTGGCGCCAATGATGTAGGAAGCAAAGTAACCAACCAGAAAAATCAGGATAATGATGCAAATGATTCCCAACCCCGGGATGGGACGGCCAAAAATGATGGTAAACATCGGCCCCAGGATGCCGTCCAGCAAGTTAAACATGAACATCAAAATCCAGATTGTAACTAAAAGGGGTAGCAAGGTAACCAACCCCCGTAGGAATATGTTACTAGCCTTTTGCCACATGCTAAATCTCCTTTTTCAGCGAATTTTTGTGATTATATCACTTGCTTGCGGATGGTTGCAATTGATATAATTAGATAGCTTTTTCTAAAGGAGGAGCTTATGAAACCAACCAGTGCTTATATCTTGATAGAATCGCTGCCCGGGAAGGCCCTTGATTTGGTAAATACCGTTACTGGCGTAGAAGGCGTTAAAACTGTGCATTTGGTTACCGGACCCTATGATGTGATTGCCTACGTTGAGGCCACGGATTTAAAGTCATTGGGTGAATTGATTGTCAAAAAAATTCAGGCCTCGGGTTATGTGGCCCGAACGCTGACCTGCATTACGGTTGAGAAGTAGCGTTTAACATGCGGTTGATTGCAGCCAGATAGGCCTTCGCGGAAGCAACTAAAATATCCGTATCTGATCCGTGCCCGCTGAATATCCTGCCTTGATCGGTAATCCTTACCGTAACTTCACCCAGTGCATCGGTCCCGCCGGTAATTGCCTGAATTGTATAATCCATTAGCTTTGAGTTGGTTTTGGTCAGGCGTGTGATGGCTTTATAGGCGGCATCCACCGGACCGGAGCCGGAGGATTTAATTTTTAAGGTTTTGCCTTGACACAGCAATTCCAGCTCGGCCGACGGCTTTTGTTTAGTGCCGGACACAATCTTCAATGCTTTTAGTTTATAAACTTCTTCCGTTCCGGCATAAATTTCCTCGGAAATGATGGATTCCAAGTCGCGGTCGGTGATGTCTTTCTTTTTATCCGCCAGTTTGATGAAGGCCTGATAAGTTTTTTCCAGCGTTTCTTTGCTGGTTTTGTAACCCAGATCTTCCAGGCGTTTTTTGAGCGCGTTGCGACCTGAATGCTTGCCCAGGACCAGCTTGCTTTCACTGATTCCGATGTCGACGGGATTCATGATTTCGTAGGTTTCACGCGCCTGCATGACGCCATGCTGGTGGATGCCGGCTTCGTGCGCAAACGCGTTGGCGCCAACAATGGCTTTATTGGGCTGGACCAAAAGCCCGGTCAAGTTGCTTACCAGCCGGCTGGCTTTATAAATTTCTTCAGTGTGGACGTTGGTAACTGCTTTATAGTAATCGTGCCGGGTTTTGATCCCCATGACAATTTCTTCCAGTGACGCGTTGCCGGCCCGCTCACCGATGCCGTTGATGGTGCATTCAATTTGGGTAGCGCCGGCTTCCATTGCGGCCAGTGAATTTGCAACCGAAAGGCCTAAATCATTATGGCAGTGGATACTGATGGCGGCCTTACTGATATTTGGAACATTTTTAAGGATTGAGGCAATTAATTGGCCAAATTCTTTGGGTATGGCATAGCCAACCGTATCTGGGATATTAATTGAAGTTGCGCCGACATCAATTACTGCTTCAATGATTTTGTAAAGGAATACCGGATCCGAGCGTGTGGCGTCTTCACAGGAAAATTCGATGGTAGGGCACAGCGACCGGGCATATTTGACCATCGCCACAGCTTGCTCCAGAACCTCGGCCGGTTTCATTTTGAGCTTTTTTTCCATGTGGATAGGGGAGGTGGCGAGAAACACATGGATCATGGGCTTTTCGGCCGGTTTTACCGCTTCCCACGCGGCATCAATATCTTCTTTGCGGCAGCGGGCCAGTGAGCAAATATAAGGCCCTTTGATAGTTTTAGAAATTTGCTGGATGGCATCGAGGTCACCCGGGGAGGCAATGGCAAACCCGGCTTCGATGACGTCGACGTTAAGCTTTGCCAGCTGGCGCGCAATATCCAGTTTTTCTTCGGTATTCAAACTGGCGCCTGGGCATTGTTCGCCGTCGCGGAGTGTGGTATCAAAGATTTTAATGATTTTAGTCATGTGCTTACTCCAATAAACTGTATTTGATTTTAGCATGGGAAAGAAAATGATTCAAATTCAAGAGGGTATTAAGCCCCGCCCACAGAAATATCTTCAACCACCAGCGTAGGACTGCCCAGCGTGGAATCAAACTGCAGGTCGTTGCCTAAAGCAGAGATGGATTGCAACAGCTCGATCATATTACCGGCAATGGTTATGCCGCGGACGGGATAGGTTTTTTTGCCGTTTTCAATTAACAGGCCCTGCACTCCAAATGAAAAATCACCGGAGATGGGGTCGGCCGTGTGAAATCCCATGATACGGGCGATATAAATGCCGTCTTTGATTTGTTGGATGAGTTTTTCCGGTGCGGTCTTGCCGTTTTCGATATAAAAATTGGTTGAGGATAAACCGGGCAGACCCTGGTATGAACCCCGGCCGCTGTTGCCGGTGGGTTTATGCTTGGTTTTGTTGGCGGAATAGATATTGTGTAAAAATCCGCGCAAGACCCCATTTTTGATGAGGACCGTTTTTTGGCAGGGGATGCCTTCGCCGTCAAAAGGTGAGGTAGCTAATCCGTTAGGCATGGTTCCGTCATCAATTACGTTTAAGATTTTGGCGGCAACGATTTTGCCAACTTTATCGTGAAAGAGTGATTTACCCTTCATCACGGCTTCGCCAGAAAGCGGGGAAATTAACAAGGATAGGATTTGCGCGGCAATTTTGGGCTCAAATACTAATGTGGTCTTGCGGCTTTGGGTGGTGCGCGCGCCCAGCATTTCGACTGCTTTTTCGGCGGCCTCCTTGCCGACTTTTTCTGCATCCAGGTCTTTAATTTTTTTAACCGCTAAAAAGCCGGTTCCTGACTCAAAAGTTTGGCCGTCGCCGGCGACCACCATGGCCATGGCACTGGCATGGTTAGTTTTCAAGCTGCCGCAAAATCCGGTTGAAGTTTGGAGCCAGGCCTCGGCCTCGGAATCGTTATAAATGACTTTTTCCGTTTTTAATATTCTTTGGTCATGTGCGCGCGCGATTTTTTCGATATTTTTAGCCATGTCGATTTTTTTCTGCAGGGGAGTGGCGGAAATTTGCGGATCAAAAAGGTCCAGTTTGGTCTTGGGTAATTTGGCGCCGGAAAAATTGAGGTATGGATTGGCAGAAGTGCAGCGTGAATTTTCGATTGCTTGCTGCAGGCACTGGGCGGCGCCTTCTAATCCAAGTCCGGCATGATAAGCAAAACCTAATTTTCCCTGATCCAGCACCCGGATGCCGATGCCTGATTCTTTATATGAATCGAGTACTTCAATTTCACCATCCAAGATGTGAATTTCAAGGGAAGAGTGGGAGGAGATAAAGACCTCAACGTCGCCGGAAAATGTTGACTTGGCTTTTT
>Ga0265296_1003860_pt1 | contig 13501 bp, 16 predicted proteins | sample MunlanPumphouse1_FD_189073 | JGI IMG/M metagenome (GOLD analysis project Ga0265296, IMG submission 189073) | Groundwater microbial communities from a municipal landfill in Southern Ontario, Canada - Pumphouse #1 | ecosystem: Environmental > Aquatic > Deep subsurface > Groundwater | place... | reverse complement strand
GAAGGGTGGTTTCTTTACACCCAGTTGCTTAACACGTTAATGTTGAGGGCAGGGCCCGCCCTACGTTTAGGCTGTTGGTTGGTGAGGCGATTGCGGCGAACTGTACCGCCTCTCCATAAATTCTATGCTTGCGTCTTTGCGCCTTGGCGCCTTTGCGTGAGGTTTTAACTCACCTCACCCCTGACCCGGGCAAATCCCGGGGCCGCGCGGCGGATGACCTCCTCCGGCACACAGAAGGCCAGGCGAAAATGGCCGGCCCGCCCGAAGCCCCGGCCCGGCACGGCCAGGATATTTTCTGCTTTCAGCCGGGCCACCACCTCCAGGTCATCGCCTCCGGGGGCCTGGGGAAAAAAGTAGAACGCCCCCCGGGGCTTGACAAAATCATAGCCCGCTTGCTCCAGTACCTCACTGAAAAGGTCCCGGCGCCGGGCATAATAAGCGACGTCCACTGAGACTTCCAAAAGGGGGGCCACCACCCGCTGCATCAAGGCCGGGGCGTTGACAAATCCCAGGATGCGGTTGGCCAGCACCAGGCCGGAGAAAAGTTCTCCCCGTCCCGTCGCTCGGGGGCTCACCGCCGCGTATCCTATGCGCTCCCCGGGGATGGAGAGGTCCTTGGAAAAGGAGGTGGCCAGCAGGGTGTTAGGGTAGGCCGCGAAGATGCTGGGCAGGCTCAGGTGGTCGTAAACGATGCGCCGGTAGGGCTCATCCGCCAGCAGATAGACGGGACGCCCATGGCGGCCGGCGTGGTGGGTGAGCAGCCGCCCCAGTTCCTTCAGGGCCTCGGCTTCATAAACCTGGCCCGTGGGGTTGTTGGGCGAGTTGATGATCACCACCCGGGTCCGGGGGCCCAGGGCCTGCTCCAGCCGGTTCAGGTCGAGTTGGAAGTTCTCATCGGTCTCCACCACCCGGGCCGCGCCGCCGTGGTTGTCGGCATAGAACAGGTATTCCGGGAAGAAGGGGGCCAGGACCACCACTTCGTCGCCGGGGTCCAGCAGGGCCTTGAGGATGATATTGATGGCCCCGCCCGCGCCGCAGGTGAGAACGATATCTTCGGTCTTGAAGTCCAGATGGTGGACCCTGCTCAAATGATGGGCGATGGCCTGGCGCGGAGGAACCAGCCCGGCGTTGGCCATGTAGCTGTGCAGGCCGGGCCGGGGGTCTTGGACCGCGGCCGCCAGTTCCTTCTTGAACTCCGCCGGGGGCTCCAGGTCCGGGTTCCCCAGGGTGAAGTCCAGCACTTGATCTGCGCCCAGGCGGGCCTTGAGTTCCGCGCCCTCCTCGAACATGCGCCTGATCCAGGAGGCGCTTTCCAGGGCGGTTTTGATACGCTGAGAGACCGTCATAGGGACTGTTTTCCGTTTTCTTTATATGAAAAAACCATCAGAAGAATCATCTGCAGGCGGCCAGGGACGGCCGCCCCACCAAAAACCCTTTCATGGTGGGGGGGGGCCTCCGTGCCCGCTGTCTTTAAGTTTTTATCTGTCGATGTGAACCCGGTTCATGGATTTTTTCTTTGAGCTAAAAGCTGACAGCTTTGTTCACGGCTTCTCCTCCACCTGATACCCCGCGTCCCGTAACGCCTGGAGCACCCCTTCCCCGTGCTTTTGGTCCCGGGTCTCCAGGTTCAGCTCCACCCTAGTATAATCCAAAGGCAGCTCCGGGGCCAGACGATCGTGGAAAAGATGTAAAATATTGGCCCCCTGCTCCCCCAGGAGGGTGGCCAGACGCCCCAGGGCCCCGGGCCGGTCCGTGAGGGTCACCCTGAGGCTCCAGAGACGGCGGCGCTCCAGCAGGGCCCGGGGCAGCACCCTTTCCAGCACCGGGATGTCGATGTTGCCGCCGCTCACCACCAGGACCACCCGTTGCCCCAGGTCCCGGGACTTCAGGGGCCCCAGATACGCGGCCGTGGCCGCGGCTCCGGCCCCTTCCGCCAGCACCTTTTTGCCTTCCAGGAGTAACAACAAGGCCTGGGCGATCTCCATTTCCCGGACCAGAACCACTTCCTGGAGAAATTCCTGGAGCACGGGAAAAGTATGGTTCCCCACCAGGGGCACCCGGATGCCGTCCGCCAAAGTAGGGCCGACGGCCACCGCGGTGGGCGCGCCTTTCTCCAGAGACACCGCCAGGGAGGGCGCCTGTGCGGCCTGGACGCCGATAACGGCCACTGCCGGTTTGCGGCTCTTCAAGGCCAGGGCCGTGCCCGCTGCCAGACCGCCGCCCCCCACGGGGAGCACCACCGTGTCCACCCCGGGCAGGTCCTCCAGGATCTCCAGGCCCAGGGTGCCCTGCCCGGCCATCACCTCCGGGTCGTCATAGGGATGGATAAAGATATAACCTTGGGCCACCAATTCCCGGGCCCGGACCAAGGCTTCGGAGAGGTCCCGGCCGTGGAGGATCACCTCCGCGCCGTAGCTGGCGGTGGCCATCTGCTTGGAAATGGAGGCCCCCTGGGGCATGACGATGGTCGCGGGCAGCTGGAGATAGGCCGCGGCAAAGGCCACGCCCTGGGCGTGATTGCCCGCGGACGCGGCCACCACCCGGGCCCCTTCGCCCCGCTCTTTGAGGAGCTTCAGGCGGTTCAGGGCCCCCCGGAGCTTAAAAGAGCCGGTGGTCTGGAGGTTCTCCAGCTTCAGGAAGACCTCCCGGCCGCTTTCCCGGCTCAAGCTCTGGGAAAAGACCAGGGGGGTGTGCAGGACCACCCCCTGGAGCCTGGCCTGGGCGGCTTCGATGTCCGACAAAGTGATGGTCATGGAAAGATGGCGGTTCCCGCTAGGGCCGATCATGGCCGGCAAATGGAGGGGGCGCAGGAAGATTATGGTGAATATAAAGCGATTTTATGGCCTTATCCCCCCTCACCCTACCCTCTCCCCCCCCTTGGGGGGAGAGGGTAATATCTGAAATTGATGGCACTATCATTGCGTCCCAAGAATAACCTAAAAAATATCGACCATTCCCCACGGAGGGAAGGGGTTGGGAGAGAGGGGGGGCGACTTGGTCAAGCAGCTGTAATCAGACCAAAAGACGCCACCCCCACCCTAACCCTCCCCCCTCAAGGGGGAGGGAATTTTGGCCTTAATTTATGTAAGGCAACAATGGGACATAATGCTAGCGATTGAACTTGATGGAATCGATGAGGCGCTGCATTTCCGCGCGGTTGGCGTTGAAATCCTTGGGTTCGGAGTGGGCCATGAAGCTGTACATATAATTTTGGCCGTCATAGCATTGCCACTGGATGCGCTGGAAACCTCCCGACCCTTTCTCCGGGGTTTCGATGGTCTCCCAGCCGATGATCCCCTGCTTGCCGCCCTGGTCCCGGCGCTTCACCGCCAGATATTTGCCGATGCCCTTTTCCTCCATGGCCGACTTATAAGAGGCGTCCACCGAGGCCTGCCTGGGGAAGCTGGGCACCATCTGGGTCCAATGGATGTTAAAGCCGCAGGTGGTCCCCGGCTTCATGAAGATAATGTTGTCTTTCTCGGCATTGCCGGTGGGGTCCCCCCGCTCCAGGCGCCAGCCGGCCGGGATGGTGTAGGAGAAATTCCGGACTTTATTTTGATAAGTCACGGGCGCGGTGGACGCCCCGGTCTTATCGCCCATCGATACCGACCCCTCATAGGCCTTGGTGGGCTGTTGGGGCGGCTTCTCCGCTTCTTTCCCTCTTTTGACGGCGTCCACCCCACTTTGAATGGCTCCCCATTGAGCCCACAGGGGCGACGCCAGCCACAAGCCCAATAACGCCAAAATGCCCAGAGTCCAGATTACCTTCCGCATGGTGTTCCTCCTTCGGAGATATAGATTGGTCAATGTCAGGCAGCCTGGGCCTTACGCCAGCCCGCGGCCTTGAGTTCCGCCACGTGTTGCAGCCACTTGCTTTTCAGGGATTGCAGATAAAGGGGCAAATCCTGCTCGATCAGGGGGGACAATTGCCGGTGCAGGGCCGCGTTGAGGTCCTGGTCCCCCGGGGCCAGGCCCTGCCAACTCAGGTAGCCTTCATCAAAGAGAAATTCCGGGGTGACCGCAGCATTGATGCCCCGATGGCGCAGCAAGGCATGGGCCCCGGGCATGTCATACTCCATCACCCAGCCGCAGTCCCGGATCATGGTGGCGTCGTTCCAGACCGCCCGGTCCTGGCATTCAGGACAGTAAAGATTAAGCAGAATCTCCGGAAAGAGAAGATTGTCCCGGAAGAGGAGGGCGGCCGCCTGATGGCCGCACCGGCAAAAGCGGCTTTCATTTCTGCACATGGTAGATTACCCCGTCAGGCAATTACTGCCATATCCTAACTTTTGGGTATAATGCCAATATCCTTAACGGCTGACAAGGAATTAATAGTATGGGACTGATTTTCCAGATACTGTCCCGTCTCCCCGGCCGCTTTGCCGCCGAACTGGGCATCGACGTCAAAGTCGGTCCTGAAGAAAGGCAGAAGTGGTTCCTGGCGGCCATCCTTTACGGGGCCAGGATTTCCGGCCAACTCGCGGCCCGCACCTACCGGGTCTTTGCCGCCCGGGGAATTTACGGGCCCGCGGCCATCCTGGCCCAGGGGTGGGATAATCTGGTGGCCCTCCTTGATGCAGGCGGTTACGCCCGCTACGACTTCAAGACCGCCACCAAGCTCCTGGCCGTGATGGCTGCCCTCCAAGAGCAGTATCAGGGATCTTTGGAACGGCTCCATGAAGCCGCCGCGGACGGCCCGGACCTGGAACAGCGGCTGATAAACCTGGCCCCCGGCATCGGCCCGGCCACTGCCAATATTTTTCTGCGGGAACTCCGGTCCATTTGGACCAAGGCCATCCCTCCTTTAAGCCCCCTGGCCCAACTGGCGGGAGAGCACCTGGGGCTCTTGCCCCCCGGCCTCAACCCTAAGGAGGCCCTTACGGCCCTGGAAACCGCCTGGCTCCGGCAGCCCCTGCCGGCCCACGATTTCGCCGACCTGGAAGCGGCCCTGGTGCGCCTGGGCCGGGACCACTGCCGCAAACCCCCGGGCCCCCCTTGCCCCCTGGGAACCTATTGCGGGCGCGAGTAGGGACGGACCCGGGGGTCCGCCCTTTTTGGGGGGCACAGGGGTGCGTCCCTCCGGGCCCGCCTCCTATCCCGCCCTGCCCCACGCATGCAATTCTGCCACATCAGACTGTCAATAAAACGTCAACTAGGCAAAGTTTACCGCGGCCATTTGCCGTCACTACTCGGAAAAACCGCTCAACCACGGCCTTTTGCTCGTGGCACTAATTTTGCTATCAATTAGTGCAAATTCCCCATAAGGAGATGCGGAGTGGAAATTTCCAGCCTTTATCCCCAGCAAACGGTTACTATGGAATCGGGAGTCGAGGACCGGTCCCCGGTTTCCCGCCAGGCCAACAGCGCGGCCCAGAACCCCGATAACCAGACTGCTTCTGAACAAGACCGGGTAGATCTGGTCACCACCCAGAATCTGGCCTCCCCTCCCCCGGCACAGGTGGACCTCACTCAGGCCCTGCAACTCCTCCAGCAGGTGCAACAAGACTTGGGTCAGTCGGACCGCCAAGATCTGGGGGGATTATACAATTTCGACCGTCTGCGGGATCTCTGCGCCCAGGTGCAGCAGACGCAGTTCTAAAGAAAGAAAGGATTGTTGCCGATTAAGAGGACATCATGAAAATACAGGATATGCTTGCCACTTTCCTAAACCCGGTGAAACCGGAGGCCAAGCCCGTTCAAGGGGCAAATTTTGCCGAAACCCTGAAGGAGGTCCTGGCGGCGGACCCCAAAGCCACCGCGGCCACCCAGGCTCCTCCAGGCCTGGCGCAGTTGTCCGCCGTGGCCCCGGTCGCCGAGGTCAAATCCAGCCCCACCGAGGTGCTGGACGCGGTCTTATCACGCCTGGACACTTATCAGAAAGCCTTGGGCCAGACAGGTCTGCCCCTGAAACAATTGTCCTCCCTGGTGCAAAACCTGGAGCAGGACAGCCAGAAACTCCAGACCCTGGCCCAGGGGATGCCGCCAAATTCACCCCTCAAAAAGGTGATGGAAGAGGCAGCGGCCCTGGCCTACACGGAGAGCTATAAATTTAACCGGGGCGACTACGTCTGAGGCGGGAAAGTCTCCTCGCCCTGTAAGACCAGCGCCCCGTCCTGGACGCGGCGGATCTCCACCCCCACCCCGGTGGGGGAGATGGTCAGGAGCGCAAAAGTGGGGGGATAGCCCCGGTCCTTCCCGGTCCGCAGGTGGCCGGGATTGACCCAGAGGGCTTCCCCTCTTTTTTTTACCAGGGGCTGATGCGTGTGGCCGAAAAGGACCAGCCGCACCCCCGGCTCCGGCGTTTCCGGGTCCGGGTCCTCCGGCAGGTCGGCCCGGTGGCGCGCCGGCGTATGGGTGAGCAACACCTTCACCCCCCCCAAGGCCACCACCAACCGGTTGACAATCTCCGGATCGGCATATTCCGGGCAAAAGGCCCCGGGCACAGCCAGAACCTGAAACCCCTCCCCCTCCAGCACCAATCGGTCCCGGTAATCATCCCCCAGATGCAGCACCATGGCCACCTCTAAACCCTGGAGACGTTTCGCCAGCCGGCGCAGACCCTCCTGGTTGCCGTGGCTGTCGCTGACTACTCCCACTAGCATTTCTTAAACCTGTTCGTCATCAGAAGTATATTTTCCCTAAGGGCGAACCTGGAATTCGCCCGTTTTTCCCCAGCAAATGTGGGCGAATACAAGATTCGCCCCTACGTTTTAATTCATTTTTAACGGCAATTCGAGGTTAAATTTCTCTACCAGGCGCGCCGCTTTTCCTGAGGCTCATAAAATTGTGGAGAAAGAGGTGGACCGCGCCCAGACTCTCTTCCCAGGTGGGGTAACGGGCGAATTTTTCCTTGGCCGCCAGGCTCATCCTCAGCAGCAACCGCCGATCCCCCATCAGGTCTCCCAGGCGCCGGGCCAGGGCCGCAGTATCCCCCGGGGCCACCAAATACCCGTCAACCCCGTGATTAATGATCTCCCGGGCCCCGCCCGCGGTGGCGGCAATGGCCGGCAGGCCGAAGCTCATGCCCTCCAGATAAACAATGCCGAAGGCCTCATAGGAGGAAGGCATGGCCTGCAGATGGCTCCGGGCCATAAGCTCTGCCAGCTCCGGGGCGTCCAGGGTCCCCAAGAGGTCCACCTGGGCCCCCAAGCCGGCCTGCTCCACCTGGCGGCGGATGCGCGCCACATAGGGCGCATCCATGGTCAGACTCCCGGCCGCGGTCAGCCGCCATTTTTCCCGGGGCAGGGTAGCCAGGGCGGCAATGAGGGTGTGCAATTCCTTCCGGGGAATGAGGTTGGCGATAAAGACGATTTCCAAAGGCCCGGGGGCCAACACCCGGGAGGTAATCTCCTCCCGGGAGATCTCCCCGGGCAGCCGGTTTCCACCGGGGCGGGCCACCACCAGGGGCCGGTGGTTTCCCGTCAATTTTTCCACATCCTCTTTAATGGCGCGGCTGATGCAGATAAAACCGTCCATGGTGCGCAGGTATTTTTTCTCCACCCAGCGGTACAGGCCTTGACGCCAGGGGGCATGCGCCTCTTTGCCCTGCAGATGCAGGACCACGGCAATGAGGGGACAACCCAGGCGGTGGCGCAACCAGCGGTTGAGCCGGAAAAATGAGGGATGGATGAGCGCGTCCTGGAGCAGCACGTCGCAGTCGAGCCGCGCCAGGCGTTTCCTGAAACTTGGGGAAAAATTATCCAGTAGGCCCCGGCCATAAGAGGGCCAGGGCAAAGAAACCACTTCCACCTCGTCTCCACGGCTTTGGAGAGCTTCCACCAGGAAGCGGTCGTACAGGAACCCACCGGTGACCATGTCCAGGCTGCCGTAAATGAGCAGGCCTATTTTCACACAATATCCTCTTGGTACGAGGCCCAGGCAATGGCGTTTTCCCAGATTTGCACGCGCATGGCGTTAAGATTGGGGGCGGTCAGGCGCTGGTGCAACATCTGGCAGAAGATGCGGGCGAAATGTTCGATGCTGGGGTTCAGCCCATTAAATTCCGCCAGCTCATTCAGGGTGCGGTCCTGGAAGTAGGCTACCAGTTCGTTGAGGTGGAAATCAATGTCCACAATGTCCACCAGATAGCCATGTTTATCCAGGGTCGCGCCTTGCAGCTGCACCTCCACCCGGTAAAAATGGGAATGGAGCAGATTCTCCGGCCCCCAATCGCCGCCCACGAGAAAATGCCGGGCCACAAAACTTCTTTCCACCGCCACCGTGTACATCTAGTGCTCCTTCAGTACTGTTGGTATTAAAGATTGCCTGGGTAAGGAAAGGACACCAATTAGGGGGGAAAGGGAAGAGGGAAAAAGGGGGAAAGCCAATCACCCCCTTTCCCTTTTCCCCTGTTAACCTTTTCCCCCTCCCTTTTTGTTCAATAAGTCAAAATCACCTGCAGGGCCTCAGCCGGGTTTTGGTCCAGCAAGGCGTAGGCCTGGGCCGCCTGGGCCAGGGGGAAGCGGTGGGTAATGAGCAGCGCCGGGGCCATTTCCTGGAGCATCCGCCAGGCCAGGTGATAACGCCGGAATTTGCTCCAGCGGCCGCTCAGCTCCGGGGCCACGGTGGACACCTGGCTGCTGATCAGCCGCATGCGGCTGCGGTGAAACCGTCCCCCTAAATTGAGGTCCACTTTTTTCCGGCCGTACCAGGAGCCGATGACCACCCGGCCGTGGAAGCCGGTGACCGCGATGGCCTGCTCCAGGGCCCCGGGGTTGCCGGAGACCTCATAACAGAGGTCCGCGCCCCGGTAGGCGCTGGGCCCGCTCAAGGCTTCCAGCAACTCCTCCTTGGCCTCCGGGGCCCGGGGGTCCAGGCTGAGGTGGGCGCCCCACCCGGTGGATAAACCGCGGCGGCTGGGGTGGAGGTCCAGGGTCACCAGGCTGGCCAAGGGCAGGCGGGCTAGCAGCCCGGTCAGGAGCAGACCCACCACCCCCTGGCCGAAGACCGCCACCTGCTCCCCCAGTTGGGGCTGGCCGTCCATCACGAAGGTGACCGCGGTCTCCATATTGGGGAAAAAGACCGCGGCCTCCGGGGTCAAGGCGACCGGCGGCAGCAGCAGCTCTTCCAGGTTGGCCAGAAAATGGCTCTCGTGGGGGTGGAACGAGAAAACCAGCCGGTCCTGCCATTCCCCCGGCACCCCCTCCCCTAGTTCCCGGACCCGGCCGATGGCGGCGTAACCGTACTTCAGGGGAAATCCGAAACGGCCGGCCAAGGCGGGGATGGTCTCATCCACGGCCAAATCCCGGGGGGCCTGGCCCCGGTAGATCAACATTTCCGTGCCCGGGCTGATGGCGGAGATCAGGGTCTGCACCAGCACCTGGCCAGGACCGGGCGGGGCCAGGGGCTCTTCCCGGATTTCCACCTCCTGGGGGGCCACAAAAAAGAGGGACTGGCGGATCATGAGGCCTCCCAGTGGGGTTCGCCCCGGAGCACCAAATCTTCCCCCAGGCGCTGATAGCTGACCCGGCGGAGCCTGGGAAAACAGTTTGCCTGGGCCTGCCCCAGGTAATCCATGACCCTTAGACCCCCCACCAGCACGGGGGCGATGGTCAGGACCACCTGGTTCACTAGCCGCGCGGCCAGGAAGCTGGTAATGATCTGGGCCCCCCCTTCCACCATCAGGCTGTCCACCCCCATCTCCCCCAGGCGTTCCAAGAGCGCGGCCAGGTCCACCCAGCCGTTGGCCCCGGTGGGCAGGCGCAGGACCCGGGCGCCGATGTGCTCCAGGGCCGTCTGGCGCTCCCGGTCCGCGTCTTCGCTGGTGGCGATCCAGGGCGCCCGGCAGTTGCGCAGCAGATTGGCGTAGGCAGGAAACCGGAGGCGGCTGTCCACCACGATGGGTTGGGGGTCTTTCCCCTCCACCAGCCGCACGTTGAGACGGGGGTTGTCCGCCAACAGGGTGCCGATCCCCACCAAAATGGCATCGTGCGCGGCCCGGAGGCCATGGGTCAGGGCCATGGACTTGGAGCCGCTCAGCGCCATGGGCCGGCCCGGCCGGGCGGCAATGCTGCCGTCCAGGCTTTGGGCATAGCTGAGGGTGACAAAGGGGCGCCCCAGGCGCTGGCGGTACGCAGCTGCTTCCATTAACGGCACATTGATCTGTTCCATGATCCCTAATTTTAGGGGTTGATAACAGGGAGTGCCGTTGGGCAGTTCATCGAGGACCAACAGGTGCTTCATGTGCCGGGCCTTGGTGCGGAGATAACCGGCGTTCTCCGGACAAACCCCGGTTTGCAGGGGGACGCGGGCGTTCACGGCGATACCCGATTCCTGGAGGCTGTCGATCTTGTGGGGATTATTGGTGAGGAGCTTGATGGAGCGGACCCCCAGGTCCTTAAGTATTTGGGCGGCCACCGTGTAGTCCCGCTCATCCACTTCGTGGCCCAGGAGCAGGTTGGCCTCCACCGTGTCATAGCCCTGATCCTGGAGGTTATAGGCCCTAAGCTTATCCAACAGGCCGATGCCCCGGCCCTCCTGGCGGAGATAGATGATCACGCCGGACCCGGCCGCGGCGATGAGCCGCATGGCGGCCTGCAGTTGGGCCCCGCAATCGCAGCGCTTCGACCCCAGCACGTCCCCGGTGAAGCATTCGGAGTGGACCCGCACCATCACGTCCTCTTTGCCGCCCACCTCCCCCTTGACCAGGGCCAGATGCTCCTTGTCATCCTGGCTGCTCTTATAAAAAAACAATTGAAATTCGCTCACCGCCGTGGGAATACGGGCCGACGCGGCGCTGCACATCGTCGATTTATCGAGAGGCATGATCGGCTCTCCTTGGCCCCAACTCTTCTGAGGGAACATGGCGCTCTAATTTATAACAGTCGCCGTCAAACGAGTAATTTATCTGTCGGGGCACGGCGTGCCGTGCCCGGGCGCAGACTGAAGCTTGCGGCTCCATTTTAATTACCTTGATGACCGCAACCTGGACACTACCGGCGGGAGGAGCGACCCCAAAGTTATCCCTCCCCCGGTGGCAGCCGCCGTATTCATAAAAATAAGGCACTCCCGGGGCGTGTCAAGAAGCTGGGCGGGAAAGGGTTGGTGAATAGAGGAGGCAGGGTTTAAAGGCAGGCCCGGAGGCCCGCCCCACCTTAAAGGATCTTTTGGTGGGGCGGCCGTCCCCGGCCGCCTCCAATCAGGTTCCGAATGGCAATAAACTTAACCTCTTTATTTCCACTGAAAACTGAAAACTGAAAACTTTCTTAATACCCCACCGGCAGGCGATAGAGGATGTCCGCCAGTTCCCCGGCGCTACCCAAGGGTTCGTCCGTTTCCCCGTGGAGTTGCAGACACTCCAGCCACAGGCCGGGGATGGTCCGGTCAGCTTGCTCCCATTCAATCTGGAGAGGAAACAGCGGGTCTTCCCGGGTGGCGGCCTCCCAGGCCTCGAAGGTGGCGACCCGGGGGTCCCGGGTTTGGGCGCGCTCGAACGCGCTCCCCTTGATGTCCTGGTTGAAGCCGGTGCTCCAGAAAAAGTCGATGAGCGCGGGCACGGCCACCGCCAGGGGCACGCCTTCCAGCATCTCCGGCTGGTAGCGCAGGCAGACCCTTTGGGAGCCGTAATGGCCCGGCTCCCCCCGGACGTTGGGGAGGTTGGTGTGAAATAAAGGGTCCTCCAGGGAGGTAAGGGGCCCCACCCGGTAGAACATCTTCATTTCCTCCAGGAGGCCCCGGTAAAAACTGAGAAGATAGAGGACATAGGGGAAGGCCAGGCGGTAGGTGCGGTAGTCGTCTCCCCCCTTTTTTTCCCAACTGCCCCGGAGGCTGCGGCCTTGGGGGGGGTGCTCCACCACCAGTAATAACAGATCTTTCCGGGCCGCCAGCCACCTGGTCCCCGGCGGCAGGACCGGCAGCAGCGGCGGCATCACCCGGGCCACATAGCGGAGCAGGGCCTCTAGGGGCGCGCGGCGGGCTACCCGGGACTGGCCATCGCCGGTCCCTTCCAGCAGCAGGACCTCGTGGCCCTCGATGATGATCTTGTCGCGGATGGCGGGTTTCCTTGCTGTTTATCCCCCCTTCACTTCTTATCCCCCCCTTTGAAAAAGGGGGGTTAGGGGGGATTTATTTGCCTAATCTGGTAATTATCGCCCGATAGACGACATCCAATACCGCCTCGGTTTCCTTCAAAGCCTGTCTGCTGTCGAAGCGCAGCACCAGCAACCCCAGGCTGTTTAAATATTCATCCCGTTTCTTATCCTGCTCAGTGTGATGGGCTTCAAGATGTTGGGAACCATCTATTTCGATTACCAATTTTGCCTTGGGAGCATAAAAATCAACAATATAGCTGCCAATAGGTTTTTGACGGTAAAATTGGACACCCGCCAGCTGCTTGCCTCGCAATTTTCGCCATATGGCTCGCTCACTGTCGGTCAGGTTCTGCCGGAGCTGCCGGGCGTTGGTTTTCAGCTTGGGAGTATATTTGAGCATCGGCCGCCTTTAAATCCCCCCAGCCCCCTTTTTCAAAGGGGGGGTAAGAAACCTTGGTTTTAAATGGCTTCTTTCCCTTTGCCGATGATGGCGCAAATAAAATCATAGAGCTGGTTTTCGAGGTCGTCCGCAGTCTCCCAAACGATATGGTTGTATTGGCGGGTATCAAAATGAGCGTTTCCCAGGTCATCTTTCCTGACGCACCATATTACTGGCAGCCCCATTCCTAGCGCATACCCCGCCTCAAAATATACGCCGCGCTTCTGTTCGGTAATATCGGCCACAACGAATCGGGAATTCTTGATTTCAGAAATAATTTTAAAATCTATGCGGTCGATATGCGGTTCGGCATCAACCCGATATGGCTTATAACCGGCTTTCGTAATAGCCTGAATATTGGCCCCTCCCAGATAGGTTTCAAATCCTCCGAGAACGACATCGCTACAAATGCTTGAGTCCTCTCCTCGATATGACGTTCGCGTTGCTCGAGATAATCCCAGCCAGGGACGGTTATTACAACTGAGAAAGCTTCAGTAATAAAATCACCAGGGTAAGGTGTATAAATGAGTCCACGCCCTATTAACGAATTGACATAATAACGAAATTCTTCTTCGGCCGAAGCCCAAGCCAATGGAATGTCGTATTTAGGTACTATTAGGACTTCATTGCCAGGGTATGCTGTCATACGTTCTATATTTTGAAGGAGTTTTATTTGCTTCTCTCTGGGGCTGTATTCAGGAATGCCTGTCTGAAGGTCTTTTAGCGTCTCGGAAGTGATTAGCGGAACTTCGGCCCGCTGCTCATTACGGTTTCGAATCCAAGCTGACAACTTGGGTCCAAGATTGCGGCGTTCAACGATTGTTTTCGCAGTTCTCGTAATAGTGAATCTCTTGCACCTATGACAATTAATCGTTATCCGTTCGCCTCCGTCAAACTCGCGCTCAACAGAGCTATCCTCAAGTTTACATATGGGACAAGTTGTCTTCTTTCCTTCGGTCATATTTGTTTCTTTCATTCCCATCTACATTATAAAAAAATCCATGCAGGGGGCTGGGAGGGGGTTTGGGGGAGG
>Ga0265296_1003858_pt1 | contig 13504 bp, 8 predicted proteins | sample MunlanPumphouse1_FD_189073 | JGI IMG/M metagenome (GOLD analysis project Ga0265296, IMG submission 189073) | Groundwater microbial communities from a municipal landfill in Southern Ontario, Canada - Pumphouse #1 | ecosystem: Environmental > Aquatic > Deep subsurface > Groundwater | place: Canada... | reverse complement strand
CATGTGCAGGCACAGCCTGAAGGCTGAAGAAGTTAATTAGGAATTAAGCAGGGTTAGATTTGACGCCGGCCAACAGTGTTTCGATTTCTTTTTTATCCGAAGTATCCTAGACGCTGAAGTATCCTAGTATCCTAGACGCTGTACCTAATTCTAACACACGCAATTAGTTACGCAACAATTCTTTTAATCGGTCTGCCTCTCCTTCTGGGAACATAGTGGCCATGCTCTTTGATTAAACGCTTTATAAATTCTTTATCGCCCTGCGGCTGGTCAAAATTTGCAAAAGAGGCCTCTTCCTCTGTATCAAAATTACGTAAGAATCCTCTGTAGGCAATCTGCCTTTGGGTAATCTCTTTACCGAGCTCTATAAAAGCAGGATTTTCGGTTGTGATGCCATCTGGCATTCCAGAGCAATAGAAATTAGCGCTGCTATAAGAGTAATCCGCAGCCTCTAAAACTATGCCGGCTTTTACGGGATTCCGCTCAATATACCTGCCGCATGCTATTAGGTATCTTTCCTTTTGCACCGGCTGCAATTTGAACCTACCCTGCCATAATAAACCAGAGCTGAGGTAAGTTTTATGATAATAATGCGTATAGGCACGATTAAGCCCGGCCATAAATTTTGAGATTTTATCCGGATTTTCTATCTCCAGCAAAAGATGGTAATGATTCGACATAATTACCCAGTGATATAGCTTAATTTCAAAAGTATAAATATAGCCTTTAAGAAGTTGTATGAAGTGGCGGAAATCGCGCTCTACTTTAAAAATGGGGATTCTTGCATTGCTACGATTAAAAATATGATAAACTAAAGAATTAGCTAATTGATGCTTCCGCGCATAAGCCGGCATTTTATCCCTTTCTACTACAACTGACGCAGAAAGAGATAAAATCTAACGAAGATATTTTTAGATGAAGTTAAGGATAAAAAGAATTGTTTCAGAACTCAGTGTATTACTTGATGTTACGTACAGCGTCTATGATTATATGATTTTATGATTTACAGCGTCTATGATTATGATTTATGATTTAGTCCCCCTTTACGCCTTTACCGCAGCGCAGGATTCTATACGCCTTTACCGCAGCGCAGGATTCTAGGATTTAGGATTCCGTCTAGGATTCAGGATTTTTTCTTTTCCCACCAATTAATATATCTCTCGGCTATTTCCTGTTCAACAATTACTTCGTCCGGTTTAACAAGATCTATTCCGGATATTTCTCTAACCGCATACCATAGAAAGAATTGTCCGTCTTTCCAAGAATTGGATTTTCCTTCTTTCATCTTCTGAATTAATAATGGTAGCGCATCTTTTCCTAAATTAACCATATCTCTATAGGGCTTACAATTTATATAATCTTGACTTCTTGAGCTAACTTTTACCTCTGGTTTTCCCATGTATTCTTGCCATCTGTTATATAAATCCACAAATTGTTTTTGGATTAAATTAACATGGCTTTTTATTACTTCATCTTGCTTATTATTTTTATCCATCACCCCTCCTTGAGTACTATTTAACTTAAAACAAACCATAAAAAAAGCAGTGGTAATTATAAATAAGGACGTCCTAATTATATATTTCGTGATTTTATTTACCATAAAACTTATCAACGCTTCCATAGGCATCACCCTCTAAATCTCCCAATCTATGTACTATTCTAGGCCAAGATCCCAATTTGCTCTCATACCAATCTCCAGATACCCTTACAGCGCCATGTTGCGGCACCCCATCTTTAACAAATAATGCAATTTGGGCCTGATTTTTAGGAACAGGAACATATCCGCAAGACCCATATAATTGATCCATTCCTTCAATAGTCGAAGTAGGATTAACCCAGCTATCTGTTTTACCTAGTGTCCATGCTATACAATTATAGTCTCTCGTTGATTCGCCAGTGATTCTAAAGTCGCTTAAACTAGGAAAAGCTTGTCTAAGTTCGGCTGTTTCTAATTCCGTGGGCGCCCTTCCCAAAGAAAGAGCTCGTTTCTCATCTATCATCGCTTGCAAATTCGCGAGCCTCCTTTGTTCGGCCTGAACAGTAGCGTTTGATCTAAAGCCATTACCCGCTCCATGGTTACCGAATTGCTCTTTATAGGCATTAGTAATCCCGCCCCCAACTGCAGCCCCACATAGACCGCCTACGAAACCACCTGTAAAACTATCCCAACTATCGGTTGCAGCAGCTACACCTACGCCAGCAGCAAACATCCCCCCCATAGCCCAATAATGTTCACCACCTGCAGCCCAACCTCCAGCTGCTCCAAGAACACCTCCAATGGCAGCACCCATAAGAGCACCTTGCCAACCACCCTGAAGACCACCCGAGAGGGCTCCTCCAACCATTCCACCCCACATTCCAGCCATAGTCATAGACATTCCAAACCCTGCGGGACCAAGGATAACTGTCAAAGCTACAGCCACTAAAGCCCCTACAAAACTACTCCAGAACTTACCCCAGCTCCAGCTATGGCCGCTCGGATCAATGTAGTTTATGGGATTATTGCGGCAATAGGAGTAACGATTCAACGACTGCGGATCGTAGGGAGCTTGAGCGATAGTGTCCGCAGTAATGAATCTTCCAATCTCCGGATCGTAGTAGCGGGCGCCGTAGAAATAAAGGCCGGTTGAGTCAAGCTCCTTACCGGTGAATTTGTGCTTGGCAATGTCTACGCCTTCATTAAGAGCGGTTGAGCCGTAGGGAGTGTATTCGCAACGCTGGAATACCCCGCCGTCTTGATTGGAAATAACGTTGCTTGAGCCTAAGTGGTCGGAGTGGTAATAGTAAACCACTGTAGCTGCCGAGCCTTTGTCTATAGAGCAAACCCGGTTTGAGCCGACGAAGATGTGTTTGGTGGTTTTGCCGCTTGAGTCTATTTCAAAGAGAGAACCGATGTAGCTGGTTTCTGTGGACTGTTGACTGTGGACTGTGGACTTCTTTACCCTGCCGCCGTCGCCGTCGTAAAGAAAAGTAGATACTGAGCCTGATTCGTTAACCTTAGCCAAGCGATTTTCAACGTCGTATTCAAGGGTTTTATTCTTACCTTGGGCCATATTACCATTGGCATCGTATTTATAGGTGTAGCCACCGGCAGAAGTCAGGGCATGGGGTTTGTCAGGGACAGTCCCCTGCGGGGACAGTCCCTGGCCATAGCTCATTATTCCCACATCTGACTTATAGACCATATTGCCAATGGGGTCATAATCGTAGTAAAAATCAGTGTAACCGCCGCGGGGATCAGGAGTATTTTTAGCTTGAGTTAAACGGTCTAAATCGTCATAGCTATATTCACGCCTGTTGCTTTTAAGATTATCAGTAAGAAATTTAAGGTTGCCGTTATTGTCAAAGTCGTAGGTTAGGTTTTGTAAAACCGGGTCCGAGGTACCGGGTGCAGGGTTCTGGGTAAGGATATGCTGCAGCCTTAAGTCATTGCCGTAGGTGTAATCGGTTTGTGTGCCGTTGCCGTATTGAATGGCTTTAATCTGGCCTTTGGCGTTGTAGGAGATGTCTTTAACGTAGTCAACAGTCGACAGTCTATGGTCCACAGTAGAAACTTTTTCCAGTAAACCGGAGTTGGTATCGTAAGTATAGTTAACTGCTTCGCCGTCGGGATAGGTGAGTTTGGTGAGGCGGTCAAGAAGGTCGTATTCACGAAGGACGGTGTAAGAGATTGCTTCGTCGGCGCCTGCGGCGCCTCCTCGCAATGACACAGGTGACAATGCGACTCCTCGCAACGACTTTACACTCTTTATTTCCCTGCCAAACTTATCATAAAAGAATTCAGTGGAGCCGCTTTGATCTACAACTTTAGAAAGCCGGCCAATGCAGTCAGGTTTGAATAGGTCATCGTAGACATAGGTCGCAAGCAAAACAGGGACTGTCCCCTGCGGGGACAGTCCCTGTTTTGCCACTAAACGATTCAGCGCGTCATACTCAAACTCCAGCACCTGCCCCTTGGCATCGGTTTGCTTAATAAGATTGCCCAAGATATCGTATTCATAGCTCCACTCGCCCATATCCGGGTCAATCATCTTCAGCTTACGGCCAATAGAATCATAGAAAACTTGCGTAATATTCTTTTGGGCGTCGGTAAGCTTAATTAAGTTGTTCTGAAAATCGTATTCATAATAAGTTTTATAAACTCCACCTTTGGTAAATTCAGTGATCTCGGTAATATTACCCCAGATATCCTTTCTCACTCCTTTTCTATGGCCTAAAGGGTCTATGCTTTCTGTATAAAGAGGGTTGATATAGTTGATGCTTGCTTGCGCATCCTTTCCGGCTCCGGGAAAATCGGAGATTGTCTTGTTTATTCTGCCGCGCAGGTCGTATTCATACCTTACATAAGAAATCTGCCCGGGGTCCTCCTCAACATAATGCGGCAGGGATTCTTTTTCAGTCAGGCCGCGCTGATTATAGAAAACTTCGCTTACTACATTCCGAGATAAATCGCCATCCTCTCCGGAAGACTCCGACCTATATTTACGCCCTAAGCCATCGCCAAATTCCCTTTTCACCAGATTCAGCTGTTTGGTAATCTTGGCCCTGAAATCAGGATATTCATAAGTAGTTACTACTACATCATCGGCATTAATGGTTTCAGTAACCCTGCCAAAGGTATCATAATGGGTAATTGAGGTGTGCTGATTAGGGTCAGTTACAGAAGTAACTACGCCTAATTTCATGTCATAGGTATAGGTGATGGTATGCCCTAGGGTATTGGTAACTTTTTGCGGATAAGCATAAAAGGAAGTTTCGTATTCTGTTTTTACCTGCCTGCCTAAGGCATCAGTAGTGGCTATAAGATTGCCAAAATTATCGTAGCTGTATTGCGAAATTGCAGGCTTATTTTCCTGAGTTATGGGGTTAAGGATATAAACCGTGTCTTTGGCGAGGTTGCCTCTTTCATCGTAGGCAAAACTTTTTTGGGAAACAATTTTGGCGTCCTTATCTTTTATTAGCGCTTGCAGGGGACGGTTAAAACCAGCCTTGTCTTCAGGATAATACATATAGCTCTTAGCGTAAAGGGTCTGAACCGTCTTTTCCTCATTAGCCTTTTTTTCGCTTGCGGGAATAGAAGTATCCCCTTGATTAGTTGCCTCAAGCAGATTACCTAAATTATCATAGCTAAATTTATCTCCCGTAGAAATATGCTCGCCATTTTCTTCCCAGGCTGTAGTGGCCTGCCATACTAAAGCAGGGAATCCCAAGGAATGTTCTCCCTGGCCGACCTTTTTGACTTCAAAGGTATTAACAGTCTCACTAATCTGGCGGCTATTGCCATCAAAAGCCGCTATCCTTCTAATCTGGCCTTTTAAGGCAGCTTCCTGCGTGGACTTTCCCTGATGGAAATAAGTTTGCGTGTAATTGCGGGTTAAGGGATCAGTAACTGTAACGAGGGCAAAACCGCGGAATTCCCTTTCCTCAGGGTCAAAATATCCGCCCGAATAATTAAAGTCTTGCCTGTAACTGGCTTTGCGGTCGGCAGGATACTCATTTTTTAAGGCAATTGAGCCGGCTACATATACTGGAAAAGGCAAAGAATTATTATCCATCTTTGAAGCATAGGTATAGGTAATACCGGTCTTGCCTCCTATGCCATTATCTAATTCAGTCACAAGGTCTGCTGGCTTAATTGTAGAAAGCTGGGCGTTCCAGCGCAGTATGCCTATTTTATCGCGGTCAAAGCTGGCATAATCCGTAAGCCCATCGCCGTTAAAATCTCCGGTGCTCACAGACTCATCACTACTTGAGCCAAAATTACGCCACAGGCCTTTATTGACAAATTTAGCGCCGGTAGAAATTGTATAATTCAAATCGCGGCTGTCTTTGTCCCAATAGCCGATATCAGTTAAACCGTCATTGTTAAAATCTGACAGGGTAACATCCTTGTCCGCGGCAAAACCGGTGAGCCAAGTTGAACCATCTACAAAGGCCTTGGTGTTAGAGAACGCGACTTTGAATTCACCGCTTGATTTTTTAAATAAACAGATGTCGGTTAAGGAATCCCCGTTAAAATCTCCCCCAAGAACAATATAATCTGTACCAAAATTAGCCTGCCACTGGGTAAGGCTGGAAAAACCAGAGCCGCTGCCCAAGGCAACTTTTATCTCACCGGTATCTTTGTTGTAAACCGCAAAATCAGTATATTTGTCGCCGTTAAAATTGCCGGTAAACGGCTGCCAAGGAGAATAGGGATAATTTACGCATGACTGGACATCTTCACAAGACTCAAAGATCCAAGAACCACTGCATACTTCATGGGTTTCGCAATAAGTTTTGGTGTAAGAGGCATCGGGCACTTTCAGCCAAGGCTGGTCATTCTTAAGAAAACCTGAACCGTTGGAAAGCGCAACCTTTAATTCTCCGCTGATATAATTGTAAACGGCTATATCGGTTTTTGCGTCGCCGTTAAAATCTCCGGACATCGGCATCCAATCACGCGAGTTACCAAATCCGCTAAGCCAAGCCAACGACGCGTCAAATTTCCCTGCCTTAGAAAGACAGGCTTCCCAGTTACCGCTATCATAATCGTGCACACCTAAGTCCAAAAGGCTATCGCCGTTAAAATCTCCCATCACCGGGTTAACAGAAGGCCTTGCATCAGCCACATGGATATTTTGTGTTGTAGTAAATACAGCGCCTTCAGCATCGGTAACTGTAAGAGTTAATGTATAATGCCCAAAATCAATAAAGGAGAACGTTATACTCCGAGGGCCGTAAGGTCCGGTGAAGTCGTCGTTTCTGAGGATTTCCTCATCGCCTTTCTTGAGGGAAAATTTAAGTTTTTGCTGGTCAGTGGCGCAATCAGGATCATCAATATAAATAGCAGCTGTTATTGCACCTTGCGGAGAAACAGTGTTTTTGTCTAAGCTTAAGGTTCCTGTAGGAGGACGGTTAGTATTAAGGACGGTTATCTTAAGAGTTTGCGGGTCAGAATAATCTACTCCATCAAATGCCTTAATTTGCACATTATACGTACCTACCCTATCAAAACCTATTTCCCATTCCCCTTTTTGATTAAGCAGCGAATCAAAAACAAAAGTAAGTGCGTCCCCATCCGAGTCACTAGCCTTAAGGTCTGCGCCCACAATGAGTGAAAGTTTATCTCCTTCCTTGATAGCCTTATCAGGGATCGGCTCTAAAACCGGCTTTTGATTTACATTTAAGACATTAATTTTGACTTCTTCAGTGCCCTTAAGGCCGCTAGCGTCAGTTGCGGATATTGTAACAGTATAGGTGCCGGAATCATCAAAGGTAGGCTTCCATTCAGCCTGAGATTGCCAAACCCTTGGATTTACTCTCACAGGCTCTTTAGCCGTAAAACGTTGGCCAACGTAATCAAATGTCAGCGCATCTTCATTCGCGTCTGAGGCATTAGCAGTTATAATAACTGTTTCGCCCTCATTAACAGTTATGTCCGGAATAGACTCAACGACTGGCGGCACTTGCTCTATGATTGGCCCCTCAACCTGAAGGGTAATTTCATTGCTTGAGCAGGTATTTCCATCTGAGTCTTTAGCGATAAATTTAACTTTTTCCGCGCCGAACCATGTTGGCACCTGCGCAAAACTTACTGAGCCTTCATAAATACCAACCCTGATATTCTTTTCACTGCCTTTTTCATATTCAACATCATAAATTAAGGCTTCCCCATCAGGGCTGAAAAAGTAATTATTCAAATTCAGGGCTTCGAGATTAAGAACACCTCTCATCCAAGAAATTGGGCTGGGAATTACTTTATCTTTAATCAGGGCTGGAGGGTTAGATTGTATCGTCGGTATAAAGCCGGAATTCAAAACAAACCTTTGGCTTTCAGACTTGCCTATATAAGATTCGCCGATAACATCCTGGCGAAGCGTTATAGACTTTGACGTTCGGCTTTGCTTACCGCCTTCGCTGGGCGTGCCGGAATTAAGGCGGAATTTTGCGCTCTCGGCAGAATAGGCAAAGGCGTCGCGGATAGGGCCAAAGGTGGCCAAATGTAGAAGAACCAATAATAAGCAAAGCGCGCGCTTAAACATTGTTTAACTCAACGTTCCTTCTATTTATTATACTTTTTCCGCCTTAATAATCAGGTGCCTGCCGAAAAGTAATTCTTTTGAAAGCAAAATCTTGTTGATTCTTCTGTAATCTACGCCGCCTTTTTTTCTTGCCCGCCTTTGTTTTTGCCAAGCTTGGAATTTTATTATCGGCAGTGCGAACCACAATCCGTATCCTTGATAAACGCTGGTAAAGATACTTGAAATTTTGAATCCGCAGGCAGACAAAAGATACTCCAGCTCATGATACCTGTAGGGAACCAGATGCAGATTGAAAATAACCTCCTTGGGGTTATTGACCTGATCTAGCGGAGGCTCTCTGAAATATTCATAGGCGCCTTCGAACAAAAAACGAAACCTTGATTCCAAATTCAGAATATTAGGGGTAGACAGTATCAAAAATCCGCCTTTTTTAATCACGCGGTTGATTTCCGGGATAACCATATACGGATTCCTTAAATGTTCCACCACTTCCATCAGCAGGACGTAATCAAAGGAATTATCGGCAAAAGGCATTTGTTTTGTGATATCACAATGCCTGAATTCTATTTCCTTGTGATATTTAAATCTATTTTTATCTATGTCCCCGGCAATAACATCGCACCCTAGATCCTTTAATCGTTTAGCATAATCGCCGCCGCCGCATCCTAAGTCCAATACCTTGCCCCTTCTCTCGTTAGAGAAGATGCCTGCTATCTTTTCCAAAAGGAAGTTCTTCTTACTTTTCATCCGGCCTCCGCATTCTTTAAAGTTTCATAATATAAGCTAAGGCGTAATAAGGCGGCCTATTTTCGTGTGGCTGCCCTCCGCCAGTGGAGCCAGGGCCTCACTTTAGTTTTGAAAAAAAATAGAAACGGCCCCATTAATCGTTGCATACAGATTCTTATTTTGCTTATTTGTTTAAATGTATTTTTTCAGGGCTTTAACCCCGGAAGCTGTTTTAATTCTGATCTTTGAGGCGCTGGGGTCGCTGGGATCAACCAAAATTATTGAATAGGTAACCCCGTTTTTGGCGAGCCTTAAGGGAGAGGCCAAAACTCCTGCCGGCTCACAGGCGATTTTAACTACGCCTGTGCCGTCATTAGCGCGGAGGCCGATATCTATATTTCCCCACGCCTGAATCTCATAAATTGCCGCGGATGAATCGTTAGTGCGAGAGTCTCCGTTAGAATGTGAATTGCCATTTGCCGAAGCCCGTATTATAGTTACATTATGCAAAGGACCTTTAATTTCATAGGCGCTATCTCCGCTATATACATGCGCGCTTGAATTGCCGCCTTGATTATCATTTGCCGCATAAACTTGATGCCAACTCCCGTCAAAATAGTTAATTGCGATATGCGCGCCGCAATTTTGCTCTTCATCACCGTAAACATGGCCGCGGGCTTCCATTTTAAATTTCAACAGAGTTATAGCGCGGGGAATAGCAAAAGTATGCTCGGATACAACAGCCGCATTAGAATCATAATCCCCGCTAGCTCCCATCGATTGAGCGGAATTCCAATTACCATCTATTGAATAAGAACCTTCTCCATTGCTGTAGGAGTGAGTAGTATCCTTTAGCTGTATGAAATCTGTGTCCGCGATTACTATCTTATTCGCGTAAAAAATAAAACTTAAGGCAAATATTAGAAATATATATATTCTCATAAGTCGGTTCTAAGCCAAATCTGGCCTGTGGCAGGAGAAGAAGGATCAGAAGTACGGGTTTCAATTACAAGGCCGCCGCTTGCTTTTATTGAGCCTTCAGCCGCGTCAGCTTTTTCAGCGCTCCTTGCCTTCTCCGCCATTAACGCATACCCTACCGAAGCTAATCTCTGGCGTGGGGCCATTGGCTCATCATCCTCTACCTTTATTTCCAAATAATAGTCTTTGTCAAAGGAGAGTTTTGGCTTAAAGTCAGTCTTTGAGCCAAGCATTACCGCAAAAATCCCCTTTTCAATACGCACATCAGGATGAATCTCTTCCCAAAGCGGAGTACCGCCGGATTCCACATCGTAGATCCTGAAGGTGATCTCATGGTCTTTATTCTCATCTAATGGTGTTGGGCCCTTACTGGTGAGCTTACCTTGGTAGTTGATAAGCTGGGGGACTGCGGCGTAGGAAATAGACCATAGTCCACAGGCCATAGTCCATAGTAAAAGCGTTACGAAAATCAAAGCAGTCAATTTCTTCATGGCAAAACTCCCTCCTTGTCTAGTCCACAGTCAACAGGTTACTTGAGCGAATTACGTAAACCTTGCAACATTTTAACAATCTCTTCAGCTTCGTTATAAAACTTAGTAAAATCTGCAGCGCTAATTATTTCTCGGTTTTTTCCAATATAAAGGCAGGTCACAACTTCTATAGCTGATCTGATGGCGTAATTTATGAATAGCCTAAACTCGGCATTAGTTTGTCCTGTTGAACCTTCAGCAATATTTAAAGCTACGGAATCCGCAGCTCTTTTTAGCTGGCTGGTTAATATATAAAGTTCTTCTTTCGGAAATTTTCTCGTAAGCTTATGAATTTCCGTACAAAAATCTACTGCCCTCTGCCAGACTTTTAATCTCTCAAACTTAAACCCCATTTTCTGCCTTTCTGTGGACTGTTGACTGTGGACTATGGACTGCTTTTCTGATACTTAAACTTTTGCTCCGGAAACGGCTTGCCATCTGCTGTAAACTGAGTTATTGACTTTAACAGCGAACGGCCGGTGTCATTACTTGTGCCGTATCCCAGCTCATAGCGCCAGACTAATTCTGAATCGGACTTAGCCTGTATTTCTTTAAGCCTCTTGGCAGTGGCAATGCGCCCACCGCTTAAATAGCTGGAAAATACGTCCTCTCTTGGCTCCAGCAAGAATTCAACCGAGTTCTTAGGGCTTTGGACAGCCTCGTTACCAGTGTAATCTATCCGCGCAAGATAACTTTTTCCGTCATCCTTGACATAGATAAATTGCATATAATTGCCATTGGTATCTTTAGTCTTAGTGATATTCCAGGCAAATGTGCCTAAGGCAGAACCTTCCCTTGATTCAGGGGTTTTCCCTACGATTACCTCGCTTCCATCCTTAGATAAAACACGCCAGGAATCATCATTCTCCTTATAAAACTTGCTGAAAGAGGATTCAATTTTTGCCTCATAAAGATTATCTACTAGATGCACTAGTTCGGTGGAGCCGGCGTCTGTGATAAAATAAAAAGAGTCCAATTCGTCTACATATCTAGGAGGGCCTAAACGGGTCGAACGAACAATGTAACCGGGGTTCAGGCCAAAGCCTACGCCGGTCCAGGAATTGGGGTTTGAGGAACGATAGGTAAACGCTAAGCCCGGCTGCATGCCTTTTCTGCCGGGGGCAATGGCAATAGGCAGAGAATGGCTAAAAGAACCGGTAAGCATATCAGGCAGAGGAATCTTCACCCCGGTGCCGATAGGCGCGCCTTGCGGGCCGATCAAGGCGGCATAATAAGAAAAATGCGTAATTGCCGAGGAAAACTTCACAGTGTAATTATCTGCGGAAACAAGCGTAGTCTGACCGGTAGAGGAGAATATCTTTTTGCCGGCCTCACAAAAACCTAAACCTACAACCGTAGCGGGAATTTCCGCTTTAGGCAAGTTGAAGATTAAAGAAACTGGTTTATTAAATTTTAGGCCGTCGGGCTTACACTCTACAGCGGCAATTATAATGTTGCGTTCAGGTGCTGCAGTTTTAATAAAATCCTGGTTAAGGACATTGTTAAGAGTTATAGCAGTAGGCTGGCTTAAGGCATCCTTAGGAATAACTAATCTGACACTTTTATCAGCAGAAGCTATCTCTCCTCCTTCTATGCCGATGATTGTACCTACTACGCATGTACCTTTCTTTATCCTGCCAGCTGAGGCATTTGACATATCCAAAGCATCAAGATAAATATTTTTTGCATTACTATCGCTAAAGGCATCTTTAAAGGTTATTGCCAGGCCTAATTCAATGGTATTACCCGAGATCCTGACTTTGCTTTTAGAACAATCAAGTTTGGCATACTGCGATTCAAAAGAATTGCTTGAACCCGGTTTGTACCCTCCGTACCACTTCTTTCTTTGTTGAAAATATAGCTTGTCGGTTCTCTGAAAATAGTATAAGCAAATGGATTTTGCTTTATCGAGCGGGTCTTCTATAATTAAAGCAGTATGATATAAATCTTCCAAGCCATTGGCATCGCTATAGCTAACTGTAAAAGTCTGTTCTTTACCGGGTTGGAATAAACCAGAGGAAGGAATAAGGCTGCCCACTTGCGGAGGCTGATTAAGAGAAACAAACCTGCCTCCCTCAACCTTCTTCCAGTCGCTGCTTACGCCTGAATCATCCACAGCGTAAAGAAAAAGGTTGTTATTCCACGGGGCGGCAAAATCCTTTTTAAAGGTAATCCTCCAGTTTACGGTTAAGGTATTGCCTTGGCCTTGGAAATTTGTCCCATAACAGTCTATTTGGGCGTATGAATTCTCAATCCTATTGATGTTACCACTTGGATATCCTCCCAGCCAAGAAGTTCCCGCGTCATTCCTTATATAAAGCTTATTTTCTTTGAGGTCAAAATAGAAGTAAGGGCAGTATTTCTGCTCAAAGTTAGTGCTGATAATAAAATAGGCAGCTTTAATATGCTGCCAGCCATTGGGGTGGGTAAAAGTGGCGCTAAAGGTTATCGGTACGCCAACCTTAGAAGTTCCAAATTGAGGAGATACGCCTCCTACGGTAGGCTTAGTATCCTCGGCATAGAGCAAAGAATAAAACAGGCAAAAAAATAGGACTAAACCTGCAAAGAGAAATCTTTTTTCGGTTATAGTCCTGCTTTTACTATTGGGCATAAATTCCCTAGCTTTATCACGTGGCTTAAAACTTATCAAAAGCCTAACATATTTTTTTATGCTTGTCAAGCCTATTTTTCTTTGAAGCTAAACCTCTTTATTTGCAATGAGTTACGTAATATATACTAATTTTAGAAAACGCTTTTAAAAATTGTAATAGTTCAGCTCTTGGAAGTATTCGTGTCACTGCGAGGAGCGACAGCGACGAAGCAGCCTTTTTATAGGATTGCTTCGGCACTTCGTGCCTCGCAATGACACCGACGGGCACTTCTAAGAGCTGAACTGTTACTAAAAATTTACCTATTCGCTGGAAAGCCACGGGAGTAAACCCTTGCAAAAGAATAGAACCGTGGGGCTGTCCGATAATTCGATTTTCAAAAAATCGGTTGTTAGAAATAAAGGAGGTGGGACAATGAGATTAGGAAAAACGGCCATTGGCGGACAGCCAACGGCCCAATTTCTCACTATTTCTTTAAAGAAATTTCTTCCATTTTTTAGTTTTGAAATCGAATAAATAGCGGGTGTGGATTTTCTGGGGCTCCAGCCACTTAGAGCCCTGGCAGGAAATAAATCTTTGCGAGTGAGGATTGTATTTCAAATATACCTGCTCGATTTCTTTTTTAGGGAAATCATTT
>Ga0265296_1003857_pt1 | contig 13506 bp, 10 predicted proteins | sample MunlanPumphouse1_FD_189073 | JGI IMG/M metagenome (GOLD analysis project Ga0265296, IMG submission 189073) | Groundwater microbial communities from a municipal landfill in Southern Ontario, Canada - Pumphouse #1 | ecosystem: Environmental > Aquatic > Deep subsurface > Groundwater | place... | reverse complement strand
AAACGCGACGGAACCATATCAAAATTTAACAAAGAAAAAATAATGAGTGCAATCTACGGAGCTGCCAGGGAAGCGGGCGGCGAAAGCAAGGCAGAAATCGCGGAGTTTGCGGACAAGGTTCTGGAAAAGCTTGAGAAGGAAATGCCCAAAGGTTCGATACCAACAGTAGAAGGCGTGCAGGATGTTGTGGAGCAGGTGCTCATCGAAACTGGTCATGCTAAAACAGCTAAGGCTTATATTATCTATCGACAAAAGCGCGCTGAGCTGCGCACTGAAAAGAAGCATATTCTTGAAAAGGATGAAACTGACGAGGTTGACAAGAAGTTTGATACAAATGCGCTAAAAGTGCTTAAGGCGCGCTATCTCAGAAAGGACGAAAACGGAAAACTGATTGAAACGCCAAAGCAGCTGTTCACGCGCGTCGCAACCCACGTCGCGCTGCCTGAACTGCTTTATGATGAGCGTGTATTTGCTCAAGGCGCGCCGGCTCAGGATTATGAAGAGTTCGAGCCAGCCATGTATGACGGCGAGTTTTCCATAGGCAGCTTTGTGCTGAATAGGTATCATCTGGAGGCGCTCAAAAGAACCTATGACCGCTTCAACCGCCTTGGCAACATAAAGATAAGCTGGACGGCATTTTTGGAGATGCTCAAGGACGGCGCCTTCAATGAACATGAGAAGGCATTGGAAGAGTTCTACCAGATCATGATCAACAAGCAGTTCATGCTCAACACTCCTGCCATCGCTAACTTTGGCAATGTTCTCGGATTAGGCTCGGCTTGTTTTGTTTTAGGTATTGAGGACAACTTGGAAAGTATCATGGACACGCTGAAATATACTGCACTTATTCACCAGGCAGGTGGCGGCACGGGCTATAATTTTTCAAAGCTCAGGCCTGAAGGTGATGTAGTCAAAAGTACATGCGGAGCTGCCTCAGGTCCATTGAGCTTCATGAGCCTCTACGATAGTATGACTGATGTAATAAAGCAGGGCGGCATGCGGCGCGGCGCCAACATGGGAATCATGAACTCCAATCATCCGGATATCGAGAAGTTTATAACCGCAAAGGACGGCAACAAGGCACTGCGCAACTTTAATATTTCCGTATTGCTCATGGGCGACTTCTGGAAATACTATGAAAAGGACGAGCCTTATCCGCTGATAAATCCGAGAAACGGCAAGACAACAAGAACCGTCAGCCCCAGGATGCTGTTTGACAAGATAGTTTACCAGGCATGGGAATCAGCAGAACCTGGCGTGATATTTTTCGACCGCATCAACGAGTTCAACCCGTTCCTTAAGCATCTTGGTCCTATTGTCACAACAAACCCATGCGTAGCTGGAAACACAAAAATATTAACAGAGAATGGGCTGATAGAAATCGAGAAGCTTGCTGAAATGGAAGATGCGCCCAGACTTCTGGTAGATGCACGTACGCTTGCTCATTCAGGCGAAAGGCAGATGCAAATGGGTCTGCTTGCTGTAAAAGCTAAAAAAATATGGAAGACAGGAGAAAAAGAAACGCTTGTCCTGACTACAGAATCCGGGAAAGAATTAACTGCAACGCATGATCACAGAATTCTAACAAGGCGCGGATGGATTCCAGTTTCCGAAATTGAGTTAGGTGAAAAAGTATTTGTGCAGGAAGGTGGCGGAGAACCATCAGAAGAGTATGTGATGTCTATAACAAAAGGTGATGTAATTTCAGTTTATGACATAACCGAACCACAAACACACTCGTTTATCGCTAATGGCATCATCGTGCACAACTGCGGCGAAGTTCTTCTTTACCCGAACGAGCCGTGCAACCTTGGATCAATAAATGTCTGGGCATTTGTCCGCGAGAATGAAAGTGGCGAAGTCTATGTTGACTGGAATGACATGGAACGCGTGATAACAATTGCTACTCGCTTCATGGATAATGTTATAGATATCAACCGCTGGCCACTCAAGCAGATAGAAGAAATGGCATTGGCAACAAGAAAAATTGGTTTTGGCATCATGGGTGCTGGCGACATGCTTTTCGAGCTTGGATTACCTTATGACGATGATGACGGTCGCGCATTCATGGAACAGCTCATGGAGTTTGTCAACTACTGGACAAAAGTGGGATCTGTGGAACTGGCAAAGGAGCGCGGGCCTATGCCTTATCTTGACAAATCATTTTATCCTGAAGGCAGGCTGCCGTTTGCCGGCGCGACCCATAAGAATGCGCGTCTTGACTGGGCTTCGCTGACAGAACAAGTCAAAACATATGGCATAAGAAACGGCTATACAACTGTCTTGGCACCGACAGGCAGCATAAGCATGATTGCTGGTTGCTCATCGGGCATAGAACCTGTCTATAGCTTGGTTTTTGAGAAAAACGTAAAGGTGGGCAGCTTTTATTACATTGACCCGGTCTTCGAGAAGGTAATGCGAAGGCATGGATTATATGACGAGGATCTGATGAAGCAGATAGCTGAAAACCGCGGCAGCATAAAGAATGTTCCTTACATACCGCAGCGCCTCAAGAAGGTTTTCGTAACGGCCATGGATGTCACACCAGAAAATCACATTCGTGCCCTGGCCACATTCCAGCGATGGGTGGATTCATCGATAAGCAAGACCAACAACTTCCCGGCCAACGCGACTGTGGATGACATGCGCCAGAGCTACATGCTTGCTTACCAGCTGGGCTGCAAAGGCGTAACAGTGTTCCGCGACTCCAGCATAAAGGAGCAGGTGCTTGTTGCTCCTAAAAGAGAGAAGATCGAGGAAATCAAGAAAGAACGCTATGTCGCTATTAAGGAGACCACCACAGAGACATCAGAAGGCACACTTCTCCAGCATAAGACAAACGGCAAATACGCATATACAAACTGCCCGACCTGCGACTCAACGGCCATATCATTCAAAGAAGGCTGCGTCACTTGTCAGGACTGTGGGTGGGGATTGTGCAGTTAACTAGACAGATAAGAGAAGTTTTTCTGGAACGAAGCGAGAGTGCAAAGCGGTGGAGCTGCTTAATCTTTATATGAACGGTTTCACAGATATTATTGAGAGGTATGAAGAATTTCATATTCTTGGGTATATTATTGGCATTAATTCTGTTGGTTCGGGTAGCAAACGCTTCTGAGATTGTTTCATGCACAGTTAGTCCCCAGGAGGTTAATTTGTCTGTTTCTAATCAGGTAACTGTTACTGTTGGATTAAATAATACGCAGAATACAACAGCAAACGAGACGGCTGAAATAAGTTTTCCTGCAACTTACCTGTCATGTGTTGACGGGTGCGTGAAACAAGCTTTGATACAACCTTATTCTAGCGCGAATATTGGTTTCACTTTACAGGCCTTGAATGCAACAACTGCGGAACAAGCTATTACTGTCACTAAACCATCTTCTTATGCCTGCCCATCTATTTTAAAAATAATTGCTGCTATCGATACAACATCGCCGACAGTCGGTTCTGTAAGCCCGATTTCTGTGAATGCAGGACAGTCCATAACATTTACTGCATCAGTATCTGATAATGTCGGTGTTATTGGGTGTAATTTTTCATTTGGCAATGCAACATACCAAGCTGCCATAAGCGGCAATGCAGCCAGCTATACTTTGTCAGCGTTGGAGGGAAATTATTCTGCATATTTCAGATGCTGGGATGCTGCGGGCAATGTTGGTACAGGGGCAACGGCTACGGTCACCAGCTCAAAGCCACAGATGTCAGTTAGTATAAGTTTGCCTAAAACGACCTATTACCCGACTGATAATTTTGAGCCAAGGATTACGATAAGAGATGCCTCAGGCAACTTTGTTGTTGATGCTTCCCTTAAAAGCAACATAACCGGGCCGAAAAAATATTCTCCTTATTTCTACTATTCAGCTTTATGCGACTGCTACAAAGGAAGCCAGTGGTTTGACGAAGGCACCTTAATTGGAGGTTACGCCCTAACTGTAACTGCGTCCCATCCCAGCTATAGGTCAGCAATCGCAACTGTAAGCTTTTCTGTAGTCAAGCCTAGTTTGCAAATGACGGTGTCAACTGACAAAACTGAATACAATCCAGGAGACTCAATCAAAATCACTGCTCAAATAAAGGATGGTCTAGGCAATGCCATAACCGACGGTTCTGTTAAAGCAGAAATCAGAGATGCCGATACCGGCAGTTTAATCACAACACCTCATCCACAGATAAAAGACAATATTTATTATTATGAATATTATGTTGGGTCAGAAAGTTTAGGAAAAAGATATACCATATCCATAAGTGTAAAATGGAAAGAGCAGTCTGCATCCGATTCCAGAATAGTTTTGATTACAAAAAGAGAGATAAACGCAGATGTGTTTCTGGAAAAGGATGTTTTCATTCCTGGGGATGTCCTGCAAGGAAAGGTAAAGGTTTTTGATAAAAACGGCAACATAATTAAAGACGCAAAGGTCAATGCAGAGATTAAAGGTTCTTCATATGAGAAACCCGGGGCTGCTGGAAAAGCTGGACCTACAATGTTTAGATGGCTCTCGTCCACGTATAAGGATGGTTTCTATGAGATTGAAAAATGGGATATAGATGAATGGACCCTTGAAGGAAACTATACATTGAGCGTGAAGATAGACGTCGGAGGGTTAGAGGCTATAACATTGGAGAAAAAAATCGGGATAACCAAAGAAAAATTAAACATCCAGGTATTCCTTGACCAAACCAGTTATTCCCCGGGTGACAGGGTCTATGTTAAAATTTTGGTAACCTATGCAAATGGTTCTGTTGTTCCAAATGCCTATGTGAGTGGTGAGATATTTCCATTGATACAGGAGATAATCAATCAAACAGCAGGGATAACCGGCGCAGCCATACTGGTAAGCCCTAATGCAAGAATCGTTGGAGAGCCAACAGCTTTTTGCAGGGTTTATATCACGTCGCTGCAAGGCCCGCTTTATTACAAGGGCGAATATATACAGAAGACCTACATAGACGATGTCTATATTCCCAACGATTGTCCTGCTGGAAAGTATGCTTTGCGTGCAAGAGTTGGCGTGTCCGGGTATGCAGAAACAGAGGTTACTAAAGAATTTGATGTAGCTTTACACAAACTTCTGCTAGAAACCGGGATTAAAATTAATAGCAGGCCAGATACAGTTGATGTGGCAATGTACGCTGAAGTAAAGGATGATCAGGGAACAGCTGTTCCTTATGCAAACATAAGAGGCTATCTGCATCCTTCAGAAATAACAGAGAAGGAAAAAATAGAAGAATGCACGAAGAATATATATTTTGAGTATAATGCGTTTACAAAAAGATACATATCCAAATTTTTCTTAGGCAAATACGAATGTCCTGCTGGCAAATATTTGATAGGTATAATTACTTCCCAGCCGTCCTATGAATCTGCCAGTGTCGAGCAGGCAGTAGAAATAAACTACTCGGAGAGTTCTGAATACAACATAGTGGTTTCTCCTGCTATTGGCGTGCCTGTGTGCAAAGAGGTTTCATGCGGAACTAATTGCGTCAATAGAATATGCGAAACGCCCACACCTTCCCAAGAATGTTATACAGAGGTTTCTGATAAAGACTGTGTAAGAAACTGTGTTGACGGAGCGGCTACCATAGAAAAAGAAGCTGCTACGATTAAAGCAGAAGCTGCCATGACACAGGCTAGTAAAGCGCGGGGTGTTGAGATTGGTGTGCCGGATTGCGTAGAAAATTGCGTTAAAAAGATACCGTGCAGAGGCTCTAATGTTACACAACCAGAAAGCCAGGATATGCTTGCTAAATTAGATGCGATTCAGACAGAAATCAAAGAAACACACGCAGAAGTTATAGAAACACGCAAACAGGTTGACATGTTGGGGCAGTGGATAAAAGCTATAGTTGATTTTATTAATTCATTAGTCGCATCTTATGGCAGCGGGCAGGTTAGTCCGATAAATGTGGCGGTAGGTTAATAGAAAGAAAAATTTAAGCTCCGTATAATGTCCGTAATCCAGTTATATCTGGCTGCTCAAGGGTTCTTTTCTGTATTTCTCCATAGTCAGAATATCCGTACATTGTTACTGCTGAACAGGTTGTATCATATACATCAGCCAGACCAACACCATGCCCAAGTTCATGCGTAGCTATATTTTGCAAATCCATTACTGTTGGATTAACTGTTACATCTCCCCATACCCAGTCTGTATCAAACATTAAATCAAACTCAACTATTGATTTTGTCGCTGGATTGTACCATACTGTTGTTACTGCTATAACTCCTGCACTTGGATAATTACCAAATGTTATAGCATTCACATAATTCTGAACCCCATAAGTTGCTGTGTAATCAACTGTGTATGCATCGTTCATGAGCTCTTTGCTCGTTGAGGCATCCCAAGTTTCTGCACTGGTAAATACTGTGCTGCTAATAAAACCTTCGTCAAGCCCTTGTGGGTTTGTTGGATTTATCACATAATTTACTGGCAGAGTTTTCCATCTCACCTTTGTTGATGTCAGAAACTTATAGCAAGAAGGTGCTTTAGCTGCCTCTGGTTTTGCGAAATCTTTCTTGTAATGGATAAACTCTATTTTTTCTAAACCTGGTGGTGTTGGAAGTGCCCAGTCGCCGTCTATGACCGGTGATTTATCTACTGCTACTCCTGCATTTTCTTTTGCTTTGTCATTTGCTGGAATTATCACAGAGGCTGCCGCTGTAACTGAAAATACCAAGGTTGCTATTACTAAAATAGATATCAGCCAATGTAATTTCGTTTTCATTTTATTACCCTTCATTGATATTAGTTAGATTATCTATTTAAATGTTTTTATTTGGTGCCCATAGTCAGCGATTGGACTTAACGTATGCGATTACCTGAAGTTCTCTCTAGAGAATTTGGAAATTTTTCGCAGGAAAATTCCAGATAAGCGCTGTTAGGCGTCCCGAACGAAGTGAGAGCCTGCAAGGCGTGACCAAGCAACGAAGTTGTGAAGGAGTTTTTCTTGGGCGTCTGAGAATAATTCAAAAGCTTCTCGGACACTCGGACATAAAGACTACGCAGATTTATCTCTCCGTATCCAACCATATGATAAAGAACGTCAGTAGCCCGCTTGATAGCTTATAGGTTTTTATCCGTTTCGTAGATAGTTCTTTCATGCAGCCCAAGAAATGGCCCGGCGACGCCGGCAAGACAAAGATGCTTGGATCTGTGGAGGTCGATAAGGATTCTCTCTCCGTGGAAGCAAATGGCGCTGTTGATGAGCTGAATTCTTTTGTTGGCTTTGCCGCTTCGAAGACAAGGGACGCCTACCGGCTTAACCTGCTGAAAGACGTTCAGAGGGATTTGTTTACCATAGGCGCTGAACTGGCCGGCTCGAAGAAGCGCGACGACAAGGCAACGCAGCTGGAGCCTGAGCATGTCGTAAGATTAGAGGAAGAAATACGAAAGCTGGAAATGGCGATGAAGCCGCTTGAAAACTTTATTCTGCCCGGAGGAAATGATGAATCCGCGGCTTTGCATCTATGCCGATCGGTGGCTCGCAGAGCAGAGAGAAGAATATTTGCGCTGAAAAAAGAGCGCATCATAAACGATGATATTGTAAAATATCTTAACAGGCTTTCCTACTTGTTTTTCCTGATGGCCCGACAGGCGAATGAAACAAGCGGCGTCGAGGAACAGAAGTGGTAAGCTCAGCCCTTTTCTGAAGAAAAGCGCTGGCGGAAAAGTAAGACCCTTGGGAGAAAGAAATATATTATTTATTTTGACTCGCTTACGCTCACAAAAAGGAATCCTTGAAAAAGAACCTGCTTAGAAAATTACCAGAAACCTACTCCACCTTTATGACCTGATGCTCGCGGCAATCCTTTTAGATATTCTCTGACGCCTGCTTCCCGCTGTTCAAGCTGGGTGACGGAAAAAATCCTGTCTCCTTCTGTTCGTTCACTGTAAAGTCTTCCTGCCACAGTCTGATCTTCTGCAGAACCGGATTGACTGAAAACATGAATAGGCTTCCACTCGCTGTCCCGTTGCTCATAGGTCTGAAGAACTACGAACCTGCCCTGAGGCGTTTCCAGTACGCTTGCCCTTGTTTGCAGCCCGTTTTTTTCTGATAATTCTTTTACGTCGTAGGCCATTCTTATCACAGCGATAGATGAAGCGGAGTGCTTTTAAATCTAAGAATTCTGCTACTGGGTGCAAAAGTGTTCGCATTCCATGGCCTTCAGGTAATCGCTTTCCAGAAGCTTTGCGCAGCCGTTGATGCAATTTATGCACTCTCCGAACCGGTCTTCCACAGCAATCATGCAAGTCTGGTTTACGACCCTGCACTTAGCAAATTGGCGGCAGTTGTCGCCGAAGGAGTAGACCATCTCGCAGTTCTGGGGGATATTGGCTCCGCAGGACATGCTAAGACCGTGGCAGTTTTCCATGCCGCATACTATCGGCTTTAGCGGACTTTTTGGATAAAAGAGAAATATCAGCACAATAACAGCTGCAATGAAAATCACATAAGCTATACGGTCGTTCATGACTAATGTTGTATTGTACAACTTAAAATTCTTTCTGGCACAAGTAATATAATGAGACAAGGCAAAACAAACTGGTTCGAAGCATTCAGCGCCGAAATGAACACTGTTTTCACAAAGGAAGACTTTCTCAAATATAATGACATGGTACGCGAGGATTTTCTGTTTTTCAAGAAATACGTGAAGCTGCCGGGAAAAATACTTGACATTGGTTGTGGCCTTGGCTGCACTGCTGTTCCGCTATCCACCTATGGCTACAATATTGTCGGGATAGATAATGACGCAAAGATAGTGGAAGCAGCACAGAAGAATGCCGAGAATTTCGGCGGCAAAATAAAGATTCTTTTTGGCGACGCCCTTGATATTGACAAGGCCTTTGGCAGGGACTCCTTCAATGCCTGCATATCCGGAGGCGTCCTGGAGCACTTTTCAGAAGGCCAGATAAGAGAACTGATTAACAAACAGCTTTATGTTGCTCCAATAGTCATAGCCTCTATGCCCATAGCTATGGATGATGTAAGGGAACTGTACAAGGATTATGAAAGACGCATATGCAAAGACGGCTTCTACAGGAATTTGTGGATGGCAGACCACTGGCTAAAGCAGGTGCTAAGAGGCTTCAACATCCTGGAAAAACGGGTAGGAAAAGCAGCAAAAGTAATAGGCGGCTTTGATGAAATGCTTGTAATAATAGGGCGATAGCATGATTCAACACAAAGACGGAGAGTTTTTTCTCGTTATAAAAGGCAAGAAGGCTATTCTTGACTACACACTAAAGGGAAAGGAAATGGACATCTTTCACACTTTTACTGATCCTGAATTGAGAGGCCAGGGGCTTGCTGATCAGCTGTGCCAGGCCGCTTTTGAATACGCCAAAAAGAACGGGTTAAAGATAATACCCACATGCCCCTACGTCAAGGACACTTTTCTTAAAAAGCATACAGAATGGGATAACATCACGGAACACTGGTGACGCTTAAGAATGTTTCTGAAATAGTCTGACGATGGGAAAACAACTACCGGTTGTACAGACAACAACACAAGAATTTAAGTGCGATCCGTATAAACTTTGTGAAGGCGCGCAATGTTGCAGAGGCAATGAATCATATCCATCGCTCAGCATCGGGGATTATATAAGGATAAGCGGAGCCACAGGTAAACCATTGACAGCGTTGTGGAGAGACGCAGGGGATGTACAGCTATCCGATTTTTCTGATCTTGAAAAAGGCGAATATTTAATGACTTTGAGCCTATTACACGACCCATGCCCCTACCTAACAGATGATTTCAGATGCAGCATATATGAGGCGAGGCCATTGGGCTGTGGCAGTTTTCCCTTCCTTCTTTTCAAGTATGATCCAGAACAGATAAGAGAAAACTACAAACATTACGCATGCCTTCATGGTATACAACCAAGCCGCGAACAAATAAAATTTGGCGAAGATGTTGACACGTTAATGAGAAAAGAGGCAGAACTGGATGTCCGTATCATGTGGTCAGGCAAACCACGTTACATAAGCGTGCCCAATGTCGCAGTTTATGGCAAATTAGCTTTAGGTGCAAATGAGATGCAGGAAAGGCGCGACCCGGCTGGTAGATCGTACAGATCTCGCAGGCTTCTGCGTGCAATCGACAAAATGAATTCCTTTGTTATGGATGGCACTCTCTCACGAGGCATCAATACTGATTTATACATAAGTATGGTCCAGCCGGTTGTTTTTACGCTCGTGGAGGATGAAATAGCAAAAAAGCTTAGTAGTCTAACACCTGATGAAATCGCTGCTTACGGGGAAACCACGCAAAGATGGAAAGAACTGGCAAGACGCGCTTTGTAGTAAAGACCTAAACAAGGTTTAAATAAGCTAAGTGTTTAGTCATTAAAATGTTCGATTCGCTAAATCCAGTAAAACTGCCGGGCTATGAGATGACTGTAAAGAATACGGTCTATACAAGACCCTCCGGGCTGTTCGTATCGGGCGAAGCTACAGAAGGTCGGGAAGTTCTTGTTTTGCAACGATATACAAGTCCAACTGAAAACGATATTGTTGGTCACTTTCAGGAGAGTGCCAGGGAAATTTTGCGCCCAAGATCATTGACATTTAGAAAAGTGCCGCCAACTCATTTTGAAATGGCTCTCTGTAAAGTTCCACAAGAATTTCTTAGAAAAATAGTAAATGGTGATGGAGACATTACAGATGATATAAAATCCGCCACGCCTTTTTTTTGTTTAGGATATGGTGACAAGCCTAACAGTTATGTTACCGCTATTCATTTTGTGCTAAGTGATGATGAACTTTTGTTCGGGGGCCGGGAAGGATATATAAAAGCTAGCGAAAGCGTTTCATCCAAAAAGTTCGGGAGAAGATGGGGATTTAATTTACATTATACAAACAGCCTGCCTGAGCGGCACGACATAGATTTTATGTTAAGAAACGGCATCGAAGGGCTATCGTTCAAGATATATGGCGGGCTTTACTCGGTTGAAGATGTGACAAGAGTTTTAGACGCTCTCTATGCAGGACTAAAAGATATCCGTGATGTAGAAAAACTGCCGGATGATTCAGACGCTTTGCTGGATCAAGAAGCATTGGATACCTTTAGAAGAACTTTAAAATTTATATCGTCTATTAATTTTGCAGGTAGAGAAGGACCAGACAGTTCAGATTCTGAAGGATCTGGTGTTGAAGATGTCTCTGGCGATAAAAAAGGGAAAAAAGGATGGGTAATGTAATTTCTTCGTGATTGATGACTGACTTTAAATTAATTTAACATAATCAGTTAGCATGGTTTACTTGCACCGTGATCTGCAGGGACATGAATTTAATTTTCATGAAATATCAATGAAGCCACGCAGAATTCCGGACTTCCCGCGCAATCAGGTGGATCTTAAAACTCGTGCCGCGCGCAATCTTGAATTATATCTGCCACTGGCAAGCGCACCCATGGATACAGTAACGGAATATGAAATGGCAGTATTGTTAGAACTTAATGGCGGGCTCGGAGTACTGCACTATAATTCAACAGTCGATTATCAGATAGATCAACTAAAAAGAGTGAAAAACTACAAATCAGCATTCGTCAGAAATCCAGTCTGTCTGCGGCCTGACAGCACAGTACAGGATGTCTATGATGTACACAATCGCTATGGATTTTACAGCGTACCAATAACAGAAGATGGAACGCCAAAGACGCGCCTTCTTGGATTTGTCAGCTATCATGATATACGTTATCAAGACAACAGAAAAACGAAACTGCGCAGTGTCATGACGCCACGCGGCAGACTTATCGTGGCAGCAAAAAAAGACACCGTAGGTAAACAAGGCATAAAGTCTGCAAACATGCTGATGAAAAGGCACAACCTGAACGTGCTTACAGTAGTTGATAATGAAGACAATCCATATGCACTCGTTACCGATCGTGATCTAAGGCTGCATGAGAAATATCCTCATGCAAGCGTTGACGACAACAAGCAGCTTCTTGGTTTTATTGCAGTAAAAGGCGACTGGCATGATAAAAAAAGGAGATCTGAGGAGCAGGACAGAATATACAGGGCCGCAGAGGCTGGTGCAGACGGCATAGTAATAGACCAGGGTGTGGTGTACGGGTCGCAGCCTGAAATAGTCAAATGGGTAAAGAAACACTTTCCTGAAATGCATACAGGTGTTGGCAACGTGTGCTGTGGCGAGGTGGTCGAAGAACTCATGGGAAGGGCTGGTAAATTTATAGACTTCATAAAAGTCGGAGTAGGCCCTGGCATGGCGTGCACAACTACGCAGGAGCTTGCCATAGGACGGGCCCAGCCAGTTGCTGTTTATGACTGCGCCAGAACCATGAAGCGACTTGCGAAAAAATATGGTGATGCGTCGATATGGGCTGATGGCGGAGTAAAAAAATCTGGAGATGCTACTTTGGATCTTGCCTTGGGCGCCAATATGGTTATGGTCGGCGGAATTCTGGCGGGCTATGAAGAGGCGCCAGGTAGAAAAATAGACAAGGGTGGCGGTGTATGGAAAAAGGAATTCCGCGGCATGGGATCGATGAGTGCAATGAAAGCCGGTGGTGATGCGAGGTACACTCTGGGTAAAGAAGCTATAAGAGTTGTTGAAGGACGTGAAATGGAAGTGCCATACAAAGGTGATGGAGAACCGATATTAACAGAGTTCGCAGAAGGGATCAAGCAGGCGATGAACAAGCTTGGTTTCAGAACTATAGACGAGTTACAAAGATACTGCATGATAATTCCTAATTCTAACAGGCAGCGGGAGTGATCAAAACATGGGGATAAAAATTATTTCCGTCGAGGCCGGGATTATGGCCAGATTATTCCGTGTGGTGACGTTGTAATTTCTCCGTGATTTCATTTTATCTTTAAATTAACTTAACATATAATAAACTTGATAAAAATGCCAGCAGATGTAATAATTGGCTGCCAATGGGGCGACGAAGGAAAGGGCAAGGTAGTTGACAGAAGTGTTTCTTCTTACAGAGCTAATGCAAGATGCGCCGGCGGACATAACGCAGGCCACACGGTCATAGTAGACGGACACAAATATGTTTTTCATATGGCTCCTTCCGGATTGCTTCATCCGGGCGTGTACAACGCCATAGGCAATGGCTGTGTTATAGATCTAAAGGCTCTGGGTTCTGAACTGGAAGGACTGCAGAAAGCAGGAGTTGAAGTAACACCAGAGAACTTTGGCATATCTTACGGCGCTCATGTAATAATGCCGTATCATGTTGAGGAAGAAATGTCAAGACTTTCAAAATCCATTGGAACGACGGGCCGCGGCATAGGACCAGCCTACACAGACAAGGCAAGGAGAACAGGAGTAAGAATTATCGATTTATGCAATATCGACAAACCGGAAATAAGAGACCGGGTTCTTGGCATAATCGAAAGCAAACACAGAATTGATACAGAAAGGGTTTTGCAACTAGCAGAAAAATATTATAATTCAGGGCCAGTAAAACGCTGGTTTGTAAAAATGTCGCTGCGTTCTTTAGAAAAAGACTTTGAGTTTGATACAAGAAAAGTG
>Ga0265296_1003856_pt1 | contig 13507 bp, 11 predicted proteins | sample MunlanPumphouse1_FD_189073 | JGI IMG/M metagenome (GOLD analysis project Ga0265296, IMG submission 189073) | Groundwater microbial communities from a municipal landfill in Southern Ontario, Canada - Pumphouse #1 | ecosystem: Environmental > Aquatic > Deep subsurface > Groundwater | place... | reverse complement strand
CTTAAGGCTCGAATATACCGACTCCAAGTTAAGGAGATCAAAATCAAAGTAATCCTCTACAACCTCTCAAGATTGATTTCTACTTTGTCTTTTCTTGTTCTCATTGAGGAATTCTACAGAGCCGAAAAAGGGTTTTTTCTTATAAAAGAATTGTATTCAAAGAATATCAATAAAAAAGTGGATTTCTCACATCGCAAAACGATGAATTAATCAATCGAAGTGTGATAGTAAATAGATAACCGGATCAGTATTTTTGGGGTTAATAGTGACGAAATATTCTTGGCTGCCCGTTACAGGTTTTGGCACCCATATTAAATCAACCCAGAAGCATCTCATAGTGCAGAAAAAAAAAGAGACTGATACCTATCCAATCGACTCATTTAAACATCTGCTCATTGTTGGGGGGCATACGATCAACTCAACAACAATTTCACAACTCATTAAAAAAGGGGTGTATATCTCGTTTTTTGATCCGGATGGATCGCCGGTAGGAACAATACAGCCATTTGCAGATCATGGCCCTTCTGAATTATCTGCCCTGCAGCAGAATATCCCCCGCCACCGATACGCTATTGCCATTGCTGAAGGATCGATCAGATCACGGATGTTATCGATTACGCGGGCGCAGGAAACCCACAATGCAAACTTGTTGTACGAAGGGGAGTTAGAATTCTTAAAAAATGCCGAGGAAGAGCTCAGATACCTTATCAAACTTGACGAAATCCGACGTCTTCACCGAATGACTTCCGATATGTATTATGAAATTATGGCGAGGGATCTTCCTCCCGGCTGGGGATTCAAGCGGAGAACTGAGCGGCCGCATAGCGATCCTGTCAATGCTATGCTTTCGTTTGGCTATGCGATGCTCTATGGAACATGTTCTGTTTCGGTTATTGGTGCGTTTCTGGATCCCGATATCGGTCTTTTACACGATGGAAAAGGGAGCCTGATTCAGGATCTTATTGAGCCAATAAAGGCGGAAATGGTAGACCGGCTGGTGTTTCAGATTACAAAAGAGGTTCTGAAACCTTCTGATTTTGAATTGACGGCGAATCGTTGTATCCTTTCAGATACACTCCTCCGGATGATGATTGAGCTGTTTTACACTTCAATAAATGCTGAAAAACTGAACGAGCATGTATCTGACTTCTGTGACTCCCTTCAAAAAAATACCGAATTCAGAGTATCGTATTGACTCTCCCGTCGCCCTTGATAATGGAGAAATCATCAAATGTCTTCAGAGGGATTTCCACGATCTGGACATCGCGGATAACCGCTCTGGGGCATCCGTACATCATTGAGACAAATTTTTCAAGGATCATTGCTTCTCCGGAAGCGTAAATATGGACTTTCCCATCGGAAAGATTCATAACGGTACCCATTACGTGTAAATCCGTTGCAATTCTGCGGATACAAGCCCGGAATCCCACCTTCTGAACCCTTCCGGTGATAATTACCTCAATGGTTTTCACTTTTTTACAACCCCTGCATAATTTTTATCGCCAGACCCAGTTCTTCAAAAACTTCGTCCCGTACGGATGCCTGCCGGATGTTTGTCGCGGAATCTATAGCATAATCGAGAATTTCATGTGCGGACTCTTCGCTTCCTGAAGCGTAGGTCTTCAGGGCGATATCACACATAATATAGGATCTCCGGGAAAGTGGGCGGATGATTCGTGCCTCCTTTATCGCAGACTGGCTCATCCTCTGGGCAAGTTTTGCCTCTCCGGCTCTTTTGAAAAAAATTGCCAGGTCACAGAAAAAGAGTGCCTCTTTACCCCGGTCTGCAACCGATCGGACCACATGCTCAAGCGATATAATCTGGGCGGATTGCGTGCTGTCATGTAACATTTTTTCTGAAAGCATTTTTATTTTCATATACCTTGATGTTTCATCAGTTGTGTCTGTCTGTCCTGCTTGCTGGAGATGATGAATACGGACTTCATCGTTATTGATGGTGCGTATCACCTGAATTGCGAGATCAAGAAATTTCTTCTCGTTGTGTTTTTGATACAAAACAAAGTAAATCTGGGTAATATTTTCCCTGATTATATCTGCAATATATTGTATGTTGATCTTTTTGCACAGTTTATTGGCTGTTGCCAGAAGTGTTTCGGAAATACGGATGTTATCGTTCTGGAGTGCAAGTGGGATCAGGTCGATAATGATAGATGCTCTCTCATAGGGAGACAGGATTTTTTCCGTGGCCAGTGTCATTATGTCCAGCAGATTATTGCATTGTTCCTTGTCGTGACTGAACATGTTATAAACCGCGACAAGCGAGCTGATGTATTCAGTCGGATCGGTGATCTTCTGGATAACCTCCAGAGCCACCTGCCTCCATTTTATCTCCGGGGCAACTGAATTCAGCCTCACAATCGATAAAATAATCTGTCTACGGACCGCCGAGGCTTTTTCTGGTTCGACCCGATCCAATAACAGAATACCCTGATTGAGATATTCGGCAGCATTTTTTGGATCGATATCCGAACATATGGTTGCCAGATCAGCAAGGATCAGTACTTTCTGGTATTCGGGCGACAGACAACGGATATCAGTAGAGATTTTTTCTAATAATGTACGGGCCCTGTCACGGTCTCCATGTTTTATTGCCGAGTCAGCAAGGTTACACATACCAGAAAAACGGATAAATGGATCACCTACACCGAGAATAATCTGATATGTCAGATCAAGAATAACTGGATTTGAGTCCCCGAGATCATTTCTGAAAAGATGATTCGCCATTATCTCATACGGGTCCGTCGAACTGGTGGGTGGAATGTTATCCCTCAAGCAGGAGATTACCCGTGTCATCATTGCATCCCTCTCATAAGCATTTCCGATCTCTAATGCATACATTGCCAGAATAATGGTGTAATCTGGATTACCGTTCGACTGGGAATATGACAGGATGAGATCGATAAAACTGGCTATCTTGAGCGAGACCTGGTGGGTCTTGCTGTCGGCTTTAATAATATCTATTCCGCATTGAAATGGACCCAGAACGGTTGAGATCCGGTTCTTTTGTGTCAGATATTGAGGATCCTGCAACAGGATACACCCAATAATGACGAACCCCTCAGCGATCCTTTCCAGCAACTGCGTTTGTAGTGCCGGGTCATTTACTTCTCGTGCTATTCGGGCTGCTTCTTCGAGTGCTTCAGCTGACCGTTGGTTGATGGCATATTTTATGATCCCGTCGATGATATTTGCAAGGGCGAATGAAGCGAGATCCGGTTCAAGGAGTGAGCTGCTCCAGGTTTTCATCCGCAACAGGAAATCGAGATCTCCTTGCTGCGCGGCAAGAATGGCTGCTTCATCGATGATACTGCTTAATGTTGCTGAGCGGGTATTCTGTCCCTCTATTATGCAGGTAAGTCCGACAGCCCTTTGAAGCATGTCCCGGTTCCTGGCATGTACTCCAATCTTGGCAATCTTGATTACGATGAGGGAAATTGCTTTCTCCTTGATGGATACGTCGTTGATAGAATCTGCAAGACTGATAAGAATATCCGGATTATTGTTGTCGAGAAAACCACGTTCAACAAGGATAGTAATGCCCTCAAGGAGAATATGATCCCGTCGCGGATGAATGGAAACCAGCTCGATTGTTGATGGGAGGTGTTGAATTAAGTTTTCAGGATTTGTCTCCTTGCACAGCTCAGAAATTGCACGTGCAATTGCAGCATTGCCCACTTTAGGCCCAATCCGTGCAAGTATTGAAGAATGAACAATGGAAATCCGATCATTCAGAATAGCCCTTTTTAACAGGTGTGTCAAAGTGTCTGCATAATGGGGTGTGCTCTCCATATTCTGGCTAATTTTTTCAAAAACACCTAACGCTGAGGGAAAATCATCAGAAATGAGCATAATCTGTGAAAACTGCAGGTAAATGCGCGATGTTAATGCATGATCTTCGTTTTCATCGATAAATGGTATCAAATGAAGGAGAGCCTGCATATCATGGGTGGTGTTCGCAACAGATATTCCGGCACGCACCAGTTCTCTGAGGGGATATGGTTTTGTTTTGGGCAGATGCTGTTGTATTTTCAGTGCGGATGAGAGGAACCATGGATCTCCGGAGCGTTCAGCTTTCCTTAGGAGATCGAGTATCAGAATTTCTGTAACAGAAGGATTGTTCGTACATAATGTTTGAAGTGTTTCAAGAATCTGGGTTTTGTCTTTTATCTTGTCCAGCATATGTTCTGTAAGGGCACCAATTATCTCGAGATATGCTTCATGAGGCACTTTCTGAAAATTGTTGATGAAAAGTGGTATATCAGCCATTTCTTTTCCGAAAACCGATCGCGATCCTTTTTCAATAATAAAAGCAAGGCAATCGTGTCTCCGGTTTTTCTGGCGGATAGTTGTCGCCTGGTGGATGCTGTCAAAAAAAGAAGAACGATCTTTCTCAAGAACGGCAATTGTTGCAAGCGCCTTTGCAAGCTCTGAATGCAGAACGGCGCGTTTGGATATATCCCCAATCTCTTCGATGAGCCTGAGAGATGCATGTAATAATTCTTTATCTCGAGTGGTGATTGCCCAAACAATGAGAAGCGGGATAATATCAATCATTATTTCAGATCGGTATTTCCTGAAACTGATCTTGTGAAGTACAATCATCCCGTCCTGGATGAAACGGGGATCCGAGTGGGAAACACCTTCATCAATAAGATTCCGTGCGATTCTGGCAAAAATTCGTGATTGATTGCTTTTTTTCCCCATTTTTTCTGAGAGTGAAAAGAGTGATTGAAACCAGAGATCATTTTTTGTAATGATATATTGGGCTATAATTCGCGAGAAAAGAACCTCAGCTTCATCATCCGATATGTCCGGGAGGATATTCAATATGGATACGTCATTGCACATAATCGAAGAATCTACGACAATTTTGTTGATTTCCGTGAGAATATTTTTCTGTGATTTCCTTCCTTTTGATCGGGAAATATCCGGTATAGCAGATTCTAATCTCATCCAAACATCGCTTGGAAGTATCTCATGGAGTTTTTCGAGAATCGTGCTGGATGGGATCATATCATTCACAAAGGAATCTAATCAATAATTACTGTGAATTTGATTAAATTATACATAAATATTCCGATAACAATCAGGCTTAAATTTAATTTTTTTTGGCATACTAGACAATATTTGGCGATTTATATGGGATATTGCGGTATTAATGAAATCGTTCCTGAATAATGCGAGAAATGTACTGAACCGGTATTCAATCAATTATTGGATTTGTGAATTGTAAAAAAAAGGATGCTTTCTGGTCTGTTTTTATCCATACCTTTCCAGTTTTTGAATGATCTCTTTATGGAAATCCTGACATTTGTCAGGATCATCAGCATCAATAATAACCCGGACGATTGGCTCAGTCCCTGATGCTCTCACGAGAATCCAGGCATTGTCCCTGAGAATTTTTATTCCATCCGTATAATCGGTTTTTTCCTGAGAATAATCGGTTTTTATTCCGTCTAAAATCTCTTTTCCTTTACGGGTTCTTATCTTATCCTTGAGGACATATCTTCTGGGTAGTTCTTTAATGAGCTCTGACAAGGTTTTATCTGTTGAAGACAGGACTGATACCATCATAGCCGCCGTCATTCCCCCATCCCGGCAGAATTGGTGATCCGGAAAAATAAGCCCGCCATTTCCTTCCCCTCCAAAGATTACATTGACGCCATTCCCCAACAGTGAACGCATTGTACGGGCTACATAAATACTACCAACAGGAGTGTATGTTATTGTACCGCCCTCTTTTGTAATTACCATCTCGACAATCTGCCCTGTACTTACTGGCGTTACAACGGTTCCTGTTTTTTTACGGCAGATAAATTGAGCAATAAGAGCAAACTGAAGGTCTTCCTCAACAAATTTACCTTTTTCGTCAATGAAGACCGCCCGGTCTGCGTCCCCGTCATGTGCCACCCCGAATGCAGCTCCGCAGCTGATGACAAGTTCTGACAGAGGTTTAAGTCCATCAATAGATGGTTCAGGAAGCCTCCCGGGAAATGTACCGTCCATATCGCCATTAATCGTTAATACCCGGCATCCCATGGTTGTAAGAATAGCCGATGTTGTAATGCATGCAGGGCCGGATCCGGGGTCTACAACAACGGTCATTCCTTTCCCGGGTTTGTCTGGGAACAATCCTGTAATTGATGAACAATATTCATGGATGAGGTCTGGACAAGATGATTCCCGGCCTGCCGTTTCCCATAATACTGGTGCAAAAGAACGGCTGAAGATTAATGCTTCAAGTTTTATGGTCTCTTCATCTCCCATCTCGGTTCCATCTGGCTCAATAATCTTCACTCCGTTATATTCAGGAGGATTATGGGATGCAGTAATCATTACGCCGCCATCAAAGTGTTCGCGGACAAGATACTGGAGAGCTGGCGTTGGGAGGACGCCGCAATCAATCACATCACATCCCGCCGCACAGAGGCCCGCTTTTATAGCTTTAATCAGAGAATCCCCCGATGTACGAGTATCCCGGCCAACGACAATTTGTCCTTTTCTGATAGTTCCAAGTGCTTGACCTATCGTAATAAGGAGTTCAGGAGTAATCTCCTTCCCGGCCACTCCCCTGACACCGTTCGTACCGAACAGTTGTTTTTCCATTTTTACTGCTGTCATATCAATTCCCCGGGTAGGCTTTGTGTTTGATAATCTTCAAAGAGTTCAAGATTTGTGATAACTTGGCTGACAGTTGGATTGGTAAGAACACACTTTTCAATCTCAAGGTTACCAATGACAATTTTTGGGTAGGGATACTGTTTAAATCCCTCAATTACGGTGAAATCCATCCCTGAATTGGCTAGCAGTCTTAATGCATCATCCAGAGAATTTTTGCGGAAAGCAACTACTGATTTTACCGCGTCAATACCTACTGCAATATCTGCACCTGCATTAAAAAAAACCGTTGTATCTTTTCCTTCTTCAAGATGGTAATCATGGTGTCCGAGATGTTTAATTACAGATACAGATCCGAGTATCCTGAGTTCGGGGATGAGGTTTTTGATAAATGTTGTTTTTCCTGAATTCGAACGACCAACAATCTGAATGATTTTCATGATGAATTCATCCCTGAATCAACTTTTTTGTCAGGATTATGGCTCACTTGATCCAATTCAATTACATTATCTGAAATCTGTGTTTTTTTCTCTTTGACTGTTGTATTAGTATCATTCTTACTAACAGGAATTTTTTGGGAAAAGTCATCTTTTAATGTCAAGGGTTTGGAAATATCAGCAGATGAAATGTCTGATAGCAAAGTATCGGTCTGGTAGCCAACAGGTTCAGATGAGGTGATAGCAATCTCGCCGTCTTCTCCTCGTGTTCTAAGAATGGTTTTTGCGGCTTCCCCTACGCTTCTCATTACGGTGGTTATTCGATCTTCTATATCAATCTCTTCATCGATATCCAGGGTGGTTCCTTCTACTTCCAGAAGAAATCTTGCAACCTCACTGGCTTCAAAGAGAAGGTCATCAAGCTCATCTGTGGTAAAAAACCCGCACATTGCACCATAAAAAAAGGTTGCACTTGCCTTCCTCACTTTTTTCTTGAAGGAGTTGCGTGCCTGATTCACTGCCTGGGGAGTATAGGTATCTTCCATAAATGGAACCAGTTCAGGAAGGTGTTTGCCGATGAAGGTCATCTCGGCTCCCCCGGATGTTCGAAAATCTGTGCAGAGTCGGGCCAGAGCCCATTCCCGCGCAGTAATGTATGTGCGTTTTCGCAAGAAATGATTCACTTTCCGATAGGTGGCACCGTCAACCTTCTTGAATTTTTTATACTTATTAATTTCCTGCTGAATTCTTCCCTCGTCCATTCGCTCTACATCCTCTTTTTGTATGATTTGTTTTATGGTTTGGTAGTAAAATACCACTTTTTGTATAGCATTATGTGGTTTATTCTTTATAAAAAACGCATGGTTTCCTGATGTTTTTGATGTATATGACTGTCGTATCTTTTCCAACCCGTATCTTACATACAGATTGTATCCATTCAAACCTGTAAAAATGAAAATTATTTATGCGTTCGAAATGTGTTTCATTTATTTTCTTGGGGTTGCTCACCCATAATATCCCGAATATAACACTTCATTTTTGACTGGGGTGAAGTTGATTCTTCTTTATTGTTCCGAACAAGTACTGCCTGAAAAGTGTTTTTCTGTTCAGCGTTGTTTTCGCTGGGTGCGATTGCTCCCGGTTTACCTGATGATCTGTTGCTGTTAGATTCGATAAAGGAATCAAGGGATTCTCTGGGGATTCTCCAGGCACGATAGGATATTTTCACTCCCTGGAGTTTTCCGGAGCGTAGCCAAATGTGAACCGTTTTCTGGTGAACTCCGAGTCTTTCTGCTACCTCCCGGGGTGTCAGCATATGAGTACTTCCGGACATATTCTAATGTTACCAATAGTTCCTCATAGTAAAAAAATTACTGCACGATTTTATGTAATGTCTTGTGATAATTTGTCCTTGGATAATGGGGGTTAGCAAAATTTAGCCAAAGCTGCCTGCATGGATTAGTATTCAGATCACGGATTTTATTGCATCCAAACCGATTTTTTATATAGCATTATATGGTTTATAAAGCATTAATTGTCTAATACAACCGGGAAAAGTGAAAAGCGGTGCTCTGTAGAAATGATTCGAAAAATTCAACGCTTTTGGGGGCTTTGCCCCCGCACGCTCGAGGTGCCCCCATTTGGGATAACGACGTATTACCGTTAACTGAACGAGAGGCCATCACCCTGCGCCTTTGTCCCCGGGCGGGACTAATTCGCGCAGGAGGGGGTCATCGAGCTCTATGACCAACGTTTTCTACAGAGCAAAAAAATGAGCAAAATAAATGTAAATATCTCTCGTGAATTGTCAAATTTTATGACTTGATTAGATCACTCTGGCAGAGGATCTGTGAATGGTTAGAATTTCCTGTTACCCTGGGAGAATATTTATCATTGTATCCATGCGGGGGCTTTTGCAGATCAATTACCGGAATTCGTTCGGACCCGCTATAATTTGACCATCATTACAATAAAATCAAGATTTTCAGGAAGGATACAGGTCCTTCCGGAACTTTTAGGGGGAGATATTCAGGTGTAATATCTTGTATTCCGGAAAAATCATTTACGGAACAGAGAATCTTCTCCTTTTTGAAATTACATCAAGTCATGAGCCGGTTAAATAACTATCAGAATATCAATAATGGGATCGACGGTGATTGAACTTCCGGATTATTGTGAAATATCGAATCTTCTCGTGGGGTTTCTTATGAAAGTTGTCGGAATCCGAAATGATATATGACTTAAAGTGATTATCTTCAGGGGCGATCTCCTGTGCCTATCTGAAGGTGCACCCCCCGCTTCGATTACCTGCATATCTCCAAATCAGGCAATAGCACGACGGAGATCTCAAGAAGCATTGAATTTTGGGCTTTTCATCTTTTCACAATTTATGGTCAGGTTATAAAGTCCTGTTCATTCCTGCTTTTTTCCGGGGTAGTATTCTCTGAAAAATAATACCTCTTTGAATGCACAATTGTAATCAGTGATTTTAAAGAATTCCCGCGTTTTCAACGAACCTTGCTAATAATTCTGTTCCCAATCTTCACCTGCAAAATCCCTTTGAATGTATCGCAATCATCTGTAAGTATAAAAAGGATTTCCGTGACTGACTTTTCTGGTATCCAAATCTCACTACGACGTAAATATTAAAAAACCCTCATATGGGGTCCCGGTGGGACTTTGACTGTATTATGCATCCAACATACCCATGAATTGAAAAGAACCCCGATTTTGCGTGTTTTTGCAAAAAAAGCTTTATCAAAAACGAGCGTTTGAAATTACCAAAAAGCTTATCCATTTTTGATAACGATTTTATATCAAAAGGCAAGACTTATGATAAAAATTGGATATGTCCGGGTTTCCCGGGAAGATCAGAATGTTGAGAACCAGGTTAATCTGCTCGAGGCAGAAGGACTACCCCGTGATTCTATCTTTGTAGACCGGATATCCGGAATTTCCCCGGTAGAGGATCGCGCGGGCTATGCAAAGATGATGCAGCTGATAAAAAACCGGGCCTCCGAAGAGTTAATTACCCTATATGTTTTTGAAATTTCACGTCTGGGACGTTCTTTCCTTGAAACCCTTAATACGGTTCGGGTTCTTGAGGAATCTGGTGTTCGTGTCTGGTCCTTATCTCCTGCAGAATCATGGAGTCGTATCGAAGATAAGAAACTACGGGATCTCATGCTATCCATTTTTTCCTGGGTAGCTGATAGGGAGCGGGAGAATCTGATTGAACGGACAAAACTGGGGCTGGCAAGAGCAAAAGCCGAAGGAAAACACCTCGGAAGACCGGAACGGCAAATTCCCTGGAAACGGGTGAAAGAACTTGAGGAAAAAAATATCTCTTTGGCTGCAATTTCACGTATTCTTGATATCCCGTATACGACCCTTTATCGGCATAAATCACAATTAGATAAAAAAACAAACCCCTGAATATTTGTTAAAACGACCCGGTGCTCATAAATTAGATAATAAGTGATTCATTACTGTATTTATCTGGCGGGTAAGTTCACCGACGACGGGGAAAAAAGGTCATAGAATGCTTTTGTTGGCAGTTCTCTGGATTGATGGGTATAAGTACTCAATAATCTGAAAAAAACCCTCTTTTGGAGATTTCCTTTTAGGATTGATCACACCAAATCTCGCAGGATAGATTTTTTAAGAAATTTAGGAAGGAGGGAAAATTCGCTTCTGATTTGAAATCGGAGACTTCGCAGAATAGGTATTCTGCGCAAACCTTTATTTATTTGAGAAAAAATAGAATAGAGCATGGAAAGCGGGTATTTTTCGGAGTGGCTCAAATCATACCGAACGTATCTCCGGATGCGAAACTATTCCGCTCGCACTCTTGACAGCTATGGGCTGGTCATCAGACACTTTGGTTATTACGTATGGCTTCGCCGGCATACCGAAGTGACAAAACTAGTAATTTACTGGAAGGATATTGAGAAAGCAAGGCTTGACACAAGTGTCGATGTTACGCCAGTTATGGTGACGGATTTTCTTTCATTTGTCTCTTCAATGAGAACGTACAAGCCGAAAACCTATCACCGCATTATCTCAACGCTCAGCTCTTTTTATCGGTTTTTATACACGCAGGGTGCAGTTACCGCGAATCCCCTTACCGGAATTGATCGTCCACGCATTAAGCATCAGGATATTAAATATTTAAAACACAGCCAAGTGCTTCGGCTAATTGATTCTATCGAAGATTCCCGGGATAAGCTGATCGTTCGGACAATCTACGCCACCGGGGTTCGCGTATCTGAATTATGCAATATGAATATTGAAGATATTGATTTTGATGAGCATACGATAAGGATAAAGGGAAAGGGTGATAAAACAAGGATTGTCTTCGTGGATGAGGATACTTTAAAGGATCTTTCCGCGTTCATTGGAAACAGGATTGTGGGGCCCCTTTTTATCGGTCAGCAGGGAAAACACATCTCTTCCCGGGCAATTCAGCATATTTTCAAGCATTATGCCCCGAATGGCATCACTCCCCATAAAATTCGTCATAGTTATGCCAGTGAATTGTATAAACGGTCAAAAAACCTACGGGTGGTTCAGGAGAATCTGGGACATACTTCTATTAAAACCACAGAAATTTATTTACACACTGATATTGATGAACGGCGTCAGATTTACCAGCAGTATTTCCCTCTTTCAGGGTCAAATGACAAAGAATAATTTTTTTCTCCCCGATCATAAACTATATGATGCTATACACTATGATACCTCATTATTTGATGCTGGATAACAAAACTCAATATCGTAGTGGATGAGCGGATAATGGAAACCTGGATTCTGATTGTCTACTGATAAATTGCGTGTTAAAAGGGATGATTGTCGGGGTGCATCTCTTTGATCATCAGGTAATTATCCGGAGGATTCCTTTATGATTCCCAATAAGGTCTCGGAAAAAACACGTCAGGAGCTGCTCCGCTTGTCGTGGCACCTATATGTTGCGAACGGTGGAATCATGACAACGGCTTCCTTTCCGGTTGTATTTTAAAATACGATTATTTTCTCGGGATAGGGAATTGATTGTCATTTGCTGACAGTGTTTTATCCATTTTCGTTTCACCGTACGATCATGGTGCACGATGAAATCTGTCATTTCCAATTCAACACCGGGTGAGTTAAGCATCATTGATAATTATCAATTTTCCCGGGTTATTCATCGATATGTGTAAATTCTATACTTTTATTTATTATTATTAAGATAGTATTTCAACATTTTCCGAATTATTTGATTGTTATGAAGTAAATTTCTCTACTTTAAAAAAATTTGATTTTCCAATTTGTATCTGATTTTTTCAAAGATTCCTTTTTTAATTAGTTTCATGAAGAATTTGGAATAATTTCTATAATAAAATTTCCAATATTTCGAATGTTAAGGTATAATTTGACACGATGGAAAAAAATGAATTTTTTATTTTATTTCGTTGAAAAAATCACTTAGTTCATTTTCTGATTTTACTGGTAATTCTTATATCAGAAATTTTAGTTTTTAATTCTTACTCGTAGTATATTGAAAATTCAAGATTGTTTTAATTTGCATTTTTTTGTATCGTGTACATTTGAATTAAAAAAATTTGAATTTAAATTCTCTGACGTTTATCATACAAAAAAATTGAAAATTTCTATTAATTCGATTTTATCGATTATCGTGTAACTGTAATTTTAGAATTTGGATAACGGTCAATTGTTTTCATATCTCTCGGGAAAATTTACCGTTTTCCAAGAATTAGAAAATTTTCAAATGTATACCGCAATTCTTTTCTCTCCAATTATCAACATTGTTCAGGTATTCATATGCCACGAATCCAAAAACGAAAATACGAAAAAATTGAGGAAGATGAAATCGATCTTGTAATAAAATGCAATGACAGCCATGAATTCTATGAAAAATACCGCGATGCATTTCCTACTAAAAAGAAAGGGATTGACAGCATCAGCAAGATCTGGAAACGCCGCGGCGAATTCATAAAAAAACATCCGGATCTGATTTTATCTGGAGAATCTGCTCCAGGGAATTCTGTTGAGCTTGAAAAACTGATTTTAATTCAGAATAACATTCTTGAAGAATTATCAGGGGTCATGAAAGAACATCTCAAGATCAGCAAAGAAATCCTTTCCAGGATGCCAAGAAATCCCCCGCGGATTGATGACCCCTCCCCTCACCATACGGAATTGAAAATACCTGATCATAAAGAACCGGCAAAACGGTCAGGCACGGAAAGATCCAATGATATTATGATTGGATCCTGATGGATGAACCGGGGTATATTGCATTCTCGGCTCTGTAGAAATGGTATCCCTGTAGACGTAAATTCGACCAAAAGATCTAAGGTACAGTGCCTCCTTACATTGTTATGCTACTAACGATTAAGGAGGCAAACTAATGTCAGCAAACCGGTATATCA
>Ga0265296_1003855_pt1 | contig 13511 bp, 12 predicted proteins | sample MunlanPumphouse1_FD_189073 | JGI IMG/M metagenome (GOLD analysis project Ga0265296, IMG submission 189073) | Groundwater microbial communities from a municipal landfill in Southern Ontario, Canada - Pumphouse #1 | ecosystem: Environmental > Aquatic > Deep subsurface > Groundwater | place... | reverse complement strand
ACACGATCGCCGTGGTGCTCTAGCGCGGGTGACGCCGATAGGGCCCCCGCGGGGCCCGTCGCTACTTCGTATTCCTCAGCGGCGCGCGCACCAGCAGAAATCCGATGATGGCGATGCAGATCAGGCTCAGCACGTACGACGGCGACTCGAACATATGAAACAGCTTGATCTCGGCGAATGCGAGCCCCGCGAACAAGAGGCCGAGCAGCGCCTCCCCCGCGATCAGGCCGGAGGCGAGCAGCACGCCGACGTTCCCCATCTTTTCCCTCGCGCCGGCTTCCATCTTTCGCTTTTCGGCGAAGCGGTCCAGCAATCCCTTCATCAACCCGCCCACGAAGATCGCGAAGGATGTGTCGATGGGCAGATACATCCCGACGGCTATGAGCATCGGGCTCTTCACCTGCATCATGATGAACGCGCAGCCCATCAGCATTCCCGCGATGATGAGGATGAACTCGGTCTTGGCCTCGACGATTCCGCGGGCGACCACGGCCATCAGGCTCGCCTGGGGCGCGGGCAATTTCTCTCCGCCGAAACCGGCGCGCGTGCCGAGGATGTCGTTCTGCCGCTCGGGAGCGGCTTGCTTGATCTCATCGAGCGTATAGGTTCTCCCGGCCAATTCGGGGTCCTGACCTTTGTATTCGACCGAAACGATCCCGCTCTTCTCGAGCCTTTCCAGCTCGCCGCCGACGACCTGCTTCACGTCCCCCAGATGAAGCAGCGAGAGAATCAGGAACATAACGAGCGCGGCCGCGGTCACGCCGAAGATATCCCCGACCTGCATTCTCCACGGCGTGCACCCGAGAATGTGGCCCGCCTTCAGGTCCTGCATCATCTCGCCCGCGACCGACACGCTCGTGCAGGTGAACGCGGCGACGCCGAGAACTGCGGCGACGGCGGCGACCCCTTTCATCCCCATCGCCACCATGAGAAGCGCCGCCACGATCAGCACCGATACCGTCAGTCCGCTCGTCGGGTTGTTGCTCACGCCGATGATGCCGACGAGATATCCCGAGACCGCGGCGAATACGAACCCGAGGAACAGCATCACCACGGCCGCGACCGCCGCCGGCAGAATGCTGTGCGTGAAATAATTGAAGATGAACAGCATGGTCACCGCTATGAATCCTATGACGAGAAGGGACCATCGTATGTTGATGTCTTTCTCGGTGCGCGAGATCACGGCGTCATCCGCGGAGGACTTCTTCATGTAGGAGAACGAACGGGTGATTCCGGTGAAGAGGCTGTTTCGCATCTTGTACAGCGTGTAGAAAGCGCCGACGAGCATCCCGCCGATGGCGATGTAGCGGACGTAGTTTTTCCATACCAGAGTCAGCTCGGACGTCCAGTTCGTCACCGCTCCGGGATCGTCGCGGTGGATGAAGTACGCGATCATCGGCGTCAGCAGGCCCCATGCGAGCACGCCGCCGCTGAAGTTGATGGCGCCGAGCTTCGGACCGATGATATAGCCGACGCCGAAATAGGCCGGGTTCATTCCCGGCGCCCGCAGCATCATCACGCCCTTGGAGAGCGAGACGATTCTTTGCCATCCGGCGGCGATGAACTTGAATTCAACGAGCGCGCTGAAAAGAGCGCCGACGCCCATGCCCATGAACAGGAAGCGCGAATTCTGCACGCCGCTCTGTCCCGATTTATGAATCTCGGCCGCGGCGATCGATTCGGGGAACGGAAGCTCGGTATCCTCGACCAGCACCCGCCGCAGGATCGTCACATACATGATGCCGAGGATGCCGGCAACGACCAGCATAATCGTCGATAGGATGTAGTGTTCGAGCGAGAAGAAGGGATTCCAGATCGAGGCGATGTAAAATGCCGGCAGCGTGAAGATCGCGCCGGTCGCGACGTTCCCGCCTATCGAGCCGACCGTTCGTGCGGTGTTCTCCTCGAGAAGCGTTCCCTTCATGGCCTTGAGCACGGCCATGCCGATAACGGCGGTCGTATAGGTGGCGGCGATCGTCATTCCCGCCTTCAAGCCGAGGTACGCGTTGGCGGCTCCCATCATCACCGCCATCAGGACTCCGAGGAATACCGCCCGGAACGTGAACTCCGCCATTTTCGTTTCGGCCGGAACGAATGGAGCAGACTTCTTCTCTTCAGTCATGACGACCTGCTTTCATCCCAAAAAGTGAATCGCGCTCTCCTGAAAGACGTCGATATCGGCCGGATCGTACAGGGGGCGTGATTTTTTGTCAAGATGCGCGGGCACGGATGGCGGATGGGGATGTCGCGCCCGGCGAAGGCGAAGAGTGTTTGAGAGGCTACACGCCCAGGAACTCCATCGGAACGTCTGGCATGTGCGCGACATCCATGACGCGATCCTTCACGTCGAATGTCTCATGCGCTCAATCGAGCCTGTTGCCGATTTGAAGCCGGAAGTTGTCGTGCGCCTTGTGGCCCATACGGATGTTGTTCCGGTAGGAGAGACTTCCCACGAGGCTCAAGGCCAACTTTCGCCGCCGCCACAGACTGCTCCACGCCCTTCGGAGGATGCTCGGCATTGAATAGAAGGCATGGTTGCAGGTTCTCATTTCCTGAATGATGGCATCAAGAGACAGATGCTTGTACCGGGCAACCGGGAAGGTCAGCGTGTAGTATTTCCAGTCTTCCGGGAACGAATTGAGGGGGATGCGATCCTCCGATTTCATCTTGTCCCAGAGACGCGTGCCGGGGAGCGGGGTCAGAAAGAGCGCGTTGAGGTTGTCGATACCATACCGGCCGGCCACCTCGGCGATACGCTTGCCTATGCCCGGTTTATCCACATCCAGGCCGATGATAAAGGAACCGACGACCACTATGTTGTGCCGCTGAATGCGATGCACCGAGGCGCGAAAGTCGCGGTTCTTCAGAAGGTTGAATTTCTTGCCGAGCTCAAGGAGCTTCCCGGGTTCGAGTGATTCAAATCCGATGAAGACGCCGCCGCACCCGGCCTTCGCGGCCAATTCCATGAGCTCTTCGTCATCGGCAAAGTTGATGGTGGCCTGGGCCACCCATTCCTTCCGCAGATCCGCCTCTATCATTGCGCGAAAGAGATCCTTGGCGCGGGCGATGTGTTCGGGGCGCGTGCCGATGAGGTTGTCGTCTACCACGAGAACACGTTTCTCGCGAATCATTCGGAATTCCCGTATCACATCCTGGATGGGCCGCTGCCGGTAATGGGCTCCGTTGAACGCCGTCACGCTGCAGAAACTGCAGTTCAAAGGGCAGCCGCGCGTTGTCTGGATGGCTCCGAAAGCATATCCCTCGGCAAGCAGATCATGGCGCGCAAGCGGGATATTACGTAACTCGGCCCTCCCGCCCTCATAGCGGGACTGCAAGCGTCCATGCCGCGCGTCTTCGAGGACGCGGGACCATATGCTCTCGGCTTCTCCCGTGACGATCGAGTCCGCATGCTCCAGGGCTTCGTCTTGGCACATCGTCGCATGGATCCCGCCGAGCACGACCGGCACGCCGAGGCGCCGGAAATATCCGGCTACCTCGTAAGCGCGATTCGCCTGGGACGTGAAGGAAGTGATGCCCACGAGGTCAGGCCGGGGCATGGCCTCATAGTCCGGCACGCCGCGGTTTTCGTCGATGATCGAGACTTCCCATTCCGGCGGGGTCAGGCCCGCCAGCACCATGAGGCTGAGGGGCTTCCACACGCGATAGTGGTTCCAGCGGCTCTCCTTGACTCTGACGAGGTTGATAAGGGGGTTCGACGGATTGATCAGATACAGTTGCATAGTCGGTATTACTTCGCTGCGGAAATTTTCTTAATTTTGTTTTCTCTACGGCGATTATGCGAGGGAAGCCGACGATCGGCTTCCCTCGATTTCACGATCAGCGCACGAGCCTGCCACTCGGTGCCGATGATCTACTTGATCGGGTGCTAGAAGCTGCGCCTGGGGCCGCCTCCGCCTCCGTGGCGAGGGCCGTCGGTGCGAGGGCGAGCCTCATTGACGTTGAGCGCGCGCCCCATGAAATCCTTGCCGTTCAGACCCTCGATCGCCTTTTTGGCTTCGGCGTCGTTGGACATCTCCACGAATCCGAATCCCTTCGGACGGCCGGTGTCCCTGTCCATGATGATTGTCACGGAGTCTACCTGACCGTGAGCCTCGAATGCTTTCCGCAATTCGGTTTCACTCGAATCGAAAGACATATTGCCTACGTACAGCTTCATTGTGACCTCCTACCGGTCTCACGTGAAAAAAGAATTCCCGTCGCAGATGTTGTTGGAAAGGAATTTCGCAAGCCCCGAATACAGAGGATTAACACGGCAGGCTCTGTTTCTCACCCTTATCTGGATTCCCTACATTCAATTCCACAACCGTTCGACTCATATTATTATGGCGATATTCAGGATTAATGCAAGTAAAAAATGTCGCGGCTGAAAAAAGTGGACCGCCGGGGAATCGAACCTCAAACCTGCTGTAAGAGAACATTGGGGTATTTGACCCACCGACAAGATCTCAGTTTTGCAGGCCCATCTTCCTCAATAGCGCAATGAATCGCGGGTCCGATCGCACCCTGTCGAGCATCGGATCGGTCCCATAGACGAAGGCCGCCAAATCGCGCTCCTCAATGCTTTTTCCCAACCAGCGAAACATGTCGTCATCCAGCTGCGCATACGCATACAGGCAAATCATGAGCGCGGGCCAGAGGTACTTTGTCTTCGATTGCTCCAGGGCCATCTGTGCGGCCGATCCCATCGCTTCCCGGTAACCCGGTTCTTGAAGGGATCGTTCCGCGGCGCGCGGGATTACATTAAATCCAAGAAAAGTGAACGCCTTCCGGCACTCGTCCAGGGCTTCCTTGTACATTTTCTTCTCTGTGAAGCTGCGCCACAGATGGAAATGCGGGTAAAAGGAATCCGGCTCTATCCGCAGAGCCTTCCCGCAATGTTCGATCGCTTCGTCATACCGCCGTGCGGCGTACAGTACATACGCCATGTTTGCATTGGTAATGCCGGAAAGGGGATCGAGATCGAGAGCGCGTTTCGCCTCCGCCGCGGCTTCCTCGTGACGGCCCAGAACAGAGAGGTAGTTGGAATAGGGATAGTGCGCTTCGGCACAATTCGGATTGAGCTCGATGGCTCGCTTGCATTGTCTCTCGGCGGCGGGCCAGTCCCAATCGTAGCTCAAAGAGATGAATCCCAGGATTGCGTGCGCTTCGGCAAGCTCGCTGTCCAGCTCAAGCGCCTTCAAGGCCGCTGTCTTGGCTCTGGGGATGCTTTCTCTCGAAGGAGTAAGCCCCAGATTTGCAGGCCCAACAGAGGCTTCCGCAATTCCGAAATAAGCCAGAGCATATCCTTGATCTTCCTGGATTGCCCGATGGAAGTAATCGAGACTTTTCTTGATGCTCTCTTCGGTGAGCTTGCGCATGAGAAATCGGCCTTGCAGGTAGAGGTCATACGCTTCCAGGTTGTCCGTGTAACGTTTCACGAGTTTTTGCTTTTCTTCTCCCAGAAGCTTGACCTTCAGCTTGTCCACAATCGCCAGGGAAATTTCGTCTTGGACCATAAATACATCGTCCAATTCACGGTCATATTTCTCGGACCAGATGTGATAGCCGTCGGCCACGTTGATCAGCTGCGCGGTGATCCGTATTCGATTTCCCGCCTTGCGAACGCTTCCCTCGAGAACGGTTGCCACGTTCAGAAGACCGCCGATTTCGCGGATATCGAGATCCTTCCCCCGGAATCGGAAGGCGGATGTGCGGGCGGTCACATGCAGGCTCTCGAGCTTGCTCAACGCGTTGATGAGCTCTTCCGACAGCCCGTCGCTGAAATACTCATTCTCCGGATCGGGGCTCATGTTGACGAACGGCAGCACGGCGATCGAAGGCGAGGTCTTTTCGGTTCCCGGGTGAAATATTCCACTCAGCGCGGACACAAACGCTCCCATGCTCTGAAAGCGCTCTGCAGGATCTTTTCGCAACGTCTTTGCTGTTGCCTGCTCCAACTCAATTGGAATTTCGGGCCGGAGGCTTCTCAGCGAGGCGGGTTCCTCGTTCAGGATGGAGTAGACCAGCGCCTGATCGTATTCGCTTCTGAACGGGCACGATCCGGTGAGGATTTCATACAGCATGGCCCCGAGAGACCAGATATCGGTCCGGTGATCCACTGCGTCGCCCCGTGCCTGTTCGGGCGACATGTACGCAACCGTTCCCAGCATCGAGCCTGCCTTTGTCAGCTTCGTCTGCCCCGCAAGCTTTGCCAGGCCGAAGTCGAGAATCTTGGCGACGCCGTCTTTCGTTATGATAATGTTCGCCGGTTTGATGTCCCGGTGGACGATCCCCTGCGAATGGGCCTTGGCGAGACCCTGGCCGATTTGCATCGCGATTCGAACCGCCTCGCGAGCGGCCAGGGGACCGCGCAGGATTATGTCCTTGATCGTTTCTCCTTCGTAGTGCGCCATGCAGATAAAGAGCCGGCCGTCGCTCGTCTCGTCTATTGCGTATATGGTGCAGATGTTCGGATGATCGAGGGCGGAGGCGGCCTGCGCCTCCTGTATGAAACGCGCCTTCGCCTCAGGCTCGCGCGTGAGCTCCGGCGGCAGGAACTTGAGGGCCACCATGCGCTTGAGCTTCGTATCCTCGGCCTTGTAGACGACACCCATCCCGCCCTCGCCGAGCTTCTCGAGAATCCTGTAATGGGAAATGGTTTTGCCGATCATCCTAACCTTCTGGCGAATCCAATTACTCCATGTAAACGCAACCCCCCAGACAGTGTGATTGATATTACGCATTTTGAATCGTCTCGGCAACTCCAAATATCCATGCAAAATGGAGTTATGTATTCCAGATTGATCAGGCCGCCGGCTCGAAAAAGCTTCTTTCTGTGATCTGACGGAGAATGCATTAAGATAAGATTGAAATTGTGCCGGCCCAGCACATGATCAAGAACCTGCCGCAATTGCTGTCAGGCGAAAAGCGAGCTGACACGCCGAAATAGTCATCGGCGGGTGGAATAGAAAGTGGACCGCCGGGGACTCGAACCCCAAACCTACTGATTAAGAGTCAGTTGCTCTACCAGTTGAGCTAGCGGTCCATACGGGTTTGATTTTCAGGACGTCCGAATATAGAACGCCGGGGCCGATATTTCAAGGAAAATCAACCTCGATGCATTGACCGAGGAGAAGAGCCGCGGATAATCTCTTGACAAGAAATCGGATTGTAGTAGTATTTACTACAATTGTAGTATAATTTACCTTAAGGTTGGGTCCTATGCTGGATGAACTGTTTGGTTCCAAGCTCCGCGCAAAACTCATCGGTTGGTTCATGGTTCATGCCGATGAGCGATACTTCGTCAGGCAGCTTACATCGCTCATCAAAGAGGATCCGACGAACGTGAGCCGCGAGCTGACACGGCTCGCCCGGCTCGGTATCCTCGAAAGCTCACGCGAAGGGCGCCAGAAGTATTATCGGGTCAATCGCTCTTCGCCGTTTTTCCAAGAGCTTCGAGGGTTGGCGATCAAGACAATTGGAATCCGCGATGTGGTTCGGGCTCAATTCAAAGCGTTGTCCGGTCGAATAGAGGTGGCCTTTATTTTCGGATCCTTTGCTGAGGGCCGCGAGACCTCTCGAAGCGATATCGATATCATGGTCATCGGCGAAGCGTCCTTCTCCGAAGTATGCGAGGCTTTGCGTCCCACACATGAGATCATCGGACGCGAGATCAATCCGACGGTCTATCCGCAGAAAGAATTCAAAGCGAAGTTGAAATCGGGGCATCATTTCCTGAAATCAATCCTGAGCGCGAAAAAAACATTCCTGATAGGCGATGAAAATGAGCTTGAGCGATTGGCTAAAGAACGGCGGGCTCGTTGAGCATCGGACGAGCGAGCGGGAAATCTCCGATTTGTTGAAGGCGGTCGAGAGAGATCTCACCGATTCCCGCACTCCCGCGTTGAGCGCAGACTGGAAAATGAATATCGCCTATAACGCCGCCCTGCAGGCGGCGACGGCGGCATTGGTCGCGGCTGGCTACCGCGCGAGCCGCGAGCAGCATCACTATCGGGTCATCCATTCCCTTGCTTACACGATCGAATTGGAGGATTCGCTCATCGGCCAGTTTGATCGCTTTCGCGTTAAACGCAATCTCGGCACGTACGAACCCCCGGGCATGATTTCTGATCACGAGGCGACTGAGATGATCGCTCTCGCGGTGGACATCCGCGACCGCTGCAAGACCTGGCTGCGGAAGCATCACTCCGGGCTCTTGAAGGGCGTGGACGGAAAATAAAATCCGGGCTCGATTCTCATTGTGCCGAATCGGCCCGGATGAACCTGATCAAGGGGATTGCGGCCCGGCATCCGCGGCGAGCGGGCGTCGGGCCGTCTCTATTTCACGATCCGATCAAAACGGCAGATCGCTGTCCTCTTCGGCGCCGGCGCCGGGGCCCGCGTCATGGCCTGCTGCGGCCGCGGGGGCGTCGACGGCCTCCGCCGGCGCTTCGGGCTGGGCGTCATCGCCCGCGAATCCGCCCTCGCTCCGGCTTCCGAGCATCACCATGTTGGTCGCGACGACCTCCGTTGTGTAGCGCTTGTCGCCGCTCTTGTCTTCCCATTCGCGCGTCTGCAGACGTCCCTCGATGTAGACCTGCCGCCCTTTTTTCAGATACTGGTTGCAGATCTCGGCGAGACGCCCGAAGACGACGACGCGGTGCCATTCGGTGCGCTTGGTTTTTTCCCCTTCGCGATTCGTGAAAACCTCCGTCGTCGCGAGCCGCAGATTCGACACCGCGGTCCCGCTCGGCGTATGGCGAAGATCGGGATCAGCGCCCAGATTACCAATGAGAATCACCTTGTTGACACCACTCATCACCGCACCTCCTGCACTAAAAACAAGTGAACCCTTGCCCCGCCATCCACCGCGCCTCCCCGTCAGGTTCGTTCCTCATTCTATCCGATCCGCAGCAAAGGTCAAGGGCGAATTGCGTTTTGCGTTTTGGGTTGACTTGGAGCCCGGTGCCGGGCCATCATACGAGCACTCTCCCGAAGCTCTCAGCATTAATCTGCTCACACCATAAGAAGGAGGAAGCCATGCCCAACCTCAAAGTCGGCGACAAGGCCCCGGATTTCGAGCTCCCCGTCGCGATGGACAAGACGTGGAAGCTCGCGGACAACGTCGGAAAACAGAACATCGTGGTTCTCTTTTTCCCGCTCGCATTCAGCTCCACGTGCCGGCAGGAGATGTGTTCGTTTCGCGACGGTTTCCGCGAGTTCAAGAGCCTCGATGCCGCAGTCGTCGCCATCAGCATCGACAGCCCGTTCGTCCTCAATAAATGGAAAGAGGAGCTCGCTCTCCCGTTCCCGCTTCTCAGCGACTTCAACAAGACCGTTGCCCCGGCCTACGGGGCGTTCTACGAGAAGCTCGGTCCCCTGAACGGCGTCGCGAAGCGCTCGGCGTTCGTCATCGACAAGAAGGGGATCATTCGCTACGCGTGGGTGTCCGAAGAAGCGGGCGTCGTGCCCGATATCGTTGCGATACAGAAGGTGCTCAACACGCTGAAGTGATGTTTCGGGGGTGGAGCGATCGCGCGGCCGCGACGATCGTCGAGCCCCGGCATGGGGCCGACACGATCAGTCTTGAATGGCCACCGGCCGGTACAGCGCGCGCGTGAAGGCCAGGCTCTTTTCTCCGCAGAGATCGGCCGGGAAATGGAGAAGGAGCCTGCCTTCCTTGTCCATGTCTCCCCGCACCTGATAGGTGCACGTGTCTCTGCCGCTGATCCACGAGAGCGCCTCGAAGCGGAGCGCGTTTTCACGCCAGATGCCTTTCGCTTCGAACCGCATTCCATCCGGCACGAGCTCGCCTCCCGACGGGGATTTCGTGGAGATAAGCTCGAGCGCGACGGAATCCCCCTTCTGCTCGATAGTGTAGATCGACTTCGAGATCTGCCGATCCGCGCTCGCGATGTCGCTGTGCCATTCCCCGGCGAGATCGTAGCTCGGGGACGCCTTCTGAGGCGCGCTCTGTTTCTTCTCGCCGCAGGAAAAGTACAGACCAAGGCCGAGAATGAGCAGGCAGGAAAGCAGCTTCAGGCTGGAGGATCTGCTCGAAAGCGGGCTTCTCAACTCGAGCCTCCGGGGTGCCCGGCGGCCGCCGCCGGGAATATTCACCATGAATAAAAATGGGGTGGACGACGGGACTTGAACCCGCGACCACTGGATCCACAATCCAGGGCTCTACCAAGCTGAGCTACGTCCACCGCAAGCTTCACTAATACTATTCTGCGCCCACAGGTTCCGCAAGGGAAAAGCAGGTTTGACGGAAAAGGGCCGGGCTGAACGTCCCGGCCCCTTCAGATTTTTCCCGCGCCTGGCAGGACTCGAACCTGCAACCAACGGATTAGAAATCCGTTGCTCTATCCTTTGAGCTACAGGCGCAATGACGCCTCTATAAATAGCGGGGGGGGAAGCCGTTGTCCAGAGTTTCCTTGTGCGAGGTCCGGCTGCAATCGGGCCGCTTATGCGATGAGGGCGCCGCTTATGCGGCGGCGCGCGCCGCTCTTTTCTTCCGACGCCGCGCCCTCGCGAGGACCCGCGGGAGCGCTATGACGAAGTGGCCGTAGAACCTCCATCCGGGGAACCCGATCCTGAGACCCTTTCGAATGATCGCCCATACCTGGCGGGCGTCGAAAAACTCCGAGCTGATGCGTTTCACGATCCGGTTTATCTCCGCGGGGCCGTATTGTTTTGAGAATATCCGGTTGCCGCTGCCGATATAATACTCGTCATTCCCCTCCAGGAGCTTAGCCAGGCCGGAATGCTTCTCGTACCGCAGCCGGTTGGGGCTGATCAGATCGACGCCGATCTCCCGGGCATATGGTGCGATCTCGATCATCTCCTTCTCCGACTCGCCGAAGAGACCTACGATGAAATATCCGTTCGTGAGCATGTTCGACTTGCGCAGAACCGCGAACGCCTTTTTGACATCCTCGGTTTTGAAGCCCTTGTTCAAGAGCTTCAGGCTCTTGTCCTGCGCCGACTCGAGGCCGATCATCAGCAGGCGGAACCCCGCGCGGTGCATTTTCTCGAGAAGGTCGGGATGATTCGCGATCGAGATCCGCGCGTTCGCGAGAAAGATCTTCTTCATCTTCGCCTCGAGGATGAGATCGCAGATCCGGTCCACTCTCCGTATATCGGCGAAGAAATTGTCGTCGATAAAGGCGACGACCTTTGCGTCGATTTCCTTGAGCTCTCTCATCACCGATTCGGGTGTCCGCGCCGACCAATCGCGCTTCTGACCGAGCGTGTTCGTTTTGAACGAGCAGAATTTGCAGTTGAACGGGCATCCCTGGGAGCTGAGAAGCGAATCAAAGCTGTATCCCAGGCTGATATTCCGGTAGCTGATCCGGTACCGGTAGCGCCGTTTCCCGCGGTTCGGGTAGAGCGTGTCGGATATCGTGGCGAGCGCGCGGTCCGGGTTGTGGACGACGCGGTCGCCGTCGCGGTGGGTGAGACCGGCCACGTTAGCCGGAGAGCCCGTTCGGACGAGCTCACGCATCGTATCCTCGCCGTCTCCGCGAACGATGACGTCGATGTTCGGGCATCGGGCGAAGAGCTCCTCGATGTTCTCGGTGGCGAATCTCCCGCCAACGACCGTCATGGTCCCGGCCGGCAACGACCTGATCACCTCGCACACCGAGTCGAGCTCATAATGCCAATTCACGCTCACGAGGAACAGGTCCGCTCCGGCGCGCAGATCCTCGTCGAAATGCTTTTCGTAGCGCAGGTCGATTACACAGACTTCCCCGACCTGGTCCTCGATCGCGGCGGCGATGTATTCAAGGCCGAGGGGAGGGAAGAATTCGTATATCGGCACTTCGCGGTAGTAGGGGTAGATGCATAAGACTTTTCTGAAGCTCATCTCGCTTCCTTCATGAAACGAGGACCCCCGCTCAGGAAGCCAGCGGAATGAAGTGCGCTATGAGCGCGTGGAAGGGGACGAACATGGCCCCGATAATGTACCCGAAGCCCGCGTTGAAGGCCGGCACCCGCATGAGCATGATCACGAAAAAGATGCCGAGAAAGCCGAGACGGCGATAGCGATCGGCGAGCTCATCCGGGAGAAAGGATGCGAGCACGTGAGAGCCGTCGAGCGGGGGAATCGGGATGAGGTTGAATACCGCGAGCACGACGTTGAGGTACGCCCCGCCGTAGAACATTTTCAGCAGGAACTCCCAGAATTTCGGCAGAAACGGAACGTTCTGGATCGCGAGCGCCGTCCCGATCGTGCCCAGCAGAATCACCATCACGCTGCACGCGAGCGCGAGGCACAGGTTCGACACCGGCCCCACGAGCGAGACGAGCATGTCGTCCCGCCGGAAATTGCGGAAGTTCCAGGGATTCACGGGCACCGGTTTCGCCCATGCGATGAAGACTCGCCCGGCCGCCAGGATGGAAAAGAGGGGAATGAGAATCGATCCGAAGAGATCGATGTGCGGAATCGGGTTGAGCGTCAACCGGCCCGCGTCTCGCGCGGTCGGATCGCCGAGCCTGAGCGCCATCCACCCGTGGGCCATCTCGTGGATGACCACGGAGAAGAGGAGGATCGGGATTATGAATAGCTGCTCGGCCATGACACCCCTCGCGCGCCAAAAAAACGGCAACGCCCGGATAATGTATTCAGGATAATGTAGTGCTGGAGGGGCTCATGTCCAGCCATTGTTGACGATTCGTCCTAGAACCACCCGAGATCGTCGAGCTCGTCGATCTCGTTTCTGAGATCGTCGTGCAGATCCTCGAGACGCTCCGCCTTGGCTTCGAGCTTCTTGGCCCGTTTCTCCAACCGGTCCGCCATGCGCTCGATCTTGTCCCCCTTGCGCTCGAGCTCGATCTCGAGGTCCTCCGCGTCCCTGTCGTCGGCGATGAGCAACAGCGCGCCGACCACTGCCGATAACCCGAGCTTCGCGCCCTTTACGCCGATCTTGGCGCCCTCGAGACCGATCTGCTTCGCTTCCTCGACGATCCCGTCGAAGGTTTCGTAGTATTCCTCCACGAGCTTGCGTTGGTCGCGGGCGAGATGCACCGGACTTCCGTTCACTTTGAGATCGCCTTTTTCGGTGAACTCGACCGTCTCGTCGTCGTCCTCGTGCGTGAAAACGATCGAGCCGTCGTTGATATCGACATCCACGTCATCGCCCCGGAAGAGGTTGTCGTTCTGGCAATCGTGCCGGATGGTGATGCCTTTGTGGGCCGAGGCGCCCGTTGGCATGAACGTCGTCGCGGCGAACGTCAGAACGCAAAGAATAACAAATGGTTTCATCCTTCATCCTCCTTGGTGTAACAAAGGCGTTTAATTGATATACGCTGCGCGGCGAGAGAAGTTGCGTCCGGCGGGGAATATTCAGGGCCCGGCTCTCGCAAGCTGGTGCTTCTGCGATGAGTGCCCAGGGAAGGGCACGTCTTTTCTAGTCGGCTGCAAGGTGCCGACCGGGGTAACTGTCTGTCAGCCCCGTAGCGAGGGGCCGGATGCATACCGGTAACGGATGCATCTAAACGGCCCGACA
>Ga0265296_1003854_pt1 | contig 13517 bp, 10 predicted proteins | sample MunlanPumphouse1_FD_189073 | JGI IMG/M metagenome (GOLD analysis project Ga0265296, IMG submission 189073) | Groundwater microbial communities from a municipal landfill in Southern Ontario, Canada - Pumphouse #1 | ecosystem: Environmental > Aquatic > Deep subsurface > Groundwater | place... | reverse complement strand
TGGGTCGAGGAAATATTCGTGAATGAAGGAGACTATGTGGTGAAGGGAGAAAAACTTCTTTCTTTTGTCTCCGGAATTTCAGAATCAAGCGATATTTATGAGGATATGATCGTACGCGCGCCGATTTCCGGAATTGTGGGGATGAAAATGGTCAAGGAGGGCGAGCAGGTCGGCGGCTCTATTGGATCCCTTAATCCGGTCTTTACGATCTATAACATTGACAGGGTCAAGATCTATGCCAATGTGCCGGAAAAAAATTATTCGATGGTAAAAAGAGGGACGCGGGCGGAGATCAGTCTTGACGCTTTCCCGAACGAAGTTTTTTACGGCGATGTCAATAATGTCCGGCCGGTGGTCGACCCTTTAACCCGCACCACCCAGATCGAGATCGTTCTTAATAATGAAAATCGCAGGATAAAGCCGGGAATGTTCGCCAAGGTGGACCTAAGGCTGCAGCAAAGGTCAGGGGTTTTGATAATACCTTTTGACTCCATACTGGGCGAAACCGATAAATATGTGTTCGTCGATCAGAACGGCGCGGCCGTAAAAAAACCGGTGACACTGGGGATGCAGCAGGACAACAATATCGAGGTGACAACTGGGCTGACCGGCTCGGATAAGGTGATCACCATCGGCCAGAGAGTGGTGAAGGAAGGTTCAAAGGTAGAGGAGAGCAAAGAATAAATGTTAAGCGCTTTTGTAAAGAGGCCTCTTTTTACCCTTTCGATATTTTGTGTGGTACTGCTTATCGGCTTATATAGCCTGGGCCGGCTTCCGCTTGATTTCCTTCCCAACATCGAGATCCCGTCCCTTACCATTATAACCAGCTATCCGGGCGCCAGCGCGGAAGATATTGAAACCACGATCACAAAAGTGATCGAGGACGGCGTGGCTACCGTGCCCAATGTCGACAAGATCACAAGCGACAGCATGGAAAACCTGTCGACAGTGACGCTGTCATTCAAATGGGGGACCAAGCTCGATGCCGCCTCGGCGGATGTCCGCGATAAGATGGACCAGATCAGGGGCAAACTGCCAAAAGACATCCAGCTTCCTATTATATTTAAGTTCGACACCTCGCAGATCCCGGTGCTGACGTTCGGAATATCTTCGGACAAGTCGTATAACCAGTTGTATGAGATCTCCGACAAGACCATTTCGCCGGCATTAAAGCGCGTGACGGGCGTCGGCACGGTCAGCATTTCCGGCGGAAGGGTTAGGCAGATAAATGTTGATGTCGACCGGCAGAAGCTTGAAGGATACCACCTGTCCATGGGGCAGGTTAACCTGGCGCTTCAGGCGGCCAATCTCAATATGCCGGCCGGAAGTTTAAAATCGGGCGCGCTTGAATACGGCATCAGAGTGCCGGGCGAGTTCGGCAAGATCGACGAGGTTGGCCGGACCATCGTGGGTTCGTTTAACGGCAGGGATATCTTTTTGTCCGACATTGCCGCGGTGGTCGATTCCTATAAGGAACAGGATAATCTGACCGAAGTTGACGGCAAACCGGGCGTGACCGTGCAGGTGCAAAAGCAATCCGGCGCGAATACCGTTCAAGTTGTCAGTGACATCAAAAAAGAACTGAAAAATTTGGCCCCGGACCTGCCCCCGGACTTAAAATTCACGTTTGTGTCGGACACGTCGGAATCGATAGTCAGACAGATCGGGGAACTGGGCAGAACGCTGGGCTGGTCGTTCCTGTTCGTCATGCTTACCGTCCTCTTTTTCTTGAGGAACGTGCGCGGATCGATCATCGTTTCGCTGGCCATGCCGTTTTCGATCCTGGCCGCTTTCATATATATGTTTTTTTCCGGAGCTTCTATCAACATCATTTCACTGGCCTCGATCATCATTTCGATCGGAGTGGTGGTGGATGACGCGATCGTGGTGCTGGAGAATATTTACCGGCACAGAGAAAAGATAGGAGAAGGCCCGGACGACGCTGCGATCAACGGAACGGAAGAGGTTTCGGGCGCGGTCTTGGCATCGACCACTACAAACCTGGTCATCTTTATCCCGATGCTTTTGGTCTCGGGATTCATCGGCATATTTTTCAACCAGCTTTCGATCATAACCATAGTCATCATCGGCATGTCATACATTACCGCTATGACGCTGACGCCCATGCTCTGTTCGAAGATCCTTGAGATCAAAAAGAGCGATGAAACTAAAAATGACATCTCGAACCGATTTTTCAGAAAAAGTGAAGAGATATTTTCAAATATCGAGAACGCCTATCGGCGAATTCTGGAATGGGCGCTAGGAAACCGCCGCAAAGTGGTGCTGTCGCTCTCCGCGTTTTTCTTCATAAGTCTGGTCCTTTTTGGCTTTACCGGGACCGAGTTTTTCCCGGACCAGGATACCGGCCTGGTACAGGGCACGGTTTTTATGCCTTCCGGCACGCGCTGGGACCAGACCGCCAAAGTTCTTAAGAACATTGAGGCCAAGGTGTCAAAAAATATCCCCGAAACCGAGTTCATGATGATCCAGGCGGGGGGAGGGGCGCAGATGAGCTTTGGCAAGACCGGCCCCAATATCGGAAAGGTCTATTTAAAGATCGTCCCGCTGGAAAAGAGGAAACGAGACCTTAAACAAATCCAGAGAGCGCTGGCGGACATCATTTATTCCGAGCCCGGGGTCAAGTCGGTTGACTTTGGCTCTAGCGGCGCCAACCAGCTGTCGGGCGGAGGGAAACCGATCACCATAGAGCTTTACGGCTCGAATTTTGATGACATCGATAATGTGGCCGCTAAACTTTTCCCGCAAATCGAAAAAATTCCCGGAGTGGTCGACCTGACCGTATCGAGAGAAAAATCAAATCCGGAGTACGCTCTTTCCGTCGATCGTGAAAAAGCGGCCGCGCTTGGCCTTACCATGTATGACATTGGCCTGGCCGCGCGAGGCAGTATTTACGGTACCATTGCCAGCGAATATCGAGAAAGCGGCAATGAGTACAATATCTTTACCCGTCTTAATGAAAAAGACCGGAAGAACGTGGAGGACATCAAAAACGTTTACGTGACCAGCCGAATGGGGCAGAACATAACGCTCGGCAATATTTCAAAAGTAGAATTAAGGAGCGGTCCCCAGCATATCGAGCATAAGAACCAGCAGAGGACGGTCAGGATCGAGGGCGACAGCTTTGGCCGGCCGCTGGGCGATATCATCAGCGATGTTCAGAAGATCATCGACAAGACCCTCCTGCCTGAAAACGTTGCGGTCAAGATCGCCGGTTCCGCGGAACAGATCAAAGAAAGCTTCCGCTCGCTTACTATTGCACTTTTACTCGGGCTGGCTTTGATCTATCTGGTCATGGTCGCGCAGTTTGAATCGCTGATCGACCCGTTTATCATAATGTTCGCGGTGCCGTTTGCGTTAACGGGCGTTATCTGGTCGCTATTTCTGACCGGCTCATCGTTCGGGGTCATGGCTTTTATCGGCTTGATCCTGGTGGCGGGCGTGGCGGTAAAAAATTCCATCGTTCTGGTGGATTATATTAATATTTTAAGGCAGAGGAAAGTGGAATTAAAAGAGGCAGTGCTCGAAGCCGGGCGCACCAGGCTGCGTCCAATTCTCATGACCTCCACCACCGCGATACTGGGATTAATGCCGATCGTCATCAGCCGCGGAGAGGGGTCGGGCTTCTGGAAGCCGATGGCGGTATCGGTGATCGGCGGCCTCTTGGTTTCCGCCACGATCAGTTTGATCTTTGTGCCGACCATTTACTACATGATCGAATCGAGAATGGAGAAGAAATGAAAGAAAGAATAAATCCAAAATCAAAAATCCCAAATCCGAACAATGTTTTAATTATTATATTTGCGTTAATGATGATGGCGAATGCGGCGATGGCGCAGACTTATAACCTAACAGATTGCGTGAACATTGCCATATCGCACAACCAATCGGTCATTGACGCGCAGGAAAAGGTGAACGCGTCCAACGCCAAACTGGGCGAGTCGACCTCGAACTTTTTTCCCAAGCTAAGCTTAAACGCCAGCAAGGGATTTAATTATTCCGAACCGATGAGCATTATACTCCCGCAGTCAATGGGCGGAGGAAGTTTTACCACCGGCCCCAATGAAGCATCCAATGTAGCTTCTTATTCATTTAACGTCCAGCAAACCCTCTTCGCGGGCGGAAGAGTGATCATGGGCTGGCAGATCGCCAATGTGGCCTATCAGGCGCAAAAAGAAGATCTGCGCCGGGTGATGAACGAGACCCATTTGAGCGTGACGTCGGCTTTCTTTGATCTTTTAAAAGCGCAAAAGGGTTTGGAGATCATCAAATCTTCGATCAGCAACATGAAGAGAAACGTCGAACAGACGCAAGTGTTTTATGATTCCGGGATCGGCAGCAACATTGACCTGCTGCGCGCCAAGACCCAGCTGGCCAACCTTGAGATTGTCCGGATATCTGCGGAGAACGGAGTACAGCTGGCAAAGCTGGCGCTTGAGAACACGCTGGGGCAAAAACTTCCCGCGGATTATAAAATAGAAGAGCCGGAGATAAACTCCGACAACTTATTTAATGTAACGCAGGAAGAAGCCCTTAACCTGGCTTATGCCAATCGTCCGGAATGGAGAGAATTTAACTTTGCGATGGACATTGCCGGCAAAGCTTTAAACCTTTCCTACGGCGGCTTCTTGCCCAACATCGCCTACGCTTATTCTTACGGAAGGACCAAGCTTGAATATCCCACCGCCACAACCAACAACAGCGACTTATCAAACTGGAAATCGATGCTGGTGGCGTCATGGAGCCTGTTCGACGGATTTTTGACCGTAAGCCAGATCAGGGAGGGGAGAGCCAATTATAATTCGGCGGTTGCCCAACAGCAAAATATCAAGAACGCGATCGAGCTTGACGTCAATTCCGCCTATCTTAATTTGAAGAGCGCGGGAGAAAAGATCAAAGCTTCGCAGACCGCCGCCGACCTGGCCGGGCGGACGCTTAGGACCGTTGAGGTCAGCTACAAGGCGAATATCGCGACCGAACAAAATTATCTTGATTCACATACCGCCAATCAGTCGGCCCAGCTTAATCTGTCGTCCTCCAGGTACGACTACGAAGTCGCCAAAGCAAAGCTGAATAAAGCGATCGGCAAGAAAATTATCTAAACAAGCTGTATAATAGCTGGCAGTATGAATTCGGATCTTGATTTTTCCGCAGCCGGGATCGAGTCAATATTTGAGCGGCTTCAAACCTCTGAAAAAGGGCTAAAAGACGAACAAGCCAAAAGCTATCTTGTAAAGTACGGCTACAACCGGCCGATCGCCAAAAAAGAAAAGAGCATCCCGGTCCAGATCCTTTCGCGCTTCTTGAACCCCCTGGTCATAGTTCTTCTCATTATCGCCAGCTTCTCGCTGTTCTTTGGCCAAAAGATAAGCGCGTTTTTGGTGATCCTGATGGCGCTGATGAGCGTTTTTCTTTCTTTTTTCCAGGAATACCGCGCCGGCAAAGAAGCGGAAAAATTGATCGAGATGGTGCGCACCGCCGCGACCGTGATCCGCAGCGGAAAACAAAAAGACATTCAAATAGCGGAGGTCGTTCCGGGCGACATAGTTGACCTTTATGCCGGCGACATGATACCGGCGGACATTAGGATAATTTCTTCAAAAGACCTTTTTGTTAACGAGTCCTCATTGACTGGAGAGTCGATCCCGGCAGAAAAGCACGCCGCCGATCATAAAGCGAACATCGTTTATATGGGATCAAGCGTTGTGAGCGGAACGGCGCTGGGCGTGGTTTATAAAACCGGCGCCGCCACCAGGTTCGGCGAAATGTCGAGGGCCATCACTACGGCTCCGCCCCCGACCAGCTTTGATAAAGGCATTCGCGATTTTACCTGGCTCATGATCCGCTTTATGCTGATCATGGTAGTCTTTATTTTCTTCATCAACTTTTTCCTTAAGGGCAACCTGCTGGAAGCCTTTTTGTTCTCGCTGGCGGTGGCGGTGGGGTTGACGCCGGAAATGCTGCCGATGCTGGTGACCATCAACTTGAGCCGGGGAGCCATGGCCATGGCTAAAAAAGAAGTGATCGTCAAGCGATTGAGTTCTATCCAGAACTTTGGGGCGATGGACATACTTTGCACCGACAAGACCGGCACGCTGACGCTTGACAAGATCGTCCTTGAAAAACACTGCGATGTCAAAGGACGCGAGGACCATTCGGTGCTCGAAATGGCTTACATGAACAGTTATTACCAGACCGGGCTTAAAAACCTTTTGGACAAAGCGATCCTCAAGCATGAAAAGATTTTGATAAAAGAATATAAGAAGGTAGACGAGATCCCTTTTGATTATTGGCGCAAGCTCATGTCGGTTGTGATCGTGCACGAGGGCGCGCACCGGCTGATCGCCAAAGGCGCGCCCGAAGAAATATTTTCCCGCTGTTCTGCTTACGAGCTTGAAGGCAAAGTAACGGGTATCGATCCCGCCATCCTTGCCGACCTTAAAAAAGAATACGACTCCTTGAGCGCCGACGGTTTTAGGGTTTTGGCTCTGGCTTACAAGGATGTGGAAACGGCGAAAACGGTGTTTTCAAAAGATGATGAAAAAGGCCTTATTTTAAAAGGGTATCTGGCATTCCTTGACCCGCCAAAACCGACCGCCAAAGAAACGGTCGCCTCCCTAAATAAACTGGGGATCGAGCTAAAAGTTTTGACCGGCGACAATGAGCTAGTGACCAGAAAGATCTGCAGTGAGGTTGAAATAAATGTTCTGGGACTGGTCAGCGCGGAAGCGATAGATAGGGCAACTGATGCCGAGCTTAAAGAGATCGTTAATAAGAACACGCTTTTTGTCCGGCTTACTCCGGTCCAAAAAGAAAGGATCATCAAAGCTTTGCAGGCGGAGGGACATACGGTTGGATATCTGGGGGACGGCGTCAACGACGGGGCGGCGTTAAAAGTGTCGGATGTCGGGATATCCGTAAACAACGCCGCGGACATCGCCAAAGAATCGGCGGATATAATCCTTTTAAGAAAAAGTTTGCGGGTATTGAAGGACGCGGTGGTGGAGGGGAGAAAGACATTCGGCAATATCATAAAATACGTCAAGATGGGATCAAGCTCTAATTTTGGCAACATGTTGAGCATGACCGGCGCCAGTTTGTTTTTGCCGTTCCTGCCGATGCTGCCGATACAGATATTATTAAATAATTTCCTCTATGATCTTTCGCAGATCGCGATCCCGACCGATGAGGTGGATAAAGATTATACGGTAAAGCCGCGCCCGTGGAACATAAAACTGATCAAGAATTTTATGCTTATCATCGGGCCGGTAAGCTCGATCTTTGATTTTCTGACTTTCGGCATGATGCTTTTTATTTTTAAAGCCTCCGCGCCGCTTTTCCATACCGGCTGGTTTTTGGAATCCCTTACCACGCAAACGCTGGTGATCTATATAATCCGCACGGGAAAAATTCCTTTTATTGAAAGCTGGCCGAGCCGGTTTTTGATGATAACCTCGATGCTGATCGTAGCTTTGGGGTTTGGGATCGTTTATTCACCGCTGGGGGCGCATCTCGGCTTTGTCGTTCCGCCGCCGTTATACTTTTACCTTCTAATGATTATGGTCGCGGCTTATCTCTATCTGGTGCAGATCGTCAAAGTCTGGTTTATCAGAAAGTTTGGGTTTGATTGATGATGACAAAAAAAATAATAACGGCAATATTTATTCTGCTCGCAACCTGCCAGGTCTTTGCCGCGACTTTGGAAGTAGATGTTAAGGGAACCGGCCCTCTCCCATATAATTACCGGATAATTGACGGCCATATTCACGCGGGCGGGCATCCTCTCAACCCGGCGACCCATTTTTCAAACACGGACGAGCAGGCAATGTCGATCCTCAATTATTTAAAATCGAAGGGCGTTTATACCGTGATCGATCTTGAGAACACAAGAAGCATACAGGAGCGGTATCAGGCGCTGCTTGATAAAGCCGGCATTAAGAGGATGCATATTCCTTTAAACTCTTTAAAAGTACCGGATAAGAAAGAGTGGGGGAGGATAAAGGAAGCGATGAAGCGGCCGGTTTATATCCACTGCACCTGGGGAGCGGACCGGACGGGAATGGTGATCGCGAGATATTTGGTTGAGGAAAAAGGCTACACGCCGGACCAGGCTTATAATGCGGTGATCAATGGGGGAATGTGCGCGGGAGCTTTGGGAGGGTTTAAGAAGAATCTGGCTAATCTATTGCTAAAAAAGTTTATTTTTAGTGGACCTTGATTAATTAACAATTTCCCAATTAACAATGAACAACAAGGTATCGCTGCGCGATATTTGTAATAAATCAATCATATTCCAAAGACAAATAAAGAACAGGTGGTCGCAAATTGCGACCAGTTATCAACCCTTGCCATCTCCTATAAAAAAGCGTATCATTCCCACCATGAGTAATTTAAAGCCAAAGGCTAAAAAGAGATGCAATTGCGGCCAAACAGTTTCCCCGGGAAGCGTTTTTTGCCCAAGTTGCATGGCGAAAGTCCAAAAGAAGAACGCCAGTATGATCAAGAGAGGGAAAAGAAAGTAACCCTCCCCCCCCAAAAAAAAATCCTCGGGCTTCGTAGATCGTCGATGGAATCGTAAATCGTCATTGGTTGATAGGGGGATTAACCCGAACTACGAATCCCGCACGACGATTCAACCGACGACTGACGACCGACGAACAACGCCCCACCCGGCATCATAATTGCTTATTCATTATATAAGTCACAAATTAACTGAAAACTGACCAGAAATTGGTAACTAGTGACGAAAAGGAGTGCAATTATGGAGAATTTGATGCCGGTTGAGAGGATCGAGAACAGGATTTTCTTGATTCGAGGGCAGAAGGTGATGCTGGATATTCATTTGGCACAATTATACGGAGTGGAGACAAAAAAATTAAACCAGGCAGTACGCAGAAATAAAGATCGGTTCCCCGAAGATTTCATGTTTTCATTGTCAAAACAAGAAATATTTTTGTTATCAAAAAGCATGGTTCCAGATTCAAGGTCACAATTTGTGACCTTGAAACAGGGAAAGAACATCAAATATGCCCCTTATGCTTTTACAGAGAACGGCGTTGCAATGTTATCTTCAGTGCTTAGAAGCAAACAGGCAATTGCCGTAAATATTCAGATCATGCGTGCTTTTACCCGTCTCCGTAAAATACTTGCTGGTCATAAAGAATTAGCAATTAAAATTGAGGAACTGGAACGCAAGCACTCAAAGCACGAGATCGAGATCACGACTATTTTTAAAGTGCTCAAGAAGTTAATGGAACCGAAACCGGAGCCACCTGCTAAGAGGATCGGATTTGTTTAAGGTCACAAATTGTGACCTTAAAGCAAGAGTATAAAGCTTTAAGATTCCAATTTGGAATATTAAAGAGGATAACTGGTCGCAAATTGCGACCAGTTCAAGGAACTTAGATATTCACATCAATTGCCTATAATTTTATGGGGTTGGTGTTTTCGGTAAAATCCATAATTGTTTTGAGAGCCTCGCCTATTTTAATATAACGAGATTTTTGTTTTTCTATTATTTTGATGACACTGCTATATTTATATGAGACTGTGTATTTAGGTGATCCTGTGAGTTTGAGGCCAAATAGAGGCTTAACTTCAACACTGATTTCTTTCATTGGTGAACTATTCTCATGAGATAAATCATTGCGTTCTTTTGCAACATCTTGTCTGTAATTAATTAATTTTTTTAGTGCATTCATTTTTGGGTTTGCACGATGGATGGAGTTCTTTGCCAGTTCATCAATAAGATTGTTTAAATAAGTATCTTTTTCGTTAATATTCGACAAAAAAACGATTTGAAGGAGATATGTTAGTCTTTCCCAGCAACGATATAAGCACTCAGTTAGGAGATAGTTGTGATGCCAAAAATATAAATCTGGAATTTTGAAGTCTAGAGATGTATTGATGTCATATGTTGTAAGCGTTTCGCCTTTTGGATTCGTGACAGCTTGTCTTGCAATTAATGAGTACCCTAATTCGGATTGCGCGTGCGCAATTGCCCAAAATAAATTAGATATTGTGTCAACAAAGTGATTAATATTTATATCTAAGCGAATAGCTTGTGTTCTTGCCCAAGCTTTTAGATGGGCCATTTCAAATTCTAAAGTGAGAAATGGATAGTTATATCTTTTGAAAAGATTGGCTATTTCCTGGTGGATGTCATTTATGTTAACTATTCGGGGCGTATTTTGCGATTCCATTTGTTATTATATTTGTATTCTCCCACCCCCATCATTGGGTGTCAACGGGAAGCTGTGAGGGGGTTATAGATTAGGAGTGTTATATCTGCAAAGGAACAATAATTGATGTGGTGTCGCTTGTTAATATGCGTAAAAAATAAGGGGAAAGATCAGGAGGAGCATTGTTGGTAATAGATGATATCTCATCCCGGTTAAATATTGAGATACTTTCGACCCACATTCCCGTTTTTATAGGGGTAGCTTTTATAGCATTATAAATTTGTTCTATTATCCCTGTTTTTATTTCAGGGAATTGTAATGGGCAAGCATGGATAATATCTATCACAAGCCTTAAAAATGAGTTCCACTTTGTATCGTCCGATGCTAAGTTAGTTGGCAGATTAAGAGTAGATAGAAATACTAGCAATTCCTTTCTAAATCTTGGGAACGCAATGACTTCAGACAGGCCCTTTATTAAGTCCGGATTATTTGAGGCCTTTAAATCGTTAACCCACTGATTAATTTCTTTGAGAATGTTCATTGCAAGTTTTGATTTATCGATTTTTACATGAACGGTCCAAGTACAATAAAAATTAAGGACAAAATAACTGCTTTTTTCCGCTTGGCTCATATGTTCAATTCTTTTTCTGATAAGGGTCATCAAGTATGCTGCTTCAATTTCGGAGTTTATAGTTGGCGGTGAGATGATATTGCTTATCTTATTTTCGATTTCGTTTTTCATATGTTAGGAACGCTATTCTCCCACCGCCATCTTTGGGTGTCAACCGTTGTAAAGGAAATCAGGTTATCAGGGTATCAGTGGGAAGGAGATCAGGAGATCAGCGGATCAGGAAGAAAAATCTGATAATCTGATTTGCTGATATTCTGCCTGCTGATCTACTGGTATCCTGATATGCCATTCAATAAGCCGCCATCTTTGGGTGTCAATGGTGGGGAGGGTGGATATCAGAATACAGAGTGGGTCCGGGAGGAGGGTTGGTAAATCATTCGGCTATTCAAGAAAAATTAATGGACTTATTATATCAACAAACTCTTTGCTAGTTTGAATTTTCCAGAAGAACGTACTATCCAATAAAATAAATGAAAAGTTTTTTACAGCTAAGTCTGTGTTTTTTGATTTATTTTGTGTGGAATCATAAATAGCTTTGATTTTTGGATTGCCATTAATGACCTTCATTTCTGGGAAGCATAGTGGTTTGTCAATTAGATTTGAGGCAATTAAGCTAAAAATGCCCTTCCATGTTTCGCGATCTGAAAAAATATTGTTCGGAAGACCAGAGGAATTAAAGAAATCGATAAAATCCTTCCTAAGACCGGGAATTGATATAATATTAGAAACTTCATGAATGATATCATTCTCTATCGCATGATGTTTGACTAATATGTCTGTCAATTGCTCTAAAATACTAAAACATAATAGCGATTTTGATATCTTTGAATGCAAAATCCAATTGCAATATAGGTTAAGATATTTGTATTTCGCTGCAAGATTATTTTCTTCAATCAATATTCGTATTTGTGACATTAAACATATTATGTCGTTTAAAGAAAGACCTGGTTGATTTAATAGTTGCTTAATTTTATTTAATGCTTTAGACATGCTATAAAGATAGACCAATTCTCCCACCACCATCCTTGGGTGTCAACGGGGAGGGGAATAAGGGATCGCTTTCCCTTCTATTTCCCGTAATCTTTAAACGTTAACATCAGCAGGATGCCGATGATGACGATTGGTATGACATACGCCCAGGCAGTTCCGGCTAAAACCGTTAGAGGATAACCCGTCGCCAGGGTCTCCGGATTGCTTGCCGAGTGAGCCAGGAGCTTTGATCCGGCCTGATATACAACAAACGAAATAACCAATCCCACAAGCCATAATACGATCAGTTGAATTTTATTCATTCTTTTTCACCTCGGAGGTATTCTCCCACTGCTATCTTTTCTTGTCAAATTACAAGCATCAAGTATCAAATCACAAACAATCCTAAAGCATCAAATCACAAATTCTAAACGTTTTGGTCATTGAATATTGTGATTTTGGGATTGTTTGTGTTTTGTAATTTGTTATTTGGAGTTTACTGGAAACGCCGCCGTCTTTGGGTGTCAATTGGGGACCTTGCTCCGCTTAGCGTGCCCCTTAAGGTATCTCATCGCTTCCTCTTTCATTTTTTTAAACGCCTCTTCCTTCGCCTTTGCCGTCGCGTCGTCCGACTTTTTAATAAAATCGTTGGCGATCTTTACCGAACTCTTATTAAAAGCGGAATCTGCCGCCTGTTTTTTGACCAATTCGTCGTATGTCGTGACCGGCACTTTTCCCCGCAGAGCCTTAAATGATTGCAGCGCTTTAAGGTAAAACAATTTCTGCTGCTGGGAGAGCGTCCTCCCTTCATTCCTTACGATCCGGTTGCGCGCGGAGAAAAGCTCTTTCTCGTAACCCGCGATCTCGGCATCAAGCCTTTTTTGCTCCTCTTCTTCCCACGCCTTGTACCGCTCCGGCTCCCGCAATGGATTGATCCAGGGCAGTTCGGGATTTTGCTTAAAGATGCCGCCCGGCCTGGTGTCGGTCAAAAAGAGGACGACGACCACCGCCTCGTCGGCCTGCCGTTTGATCGCGGGCGGCGGGGGCTCTTTTCTGAAATGACCTTTAACGACTGACGGATCGGAAATGACCAATTTAGACAGCCTCTGATGCGCTTCCGCGATCTTTTTATCCAGCTCTTCCCGCTGCGCTTTTGAAGCGGCCTTGGCCTTGTCCAGATTTTCTTTGTAGAGGGGATTGGACGAGTCGTTGAACATCGCGGTCCAGAACTTCATATAGGCTTTATCGTATTCGCCGTTCCTATACAGCTCTTCGCCCTCTTTATTGTATCCCTCCGCCGCCTGCTTCCACTTTTCGGCATCTGTTTGCTGGGGAGCCGCTTGCTGTTGAGGAACTGTTTCCTTGTTGAAATCATAGGGCTCGTCCGGCGCGGAATAGGATGGGGCGCTCTGCTTCGGGCAGCTCTCGCCCGGTCCGTGCTGCCTGCCGCAATCGTTGCACCAGTAGCCGTAATCCTGGCCTTCTTCGGCCAGTGACGCGCCGCTGACGCAGATGAGCATGGCGGCAAAGATGAGTAACAATATGGTTTTCTTCAATTGCTTATCCCTTCCGCGGTTGAGTAGCCGAGCAGATTCTTGGCGGCGCGGCTGGTGTCATACAAACAGGTCATTTCGCCGACCAGATCATCCCAGTTAATGACCGATGCGGACATGACAACCGTAACCTCCTGGGTTGGATCGCAAAAAGCCGTTGTCAGA
>Ga0265296_1003853_pt1 | contig 13518 bp, 18 predicted proteins | sample MunlanPumphouse1_FD_189073 | JGI IMG/M metagenome (GOLD analysis project Ga0265296, IMG submission 189073) | Groundwater microbial communities from a municipal landfill in Southern Ontario, Canada - Pumphouse #1 | ecosystem: Environmental > Aquatic > Deep subsurface > Groundwater | place... | reverse complement strand
TAAATTTTTTATTAATATGATCGGGGTTTTCCCTGTCGGGACCCTTGTCATGCTTGACACAAAAGAACTGGGCCTTGTCTATCAAAGCGAAGCCATGTTTTTAGACAGGCCAAAGGTGCTTGTTATTATTAACGGTAAGGGAGAGAAGGCAGACAGTTATATTGTTGACCTCACAGAGAAAGATTCCAATGGTAATTTCCTCAGAACCATCGTTAAGACAATGGACCCTAATAAGTATAAGATTAATCTTGCGGAATATCTGCTTTAAGATAGCGAACATTTTAGTTTAACATTATGGGCAAGGCCCGGAAGAGCCTTGAGGTAGAGTAGACCATAGTGGTTGTTATGGTGTGATTTTGAATGACCTTATAGCTCTTATAACAATTATAATCTGGCCGGTTGTTCCTTTGTTCTGGATACCTGTTCATGGCCTTTCAAGGATATTTAAAAGACTTGGCCTTTTAACCTATACAATGCCCCTGACAACATGGCCTCCTCTGGCGTATCTCATTTACACACAGCGGGATTTTCTTCTTCATTACAAGACAGAGCTTCCTCTTTTCATTAATATAACCGGAATAGTTTTTTTAATTGCCGGGACATTGCTTCATCTGTGGACAGGGAAACTTCTCGGTTTGTGGGGACTGATGGGATTGCCGGAAATATCAACCAAAGCTAAAAGCAAACTTGTAACTGAAGGCGCATTTTCAGTGGTCAGACACCCGACTTATTTAGCGCATACCCTTATGTTTTTAGGAGTTTTTCTGGTTACTGAAGTAATAGCAGTTGGTGTTATTACATTGCTTGATTTAATAATAATCAACGTCGTAATCATTCCGCTTGAGGATAAAGAGCTTTTGAACCGTTTTGGAGACGACTATAGGAAATATAAGGAAGAAGTTTCCGGATTTTTCCCGAGGTCTCTAAGGATAAGGTCGTAAAAATCCAAATAAACTAATCACCGCCGAATATTTTACCCCGTTAGAAAGCCCCGCTGTTTGCAGCGGTCATCTAAAGCGAACATGGGGTTTACATTATATGTTCTTCGACGGACATAGATTATAAAGCACACATTCTTTATGCTTTGGCTTTTTTGCCTGGCATATCTTTCTGCCATGTGATATCAAAAGATGAGAAATATTACTCCAATCCTCTTTTGGAGTAATCGCCATCAAATCTTTTTCAATCTTTACCGGGTCTTCAAACTTTGTGAGGCCGAGCTTGTAAGCAAGCCTTTTAACATGTGTATCTACAGCAATTCCCTCATTAATTTCATAGGCATTCGAGAGGATTATGTTTGCTGTTTTCCTTGCAACACCGGGCAGGCTGATGAGTTCCTCCATCGTCTTTGGAACCTTTGAATTAAATTTTTCTATTATCAGCCTTGCAGATGCCTGAATGTTTTTTGCTTTGTTGTTATAGAAATTTATTGAGTTTATATCCTTCTTTAAGGTATCAAGCGGTACATCCGCATAGTCTTTGACAAGGTTATACTTTTTAAAAAGAGTTCCTGTTACTTTATTCACATGCACATCTGTTGTCTGTGCAGAAAGCATAGTTGCAACCAATAGCTCGAAGGGATTCCTGTAATTCAGGGCTATCTTCGGTTCAGGATATTCTTTCTTGAGTTTCCTGAGAATCTCAAGGATTTTTCTCTTGTTATCCATATATCCTCCAGCATTTATCATCTTCTTTATAATTCAAGCAGCCTCTTTTTAATATCTATCGCTTCTGCCATATCAAAATTCTATCATATCACCGTGAATATTTATAAATTAAGACCGATGAATATTTTGATGTCATTGCGAACGCAGTGAAGCAATCTCGTTTCTATAAATCAATAGGTTTGGATTTTGTGGGCGAAGTTTTTTAAGCCGTCATTCCCGTGCAAACGGGAATCCAGTAATTTCAAAAAGTTCTGGTTCGTAGACCGACGCGGCAATCTTTAGCCTAAGAAAAATGGGATGTGTCCCTCACCGCTTTTCTTCTCACCGCTTTTCCTTCTTTGAGAAAGAACCAGATTAACGTCGTTATGACTGATACAAGCACCCTTGATTTTATCATGTGAAGTAGCTACAATAGCTACATAGTAATCGAGGAGGTGAAAGTATGCATCAGGTAGGAATAAAAGAGCTAAAAAACAGGCTGACGTATTATCTTGGGCTCACCAAAAGAGGAGACAGCATAGTGGTTACGGACAGGGGAATGCCTGTGGCGGTGCTGCACAACCTTGATACAGTTGAAGAAAATGCCGGCATAGAAGAAAGACTCGCAAGTCTGGCAAAGCAGGGAAAGATAAGACTGCCCTTAATAAATGCCAGATTGAAACCGTTTAAGCCAATAAAAGTTAAGGGGAAGCCAATGTCCGAGACCATCATCGAGGAAAGAAGATGATCTATTTTGACACGAGCGCATTAGCGAAGAAATATGTCATTGAGACTGGTTCCGAAGGAATCGCCCGGCTTATGGCCGGAAAATCCATTATGGCAACCTCCAAATTAACCTACCCCGAAATGCTGTCTGCGCTTACAAGACGCAGCAGAGAAGGTGACATACCGCATTCGAAATTAAAAGAGCTGCTGACTGAATTTGAGGCTGACTGGAAGTGCCTTCTCATTATTGATTTTCAGGATGAACTTCTCGTCAATATAAAGAGACTGATAGAAAAATATTATCTCAGAGCCGCAGACAGCATCCATCTTGCCTCTGCATTGTGGCTGAAACACTCAATGAAGGAAAACATTACTTTTGTGGCATCTGATACAAATCTCCTGAACGCGGCAAGGGCTGAAAAATTGTCCGTATTTAATCCGCAGGACTCCTGATTCATAGCGTATTTGTCAGTAAAAATTTGCTTGACAGTGCCGTGTATCCCTTTTGTCTCCCTTCGCTGTCACAGTCCTTGGCCCTATGAATGAGGGGGATATTAATGGGGTAGTGGGGTAACGGGTGCTGACCCTATTTTTTGTCCTCCCATAGGAAAACAAGTCTGATTATCCTCCCAGAAACGTCTTTTTTCCTTCCTCAGTCTTGAGAAAATTGCTGCCTGTGTCTACAACTCTTTGTGTGGAAACTATAAGTGTGCCATTAGGAGTCATTAGTCTGTGAGTATGCGGCTCAATGCGGTAATAACGGTTCTTAGTGACAAACGGCCGTACCCACGGGCGATCGTCACGATAGAACACGAAGTCTTCGGCACAGCGTACAATCAAACAGTTGAGCTTTACAAGCTCTTTGCGACCGATCTTTCGGCTGCGGTAGCCAAAATTTTTGAAAGAGAGATCCGATGTGTCCTTATCAAGCGTAATATCTGGTCTGATCCGAAGTGCGAGATTAGGTGCCAGGGGCACGATCCGATTCAGGACTCGCGGGTCGTCCGTCCTCTCGATGGCAGCAGGAAAGTCGCTCGTGAAGAACGGACTATCGTCAAAGTCGTTATGCAAAATTTCCCATTTGAAATTGCCAAAGGCAGCAGTGCACTCTAAAATTGAATTGATGCCGATCGCTTGAGGATACTTGGGATCAATCGTGATATTGACGGTTCCGTCGCGCAGAAGTTCAGTGAGGGTTGTATTGCCTATCTGAGGCGGAGGGGGAGGTAACAACCCCTTAGTCTCCATCATAGTAGTAGTGGTTTCGACTATACTCTTCAGTGGTCCAGAGCTAATGCGCATGGCTGTGGGCGAGCAGGTAGAAACATACGCTACGAACCCAGCAATGACGAAGATACACTCTGGGTCAATCTTGTCTGTCATCAGCTTTTCGAGAGCCGCGTTATATCTTGGCTCGATTCTCTTTAAGAACTCCTCAACTATGCGGTCCTCGCGAAGGTAGGAGTTGGTACTACCGTCTTCAATTCTGCAAACCGATTGGGCGTTTGGTGTAAACAGCTTCAGGTCGCTCTTTCCGATCGCATACATCAAAGCCCCCAGTTTCGGGGAGTAGAAGTTTTTCAGATGCACCTGAGAGACAAAGTGATCGAGCGACATATAATAGGCGTTTCCTTATGGTGTCCTATGACCGAACGCGCTGCTTATACCCGGAGCCGACTTGTTCGGCACTATTTGCTGTTTATCCTGCACATTCCGAATGACATGGTCACCCACGAACTGTTTTCATCGGCGGAAAACTCTATCAGAATGGCTTTCTTGCTTATCTCAGGTATATATAGAGAATATTGTCTGGCGTCATCTCCAAAATTGTAGACGTGAATGTTTTGAGTTTTCGGTTCTTTATAGGGCTTGCCAGTCAGCGAATTGATGTAGATACTGTCTTGACCTACATAGTGGCTCAAGACGCGAAATGAGTACTTTGTCGCATGAGCAATGTTCACGAGTTCTTCCGCCTCTCTTTCCGACTTGCCCTGCTCAAGATAGTATTTCTTCTGCTTCGGCTTCGAAGCGGCAGTTAGACCATAGTTCGAGGTCCAGGACACAAGCTTATCGGTCACTAAGAAATCGACTAGATCCGTATAGGAATAAACTGGGCTAACGTCACAATGTTGATTCCTATCATAAGGGTATTGTTCGTACGCAGTAAATACTTTATCCGGATCCATCGAGCATGAAGCGCGATTGCTCTTTCCCCGTGGTGCCTTTTCTTGTGTAAATCCACATTCAAAGGTCAAACCGGCCGAAAACGAAAGGACCGGTATCATTAGTACCGACATAAACAGAAGAACAATGATCCGAACCACTTTCATTCTATCCTCTCCTTTGCCAAACAATATTATTAACTGGTTTCTCGTTATCATACGGAAAGTTGTGGGGAATAATCAAGAGTTTGACAATAGCCGGTTGTCATTCCCGCTTGTCGGGAATCCTTTTTTTAGAAGGGGAAAGATTCTGGACAAGCCAGAATGACACTACACAAAAGTATAAAAAAGTGTTAGAGATTAGGATACCGGAGCTTTGAGATTGCCACGGACTTCGTCCTCGCAATGACATCAAGAGAAATACTTATCGATGGTAATCACCAATAAACCCGACTAAATAACTCAACTAAATACTTGACAAGGTTAGTAGGGTATTTTAAAATTATCCTATGCTCAGGTTATCTACAAAAGGACAGTATGGCGTGCGGGCCATGTTCGAAATAGCCAATGGCTATCCTGACAGGCCTGTGCCAATAAAAGATATATCGAAGAAACAGGCTGTTTCTGTTTCCTATCTTGAGCAGATACTCAATAAGCTCAAAAATAGCGGGCTGATTAAAAGCATTAAGGGGCCGGGCGGTGGTTACATACTCAGCAAAAAACCTGAGAATATAAGCATAGGCGCGATACTCAGGGAACTCGAAGGGCCTGTTGCGATAACATCCTGTCAGACCGAGGAAGGATGTATAAGGGTTGACGGATGCGTTACATATGCACTCTGGAAATCACTGGGGGAGAAGATAGAGGGATTTCTGGATACAGTCTCTCTGAAGGACTTGATTACAGGCGCCCTTTTCGAAAAAACGACCAGGAAAATTAAGAAAAGAGCCTGATAATTTTGATATGAAATTTATTGAAGATTTAAAGGCAGATATAACAACAGACATAGTGTATATGATGTGCCCGATGCATCTGCTGAAACTTCAAGAGAAGATAAAGGAACTGGATGACGGGCAGATACTGGAAATCATGACAGACTATGACGGCGCTCTCGAGGATATTCCGGGCTGGTGTGAAAAAACAGGCAATGAATTTTTAGGGATTAAGGAAACGGAAGATTTTTATAAATTTTATATAAGGAAGTCGGGCTCGACTCGTCCCGAGAAGGTGAGGAAGCAATGAGGAAGTGTTATTTCGACCATGTAGCAACGAATCCTTTGGATTCCCGCGTACTTGACGAAATGATGCCTTATTTCAAAGAGGAATTCGGCAATCCTTTGAGCATGTATGAACTCGGTTCTAAGGCAAAGGAGGCAATAGATAATGCAAGAGGGCAGGTTGCATCATTAATTGGTTCAAAGGCATCAGAGATAGTTTTTACGGCAAGCGGCGCAGAGGCAAATAATTTTGCATTGCGGGGCATCGCGCTTGCAAGGCAGAATGAAGGAAAACATGTAATCGTATCAAAGATGGAGCACCATTCGATATTGAATTCCGCAAGGTTTCTTGAGAAGATGGGATTCGTGGTCACTTACCTTCCGGTTGATAAACACGGTCTTGTTGACCCTGATGCTGTTAAAAAGGCGATAACAAAAGAGACAACGCTTATATCTGTAACTCATGCAAGCAGCGAGGTGGGGACCATAGAGCCGATAAAAGAGATAGCCGGCATTGCCAGGCAGAAAAAGATAATCTTTCATACGGATGCAGTAGCAACAGCAGGAAACATACCCATTAATATAAAAGAACTCGGGGTGGACCTTCTGAGTATGGCAGCACATCAGTTCTACGGGCCAAAGGGCGCCGGAGCGCTTTATGTAAGGGAAGGGCTGAGAATAGTTCCTCTAATCTATGGAGGGATCCAGGAAAATGGAAGAAGGGCCGGCACAGAGAACGTCCCCGCTATTGTCGGTATTGGCAAGGCAGCTGAACTTGCCGTGAATGAGATGAATTCAAGGATAGAGCATGTCAGAAGATTAAGAGATAAACTTTTGAAAATTAAAGCAAGCGTTGAAAATATTCATCTTACAGGCCATCCGCCTGATGCGGAAAAACGGCTTCCGGGTCATGCAAGTTTTTGTGTTGAATTTATAGAGGGTGAGGCAATGCTTCTTTTGCTGGCAGCCAAGGGTGTGTATGCTGCCAGTGGTTCTGCGTGTTCATCAAAGGCCTTGAAGGCATCACCTGTCTTGCTGTCAATGGGCATACCTTCGAGCCTTGCACAGGGCTCGATAGTCTTTACGCTCGGCAAAGATAACACAGACGATGATATAGAATACCTGCTTGCCGAATTCCAGCAGGTGATAAAAAGGCTAAGAGAAATCTCCCCCTACGGGAAGGGCTGGGGGATAGAAAGAGAAGGTGGACAATGTATAGTGCAAAAGTAATGGATCATTTTGCAAACCCGAGGAATGTGGGTGATATGCCTGATGCTGGTGGTGTGGGCACAGAGGGGAATCCTACCTGCGGGGATGTGATGCAGATTTTTATAAAAGTCAAGGACGGGAAAATAGTTGATGCAAAGTTTAAGACCTTCGGGTGTGGCGCAGCTATTGCCGTAAGCAGCATGATTACAGAGTTGGTTAAGGGCAAGACTCTCGAAGAGGCATTGGCTATATCAAAGGAAACAGTGGCAAATGAATTGGGGGGGCTGCCCGCCCAGAAGATGCATTGCTCAAACCTGGGCGCAGACGCACTCAGAAAGGCTATTGAAGATTATAAAAGCAAAAGTAAATAATAGACTGACTCCATGTCTGTTTGGCAGAAGTGGCGCAGGAATTGTTGAGACACTGATAGTCATCATAGCCATCAGTATTTTGGCAGTTGTGGCGATTGACAGGTATGATAGTCTTGTCTGGGAGGCAAAAAAGGTTGCAATCAGGGCAGAACTAAATAACCTGAGGCAAGCTATACTGCTTTTTAAGATAACAAAAGGCAGATACCCTGAAAGTCTTAAGGAGCTTATTACAGAACATATTGTTGCGCCATATAAAGATACCCTGATCAGAGCCAAGTATCTGGAACCTTATTCTGTTGATAAGGATATGAATATACTCGACCCGTTTGATATGCCTTTTTCCTATGACCATTTGACCGGCAAGGTCCGGTCGCAGAAAAAAGGTTTTGAGGACTGGTGAAACTCCACTCCGTTAAAAAACCCCAAGCGGGCTTTATGGCGGGGTTTACAAATCTAATTTTAGACTGTTAATATAGCAGAGTTTTAGTCTATGACTCAAAGAGGAGAGGTGGCCGAGTAGGTCGAAGGCAGCCGCCTGCTAAGCGGTTGTGGGGGTAAAACTTCACCCAGGGTTCGAATCCCTGCCTCTCCGCCAGTGAACAGAAGTGAAAAGTTAGAAGTAAATTGTAACTTTTAACTTATAACTATTAACTATTTTTTAACAGGAGGTTCTAAATGAACAAAAAGCTTATGGCAGTAGCGCTCAGTGTTTTACTTGTGGGTTCTTTTGCCTGCAAAAAGAAAGAGCAGCAGCCTCTTCCGCAGACACCGGGTACACCGGGGATGGGAGCACTTCCTCCGGGACATCCTCAGCAAGGACAGGGAAACCAGGGCATAACGATGCCCAAGGGCGAACTCCAGGTTATTGTCCCTGCTAACGTAAAGGGTAAATGGGGTGCTGTTAAGATTGTTGTTGAGGATAAGACAACTAAAAAAGCACAGGAATTTACTGTTAAACTTAACAGCGATCTGCAGATACCAAATTCTAACCTGAAAGTAGCTGTAGGAGATTTTCTCCCTGATTTCAAGATGGATGTCGGCACAATAACCTCAACATCAAATGAGCCAAATAATCCGGCAGTTAGCATTAAGGTATTTGAAGGCGGCAAGGAAGTATTCAAGGGATGGCTCTACGCAAAGTTCCCGGCCATTCATCCGTTTGAGCATCCTAAAGTCGGCCTAGGTCTTAAAGAAGGAGTTAAGAAGGGATAGCGCGCCCTTAGCTCAGCTGGATAGAGCGTCGGACTACGAATCCGCAGGTCGGGGGTTCGAATCCCTCAGGGCGCGCCAGGATAAGGCGCCTGGAGGATTAAGCTGAATGCTCCTGAATGCTTGGGCTATTTATTTTAAAGCTTGGTTTTAAAAAGGGGTTTGCAGAGAAATCTGTGAACCCTTTTTTGTTAGGTTTGATATGATGTTATCGGTCTGTGGAGGAGAAGAATGGTCAGGGTGGCTTTTTATCTTAAGGAAGGATGCTGGATTTGCGATGCTACGCAGGAAATGGTAAACGGACTTACGGTAAAGTATGACCTTAAGGTTACAAAGGTTCATATTGACTCAAGCGATGAGTTGTATGAGATGTACAGGTTTGATATCCCTGTGCTTGAATTCAGGGACGGCTCGACACTTCACGGGCATATCAGGAAAAAAGATTTACTGAAAAAATTTGAAGATAATAAGGAGTGAAAAAGCTGATTATAATATGGATATGAAAGAACAGGATATATATTTTATGAAAATTGCGCTTGAGGAGGCCGGCATTGCTTTCTCTGAGGGGGAGGTTCCTGTAGGAGCTGTATTGGTGAGCGAAGGCAATATCATTTCAAAGGCCCATAACACGCGTGAGACATCAAAAGACCCGACAGCTCATGCGGAGATACTTGCAATACGAAAAGGAGTAGAAAAAAGCGACAGCTGGCGTTTAAGCAAGGCCACGCTTTATGTAACAAAAGAACCCTGCATCATGTGTGCAGGTGCGATGGTCAATGCAAGAATTAAGAGGCTTGTTTACGGTTGTAAAGATGAAAAAGGCGGTGCAGCCGGGAGCCTGTATCATCTTCTTTCGGATAGAAGGCTTAATCATCAGGTGGAGATAGTCTCAGGCTTTCTTGAAGATGAATGCGCAGAGATATTGAAAAAGTTTTTTCAGGGGAAAAGATAAGTTTAGAAAATGGTGTAAAGACAGAACATAACATTCTCGCTCATTCTCGTCCCGATAAGATCGGGACTCCGAGAATTTTGCCTCTTTATTTATCTGTATTCCTTAATTTATTCTCTTGTTGTAAACTAAAAACTGTTCACTATCTGCTTTAAGCTGACTACTGAACGCTGATAGCTGACAGCTGTTGATTTGGAGGGGTGCCAGAGCGGTTGAATGGGACGGTCTCGAAAATCGTTGTGGGGGCGACTCCACCCAGGGTTCGAATCCCTGCCCCTCCGCCAGAATAAAGTTAGAAATGAAAAGGTGGAAATTAAGAGATAAAGGCGGCAAACTATTAACTCTTATTTGTAGGAGGAATGATGGACATTAATTTAAAAAAGATCCTTATCCCTGCAATTATAGCCCTCTCGTCTGTATTTGTATTACTCATAATCAGGGGGATTAGTTTCAGATTTCTTCACAGATGGGCGGAAAAGACAGAGACAAAGCTTGACGACATAATAATCCTTGCCTTCAAAACACCATCCATTTACTGGTGCATTGCTATTGGGCTTTATATAGGGATTGCAATCTCGGAACTTCCTGAAAGATACGTCTTTTATCTGAGTAAAACGATTCATGTGATTGTAATATTGTCCATTACCATTGCAACGGCAAACCTTGCGGGTAAGATATTCAGAAATTATGTCCAGAAATCCAACCTGCCTATTCCAACAACAGGGCTTGCATACGGGATATTAATATAGCGGGAACTCCCCACCTGTGAAGGCGGGGATGAGAGCATGTTCCCATCGGGACAAACGAAGTTTGTCCCAACAAGCACCACGCCTGTAAAGGCGTGGGTATCTATAGGGGACAATACTGGCCTTGGGGCTTTTGGTAATACTAAGTTTCCTCGGGATTTCCATAACGCCCTTAATTACAGCATTAGGTGTTGGAGGCCTTGCAGTTGCCCTTGCGCTTCAGGATACTCTTGCAAATTTATTCGCGGGGATTCATATCCTTGTGGAAAAATCAATCAGGGTAGGTGATTTCATAAGGCTTGAGACAGGGCAGGAAGGCTATGTTGAAGACATAACATGGAGGACAACAAGGATAAAGATGCTTCCCAATAATATGGTCGTGATTCCCAATAATAAGCTTGCACAGAGCATCGTCACAAATTATTATCTGCCTGAAAAAAGGATGTCTCTGTCTGTCCCGGTCTCTGTCAGCTATAATTCTGATATAGATAAACTTGAAAGAATCCTCACTGAAGAGGCAAAGAAGGCGGTTGGTGAAGTTTCAGGACTTCTTGGGGATCCTGAGCCTGCTGTCAGATTTATACCGGGATTTGGCGAAAGTTCTCTTGATTTTACTCTGGTATGTCATGTGCGGGAATTTACAGATCAGTTTCCTGTTCAGCACGAAATAAGAAAGAGGATTCTGAAGCGATTCAGGGAAGAGGGGATTGAGATACCCTTTCCCCACAAGGTTGTGTACTTAAAAGAAGAGAAACACTGAAATGATATCTATTTCAGCAGAAATTCATGCCTGCACTTGTTACAGACGACGGTATCGCCTTTCTTTTTGCCCTTGAAATGCTGGGATTTTCCGCACCGCGGACATTTGGTGTAAAAACTCAGGATTGTTGACCAAACTGCGATAAAATTATACATAACTTATGCTACCATAAAACCTATGGAATCTGAATTTCTGAAATCACTTGTTATTATCTTTGGCGCCTCTGCATTAGTGGTATTTCTGCTTCACAAGCTGAAGATACCCTCTATTGTTGGCTTTCTTATTGCAGGCGTTATTATTGGTCCTTATGGTATAGGAATTATAAAAGATATCCATTCAATAGAGATAATGGCAGAGATCGGCGTGATTCTTCTTCTCTTTACCATCGGTATTGAGTTTTCGATGGCAAAACTGACAAGAATGAGGAAGGCTGTTATAGCAGGCGGCGGAATTCAGGTATTGCTCACGATAGCTTTATCCGCTACTGCTGCCTATCTTGTAACCGGCAATGCAAACAGGTCTGTCTTTTTTGGCTTCCTTATAGCATTAAGCAGCACTGCAATTGTTTTAAAGATGCTCGCTGAGAAAGGTGAAATAGACTCACCGCATGGACGCATAATGGTGGGTATATTGATTTTCCAGGATCTCTGTGTTGTGCCGCTTATGCTCTTAATCCCTTCTCTGTCAGGAGATGAAATAAACATAGCGGATGCGTTAATAAAGATGGGGAAGGCAGCACTGATAATAGCAATTGTGCTGTTAAGTGCAAGATGGGTTGTCCCGGGATTACTCCATCAGGTTGTACGCACAAGAAGCCGTGAATTATTCATAACAACGATAATACTCATCTGTATCGGTATTGCTTTTCTAACCTCAAGGTACGGTCTTTCACTCGCACTCGGGGCTTTTTTGGCAGGACTCATAATATCAGAATCAGAATATGCACATCAGGCAACATCAGATATATTGCCATTTAAGGACAGCTTTATAGGCATGTTCTTTGTTTCTGTCGGGATGTTAATGGATGCCGGATATATGTTTGATAATTGTCTGAAGATAGCAGTTGTGGTTGCATTGATATTTGTCCTCAAGGTAGTCACAGGCATAATCTCAGCTCTTTCAATAGGAAGCCCCTTGAGAACCTCTATTACTGCAGGACTCGGACTTGCTCAGATTGGAGAATTCTCCTTTGTGCTCGCAGTTGCAGGAAAGGCAGCAGGCATTATAACAGGGGAGTTTTATCAGGTATTCCTATCCTCGTCTGTTGTAACAATGATAATGACGCCGTTTATCCTCAAGTCAGCGCCTTTTGTCTCCGGATGGATAACATCGAGACATCTTTTGAAGAGGATAGCCAGCCTTAAGAGAGTTTCTGAAGGGGAAGGTTTCCCACGAAGGAGACACGATCATGTGATCATAATCGGATTTGGCCTTAACGGGAGAAATCTCGCAAGGGTTCTTAAAGAGGCAGAAATACCCTATGTTGTGCTTGAGATGAACAGCGACACTGTAAGAGAGATGAAGAAAAAGGGAGAGCCGATATATTATGGTGACGGGTCAAGTATGGAAATATTACATAAGATGGGCATAGAAAAAGCAAGGCTTCTTGTTATTGCAATATCGGATCCTGTTTCCACAAGGAGAATAGTTTCTATTGCAAGACATGAAAATCCAGATATTCATATCATTGTAAGGACAAGATATCTTGCCGAGGTGAATGAACTCAGAACGCTCGGCGCTAATGAGGTGATACCTGAGGAGTTCGAGACCTCTATTGAGATATTCTCAAGGGTGCTTCATAAGTATAATTTTCCTAACAATGTAATACTTGATATGGTGGATAAAATAAGGAGTGACAGTTATACAGCATTAAGAAGTGTCGAGCTTCCAAAGAGATATCTTTTCGAAAAGTGTGAATGGCTTCCTGAGATAGAAATAGATGGTTTTAGAATTTCGGAAGGCTTGCATCTTGTAGATAAAAGCATAGCCGAACTCCAGATAAGGAAAAAAACAGGTGTCACAATTATAGCTGTAAGGAGGGGACCTCAGGTATTTACAAACCCTGAGCCTGATTTTAGATTTAGGGTAGGAGATATAATATTATTTACCGGTGAAAGAAAGAATATGATGAAGGCATTGGATTATTTCAAAGGGAAAGCATAATGCTTCTATGGGTTGGTTTTATAATCTGCACATCTTTAATCGTGTATTCAGGCACAAAACTCTCAAAATACGGCGATATAATTGCTGAGAAGACAGGGATGGGCGGGACGTGGATAGGCGTTGTGCTTATGGCGTCGGTAACATCCCTGCCTGAGCTTGTAACAGGAATAAGCTCTGTAACATATGCAGGTCTGCCTGACATAGCAGTAGGTGATGTGCTTGGAAGTTGTGTTTTTAATATGCTTATTCTTGCCTTTCTTGACGCTATTTACAAACCGAAGCCTATATCAGCAAAAGCCCATCATGGTCATATCCTTTCTGCGGGGTTTGGAATCCTTCTTCTGAGCATTATCGGCATAG
>Ga0265296_1003852_pt1 | contig 13521 bp, 11 predicted proteins | sample MunlanPumphouse1_FD_189073 | JGI IMG/M metagenome (GOLD analysis project Ga0265296, IMG submission 189073) | Groundwater microbial communities from a municipal landfill in Southern Ontario, Canada - Pumphouse #1 | ecosystem: Environmental > Aquatic > Deep subsurface > Groundwater | place... | reverse complement strand
TGCCCTGCTGCTGGCTAAACATAAGAAATACTGGGCTGTCGTGGGAAGCGGTCCGAATAAGATAGCGGCAGACGAGATCAGGATCAAGTTGAGTGAACTCTGTTATGTAACTATAGCTTCGGATGTGGTAGAAAATAAAAAACACATTGATCTCTCTGCAGAGCCCCTGATCATTGTCTGTACAGCAGGCAGTGAGGAAACAGTAATCGGGGATATCATTAAAGAGGTAGCAATATTTAAAGCCCATAGAGCGGGAGTAGTTGTTTTTGCCGATGAAGGTGAGGAGCGGTTTAACGGGATAGCCGATGCGGTAATCGGGATACCCAGAGTGCCTTTACCAACGTCTATTATTCTCAATACGCTTGCGGGGCATCTGTGGGGCTACTATGCCGCCCGGAGCATTGATGATGATGCCCTGTTCCTTAGAGAGTTCAGAAGCAGCCTCAATAGGAGGATGGTTGAACATGAGAAAAAAAATTACTCCCTTTATGAGAGGACTGGTGATAAGCATATTTGGAGAATGGTGACAAATTTCTTCGACAGATTCAATCAGATGAGGAGTAACGGTTCCTTTTCTTTAACCGCCGCCAAGACTATCTCCGATATACCCCTCCTTCTGAAATATGCCGCCGGGAAGCTACCCGTTGAAGACTTCTGGTATGATTTCAAGGTGGAAAATGGTAGCATTTCCCCCATTGACATGCTGGACATAACCATAGGCCATGCCATTGATGAGCTTTCCAGGCCGATTGATGCGATAAGGCATCAGGCAAAGACGGTAACAGTGGGTACAAGCAGGAAAGAACAACCCCTGGTGGGAATAATTTTCAACCTTTTGAGGGAACTGAGATTTACAGTAAAGTCCATTTACAGTAAGAATATTCCTGCCATCAGTAGAATACAGCCGGCAATAGCCACGATCAAGGGATACACCCTTTATGATATTAACAACCTCGATATAGAGGGAAACCCCAAAGACACCACAACAATCTCCATCAGAGGAAGGGGGGGCATTTCAGCCCAAATGAAATCGAGGGCGGAGGGTTCGGGTGTTCTCATGGGGACAAAAAAAACCATAGTGAGTACCGGTCGTATCTATGTGGGCCGCGGAAAGTCAGATGGTGCTGCTGTTGTTATTATTCCCCTTCTCGGAGAGACTTACACGGTGAGGAACATGCTGCTGATCCATGTTGACTTTAATGAATTACTGACCATTCAGGAAAGGAAGGACGTCCTTGGCTATCGTTTTAACGATATCCGTAACCTCATCAATGAATACAATCTCTCCTGGGATGATGGTTATCTTGAAAGGATACCTGTGGCCTCTCTACTCGGTGAGCCGGTAGAGGTCGTTGCGGAAGAAATAAAGCGGACTACCATGGTCGGGAATGGAAGACCCCCGAAAAATAAGTAACTCTGGAGTAAATATTTTATGCGTAAAAATGGCCGAAATGACTTTTCCCCCTATGGTTCAGGAGAAGAATATAAGGATCGTTGTTCGTTCCGGGATGAAATCTCTCATAGATTAAACGATAAGGAACCGCTTCAATTGATCTTTGAACAAATCAGTGAAAGTTTAAACGGACGAGATTTCTCCATAGAGGAGACGCCAAACCGCCTTGAAGAATTAATAGAATTGGAAAACCATGACGAGAAAACTAAATTTTTGGAATTCTCTCCTGAACAGGTATACCGACTCTTATACTTCCCCTTTGAACAGACAGCAGATATGGTAACCTTTAATCATTATCTACCTTCTGACGTCTTTCAATCTGTTCCTATAGTACAGGATATTCTGATCTTTTTGAATGAGCTGTCCCGGGTGGAGCCCCTGAAAGCCACAGCCGGGGGTAACCTGCCCCTTAAATTCTGTCGGCTACTTCTTGAAAAACTTCCGCCCTTTGAAGAAAGCGATGACTTCCCTATCAGGTCTGAGGAGAATTCCATACGTCTTAATTCTATTCGCCAGGTTCTCAAAATGTGTGGATGGATTAAAAAAGAGCATAAATACTTTGTCTTGACCCATAGGGGGAATAAGATTCTAACGGAGGGATTTAAGGAAAAAGATTTCTTCCAGCTCCTGAAGATATATACCACAAAATTCAACTGGGCCTTCCATGACAGATATCTGCCTTTTTGGATCATTCAAGAGAGTTTTCTCTTTTCCCTCTCCCTCTTGACACAAAAAGCTCTGGAATATATAGAAGATACTCAGCTTGCCGGTTATTTTATTGAAGCCTTTCCCCTGCTTCTGGAGGAGGTGGAAATGAAGCCCTGTCGAAAGCCCGAAGAGGTGGCAGCCAAGTGTTACTCGTTGCGATTTCTGGAGAGGTTTTGTAAATTGTTCGGATTCGCTGAGATTAAAAAGGAAGAAAAAAGTTTATCCAGGTACAGACTTTTTGTTAAGTCCAGTGATTTTCTTAAAAACTATATCCAATGGAATACCCCTGCAAAATTCCCCTTTTTCCTCATTTCCGACATAGTACATTGAGCGGGTATTATTTTCTGTCAGCTTTTCCAACTGATTGCCGGGCTTAGGGTAATAACCATTTCAAATGATCAATACTCTCAAGGGGGGGAACTCTTAAGATATTGTCGAACATTTCATAACTACTCGTAAGTCGTTAAGTTGCTCAAGGCATACATTATCTCTATTCTAGATTCCGACTTATGGCATATAAAAAGATAACTTAATTATTATAATTTCTTTGTAGCCAAAATATTTGTGAAAATCTTAAGATAGCTACATAGCTTTCTATATCCCAAGGAGTTTACACATGCAGCTGTTACGACAGCAACCGCCGGCCCTGCTGATTCTGGAAGATGGAACCGTCTACCGGGGACATGCCTTTGCCGGATGCGGTGAAGTCATGGGAGAGGTGGTCTTTAATACCGGGATGACCGGATACCAGGAGATTATAACAGATCCGTCCTATAAAGAACAAATTGTTACCATGACCTATCCTCTGGTTGGTAATTACGGGATCAATCCTGAAGATATGGAATCGGATGACATCTACCTCGAGGGATTTATCGTCAGGGAATATCAGCAATATCCCAGTAACTGGCGCAGCCGGCAAAGTTTAAAGGCTTTTCTGGAAGATCATCATACCATCGGCATCGAGGGGATTGATACAAGAGCTCTCACCCGGCGTATCAGACAGGAAGGCGCCATGCGTGGTATAATTTCCACCGAGACAGAGGATATTGATCTTTTACTGGAACGTGTACGGTCTTATCCTGGCCTGGTAGGCAGGGACCTGGTTAAATCGGTCACCTGTAAACAACCATATATGTGGAAAAACGGCGTGCGGCAGCAAATCTCCTCTCCTCCTCCAGGAAAGGCGGAACAGTTAAGGGTGGTTGTCCTTGATTGCGGTGTCAAATACAACATTCTTCGTAATCTTGAAAGGTGTGGTTGTGACGTCTTTGTTGTTCCAGCCATGGCCTCCGAAGAGGATATTTTCGCCTATGAACCTGATGGCATACTCCTTTCCAACGGGCCCGGTGATCCGGCTGCCTTGCCCTATATCGTGGAAGTAGTTCGCAGGATGCTGGGCAAGGTTCCTCTCTTCGGCATCTGCCTGGGACATCAAATATTGGGGCAGGCCCTGGGTGGCAGAACAGCTAAGCTGAAGTTCGGACATCATGGCATCAACCAGCCGGTAAAAAACATGCGAACAGGACGAGTCGAGATCACGTCGCAGAACCATGGTTTTGTCGTCCTGCCGGAGTCCCTTCCGGAGGACATGGAAAAGACCTATGACAACTTAAATGATAATACCTCGGAAGGCATCTCTATCCCTGCCCTTAATGCCTTCAGCGTGCAATACCATCCCGAAGCGGCACCTGGTCCGCATGATGCAAGTTATCTCTTTGAAAAATTTGTCCAGTTTATGAGAATGAAACCCCAAAGCCGTTAAATCGGCCCGAAAGGAAATAACAGTGATCCTGATCATTGATTTTGGTTCTCAGTACAACCAGCTCATAGCGAGACGTGTCCGCGAAAACCATATCTACTGTCAGATCGAACCCCCGGAGATAGATATTTCGAAAATAAAGGAAATTCAACCGGAAGGAATTATTCTCTCCGGTGGTCCGGCGGGCGTCTATGAAGAGAAAAGTCCTAAGGTAGACAAAGGCATTCTTGACCTGAATATACCGATCCTCGGTATCTGCTATGGCATGCAATACATGATTGACGCTCTGGGAGGTGAGGTTGTCAGGACGGAAAAACGGGAATACGGCCTTGCCGAACTCCATGTGAAACGTACAGAGGGAATATTCTTCGGTATAGAGAAAAAGACCAGCTGCTGGATGAGCCACGGAGATGCCATCGTTAAGCTGCCTTCCGGTTTTGAGGTTACCGCATCTACAGATAGTACAATGGCAGCAGCAGCAGAAGATACGGCAAGGCGGTTTTACGGGATGCAGTTCCACCCGGAGGTTATTCACACACCTGACGGGAAAAAAATGCTTGCAAACTTCCTTTTTCGTATCTGTGATTGCCGGAAGACCTGGACGATGAAATCTTTCGTCAGGGATGCCATAGAGGATATCAGATCACAGGTCGGCGACGGAAGGGTAATCCTCGGCTTAAGTGGTGGTGTGGATTCTTCCGTTACTGCTGCATTGCTCCATCGAGCCATAGGAGATCATCTTGCCTGTATATTTGTGGACAATGGTCTTTTGAGAGAGGGTGAGGCGGATCTGGCGAGAGAATTAAGAGAACTTTTCGGGATTAATGTAAAAATCGCACGCGCCCAGAGACAATTTCTTTCTAAGTTAAAAAAGGTTGTGGACCCGGAAAGAAAACGAAAAATTATCGGGCGTATCTTTATTGATATCTTTGACAGAGAGGCCCGCAAGCTCAAGAATGTTGAATATCTTGCCCAGGGAACCCTTTATCCTGATCTTATCGAGTCACGTTCGGTCTTTGGTGGTCCCAGTGCAGTTATTAAGTCGCACCACAATGTAGGTGGGCTCCCCCGAAAGATGAAACTGAAGCTCATCGAACCACTCAAACACCTTTTCAAGGATGAGGTACGCATCTTGGGAAAAGAACTCGGTCTTCCTCACGAAGTTATCTGGAGACAACCCTTCCCCGGTCCCGGCCTGGCTGTGCGTATTATTGGTGAAGTTACCGGGAAAAGGCTTTCCATCCTGCGCAAGGTGGATACCATCCTCCTTGAAGAAATAAGAGAGAATAACTTCTACCACAAGTTATGGCAGTCCTTTGCCGTTCTCCTCCCGATAAAGAGTGTGGGAATTATGGGTGATCATAGAACCTATGAGCATGTCGTGGCTATACGTGCCGTAAAAAGTGATGATGCTATGACGGCTGACTGGGCCAGGCTGCCATACGACCTGCTTGGCAGGATATCCAACCGTGTTATCAATGAAGTGAGGGGAGTAAATCGGGTTGTATATGACATCAGCTCAAAACCACCCAGTACGATCGAGTGGGAGTAAAGGAGAATATTATGCTTGAGATCGAAATCCCCGGCTTCGGGCATGTCGCTCTGGAATATATGGTTTCAGATTACACAGGTACCCTTTCCGTTGCCGGAAGGCTTTTACCGGAAGTAAAAAAACAACTGAACAAGATAGCAGCATTTTTAAAGGTGCATATAGTAACTGCCGATACATTTGGCATGGTCCAATCGGAGTTGAAAGATGTAAATTGTATCATTCGGATATTTTCCGGTGATGACCACGATCTTCAGAAAGAGGACTATATCAGAAGGCTTGGCGTAGAACATGTTGTCGCCTTTGGCAACGGGAAAAATGACAGAAGGATGCTGAAAGCAGCAAAGATCGGTATAGCTGTTTCGGAAGCCGAAGGCTGTGCCGTGGATGCCCTGATGGCAGCGGATATTCATGTAAGAAGCGCACTCGACGGACTTAACCTTCTTCTTCATCCAAAGAAATGTAAAGCAACCCTGAGATTTTAGGAGAGCTACAATCTTGTCCGTTTCCGTCATAGTGTGGGAAAATTTTTCGGAAAGACAAACCTGGTTCTCGTAAGGAGGGTAAGAATGGCCAAGATTCTTGTTGTAGATGACGATCAGGGGATGAGAGAGTTTCTCGAGATCATGCTAACCAGGGATGGTTACAAGGTGACCTGTGCCGGTGATGCGGGAAAAGCCATGAGTTGTTGTAAAAAAGAACGATTTGACCTCATTATTACCGACCTGAAGATGCCGAAGGTGGATGGCCTGACATTTTTGAAAGAGGTCAAAGAAATTGCCCCCGAAACAATAGTGATTCTGATTACCGCTTATGCCTCCGGTGAAACAGCGGTGAGAGCCATGCAGGAAGGGGTATATGACTATATCGAAAAAGGATTCGATGTAGAAGATCTTAAAAGAATCATTCGTGAGGCCCTGGAGAAGAAGGGCGTGAAAAAGGAGGATGCCCTCTTCATCAAGGGAAGGGAAGATGCCGTTTGCTTCGGAGAAATGGTGGGGAAAAGCAAGGGGATGCTCAAGGTTTATTCTATTATTAAAAAAGTAGCTACTACCCCGGCCAACATCCTTATCCTCGGCGAGAGTGGGACTGGCAAGGAACTCGTCGCAAAAGCTATCCATGAAAACAGTCCGAGAAAAAACATGCCGTTCGTACCTATCAATTGTGGCGGTGTACCTGAAAACCTTCTGGAAAGTGAGTTCTTCGGTTACATGAAGGGATCCTTTACCGGGGCGCACTCCGATAAACCCGGTTTATTTGAGGTTGCCCGTGGCGGAACGATCTTTCTCGATGAAATTGCCGAATTGCTCCCTGTTCTCCAGGTGAAACTTCTCCGTGTCGTCCAGGAAAAAACATTCCGAAGGATAGGGGGAGCGGAGGACATCAAGGTCGATGTCCGTATTATATCCGCTACAAATCAAGACCTGGGAAAAAAGGTGGCGGAGGGCACCTTCAGGGAAGATTTATACTACCGTCTCAATGTTATTCCGATCCATATCCCCCCTCTGAGGGAGAGAAAAGACGATATCCCTCTTATTACAACACATTTCATAGCGAAGTATTCGCGGGAGTTTGGAAAAGAGATCGGGACCATATCAACATATGCCATGGAGCTTCTAATGGATTATCCGTTCCCCGGTAATGTAAGAGAACTGGAAAATATTATTGAACGGAGCGTTGCTATGGAAACATCCAATATCATCCTCCCGGAAAACCTCATTCTGACAAGGAATAATTCCCGGGAAGAAATACCTGCCGTTAATTTTGATATGCCGGAGACGGGTATCAATTTGAACGAAGAAGTGGCAAGCTATGAAAAACAATTGATAGAAAAGGCCCTGGAAAAAACCAGGGGATCAAAGACAAAGGCCGCCGAGCTGCTTCATGTAAGTTTTGATTCGCTAAGGCACCGGCTCAAAAAAATTGATATAGACTGGTAGTGTTGAAATATCTCGGGAGGGGAGAATGAAGGTTCATGTAAAAAAAGTAAATCTTGCAGAATTTACTTCTGAAGCCTCGGTTGTTTTCCATTTTGAGCGGGGCAGGGCGCTTGAAGGTGCGGCAGAGCTTATAGACAGGGCCTCTAACGGGCTGATCGGGGAGATAGTCGCGGGAGGTGATTTTGAAGGGAAGCTCTTTCAAACCTCGGTAATTTATACGAAGGGGTCTCTCCCGGCCAGGCGTATCATTGTGGTCGGTCTGGGCAAAAAGGCGGATTTCAACCTGGAAAAACTGAGAGGCGCTTTTTCAAAAGCGGCTCGCCAGGTAAGGGAATTGAATCTGAAAGGTTTTGCCACCTCTATGGATATAGGAAATCTAACGGCAATCGCTCAACCTCTCGACAAGTTGACCGAGGCTGCCGTGGAAGGGGTTTTTCTTGGTCTTTACCAGTTTACGCCTTTTAAGACCGTGGACCGGGATAATATCAAAGAATTAGAAGAATTTGTGATTGTTGAGGAACAAGAAGATAAATTGAAGACAATAAGTTCCGCGGCAAAGACGGCAGAGATCATCTCCCGTGCCGTTTATTTTACAAGAGACCTGGTATCTACCCCGAGCAATGAAATGACACCTTCCGATATGGCCGGGAAGGCGGAAGAACTTGCTTCAACGCTGAAGAATGTCAGTGTAGAAGTCCTTGATATTCCAAAGATGAAAGAACTGGGGATGAATGCCCTGCTTGCCGTAGCCAGAGGTTCTGACGAACCGGCCAGGTTTATCATTCTTGAATACCGCGGCGGGAAAAAAGCTGACCCCGTCATCGTTCTGGTGGGCAAGGGGCTGACCTTTGACAGTGGCGGCATCTCCATAAAACCATCGGAAAAGATGGATGAGATGAAGACTGACATGTCGGGTGGTGCAGCGGTGATGGGTACTATCATGGCCATTTCGGAGCTGAACCTTCCTGCTAACGTTGTTGCTCTCATACCGGCAACGGAGAATCTCTCCGGAGGAAGTGCTTATAAACCGGGGGATATTCTGAAATCCATGTCCGGTAAGACCATAGAGGTTCTCAATACCGATGCGGAGGGGAGATTGATTCTGGCCGATGCCCTTACCTATGCCGGAAAATATAACCCGACCGCCGTTGTTGATCTCGCCACGTTGACCGGCTCCTGTATTATTGCCCTCGGTGACCATGTTATCGGGATGCTGGGAACAGACGATCATCTGAAAGCAAGGATCAAAAATGCCGCAGACGCTACCGGCGAAAGGGTATGGGAATTGCCACTATGGGAAGAGTATCATGAATTGATCAAGAGCGATATAGCAGACTACAAAAACACCGGTGGAAGGGCAGCAGGAACCATCACGGCCGCCGCTTTTCTGAGCAAGTTTGTGGGAGATTATCCATGGGTGCATCTGGATATTGCAGGCCCGGCATTGCTGGCTAAAGATATGCCTTATATCCCCAAGGGCGCATCCGGGGTTGGTGTTCGCCTGCTCGTCCAGCTTTTGAGGGACTGGCAAAAAAACGGTGACATGTAGCAAATCACGAACGGATCACTCGTCTTCCTCTATAAGCTCCGGGACTGAAAGAACCCGGGGAGAAATTTCAACGGATTTCACAAGAGGTACTTCAGCACCCGGTGCCGCACCAAGATCCTTAAATCGACGCGCCGCCGGCAATACCCGGGCCTCTATCGAACCAACGGCGCTGTTGTACGCTGTATTAGCCTTCTCAAGCCCCCTGCCAATATCACCTATGTGTTCAGCAAGAATCCTCATACGTTCGTAGAGCTGCTTACCGAGGTCGCTTATTTCCTGAGCATTCCTCGCGACCTGTTCCTGTCTCCAGCCGTAAGCCACGGCCCGCAGGAGCGCGATCAAGGTTGTCGGAGTGGCCATTACCACATGTTTTTCCAGCCCGTCTTCGATAAGACTGTGGTCTGCGTCAACTGCGGCCCCAAAAAATGACTCGCCGGGGATAAACATCACAACAAATTCCGGCGCTTTAGGGAACTGTGACCAGTAACGTTTGTCAGCAAGTGCATTCATGTGAGTCCGCATCTGCGATGCGTGCCGCTCCATGGCAACCTTGCGGGTTTCCTCCGAATCCGCTGCAATCGCATCCAGGTAGGCCTCCAGAGAAACCTTTGCGTCCACGACAATCTCCCGATCGGACGGCAGACGAACAATGAGGTCAGGACGCTGCTTACCTTCATCGCAACCGGCCGTGACCTGCTCAGAAAAGTCACAGTGCCCAGACATCCCCGCCAACTCTACCACCCGTCGTAACGTCATTTCACCCCAGCGGCCTCGTACCTGCGGCTTGCGAAGGGCCGTCACCAGGTTTGCCGTTTCCCTCTGCAACTGCTGCTGCGTCACAGAAAGATTCTTCAGGTGTTCGGCAAGACCGGAATAAGCCTCCTGCCTGTTCTTTTCTATTGAGCGAACATGCACTTCAAACTGACTCAGGGACTCCGACAGGGGTTTAACAAGACCCTGGATGGCCTCCTGGCGCTTCCCGAGGTCGCCCCTTGCTTCCGTAAGAACCTTATCAAAGGTTTCTCCGGCCAGCTTCAGGAACGCCGTCGTACTGTTATTCAGAGCATCACCGGCAACAGCCTTGAAAGTGTCCGTAAGCTTCTTCTCCGCTTCCTCTAATAACTTTTTCTCCTCAGCGAGACGCTGAACTGTTTCAACCAAGCGGGTTTCGGCCTTTACACGGGCCTCATGCTCTTCTTCCAGCCGAAAACTGATCTTTGCAAAATCCTCCTGCACTTTTTGGCTCTGTGTCCTCAGCTCGGCCACTGTTCCATCGAGACCAGCTGCCCGACCCTTGGCTTCGTTTGCGCGGCGATCAGCATCTTCCAGTTTCAGTGACAGAGCCCTTCTGACACGGCCGGCTGAGATCAACCACGCCAGGATGCCGCCGATAAAAAGACCCGAAGCAACACAAAGTGCGTAAATCATTAAACACCCTTTCCTGATTGCAACTCAAAGATAAGTGGGAGAAACTTTTACTTTTATTCCGCGTTTAGTAAAACCCCGCAAGGATCAAATATTACAAGTGATTAATAAAGCTTATCTTTTATTACATGTATATGAAATCCAGCTTAATTGTCAACCCGTTTAACCATGTCTCTCCGAAATCGACCGGATCGGGTAGCCGAGACCGGAGAAACACTGGTTAGCGACCCACGCCCCGCTGGGGCGGTTTATCAAGGAGTAACTTGAAGTTACTCGGAAGGGGGTCAGATACTGTACAGAAAATAACCGTTCCACCTCATAAAAAGGCTTAAATATGAATGTTTAAACTATTAATCCGTTGACAAACAAAGTATGAAGTGGTTTAGTAACGTTGCATCCTGGCTGATTTTTAAAACTATACCACAATTCCTCTTATTCCGTCGCAAACCTTCGTAACGCCTAAGAGGGCAGTAGAATGAACGAGCCTAAAATGCCGGTGCCAAGCGCCCTTAGATACAGGATACAACCTGTTGCTGCGACAGTCTATATTCCACCTGCTCAGCCAACACATGGAAAACCGAAACTCCTCGATCTATTGCGTGAAGCACTGCGTTCGCGTCATTACAGCCGCCGTACCGAGACTGCCTATTGCTATTGGGTAAAGCGGTACATTTTCTTTCACCATGTGCGCCATCCCTCTGAGATGGCCGAGCCGGAGATCAATTCCTTCCTGACCTATCTTGCCGTAAAGGAGCATGTCAGTGCATCGACGCAGAATCAGGCGCTCAGTGCATTACTTTTTCTTTATCGTTATGTTTTAGATCGTGAGATTGGCGATTTGGGAGAGGTTATTCGTGCTCGAAAGCCTAAACGACTACCGGTTGTTATGACACGCGAGGAAGTCAAGGCTGTCATCAGCTACCTTAAAGATGATAAAAAGCTGATGGTTTCCCTGATGTATGGAACCGGATTGAGATTAATGGAATGTTTACGCTTACGCGTGCAAGACATCGACTTCGGGCGCAATGAAATAACCATACGTGACGGTAAAGGGGAGAAAGATCGTCGGACCATGTTGCCGGAGTCCGTTAAAAAACCACTCCAGGAGCATTTGTTGAAAGTCAAAGCGATTCATGTCAAGGATTTGTCTGCGGGCTGGGGTCGCGTTCTAATGCCTAATGCTCTTGATCGGAAATATCCGAATGCGCCTACCGATTGGATTTGGCAGTGGGTTTTCCCACAGGAGAAAAGATGGCATAATAGTAAAACAGGACAGGAAGGCCGGCATCACATAGATCAATCCCTTTTACAGAAATCCTTTAAGCAAGCTGTGGCCAAGGCTGGTATGACAAAAAGAGCGACATGTCATACGCTACGGCATTCCTTTGCCACGCACCTGCTTGAAGATGGGTATGACATCAGAACAGTTCAGGAACTACTTGGCCATAATGATGTGCGTACGACCATGATTTATACTCATGTGTTGCATCGAGGCGGACTTGGTGTGCGCAGTCCGGTAGACGCTTTATGAAGATCTCATATGCGTATTATACGGAAACCATATAAGACGCATAGATAATCGATTTGTTGAGCTATTCATCTGAATTTATTAGTATTATTGAAATTTATACGCTGCGTGTTATACGGACAGAAAGAGGCAGATGGGATTTATCTGGAAACCATATATACAGTAGTTAGCCTATAACGGAGGATACTATGAAAACAAATAGCATGCTGTTATTGTGTACTTTCCTTGTTTTTATTCTTGCCGGATGTGCCACAAGTAAATTCACACAAACTGGAGAGATCTACCCTCCCTATGAAGGACCGGTTAAGGTTTTGACTGAGGCGCCGAAGGACAAAAAATATGTTGAAGTGGGTTGGATCGCTTCTTCTGGAGGCATGATTCATGAGTGGACAGATTTGATTGAAGCTTTACAGAAAAAAGCAGCTTCCAAAGGTGCAAACGCGATTATTCTGAACCAAGCTGATAAAAACAATAGTAGCATGGTTACATATAATCAACAATTTGGGCTTATCGGAAGCTCTGGTACTCAAAAATCACTAATGGCTATTGCCATACGAATAAACGAATAACCGGAGGCCACGTAATGTTTGATTTGAAGGTTTTTTCCGATGGTGTTTCCCTTCTAGGGACTGTGGTATCTACTGTAAAATCCGTTATCGACATTTTGCCTAAACGGGAAAAGGAAGAGGCTTCCCGTAAGATTCATGAGGTCGAAGAAAAGCTTCAGGTAGCTGAGGCTCAAATAGCAAAAGGTCTGGGATATGAGCTGTGCAAATGTACTTGGCCGCCTCAAATCATGTTGCATGCAGGCGATGCCGAATATGGTGAGAAATTTCGTTGCTCTGCTTGTGGTCGGGTTGTATCCCCTGATGACATGCCGCCTTTAAATGATAATTGGCGTACGACTTGAGACCAAAAATTTTCTAATTCAAAAGTGCTACGATCAAGTGAAGGGCTAACATCTTTTTGCACAGGACGCCAAAAAGCCGGCGCCTGTGAAAATGGCGTTAGGCAAATGGAGGCGCATTGAGAACTCTGAGATGGATTCTATTGCTACCGGCGGCGGCGGTTTGTGGCTATCTTGCGTACTTCGTTGGAGGCTTCATCAACAACTTATCGATCACATTGTATCTTGGGGCACCACCAGAAGGTTGGTTAAAGGTTGCTTCAGACGTCATGGCACACATTTATCTGGGCGCAGCATTCATGTATTCTGCCGTTCGGATAGCACCTTCAGCGCCAAGGAGTGTCGCGCTCGCAGCGTTATTGCTGTTGCTGGTCTTTGCTGGCCTCTCTCTTTGGTCCTCCTTCGCCATTGGGAAGTTTTATGCTTTACCGGCCATTGGCGGTATTCTGTTTGGTGGAATTGCCGTGCTGATTGGAACGTTCGCTGGTGAGATCGTGCCATACGGGATTAGCAGATCTGGGGGAGACGGACATGCCTAACCACGGGCTGAACAAGGACTGGCAAATTCGCTGCGCTCCTTTGCCAGCCTGTTAGCCCGAGCGTTCATCCTGACCGCAGGCGGTCAGGATGAACGGAGCCGCGTCTGTCACCGCGTGTCGCCGCCTGCGGCGGCTGAACACGCGGCTCGAACGGCCAGCCCTCC
>Ga0265296_1003851_pt1 | contig 13524 bp, 18 predicted proteins | sample MunlanPumphouse1_FD_189073 | JGI IMG/M metagenome (GOLD analysis project Ga0265296, IMG submission 189073) | Groundwater microbial communities from a municipal landfill in Southern Ontario, Canada - Pumphouse #1 | ecosystem: Environmental > Aquatic > Deep subsurface > Groundwater | place... | reverse complement strand
CATTGAACAACATAGGCTACAATCAGGCTGATTTGATAGTAATCCTCAACGACAACAAGATGAGCATTTCCCCCAACGTGGGCGCGATGTCGGATTACCTCAAGAAGCTTTCGGACATAAGCGTGAGCGGAAAGCCCAGAAGGGAACTGGGAACGATTTTCGAGAAACTGGGATTCAGGTACTTCGGCCCAATTGACGGCCACAATGTGGGACAGATAATCGATACCATAAACCAGGTCCGCACATTGCCGGGGCCGAAACTCATTCACGTGCTTACTGAAAAGGGAAAGGGTTTTCCGCACGCAGAGGAGGACAAGGCGAAATGGCACCAGTCCGCGCCCTTCGACAAGGTTACGGGAGAAGCCAACGGAACTGGAAAAACGAATTACACCAAGATTTTCGCGGAAACCTTCACGCAGCTCGCGGAGAAGGACCAGAAAATAATAGGGATTACCGCGGCAATGGCAACCGGAACGGGAATGATAAAATTCGCGGAAAAATTCCCAAAAAGGTTTTACGACGTGGGAATCTCGGAACAGCACGCCGTCACTTTTGCGGCGGGACTCGCGCTCGAAGGGCTGAAGCCCTGCGCGGCAATCTATTCCACGTTTTTGCAGAGGGCCTTCGACCAGGTAATTCAGGACGTTGCACTGCAGGAATTGCCCGTGCGGTTTTTCATTGACAAGGCAAGCCTCACGGATGACGGCCCCACGCAGTGCGGAATACTCGATTACAGTTATCTGCGCCTGATTCCGAACATGACCGTGATGGCGGCAAAGGACGAGGCCGAATTCAGGGATTTGATTTACACCGCGGTCCAATACGACAAGGGGCCGATTTCATTGAGGTACCCGCGCGCAGCCATAGTGGGGGTGGAAATGCCGCAGGAATTGAAGGAAATGGAAATCGGGAAGGCGGAACTGCTGAAAGAAGGGGAAGACGTGGCGATAATCGGAATAGGCTCGATGGTGCAGGAGGCAATTCGCGCGGGAAAAATCCTCGGGGAAAGCGGAATCAACGCCTCGGTGGTGAACGCGAGGTTCGTGAAGCCATTGGATGAAAAATTGCTTATGAAGGAAATCTCGAAATCCGGAAAAGTCATTACGATGGAAGAGAACGTGGTTTCAGGGGGTTTCGGTTCCGCGGTTCTGGAAATGATAGAGAAGCACGGCTTCGGCGGGAAGGACATAAGGGTAATTGCGGCGCAGGACAGGTTTTACCCGAACGGGGACAGCAAAAAAATGAAAATCGAGTCGGGAATGACGGCGGAAAACTGCGTGGAAATCGCAAAAAAAATATTGAAAAAGAAGTGAGGGGGAAACTGCTTGATTGAATTCTCCGAAATCGAAATTGACACGAAAGAAAAAATCGAATTCATTGACATTACGGGCAGGGCGCGGGAATTCGTGGAAAAAAGCGGAATCAAAAACGGGATTCTCGTGGCATTCACGCAGCACACCACCTCGAGCCTGAAGGTGCATGAGCGCGAAACTGAAATCGACAAGGCATTGCTGAAGGACTCGATTGAATTCCTCGAAAAAATGGCGCCGAGTTCCGGAAAATACAAGCACGACAGGACGAATGTGGACGGAAGGCCGAACGCGCATTCGCATTTGAAGTCGCTGATGATGAATTCATCCGAAACCATTCCCATCCGGAACGGAAAAATCGCCTTGGGAAGCTGGCAGGCGCTGTACTTCATTGAAATGGACGGCCCGAGGAACGGGAGAAAAATAATTTTTACCGCAACGGGGGAATGAATTGAATCCTGAAGAGGAAAGCGGCTTTCTCGCGATGGGCGAAGAAATTGACGGTAAGAAATACGCGCTTTTCACCTATCTTATCGAGACCACGCTTGAGCCGAAAAGCGCGGCCGCGACCTTGTGCAGGGAGCAGAGCACCGCGCTCTGGAACCGCGTCGGCGTGAAGGAGGATTTCAGGCCGGAGCACGGCGCAAAGGTAATCGGGCTCGATGTTTTGGGGGAAAGCGAGAAGCCGAACATTGAATTGTTCGTGAAGGGAAAAAAATATTACCGCGCGAAAGTCAAAATCGCACACCCCACAATAAACTTCGGCCCGAAGCTGCCAAACCTGATTACCGCGGCTGCGGGAGAAGGCGCGTTCTTCTGCCACGGAATCAACACGATAAAACTAATAGACGTGCAATTGCCAGCGGAATTCACGAAAAAATTCGAGGGCCCAAAATTCGGGATTGCGGGGATACGAAAAGAACTTGGCGTGAACGGCAGGCCGCTTTTCGTGGGCGTGGTAAAGCCGAATGTCGGATTGAAGCCGAAAGACTTCGCGCAACTGGCGTACGAGGGCCTTCTCGGGGGATTGGATTTCGCGAAGGACGATGAAATGATTTCGGACGTGGAATACTCTCCGACGAAAGAAAGGCTCGAGGCAGTGATGGAAAAAGTTTACAAGGCAGAGGACAAAACAGGGGAAAAGAAAATGTACCTGGTAAACATCACGGATGAGGTTTACAGGCTGGAGGAACTGCACGACATGGTGGCAGAGCACAAGGGCCACACCGCGGTAATGCTGAACGTTTTCACCGTGGGCTTGAGCGCGGCGCGCATGATTGCGAGAAAGGCGAAGGTGCCGCTGTTCTCGCACTTCGATTTCATTTCCACTTTCACGCGAATACCGTTTTACGGCGTGAGCTCGGAACTCATTACCAAAATCCAGAGGCTGGCGGGCTGCGACGCGATAATAATGCCTGGATTCGGGGAAAGGATGATGACAACGGAAAGCGAGGTAAAAGCGAACGCGAAAGCGTGCTTGTATGAAATGCCCGGAATAAAAAAGTGCCTTCCGATTCCGGGGGGAAGCGACTGGGCGGGAACCCTTCGCGGAATGCACGAAAAATTGGGGACAACGGACTTTGCAATGGTGCCGGGAAGGGGGGTGTTCGGCCACCCGATGGGAGCGGAAGCCGGAGCGAGAAGCCTTAGGCAGGCGTGGGAAGCAATAGAAAAAGGGGTTTCTGAAAAGGAATACGCGAAAACGCACCTTGAATTGCGGAAGGCGTACGAGGCGTTTGGCTGAAACCGAAAGGAAGTTCTGCAATCAGCGAACCAGAAACATTAAATTATGAAAGTTGGAAAGTCTGAATGGGGGGCCCAAAATGAAAAGCATCAGGAGAAGGAAAAGCCATGAAGTGAAAATCCGCGGAGTGAAGCTCGGAAAAAAGAACCCGATTGCCGTCCAGAGCATGAACAACACGAACACAGCGGACGTTCAGGGAACAGTGGAGCAGGCAATCCAGTTGTACGACGCGGGCTCAGAATTATTGCGGTTTACGGTCGAAAACGAGGCGATGGCAAAGGCAATCCTTCCCATAAGGAATGAAATGGACAAGCGCGGGTACGACATGGCGCCGATTATCGGAGATTTCCATTACAACGGCCACATACTGCTTTCAAGCGTGCCCGAATGCGCGGAAACATTGGACAAATACAGGATTAATCCCGGAAACGTGGGCTTCGGGGAACAGCAGGACAGGAACTTCAAGGCAATGGTTGACATCGCGATAAAGTATGACAAGCCCGTGCGCATAGGCGTGAACTGGGGCTCGTTGGACCAGCAGATTCTCAAGAAAATGATTGATGAGGATTTGAAAGCTGCGAAGCCGAAGGGAGCGAACGTCATGGTTCTGGAGGCAATGGTGGAAAGCGCATTGCAGAGCGCGCAGAAGGCCGAAGAATACGGAATGGGAAAGGAAAAAATAGTTCTGAGCGCAAAGGCTTCTGACGTCCAGGAATTCCTTTACGTTAACAGATTGCTGGCGAAGAAATGCGATTACGCATTGCACGTGGGAATAACCGAAGCGGGAACGGGAACGAAGGGAATCGTCACGGCCGCGCAAGGCGTGGGGCTTCTGCTTAACGAGGGAATAGGGGACACGATCAGGACGAGTATTACCCAGGCGCCGGGGGAGCCGAGGACGAAGGAAGTAATCGTTTCCCAGCAGATACTGCAGTCATTGGGAATAAGGAAATTCACCCCCACTATCACGAGCTGCCCGGGTTGCGGAAGGACGACAAGCACTTTGTTCCAGAAGATTGCGGCAGAAACCACGAGGTGGCTTCAGGAAAAAATGCCCGAATGGAAGGCGAAAGGATACGTTGGAATGGAGGAAATGCACGTCGCGGTAATGGGCTGCATTGTCAATGGCCCGGGGGAAAGCAAGTACGCGAACATAGGGATGTGCCTTCCGGGAAGCGGGGAAAACCCGACAGTTCCTGTTTTCGCGGACGGAAAGCAGGTAACCACTTTGAAGGGCGAGGAAGCCGAGCGCGAGTTCCCGAAACTCATAGAGAAATATGTGGAAGAGCATTACGCTTCGGGAAAAAACCCGGGGAAAAAGCGCTAGCGCTTTGCCGCCTTCTTCGATGGTGACCAACTCGTTTTCGAATTCGCCAGGCGCTTGTCAGCTTTCTTTCGACTGATTGCCCGCTTCTTTTTCAGGCCCTGAATTCGGGGAAAGCAATTGCCTCGAGCGGACGCGCTTCAAGCCGATTGAGTCAAGCAGGCCGAGAACTTTTTCCTTTTGCCGTCCGAGGCCCTTCCAATCCAGCACTGCCAGAGTTGGTTTTTCGATTGTCCTCTCAACCATCTGGCGCACCATGCCTTCGTCAAGGAATTCCAATGCGTGCTTCGGAACCATGAAGGAAAACGCGTAATTCAGCCTTTGCGCGACCTTAGTGAATTCCGTCGCGTAATGGGTTCCGCCGAATCCGATGCAGGGAACCGCGGTTGACTCGAACGAAGTGCAGTTTGCGATTGCGCCTGCGACCGCACGGCAAGCAGTTTCATTCCCCCATTGCTCCTCGTCGCTCCCCACCTCAATGAAAATGCAGGGCTTCTCGAGCCAGGGGCCGTGATGGGTTACCTCCATTGTAACTTCGTGCGCCAGTCCGAGAACGCGCTTCCGCTCCGCCAAAGCCAGAAGGTAATTGCGCTGGAGGAAAGCCGAAGTGGAAACAAGCTGCCTGGATTTGCCGCCCAATTGCGCTTCCGACCAGTTGCCAATCGTGTGAACCGTGAGCGAGGGGGTTCCGGCTTTGGAGGAATGCCTTGAAGCGAAGACCAGGAAATCCGCGGGAATTTCATTCACGTAATCAGCGAAAATTTGTTTTTCCCTAGTGAAATACAATTCCATTTTTGCATTCGAGAAAACCGGATTCGAATCAAAGGTTTTTTCCGTTGGCCTGAAGCCGAATTCGCTTTTCAGGATTGAGGAAATCAGCATTCCTGCCTTGTCCTTAAGCGAAGCGACGATTGCGACCGCGGGGTTTTCCGGAAAATTCAAGGAAATGCCCTCACTTTTTGTACACCTTCGAGAGCTCCTCGAAAGCCGACTCGATGCCGGAAAGCGTTTCAATAGCATCAGCCGAAACCCAGTGGTTGAATCCCTCGGCGAACGAATCGGGTGCGGACTTGGGCGCGGAATTGAAGCAGTAGCGCTTCTTCTTGCGCACAATCAGGCCCAATTCCGCAAGGCGATGCAGGTGGTAAAGCAGTAATTTTTCCGAAACGGTTTTGTCCGAGCGGTGCTTTATCAGGCCGAGCAATTCTTCGGAAGTCATTGGTTCGCGCAACGCGAAAATGGAATAAAGGACCGAGTCGAGGATGTCCAAGGCAGTCTGCCTCGACTCACGCTCGGAAATGAGCCCGATGCTGAGCGCGAACCACCGCAAAAGCGACTTGCGCGTCAGGCGCACGCTCGGCGGAAAATCGAGCCTGCGGATGCAGTAGGTTTTCCTCACCAGGCCTGACTCAGGAAACCCTGATTTTTCTCTTGCCATAATTGCCATGCAAACCAAGCGCTTCAAAGGAAATAAAGTTTTCCTTTTGGAAATAAATTATTTCAACCGAATTTTTGTTTATCGGTTTATGCGAATTCAACCTCGTTAGGCGGTTCTGGAACAATTCATGAAACAAAGTGTTTCCTTTTCAAACAGATTGTTTATTGCAGTCCGCCGAAGGCTCGGGGCGGGGAAATGGACAGCACCTCGCCATGGAACAAAGCCTGTATTGGAAAAAGATTGTTTCTTTTTCAAACATATTCTTTTTAACGGCTTTTTGGAAATTTTTGGCAGAAGAACGGTTCCAGCAATTTACACAATTTGTTGAACAGCAGATTTTTATTGTGCGGGACCTCCAAATTAAAGGGTGAAAAAATGCCAGCAGCGAGAAAGGCGTCCACAATAAGAAACAGGATTAACAGAACGATAAAGCGCTTTGGTGCCCAAAATCCGAAGGGGGGCCTTGGAAAGGGCTACGCGGAGTTGAGCACGCCGGACAGAGTCTTGCTTGCGCAGAGGCTTCAGGTGGCGTGGGGCGAAAGGGGCGGGGCAAACCGCCAAAAAGCTGTGGGAGCAATGGAAAAGATAATTGCGGGCAAAGGGGCCCGGGGGCTGGACACTTTTCTCGAATCGGAAGAAATCAAGGAAATGAGGTACAAAATGGAGGAGCTGTGGGAGTCTGCAGGAAAAGAAACGAACTACGCTTTTGAATTAAAGGACAAGGCGGCATTGGAAGGGATAAGGCAAAAGATGATTTCTGGTTCCTGCAATGAAAAGGACTACGCAAACCTGGTGCGCCTTTACCAGAAATATCTGGGGCAAAGATAACTGAAAAAAACGGTTAATGATACATAATCTTTAATGGGGCAACAAAAACTCAAGGAAAAGCAATGGCCCGAAAAATAAGCTTGATTTGGTTTCCATTCAGTTTTCTGCAATATAATACCTATTATGCCGCTTTTCCACGAGGGAACTTTCCTGAAAAGGCGGCGAAAGCGAGTTTGAGAGCGCCTGATAGGGGTTGAAGTGAAAACTTTGAACACTGCGGCTTCAATCAAAATAGGTTTTCCTGACTTCTTTTTTCTTTCCCGTCGCATTGCCGAATTTATATTTACCGCTATAAACAACGCTTTTCTCTTTGGCCAGCCCAAAAATTTTCTTTGTGCGCGTTTTCACGGAACTTTCTCTTAACCCTTGGCTGTTCCACGTTTTTACTTTTGTCCCCCAAGGCCATTTTGTCCGTTTGACAATCAAATCAGTGGTTGGGAGAATGGAGCTTTCTTCGCGATGCAGCTTGCGCCCGCTGTGCCAACCGTATGTTGCGCGTTCAACAGTGTTGCTGCTCAATTTCCTTTTCATCATGCAGACTATAGAACGGTTGATAGAATATTTATTATTTGCTGTGTGCCGCACAAGTTTGAAGGTACTCGAACCGCAAAAGCGCTTATGTAGATTATTTTCTTTTGCTGCGCGAATTTTCCCGCTTGTGCGGGTTGCGGTCATACTCTTTCTTCACAATCTGTTTGCGGCCGCCGTAATCATAAGAGATATCCACTTCCTTGGGAAGAAGGCCGAACAAAGTGTGAGAACGGGTTTTGGAATAATGGTGCCGCCTGCCCGTGCTGGACCAGATTTTTTCCACACCCGTGCCGAAAACCGTTTTCTTGCGCTTGACAAGAACTCCGGAAGGAGTGGCGGGGCGATTACTGTCGTGCTTTATTGTCCTGTGGCCGCCGTGCCAGCCGTAAAGCGCTTTTTCAACGGTTTTCAGTTTAAGGCGCTTTTTCATCATGCGAAAACCGAACACAATAGGTTCTCAATATTATTTATTGCTTGCGGAGGAAACGGTGTCCAAGTTATTGTGTAAATAAGTTTTGGTTTTTGCCTTTCCCGCTTTGAAGTTTTTTCCACTCCCTCTCCACAGTCCTCGCATTCACGTGCAGTTTGTGGTGCCTGAAGCCGCCGCCGAAGGAGTGCGGGATGTGCAGGAGCTCGTGGATTAGGGTTTTGGTCTTTTCCTCTTCCAACTGCTTTTCAAAGTTCTCTGAAATAAGCTCAATAGTGTAAAATGGCCCAGAGCGCATTCCTTCCTGCATTGCTTTGCCTAAAGTGTGAATCCTCGCAATTACCCTCCGCGCCTTGCTTCCTTGGCTCACGATGCACGAAACCCTTTCGCACCTTATGTAGTCAAGCCCCAGCTTTTGGACAAGCTCCTCGCCTGCATGGTCCATTCTTCCGAATAAGCGTATTTCATTTCGGATTCTTCCTGCAAAAGCCTTTTATTCTTCCCCAAACCCAATATATTTTGTGATAAAGTGCCTTTGCCAAGAAAAATCACGAGGCCAAAAGTGCTTGGTAGAAAGAAGAACCCCACTTTAACTTTGCTCGAGAAAATAAAGAAAGCGCGATTCTGATTCAGTTCAGACGTTTCTCAGGTCTTTTTCCCTATTGAACCCCTTTAGCACGCTCTTCCAGTCAATCAATAAAATAGCCAAGGTGAACAGTATTCCCAGCACGTCCACGAGCCAGACGTAGGGATTCTGCACGTCAAGGCTCGCTTTAACCGCCTGTGCGGTGAAATTCGCGGCAAACATGAGCGTTGCGTAGGATACTACCCTGCCGAAGAAGAATCCCGCGACAATCGGAACGAACCTGAGTTTCGCGGCCCCAGCGATAATGAAAATCGTGTTGCTCGGCAAGGGGCTCAAAGAGTAAAGGAAAGTCACAATGAATTCCATTCCCGGCCGCTTCTCGAATTCATCCCTAGCAAACTCGATGTTGCTTTTCATCGGCTTGTTCATGAACCTCGCAATCAGGGGGCCGACCCACTTCGCGAGCATAATCCTCCCCAGGGTGGAGGCAATCGCGCCGAGAATTGCGAGAACGAAGATGTTTCCACCCTGCATCACGTAAACGTAAGCCAGGAAAACCCAAGTGGGGGGCATGAACGCGGGAACCACGTTGATGAGGACGATTATTCCCAAAATTATTGGCAGGGTTAGTTCGAGGCCGAAAAGCATTATGACCAATAGGCAAAAAGAAAGAATTCGGGTTAATAATGGTTGCCTTGCTCAGGCCGGAATGTAATGCCCTGACATATAAGGGATTGCAAAAGTCATTGCAATCAAAATCACTGCAAACAAAATTGTTCCCGCCAAGCCGATTATGAAAAGCCATTTAGCCCATTTTCCCAATCCCGAACCGAAGCTCGGCCTCGGCTTCACGATAAGGTAATAGATTATGCTTCCAAGAAGACCCAGGAAAATTATTACCAAGACCCAGATTACTTTTTGGACTGAATCTATTTTCTTCTTCGTTATCGCGTCAATCAGGGTTTTCAGCCAGAAAAGAAATATTCCTGCTGCGAGTAGCGCGGCGAAAAGGAAAAGCCCCGTTATCGCGATTATCGAGAACGGCCCCCAAGGATTCGCTATTGTTCCCGACCCGACTAGCCCTACTGGATTCATTGCCTTTCCACCCAAACCTTCTGCCCCGGCCTCCAGATTTCTGTGCTGGCTATGCTTGCGTCAATGAATTTCTCTTCAACCTTGACCAGCCTCGCCAGAGAAGGTAGTGAGTTCCTTGCCGCAAGCTTCCTTCCCAATTCAAGCACGAATTTGGATGGCGCCTGCCTCTGAAACTGGTTTGAAGGCAACGCTTGGACGCGCCTGACTAAGTCTGAAACCTTCATTTGCTTCCCCCCGCACTAAGGAAGGAAAACCAGAATTTAAACCTGCCTCCGGCTGTTTAAACCGCAAAAAATAAAAGAATTAGAATAAAAAAAATTCGGGTTTTGTGCAAAAATCAGGCTCCGCCTTTACTGCATTTCTTCCCTTTTCTTCATGTAGCAATCCCTGCAGAAAACCGGCCTTCCTTCCTTTGGCTGGAAGGGAACTTTGGTTTGTGCTCCGCACTCGCTGCATACGGCATCGTACATCTGTTTTGGGCCAAAGTCGCGCCTTGGACCGAACCTACCATTCATTATTTTTCACCTTTTTTTGCGCTTTAAGCGCAATAAGGAATTAGTGCGCACACCTTAATAATCCCGCCAGTGGTTATGTAGCGTTTTGCCTTTTATTTGCGCTTCCGGTTCGGCTTTGCGTTCGCCTTAATATTCGAAAGAACCTCGCTCATGCTCTTGAACTGCGGGCGCTCGTTTCTTTTCGGGTCAAACTGCCTGAAGCCCTGCGCGCTCAATGCTCCGTACTTCTCGATTATTTTCTTGGATATTTCGGGCCGGCCCCTTGCGGCCTCCGTGACTTTTTTGGCGTCAATGTCAAACCAGACCTTGCCGCCTGACGCCGGAATGCTTTTGAAAAGATTCTTCTTCTGTTCCGGAGAAAGCTTCCTCAGCACATTGTACCTGAATTCGCCGGTCATCACGATTTCCGGATTAAGCACGGAATCCAGCTTCCTTTTGCCGCTCCTGAAAGCGAGCTTGTGCTTCCTGCCTGCAAACTGTTTCCTTATGCTCCTCATTAAATTCACAAAAAAATAAGGGTTTCAAGTTATTTAAATGTTTTCGCCCAATTCCTTTTCAGGGAAAGCCAATGAAACCAAAAATCTTGCTTGGGGCCCTCGGCCTGACTGTCCTGATTTCACTCGTGATTCTTTCCTCGGGCTGCGTGCAGGGCTTCGGCAAAACGCGGGAACAGCAGGCAATCGACTTGGCTTCCTCGACGCGCGAAGCCAGCGTAATGCTCCGCCTGCAAACCGCGTTCAATGAAGTCAAGAATTGCGGTTACCCGGAACTCGCAAGGGAAGTGAAAGCCGCGAATCCTGGCGCATTGAATCCGAGTGAGGTTCAGTCTACCAATGCGAAGGAAGCAATAAAGAAAGGCCAGGCCTGCCTTCCTTCAATGAAGCTCGTAATCGCGGAAACGACTGCCCATGTTTATGACGTGAATTACGGGTTCGCTTTTCCCGAAACCTGCAGTGCGGTTCCCGAATTCGCGGAAGTTGGAAAGGCGAGGCTTGAAATTAGGGTTGATTTGGACAAAGGAACTGCTGTAGTTTCGGACAATGGAAGGCAAGGAAACCAGGCGCTGGACGAAGCAATAAAACTGCTTTCCGAAAACCGCGGTTCGTGCTCCCTTGTGCTCCTCTTTCCGGAAGCGCGCTGGGATTCAAACTCACTTGCCCCGGAGCCGACAGCCGGCCAAAACAACGCGGTTCCGGATGAAAACAAAAGCGCAATCCGAATAACGGGCGTTTCCTGAAACGGGGGCAAAAGTTATTAAGCCGAAAAACGCTTTGTCTTTCGATTTGAAATGACCCTTGGAGCAACAGAAACTGAAATTGCGGAACAAAACGCGAAGTGGCTTGAAAAATTGCGCCAGGAAATAATAATTTTGGGTTACTCGCCGAAGACTTTGAATATGTATCTGCTTTACACAAAAGATTATGTTGGATTCACAAAGAAAGCTGTTGAGCAATCCAACCGCGACGATGTTGTGGCTTACTTTGCGCATTTGAAGGAAGAAAAAGGTCTTTCAAACACTTCGTTGGCGCTTATTCATTCCTGCCTAAAATTCTTCTTTCACACCTGCCTGAAATCCAATGCAATCGATGAAATCAGGACCCCGAAGAAAGCCAAGAAGCTTCCCACTGTTCTCTCGCAGCCGGAGGTCCTGAAACTCATTGAAGCAACCAAGGCGGGAAGGAACAGATTGCTTGTGGAATTCCTTTACAGCACGGGCGCAAGGGTAAGCGAGGCCACAACCATCAAAGCCTGCGATTTGGACCTTGAGCAGGGAACCGCAATCGTGAAAGGGGGAAAGGGAAACAAGGACAGGCTCATAATCCTCTCAAAGAAGTGGTGCGCTGAAATGAAAAAATACTTCGCAAGAAGGAAAGCGGTGACCGAATTCGCTTTCGCAAAAAAGAACGGGAAACCGATTTCAACCGACACTATTCAGCGCATAATAAAGCGCGCTTCGCTTCGCGCGGGAATAGCAAAGCACGTAACCCCGCATTCCCTGAGACACAGTTTTGCCACGCACCTGCTCGAAGCGGGGGAAAGCATCCGCAAAATACAGGAGCTTCTTGGCCACGCGAATCTGAGCACGACGCAGATTTACACGAAGGTGAGCACGGAAGAGCTGAAAAAAGTGAGCTCGCCTTTGGACAACCTTTGAGAATCCTCTGTGCCCCCGCACTTCCGTTAATCGGGCAATTTTGGTTTCGCCCTTGCCTGGGTTGGTTGACCAAAAAACCCATTATGTAGTACGTTTTCTTTTCTTTTCCCTTCAGCCTTGTTGACTTTCTTTCACCACAATCTTTAAATACTTGAATAAAGTTATATGGAATTGGTTTTTGTTTTTAATTTTTGGAGGAAGGAAAATGACGCAAAGGCTCTCAAAGCTGTTCGGAATGGACATTTACGACGACAACGCACTATACAAAGGCAAGGTTTTTGACATAGTCATCAATCTTGAGAAGGGAAGGCTTGAAACCGTGACCCTTGAACCCCTGAGGGCAAAATCAAAGCAGGACGCCAAGAAAATAATCTCGGAAAAAAGCATACCTTACAGGAACGTCAAATCTGTGAAGGATATAATGATTGTTTCCGCGATTAACAGGCCCACCCCCGTGGAAGACGCGCCAAAACCGGCTTCAAAGCAGGTTCCAAGCAGATACAAGCGGTACTGACCAACTTTAACCCCTTTATTTTTTTCCTCTTTTTTGAGGATAAAAACAACCAAAAAAAGAAAGAAAAGACAGTACTTATGTATTAAATATATACATAAGTCATTTTATTTTATTATTAACAGAATAGTGGAAGTGTGGGGGTGTCTTCTTGGTTGCCAAAGGCTATTTCATCCAATACAAATTCATTTTGCCCGAGAACACAAAGCACTCATCCTATTCCTACCAGAAGCTCTTCCGCGCGCTCTACGGTTACACGCAGAACGTCTCAAAATCAAGCGGGAAAACCTACACCTACCACCGCCCGGGCGTTTTGACCGGAACTCCGCACATCAGGCCCGGAAAAAACTGTGTGATAATTCCGCGCGAAAACTTTCAGTCCCTGATTTCCTTCTTCAAAACCGGAATTAATCCAGCGCACAAATGGCGGACCAAAGGCGATTGGAAAGCGGTTTATTACATGAACGAAAAAGAAATAGGGGATGACGACGTGCTCAGGGCACTGCACGAGCTCGTGGACAGCCATTACGTTAAGACTGGAGAAGGCAGCCACTCAAAAGTAATCGAGGAACTCGAAATCATTTCAAACGCGAAAAAATCCAGCGCCAATTACGACCGCGCCTATGCAAAAAACGTGGTTGACGAGGCCCAAAAAATAATTTCTGGCCCTTGGTTTTCAGAATACAAAAACAAGTCGCAGAAACTCATTGATTTTGCGAATCTCGTTTACTCGCTTCGCTGACTTTGCCTCGCAATTTCCTCTTTTTCCCCCGCAGTTTTTTTTGCCTTGACCTTTATCAGCAAATCCCTTTTCCGCCATTTTCTCCTTCCGCCAATGCTTGTGGTTTCAAACATTCCCGCGTCCGCAAGCGCCTTCAGATAAGGGTAAAGGCTGCGCTCGTTCTTATAATCCACGCCGAACAATTCCTTTACGCGCCTCCGGATTTCCTCCATTTCAACCCATTCCTCAAACCCAATTACCTTGTTCAGGTGGTCCGCCTGGGTGTTCTCCTGAAATTTCAGGAAATCCCAGACGCTGTAAATTTCTTCTATCGGGCTT
>Ga0265296_1003850_pt1 | contig 13525 bp, 14 predicted proteins | sample MunlanPumphouse1_FD_189073 | JGI IMG/M metagenome (GOLD analysis project Ga0265296, IMG submission 189073) | Groundwater microbial communities from a municipal landfill in Southern Ontario, Canada - Pumphouse #1 | ecosystem: Environmental > Aquatic > Deep subsurface > Groundwater | place... | reverse complement strand
CCCTTGGTTTTGTTTGTTTATTTAGTCTGAAGCCATTTGACATTCGATTGAAGTCGACGGCGCCCGATATCATTTTTGGCCTTATTGATAATGGCATCTTGACTGTCATGGCGATTTTCGGCGGATACTTCGGGGGGATTGCCGGTGCGGTTCTTGGCGGGGTGGTTGGCAATGCGATTACCGACGGCATCGCGGGAATCTTTGAAGGATACATTGCTGAAAAGTTCGATGGAACAGACGTGCCTAATAATCGGACGATGTTGAAATCGGCTGTTGGAAAAATGGCAGGCTGTCTCTTTGGAGCGGGTGCTGTTTTGACGGTCGCAAGTTTGTTTTAATGATAGCCTTACCGGAAGGAATCAATAAACCAAATCCGTCACCGTAAGGACAGGTAGCACCAAATGCCCCTCATGCGCCTGAATCGCAGTTCTAACATCGTCCACGATACGTCGTTCGCGAACGACGTATCACGACGTGGAGCCAACGAAATCTCAGCAGAAGTGCTTGGATTTTGTTATGCATTTTATGGCTACCAAGAGTGAGGTGCCAACTGATATACTACTTCAATATGGACAAGAACTTTTTGAAAGAGACTTTCGGCTGGGGATTTATTCTTTGGCTTATAGGGTACACGCTCGGGTTCGTTCTTTTCTTTCTCGTTTCTCCGAATATGATCGGTTGGATCATCATGCCGATCGGAATATTTGTGACAATTGGGGTGCTTTTGAAAAAGGTGCGGAACAATTCATTTGGTTCTTACGTCCTCCTGGCGGCGATCTGGATACTGATGGCGATAGTTTTGGATTATTTTTTACTCGTAAAGCTTTTGGACCCAGACGATGGATATTATAAGTTGGACGTGTACGTCTATTATACAACCACTTTTCTTTTGCCGGTCATTGTCTGGTGGTATAAAAACCGTCGTTCCAGGTAAGGATATATCGTCATTATTACATTCTTCACGACGTGGAGCCATGTGAAGGCGTGTGAGGTGACCCACATGTCTTGTCAAAAAGTCGTCATTGAAAAATGGCGATTTTTTGTTTAGAGCTTGAGCAAATGGCGACCCTTGTCTGTCCGTTCAGAAAGCCGAGGCACCTGGGACGCAAACTGGCCGGATTTTCCTCAAATGCCCGAAATTGTAAATTCGCCTTATTTTTTCGGTTCGATCCCAGACCACAGTCCCCGGTGGATTAATCACGCAATTTAAGGTACATTTTGGATCATGAAATCTATTATTATCCGTGGTCCCCTCGGTGTTGGAAAAAGCACAGTTGCGAAAGCAGTAGCTGAAAAAATCGGCGGAATTTATATTTCGGTTGACGAAGTCCTCGATCAAAATGGTCTAGATAAGGCGGTTGAAGGTGAAGGCATCCCGCTCGCCAACTTCCTCAAAGCAAACGAGATCATCGCGCTTGAAGCCAAGCAAGCGAAAGATCGAGGTCAATCAGTTGTTATTGACGGCAACTTCTACCACAAGGAGCAGATCGATCAGCTGATTCATTTGCTTGAAAGGGACACGTTGGCCTTCACACTCAAAGCCTCCGTTGAGACGTGTATCGCTCGAGATGCGGCACGAACGAAACCATATGGTAAAGATGCCACGCGGGCGGTACACATGTTTGTTTCCGCATTCGATTATGGAACGGTAATCGATACGGAGGTGCAAGCACCAGAAGAAACAACTCTGTCGGTAATGAGAAATGTCGTAAAGCCGAACACCATCCTTACCTCTAGCTTTAATACCGTCGTCGGAGAGCTTCAAGAAAAATCCTTGCTACCAAAAATGGCGTCGGTGGCTTTTATCCCAACGGCTGGTGATCCGTATCCGGAACGACCATGGATTGATGCGGATCGAAAAGCTCTCGCCGAACTCGGATATAGCGTAACGGATATCGATTTGAAGAGCAGGACAGCAGACTCGCTAGAGAAGGAGCTATCCAGCCACGATATTGTTTTCGTTGCCGGTGGCAATACAACCTACCTTGTCGAACAAGTCCACCTCTCCGGTTTTTCACCCGTAGTCAAAAAGCTTCTTGGAAAAGGAAAGATGTACATTGGCTCAAGCGCGGGATCGATTCTTGCTGGTCCAACGGTTGAACCTTTCGCAAAAGAAGACATCGCAGAGTTATCGAAGGATTTCGTTCTAATCAATCCGTCGTGTCTTCGCCTTGTTGACTATGTCGTGTTGCCTCATGACCAAGTTGAACAGTTTTCAGCCGAGCACAACAAAATCGTTAAGCAGTACGGTGAACGATTTACATTCGTGAGATTAACCGATAAAGAGTATCGAACGGAAAATATTTGTCCTCTATGATAATCCCAAATAAATTACAAGCTGGAGATGAAGTGCGTATTATCGCGCCAGCAAAAAGCTTCCTTCCAGCCTTTACAGCAGAAATGCGTTCGTCGGCACAGAAAAAACTTGAATTACTTGGGTTGGTGGTGACCTTTGGCGACTTTGTGGACGAAGTGGATGAATTGTTTTCGGCAACTGTAGAGCATCGGCTTTTCGATTTACATAACGCGTTCCGTGATCCAAACGTAAAAGCCATCCTATCTGTCCAAGGAGGGAGTCAGTCGAATCAGCTATTGAAACTTCTGGATTACGAACTTATACGTGCCAACCCAAAGATTCTTTGCGGAATGTCCGATATCACCGCACTCACAAACGCAATTTACAAAAAAACAGGCCTTGTTACATATTCTGGTCCCGGCTTCACTCTTTTTAAAGAGTCGGCTACCTTGGAATATACTTTGGAATACTTTCGAAAAGCGTTGTTCGCGGAGGAATCAATCATCATAGAATCCGCTCAACAGTATTCAGACAAACGAATCGCGGACGAGATACGCAAAAATGAAGGATACTGGGTCATGAATCCAGGTGAATCCCAAGGAACAGCTATCGGTGGAAATCTCATCACCATGAACATGCTCCAGGGGAGCGAATTCATGCCGGATCTTTCTGGTTGCATTCTGTTTATTGAAGATAACGACAAGGAGAGCAATCGAGCATTTGCCAATCACTTACAAGCCATTATCAATCAACCGAACTTTCCAGGTGTGCAAGGTCTCGTTATCGGAAGGTTTCAAGATGGAACTCAAATGACCCGGGAACTACTAGAGAAAATTCTTGCAACCAAGCCGGAGCTGCGACACATGCCGATTGTCGCGAACGTTGACTTCGGCCACACGGTTCCCATGATCACATTCCCTATCGGAGGAAAAGTCGCACTCAAGGTCACTTCAGCCGCTTCCTTAGAAATTCTGACTCATTAGACCTGGATGAATTGATATGAGGGAAATATTGTACTTACCGCGAGGCCGTGATATCGGTCATAGGCGTCACAACGTATAATCTGCTATCAACTGATACAAGCTTATACGCCCTCAATATCAGAACTGTGGGAGCGGTTGGGGTCAGGTCGGGTTAGTTGCTTTTTCAGTCAGTCCAGACCAGTAAATAAAACGATTATCGATTACGTTGCATTGATCGTTTTCAATAGAGTTTTGGTTTTTGAAAAGCCCATAACCCGACCTGACCCCAAATGCGCCCCCCTCATGTTTGCGTTCCATAACGTCGAATTGAAGCTTGGATCACTGGAGACACAAATGTCTGCGGCCTTCCCAAAAAAGTCTGTTGATATTATTCAGGCGCTCAAGAATGGGTATTTTGATTACAAAAATCATTTAACAGGCGGGGAGATCATGCTCTCGTCTTTTAATCAGGTTTCTGATGCGTGTTACAGGGACTGTTGTACCCAGCACTCGAAAATTGAAACTGTGATCAAGACGACCTTACAGAAAATCCACAAACTATAAGGCTGCCTGTGTCATTGCAAGCTGCCATTCCTTCCAGTTCATGGTTCTGAACCCGTCCACTATACGGAGCCACAAAACAGACCGGCGTACGTCGGTCTGTTTTTGTTGGGTTATAAGGATGCAAAGAGTTAACGAGTTGAGATCTGACAACGATTTACAAAATAAATAGCCCCACGATCGCGAGGCCTTATTGGCTCCAAATCGTGCGGCGTGAAGACGCGTTAGTTGCTGGAGCTGTCGGAGGTGATATACGGCAGGAAGAGACGAAGCATGTCGGGACTCGACTCGACCCTCTTCCATGCCGTTACCTTTGGTTCCCCTCCCTCGTACACCAGAGTGAGCTCAGTAAGTTCGAACTGACTAACCTGAAGATGCTTATACCCCCAGGAAGTTCGAAGATCGAAAAACTTGATCTCACTTGGATCGATGCCCTCCAAGTCTACGATTGCTTTGATGATGCCCTCCGCTCCATTGATCGTCGACGTACCCCCTCGAACGATTCCAGAGAAAATACACTGACCGTTCTCTAACACGTAGACTGCCCGTCCGCTCTCCGGCGACTCATGGCCACCTCCCCACCCATAAGGAACTTCTCGCAACATTCTTCCTCCAGAGCAATAGGGTATATTTTTTTTGAAAAATGTCAATGATTTTTGTTGCTACTCACACACAAAAACAGACCGACCGCATCGGTCTCTTTTTGTTGTATGATGAGGAGGTAAAAAGTTCGTGTTATTATAAAAGCCTATGGACCACGAACCCACGCTCATGTCGCCGGATCACGCCTTGGCGGAGTTAGCGATGATCGAGAGCGCTTTGCACGCCACTGGAGCGGTTGATGTGGAAACGCCTGCTTTGGCTCAAGTTCGCCGTGATTTGTTGAGCGGCAAAATGGATCCCAAAGAAGCAATCATCAAGGCGCGTAAGATCGTCGAGGGGAGATACGATTATCACTAAATCTCAACACTCGGCCTCTCCAGTTTCTTTTTGTTGATGAGACTAATAAAAACTTCAAATATGAACAGGTCATTCATTCTTGCTTCGCTCTTCCTCACTCTTGGCGCAGGATGTGCCTCTCAGGGAACGGATGTTCCGATGGAGGCGGATGTCACAACGGCGGTTGAGGAGGGAACGGCTATACAGGAGATTGCCATTGGCGAGCCAAGCCCGGCCGCGCCTGCGGGCAACGGTCCGCAAAATCATTTTCTTTTTTTCGCAACGAGCGTGGACGGCACGGCCTGGAACCTCGGTGACGAAGCGATCGCCGCGCAGGCATCGGTTCCCGATCTGGTCGCGCTCACGCAGGATCTCGGATCCCACCGCGCCGGTACGCTCATCACGTATTTTGTCGACGCGAGCGACTTTGCGCAGGGAGGAGAAGAGCGCATCGGGTTTTTGAGTTCGACGGACAACGGAAAAACATGGAGCGCACGCAGCGTTGCCAAGATCGACGGGCTGCCGGACGGTGTCGTGGCCGTGGATCCCTCCGTGGTGCAGCTTCCGGACGATGGCCGCTTGCGTTTGTATTTTTACGATATTGCCGAAGGGCGAGGCCAGGAGATTGGAAGCGCCGCCGCGCAGAGCACCATCTACTCGGCGGTTTCGAGCGACGGAGAGACGTTTGCGTTTGAAGGCAAGGTGTATCGCCGCAGTGGCATCACCGATCCGGAAGTCGTGCTCTACAACGACACTTGGTATCTGTTCGCCGCCGCGCAGGTCGAGGGAGGCGTCGACGTCGCCGTGAGTCAGGATGGAACGAGTTTTGACGATCGCGGCACGGTGAAGCTCAACGGAATTCCCGGGTCGGTCGTGGACGGCAACCAGCTGAAGGTCTTTGGTTGCGGAAGAAGCGGAATCACGTCTTCGACAATGCAGGGCTACGACGGAACGGAATTCGGCTCGTCGCGTCTTCTCTTTGAAGCGCCCGTGTGTGATCCGGATCCGGCGATTCTTTCCGACGGAACATACGCCATGGTCATGAAGGGCTTCGCCGCATCACTGAACGCTCCAACCAACCGTTAACCCCCGCTTCGTTATAGGCGGAGTTCCCAAACATTGCCAAAGAAAAAATCCAGCCGGAGCTGGAAGAGGGGTCACTGCCCGGCGGGACGCACCGTGCACGGCTTCGCCGACATGGCCGAGCCACAGCACACCGTGAGTGCCACCCGTTCGCCGCCGTCCTCGGGCGTGGCCAGGAAGTTGTAGCCCACGGCATCGTCCGCCGCGTGGCAGTAGGTCGCGTAGTCGTCGTCGTAGGTGTAGGTCAGTTCTGGCTCCATGTAGTGAGCCGCCATCACCGCGTCGTACGCTCGATTGGCACCGACCACCTCCACCGAGGCCTTGCCCCAGCCCCAGCCCCAGACGATGGCGCTGAAGATGACGAGGGCGCTGAAGATGAGCGCCGAGACGAGCATGAGTTCGACGAGGCTGAAGCCCTTGCGAGTGAGAGTCCGAAGTCGCATGTTCCGCTCCTTGTGTTGCGGCACAAAAATGTACCTGGGTTTTTCTAGGATGTCAAGCCGTTCGAGAAACACAAAGGGGTCAGGTCTCCATCGTGGCGCTTATTCCATTGATGATCCTCTTTGAATAGCGGCCTCCACTTCCTGTTTGATCTGGATAAGCGCGGCGTCGGGAATATTAAAATCCGTTGGCATAGTGATCGCACCAATATCGGGCGTCATATCTGGAATCATGGCGCTGATATCTGGCGCGCCCGGCGGCATTTTAATAATGGGGGTAATGCCTGTGGGTAGGCCAATCTCGTTTAGCGTAATGTCCAGCACGATATCCGGTCCGCCCGTGCCGGTGGGATAAGGAAACGCGATGGGCATCGTTGGTAACTCAATGTGAGCAGATAAGACCATGACAATGCTCTCCGTCGTTTTCTCGAACGATTTTATCGTAACGAACGGCGGCAAATAAGGCGTGATCATTTCGGCGCTTATATATTTTCCGACCTCTCCGCCAATTTTTTGTTTGATTTCTTCATCGCTTGGAATCAAACTCCTCGCCTCTTCCGGCAAATCCTCTGGAACCTGTGGGGCGTATTGACTTTTATATTCATCGTAAACCAAGTCGATCTCTTTTTTTAAATCCACGTTCACGTCAACTTCAATATTTTTTACGCTCATCTTACCGGATGCATAATTGCCTGCGGGGATATCTAACGTACCCAAATTGACGATATTTTTTCCAGGATACAATGTCTTCACCCCGCTCGCCGGCAAAACCACAATTTCCTCGCCGTCGCTGTTCACAAAAATCAAATCGCCCATTTCCACTCTCACTTCCGGCACCGTCACCGATGGCCGCAAATTGGGCGGATCCATAAGGAAAATATTGACCTTGCCGAATAAAAATTGAAAATACGGCGAAAGGACAATTCCAATCACAATCGCGCCGGCGATAAATTTCGGCATTTTCAACGTCAGAACCAAAATGATAACGACCACCAAAGCGATCGCACCCATGATCAACAGTTGGAAAGAGCTGACAAATGTGCCATAAATTTTTTCGGTTATCACGGAAGCCGAAAAAGCGATAACTGGAATAAGGATAATCCCTAAAAGAATCGAGTACCTTTTTTTCATATTGTCATTTATTATTGAGACCTTTTTATTTTATGGTTATTGAGCCCAGTCACGCGCATACACTGATCCCATAAATTGTTCATGTATTCTACCATCACTCACACAAAAATGCTCACGGGGAAACCTTGTTATAGAAAAGAGACGATGTGAGGTAGGTTCTTTTTGTTGGTTAGATCTGCGAGGTCTGTTACGCTTTAGCCACTATGTCACACGAAAAACCACATGAAGCAGAGCTTGTCCGCTATGCTCGCACCCAGGAAATGAAACAAAAATCCAATAGACTCAATCGTTCACTTCCAAATTAAGATATTCTGCGATTCCGTGCGCTCAAACGTGCCTATGCCAGTCATGAGCGGATCCTGGTTCCGCTCATGCTTTTGGTTGGTGTGGCGATTGATTTCGTAAGTATCTCCTCAATACGGACGGGCTAATCACAAATACGCCAAACCTATTTTTGGCGGTCACGGTAGCAGATTGTTTGCCGTTGTTTTACTTTGGCCAGCAGAACGTCCGAACCGATCACGGGCAGGTGTTTGTGGATTTGGGAGGCGAAGCCAAAGAGCGTCTCGCAACGAGTGGGGTAAAAAAGATAACGGTTGATCAAAACAGACCTGACCCCATTCGTGTAACGCACGATTGACTTATTCGCACGAAGATTGATATGTTATCCTAACCTAGCTGGAGGTTTGTCATGGCTCATCCGGGCTGCGAGAGGTGCACACCACGAGGTAAACCCATTTTCGGGTGCGGGTGCATGATTCTTCTGGCGATTACGGCTCTCAGTGGGACGATCGCTACAAGTGCATGGGCATTTTCTTCGTTCTGATCGTTCCTCACCGCTGATCTCGCGCACCAGCGCGGCTTGAGCCCCCTTCGGCTCGCCGTCGGGTGCGCTCTTTTTTTTATGCCATCGCCTTCGCAAATGACCACCTGCCTATCGTTTCCATGCTCGAATGAACGGATTGATAAATCGAGATTAGTTCGGAAAACAGGTAAGCTGGGGAGCCACTTAAGACGATCGACGTTGAGTCGATCGTTTTAAGTTTTTTAAGAAACGGGGTCAAGGCTTCACTTTTCACTTTTTGACAAAAAACCCGCCGACCGAAGGGTGGCGGGCAAGGGGTTCACTCGTCTGGCTGATGCTTGTCGCGCGCTATTCCGCTTGAGCCAGTCTTGCGGTAGTTCCGATTTCTGGCTTGGCCAATGAGCGCGCGAATCGTTTGGGATTTACGCACGGGGTATGCAACGCGTAGGTTGCACGCATCGCATTCAATCACCGTGTACATCGCCGAGATGCGAGCCATGCGGATCAGACCACCGCATTGTTCTGTCGTGCCGTGGACGCCGATTGGAGAACGGTCAGCAGGGAGCCTTTCATCGAGTTCGCGCTCGGTGATGATAGTGTCGCCGTACACGGTGACTGGGATGACCGTTGTCGTCATGTGTTTTCCATGGTGAGTTTCTATGCGACTCGACATCGCATAGGCTGTGGACACTAGCATTGAATCACAACATGGTCAAACCACGTCACTCGCGAGTGACGTGGTCAAACGAAACGCCTGCCTCTCAACGGATCTTTTGTTAGGTTCAATTGGGAAGTGGTATCTCGTCAATTTTTATTTGACAGAAAACAGCGTTGGTTTTATTCTCTAGTCACTATGAACAAATGTCGCATGACGTATTGTTTGCCTCCACAGCTGGCCATGATGGTCAGTTGTGTTTTCCGTTTGTAAACATCAATAATGGTGTGCGACAAAAGGAAAAGGAAGCTGGTCATCTCGGCCAGCGTTTTTGTTTTTTGGAGGCAACTTGGAAAATCTGGTTTTCGGTGTTCTTGGCTGTGGCAAGCTCGGCTCTCTCATTGTCGAACGGTTGATTGCCATTGGTGTCGATCCCTCGCGCATCAGGATCGTGAGGCGAAAGGGGAATCGTGTGATCGGGTTGGTAGATGTCCTGTTCGTCGCGGTCAAGCCTCACCAGTTTGAGGAGGCGTGGAGTGATCTCACGATTGACGGTGATCCGATCATCATCTCCTGCATGGCCAAGGTCAGCCTTGAGACCATCGCTCGAGTCACTGGCTCACAGCGCATCGCTCGCCTGATGACGACCACCGCCTGCGTCATTGGCAAAGGGATTGGTAACTGGATGCCAGGGCAGGAACTCGATCCAATGGGTTGTGAACGTGTTCCGACGATTACGGCCCAGTTGGGTCTGCACATTGAGGCTACGCACGAGTCCGAGTTCGTTCTGTCCACCGCGCTCTCCTCGATGAACGGCCTCATCTTTCTCTTGGTACAGTACTTGGAGGAAGCCATGGTCTTCATCGGCGCACCTGCTCGCTATACCGCGCTGGTGGTTCCGCTTATTGAGTCAGCCATGGCCTACCGTCGCCATCGCTCGAGTGTCAACCTTGTGGCGTTGGCCGACGAAGTCACGAGTCCTGGTGGCACGACATCGAGGCTTAGGCTCGTCGTTCATCGCGGTAGGCTTGCCGCCACGCTTATTGACGCCATCGTCGCCGCGGCCGAACGGGCCAAAGGCTGATCGCCGTGCCGTCCTTGTGCTTGTGCAAGGACGGCTTTTATCTTTTCATATAATTCCTTCGTAGCAGAACTCCCAAAACGTTGGTATACTCAATGCAGGTGTGAAGCTCCCGTGTTTCATGGCATTTATATTTTTTTATTCTTAATCACTCAACTTCCTATGCCAAAGCGTCTTGGTAATGCGATGTTGCTGATAGTGGCTCTTGCGATCATCGCGGCTGTCTGGATTTTTGTTTTTCGTGAGACTCCTCGCGAGGAGCTGGTTGAAGATGTAGAAGAGGTCCAAGGGGTTCAAGATGTAGGCGAAGCGATTCCAGAAACGAGTCCGACGAAAAATACGAATCCATTTGAGGGTACGTATCAAAATCCATTTAAATAAAACTTATGTCTATCTCTTTTCTTTTACGATCTTCTGTGGTGATGGCGCTCTTGGGTCTTGTCTTGGCTTTTCAGGCCTCGGCAAGTCTTGAAGACGTAAGCTATCCAATCACGGAGCTTGGGAGCTGTGCCTCACAGGACGAGTGTTTTACGTATTGCGGCGAGCCTGTGAATTACGATGCCTGCATTGCCTATGCAGACGCAAATGATTTGCTTGAGGAAGAAGAAATCCAAAAGTATCAAGACACGCAGGCGTTGGTTCTAAACGGCGGCCCAGGTGGATGTACAGATCAAGCGTCATGTGAGACGTACTGTGGCGACATTGTAAACTTAGAAGAATGTCTCACGTTTGGGAGCGAGAACGGCCTCATGAGTGAGGACGAACTTGCGGAGGCACAGAAGGTTCTGGCCGCCATTCAGTCTGGCGTTCCGCTTCCTAGCGGCTGTACCAGTAAGGAATCATGTGATGCCTACTGTGGCGAGCTTGAGAATATGCAGGAGTGCATGGATTTTGCAACGGCCGCAGGACTCATGAGTGAAGAAGATGCGGCGCAAGCGCAGAAAGTGCTCACGATTATGCAGTCGGGTGGAACGCCAGGAGGATGCGTAAGCAAAGATGAATGCGATGAGTATTGTTCAGATCCAACGCACATGGCCGAGTGTATAGACTTTGCCGTCGAGACTGGATTCATGACAGCAGAGGAAGCAGAGAATATAAAAGCAGAGGGAGGCATGGGATTGAGAGAAGACTTCGAAGGTCCCGGTGGCTGTGACTCACCAGAAAGCTGTTCTACCTACTGCTCGGATTCTGCCAACAGTGAGGAGTGTGAAGACTTCGCTCTAAAGATGGGAGAGTTTGAAGAGGGAGAGTTCGGGGAGCCAGAAGAAGGAGAAATGGATTTTGAGTATCGAGGTTCCTTCACAGGTCCAGGAGGATGTACAGGCGAAGAGGAATGTGGAAATTATTGCTCGGATTCTGCCAACAGTGAGGAGTGTGCAAGTTTCTTTGGAGGCGAACAACGCATTGATGATGAGGATAAGAGTGATTTTGAATATGACGAAACAAGAGAGTTCGATACAGAAGATCAGATCCTGGGGGAAAATGATGCTCCAAGAGACGAGTGGATTCCACCGTCTGAATTCGAAGGCCAGAATCAAATCGATGAGGGGTTTGATTATGACGAATTAAAGGACGACGGAGAGAGATATGAATATGAAGGGGACGAGTTTCAAGATCAGGACATCTACTATGATGACGAGACTCCTTCGTTCGATGAGTTTACCAGAGAGGACATCCCGCTTGATTTGGGTGGCAGACAAGACGATGGCTATGGAGACGCGATCGAAGTGACTCCAGAGGCTGGTGGGTTTGAGTCTGGTGGAGGTGAGTTTAATGGTGGTGAACAAGGAGGTGGACAAACGGGAGGAGAAACTGGAGGAGGAGGCACAGATGCGGGGTTGATGAACTCGGTGAAACGATTTTTCTCCCGCGCTGTTTCTCTTATGACGCTGTAATTTTTATGGTGGAAGGACGCCCATCTCTTAGAGAGGAGACCTATCGGAGGCAACAAGAAATACCAGAGACAGAGGTAGAGCGTAATTTTTTTTCAGGCATGGTCGTGGATCGAGCTCGGTTTGAGGCTGATCATCCATTTGGTTTGGAGGTCGCGCCCGTTGCGACTGTTGAGAGACGGCGAAAGCAAGCGCAATCGCTCTTTCAACAAATTCGTCAAAGTAAGTGGGGCAAACCTCTCATGGGGCTCATGGGAGTTTTGGCTGGTGTTGGGCCTCTGGTATTTGAGCGAATGCAGAATCGTGAATCTCTATCAAAAGACGAAACAGTTGAAGTGGCAAACGATGACCCAGGTGTGCAGTACGAAATGAAACGCCTTGTGCTCGAAGAGCTGATAGCAAGTGGCGAGATGACAGTTGAACAGGAAGGTCGCTTTGGGAGACAGCGTTGGGATCAACTTCGGCGCCTTGCCTATCAGGATTTTCCAACGTTGACTTCCAAGTTTGAATATCTTCACGATGACCAACCAGACATCATCGCGGCGTATGGTGATCCGCGCGGGCGATTGGATAATTATCGTTCCTTGTACATCATGATGGTCTCGGAGTTCAAACATTCCTCGCTTCCATATCAGTTTTCTGATCAATGCATTGAGGATGCCGTAACCTTGATTCCATCTCTTCCACAGAGCGAGGCGCTCACTGTCTACAACAGCTTTTCGCAAGAGTTGATGCAAACGATCGGGTTTCGGGCTGTACGCGAGATGGCTCTGGGACTCGCGCAATCGCTTCCTGCCGAGCATCCGGTTATGCAACAGATTAAGAAGCACGCATGGTTGAGTGATGAGGCGGCAGGTTGGCTGAAGCCACAAAAGGAAAATAGTTCGTATTTTGATCAGGTGACAGGACGGGTGAGAATCTATCACAACATTGGCGACCAAATGATCCTGCTTGACACGTTTCCTGGAAATGGCGGTCCTGCTGATGGCGTTGCGTGGGAGCGTGGTCTTCCTGCACAAGTCGCTGTAAGAACGCCTGATGGCGAGTTTAATTTTTCACGCGCGTTTGAAAAAAAGTCTGCCTCGTGGCAGTACTCGTGGGTGACAGACACTTCGCCGTTGCGCTTTACGCAAGATAAACAGAACGTCGAGTATCAAGATGAAGATGGGAAGTGGCGACGACTCACTGGTGAGGAGGGAGAGTTTACGGTGATGGGCGCGCCGCAGAAACCATTTAAGGAGAAGAAGAAGTCATCGCTCTACAACGCGGCCACGGATCGCACAGGGGAGTCAGCTGTTTATCCAGCGCCGTTTGATACGTCTGATGTTATTGGTGAAGACGGAAACTTGCGCGCCACGTGGGATTTGAACGATTTTGGGCCGCGCTCCATCCAGATGAAAGATCAGCAAGGGAAAGCCATGTCCATCTTTTTTCACTCAAGCCCCAAGGACGAAGGCGCACAAGTCTTTCTCGACAACTCGCACGGCTGTATCCACATGAAGCCGATTGATTTGGATGTGATGTCCTCGTATCTTGATCGTGGTTCCAAGATGCGCATTTCTTCTGTCGAAATCGATACGACCAAGCTTTCGCAAAATGAAAAGCGCGGAGTGTCCGCGCTTACGGAAGGATGAGGATCCATGTGCGCATCCCTTCGGGTAGCGCATTGCGGAGTTCGTC
>Ga0265296_1003849_pt1 | contig 13533 bp, 11 predicted proteins | sample MunlanPumphouse1_FD_189073 | JGI IMG/M metagenome (GOLD analysis project Ga0265296, IMG submission 189073) | Groundwater microbial communities from a municipal landfill in Southern Ontario, Canada - Pumphouse #1 | ecosystem: Environmental > Aquatic > Deep subsurface > Groundwater | place... | reverse complement strand
GGTCAGGACGACCGCCACCGACAGCGCGAACAGGAACGCTTCGGTCCAGTCGCCCTTGGTCCAGCCGTTGACCAGCAGGACAAACGGCACCATCACCAGGGCAAAGCGGATCAGCAGCCAGCTGACGCTGTTGACACCGGCCTGGAATGCTGTCGGCGCACGATCGCTGGCACTGCTGCGCTGGGCGAGGGTGCCGAAGTAGCTGGTGTTGCCGGTCGCCAGCACCAGCGCTGTTGCCGTGCCGGACACCACATTGGTGCCCATGAACAACAGGTTGGCCTGTTCCATCAGGCCAGCCTCGGCGTTGCCCGCCTGCACGAACTTCTCCACCGGCAACGATTCGCCGGTCATCGCGGCCTGTGCGACGAACAGGTCCTTGGCCGCGAGGACACGGCAATCGGCCGGGATCATATCGCCGGCCGACAGCACGATATGGTCGCCTGGTACCAGGTCGCGGATCGGCAGATCCAGCAGCCGTGCCGGCCGCCGGCTGTGCAGCTGTGCGCCGAAGTACTGGTCGGCCACTTCTGCCGCTTCGGTGCCCGCAGCGCGGCGCAGCACGCGTGCGGTATTGCCCACCAGAGCCTTCAGCCGTTCGGCAGCGCGATTGGAGCGACCCTCCTGCACGAAGCGGATCAAGGTGGACAGCACCACCATCGCACCGATCACCACCGTCGCCTTGGCATCTTCGGTCAGCCAGGACACGGCCGCCAGCACCGTCAGCAGCAGGTTGAACGGATTGCGATAGCACTGCCACAGATGGCGCCACCACGGCAGCGGCTTCTCGTGGTCGACCTCGTTCGGGCCGAAGCGCAGCAAGCGCTCTTCGGCTTCGTGCGGGCTGAGACCGTCGACGTGCGATTGCAGGGTAGCCAGCGCATCGGCTTCGCTGCCCTGTGCAAGCGCGAGCAGTCCGGCGGTGAGCGTGGCCGGTGCGGCCTGCGTGCTGCCACGGCCGTAACCGGCTTCGGGCATCGCACGACGACCGAACAGGTTGCCCGCGCGGCGGCTGCGCAGGAAGGCGTTGAACCAGGCGTTGAGCAGGCTCATGGGAAGATCCTCTTGGAACGGCGCGGGGCGGAGCCGGCGCGTGGAGCGGAAGGGGCAGGTAGTCAGGCGTGGCGCATGGCCAGCACCGATGGTGACCAGGGTTGCATGCGCAGTCGTTGGCTGCCGCCGATGCACAGCGGCTTCATCGCATCGCGCAGCGGGTAGGGCAGGTGGCGCAGCACATTGATGCGCTCGCTGATCGGCAGCAGCGACAGGGCGTCGGCCACCACCCGGGGCGAGCCGAGGGCCAGCGAACGGGCGAACAGGACAGGGCCGTGCTGCAGCAGCAGGCTGCGCAGGGCGGAAACATCGCGCTCACCGATCAGGCGGCGGACAGTGATGTAGAGAATCTTGTAGGACATGGGATTCCTCCGGGCAGGCGCTGCCCGGGGCTCCCATCGTTTACACGGACAGGAACCGGCCGTCAGTCGCCAGCAGTGAACAAGTAGGCAGGCAGGGGCGCGCGTCGCGCCCGGCAGGGTCGGGATCCATCTGCGTCTCCGCGTGGGGCGGCCAGTCGCTGGCCAGTGGCGCTATTGTCCGCGCTCGTATTCAGCAGGCCTAGAGGCCCGTGGGTTAGCCCGGCTATACCTTGGTATAGAAAAAGGGGCCGTTGGCCCCTTTTGTTCAGCTGCGGTCGGCGAAAGCGTCGGTGGCCCGCACCAAAGCATCGGTAGTGGCGGCTTCGTTGGCGCTGTGGCCGGCGATGACCATCTCCAGGGTGGCTTCCGGCCAGGCTTTGGCCAGGTCCCAGGCACTGCGTGGTGGGCAGATGATGTCGTAGCGCCCCTGCACGATGACGCCGGGCAGGTGGCGGATGCGATCGATATCGCGCAGCAGTTGGCCGTGTTCCAGGAAGGTGTTGTGGCGGAAGTAATGCGCCTCGATGCGCGCTTTGGCCAGGGTATCAAGCGGATCGGTAGCGGAGGCCGCGTCGACGTCATGCACCATCGTGGCGGCGTTGTCTTCCCAGCCCAGCCAGGCCTGTGCCGCTGCGATGCGGACGGCTTCGTCGGCATGATCCAGGCGCTTCCAGTAGGCTTCGAGCATGTTGCCGCGCTCGTCCTCCGGGATGTGCGCCTCGTAGCGATCCCAACGCTCCGGGAAGATCCAGCGGGCACCGCCGTTGAGCTCGGCGAACCAGCGGTTCTCTTCCTCGCGACCGAGGAAAACGCCGCGCACGATCAGCCCGGTGGCACGGTCGGGATGGGCCTGTGCGTAGGCCAGCGACAGGGTTGAACCCCAGGAACCGCCGTAGACCAGCCAGCGCTCGATGCCCAGGAGTTCGCGCACTTTCTCGATGTCGGCCACCAGATCCTGCGTGGTGTTGTCGCGCAGCTCGCCGAACGGCGTGGAGCGGCCGCTGCCGCGCTGATCGATCAGCACGATGCGGTAGCGCTTCGGGTCGAAGAAGCGGCGATGGGTGGGCGAGATGCCGGCGCCCGGACCGCCATGCAGGTACACCACCGGAATGCCTTCAGGCGTGCCGCACTCTTCGATATGCAGGGTGTGCAGCGCGTCGACGGGAAGCGTGTGTTCGCGGTACGGGGTGATCGGCGGGTACAGCGTGCGCATGGCGATGGCTCACAAGCGGGGACTGCAAGGATAGCGGGGTGCAGCGGCCAGCGTCATCCGCGTCAGGTTCAAGTACTCTTTGCGTTCAAGGGGTAACACCGTCGATTCCTGACGAGATGGACCCGGCAGGACGCAGAGGATGAAGGACATGAGCGCGCAGGACGTCGCCGTACACGCCCCGCCGGCGCACGGCACCCTCGGCAGCGGCGCCCGCGAGCTGCTGAAGTGGATCGCGCTGCTGTCGATGACCGGCGATCACGTCGCCAAAGTGGTATTCGGTGGCTATGTGCCGGTGGTCAGCGAGCTGGGGCGCATCGCCTTCCCGTTGTTTGCGCTGGTGATGGCCTGCAACCTGGCGCAACCGGGTGCCGATCTGGGCAAGTCGATCCGGCGCTTGGCCGCATGGGGCCTGCTCGCGCAGCCGCTGCATGCGCTGGCCTTCAGCAGCTGGCTGCCCCTCAACATCCTGTTGACGTTTTGCCTAGCCGCCGTGGCGGTGTATGCGCTTGCCAACAACCGGCAACTGTTGCTGCTGGTGGCGGCAGGCCTGCTGCCGTTCTTCATGGACTACCAATGGGCGGGCGTGGCCTTGGTGCTGCTGGGCTGGATCGCGTTCCGCCACCGGGCGTACTGGCTGCTGGCGTTCGGATTCGGCGGGCTGTGCTGGGTCAATGGCAATGGATGGGCGCTGCTGGCCATCCCGCTGGTACTGGCGTTGGCCAGGGTTTCCTGGAGAGTTCCGCGCTCGCGCTGGGCGTTCTATGTGTACTACGTGGGGCACCTGGCGGTCCTGGCCGCTTATGCGCAGTGGCTGCGCTGAGCAACGGCATTCATCGTCGCGGAGCGTCGCCCGGATCACGTCGCTGGTGTCTTTCCAGGCCGCAACGCACACCGGGCAGGCCCGCCTCTACAATCGACCCATGCCGACCCCGCCCACCCTCGACGATCTGCGCCGCTACGCCGTAGCCCGCACGTTGTTCACGCCCACCACGCTGCTGACCGCGATCCGTCGCCTGGGCTTCGTGCAGGCCGATCCCATCCGTGCGCCTGCGCGTGCCCAGGACCTGACCCTGCGGCACCGGGTGAAGGGCTATCAGGCTGGAGATCTGGAGCGCCGCTACAGCCGGTTGCCGATCGAGGAAGATTTCCTGGTCAACTACGGCTTCCTGCCGCGCGAACACCTGTCGTTGATGCACCCGCGGGTGTCCCGCAGGCCGTGGGACGCCAGCACGCGGCGCAAGGCGGCCGAGGTGCTGGCGTTCGTTCAGGAGCGCGGTGCAGTACATCCGCGCGAGGTCGACCAGGCGTTCGCGCATGGCCGGGTGACCAACTACTGGGGCGGCACCAGCAATGCCAGCACCCATCTGCTGGATGGCATGCACTATCGTGGCCTGCTGCGCATCGCGCGGCGTGACAGTGGCACCCGCATCTATGCCGTTGCAGAACATGCACTCGCCGAGGGCGGCAAGGCCGCACGCCTGCAGCGCGCCACCGCACTGATCGATCTGGTGGTGCGCAAGTACGCGCCGTTGCCTTCGGCCAGCCTCACCTATCTGGCGCGGCTGCTGGGCTATGGCGCTCCACATCTGGCCGCCGAGATCCAGCAGGCACTGCGGCTGGCACGCGAGCGCCTGGCTGGCTGCATCATCGACGGAGCCAGCTGGTACTGGCCGGCCGAGGAGAACCCCCGCTCGCGGCGCTATCAGGCCGATGAGCAGGTGCGGCTGCTGGCCCCGTTCGACCCCGTGGCCTGGGATCGGCGACGATTCGAGCTGCTCTGGGGCTGGGTCTACAGGTTCGAGGCCTACACCCCGGCGGCCAAGCGTCGCTTCGGCTACTACGCACTGCCGCTGCTGTGGCGCGACCAGGTGGTCGGCTGGGCCAATGTCACCGCCAGGAATGGCGTTCTGCAGCCGGATATCGGTTTCGCCAGCGCCTCGCCCATGAAGGACGTTCTGTTCCGCAATGCGCTGGATGACGAGCTGGAGCGGATGACGCGCTTTCTCGCTGGCTCAGGCGTAGCCTTGGGATGATAGCGGGCGCTGCAGCTAGTCGTCGCGTCGCTCCGTGCGTACCCGTGCACGCGCGTCATAGAGCTGGCTGTCGGCATGATGGATGGTGTCGGCTACCGATTCACCCGGCGCACTGAGCGCCGCGCCCATGGAGAACGCCGTCGGCGACTGCGCTGCGTTGGCGGCATACCAGCCCTCAAGGAGGGGAAGGCGCGCGGACGCCGATGCGGTCAGCACCACCAGGAACTCGTCTCCGCCCAGGCGGACCACGGTCTCTCCCGCACCCAGCGGCGTCCTGAGGAACGCGGCAAAGTCGACCAGGATCGCGTCGCCGCGGCGGTGGCCCTGCGCATCATTGATCCGTTTGAAATCGTCCAGATCAAATACCAGGCACGCCCACGTTCCGGCGGTCATCTCGTCGAGCCGGTGCAGGTAGCGGCGGTTGTGGCACTGGGTAAGTGGATCCTTCAGCGATAGTTCGCGCAGGCGCTGCTCCTGCAGGCGCAGCGCGGTGACATCCTGGGCGTGGCCGAGCACGAAGGGCGGCTGTCCTTCGCTGTCGAGCACGTTGTTGTAGGACCAATAGCGCAGCGTTCCATCGGCGGCAATGAGCTCGATGACGCCGGTATCGGTGTGGTTGGCCTCGATGCGCTTCAGGTAGGCATTGAACACCTCGCGGCGCTCGGGCGGCATGTAGTCGCACAGGCTGCGGCCGATGATCTGGCGTTCCTCATAGCCCAGAGACTGCAGCGCCGCCGGGTTCACCGAGGTCAGCGTGCCATCCAGCGTATGCGTGCAGATCAGCCCCAGGCTGTAGTGGAACAGACGCCGATAGCGCACCTCGCTCGCCTCCAGGGCGTCCAGCGCCGCGCGTTCTTCGGTGACGTCCTGGATCGCGCCCACCAGCCGCGGATGGCCCTCCACCTGCTGCCGGTTGCCCACCACGCGGGTCCAGATGCTGCGTCCATCGGCTGTGCTCATCGGCAGCTGCACCTCCCAGGGCGTGCCATCCTCCACGCAACGCTGCACGGCAGTCTGGATGATGCTGCGACTGTCCTGGCGGTAGAACGACAAGGCCGATTCGAGTGTGGGCTGGTAGCCGGAGCGCACGCCGTGGATCTGCTTGGTCTCGCGCGTCCAGCGCACCTCGCGGGTGTCCAGGTCCAGTTCCCAGCCACCGACCTTGGCGGCGGTGTTGGTGCGCTGCAGGAAGTCCTCGCTGCGCTTCAGATCGCGATGCAGCGCCTGCGCCTGGTCGATCTGCCGCAGCAGTGCGCTGCGCTGTTCAAGCACCTGCGTGGTGACCCGGCCAAGATGGACCATCAATTCCCGTTGCGACGGCGACAGCACCCCGGGCAGCGTGTCGAGCAGGCACAGTGTGCCGATGCGCGCGCCATGGGCGGTGGTCAGTGCTATTCCAGCGTAGTAGCGTACCCGGTGCCCTGCGGTGACCAGCGGACTGCTGGCGAACCGTGGGTCCTGCCTCGCGTCTGGAATCTCCAGCAGCTCGTCCTGCTCGATGGCATGCGAACAGAAAGAGATGGAGCGGGGCGTTTCGGTAATGTCGCCCAGCCCGATGCTGGACTTGAACCATTGCCGCTGCGCGGCAACGATGGAAATCAACCCGATGGGCATACCGGTGGCAGCGAGGGCGGCGGCAACGATGGCATCGAACACGGGCTCAGGCGGTGTATCGAGAACACCCAGGCGATCGATCTCGAGAAGTCTGGAAGCTTCATCCATGGCAGGCACTGCGTCTCCGGCAGGGAAGGGCAGGTCACAGCGATCACGCTAGGGCGCGGCACGTTATGCCGTTGCGTGGAACAGTGAGGCTGGTGTCAATGATTATTCAGTGATGGGTTTCATGCAGGTATCTTTCGTGTTGCCGCGCGGGGCGCGCGTACCGAAACGTGACGATGGTCGCGCACATGCCAGCGCCAGGGAAAATCCACGGCACGGGTGATGCCGATGCGCGGCCCCACCACCGGGTCGTCCGGCGGCGGCATGCCATCGTCCAGTATCGTGATGCCGTGGCTGGCGGTTACCAGATCGGCGCCGTCGAAGTGCCGGTCCAGGCCAAACGCCTGCGACAGCTTGCCGGGGCCACTGGCCAGGTCGTGGTCGCGGCGGGCGGCAGGCCGCAGCGGGTACATCAGTTCCTGCCCGGCGACCGGCGCGGCGGCACGCAGCAGAACCGCAACACCCTCGCCGACGTCTCCGCAGACGACATTGCTGCCCCAGTGCATGCCATAGGTGAAGTAGACATAGAGATGGCCTGCTTCGCCGAACATGCTGGCGTTGCGCGCGGTCATGCCGCGCCAGGAGTGCGCCGCCGGATCGTCGCTGCCGGCATACGCCTCGACCTCGACAATGCGTGCCACGCGGCCATCGTTGCGCACCAGCAGTTTGTTCAGCAGCTCGGGGGCGACCACCGTTGAAGGTCGCTGATAGAAGGCGCGCGGGAGCCGGGCTCCGTCAACGGGCAGCGCGGCGAACGTGGCATCTGGATCGGTCTGCTTCGGCATGCTGGAATCATCGCCTGTCCGCGGTGAAGCTGTCGCCAGTGTGGTGTCAGTCCGCCGTGGCTGGACGATCGAGCGCGGCCCGGCGCGCGGCAAACACCTCCGGTGTCTGCGGTTTGATGAACAATGCCACCAGTTCCGGGAACTCCTGTTTCACCGCAGACTCGATCCGGGTGATGCAGGCCTCGATCTGCGGCGTGGTGCGGTCGTCCTCGAATTCCGCACTGAGCATCGCCACCACCTGTTCCGGGCCCATCTGCAAGGTGGTCACACCGTTGGCGCGACGCAGATCCGGGTCGGTCACGGCCACGGCCATGATCCGTTGCGCCACCGCCGGGTGGGCCGGCTCACCGATCAGCAGGCCCTTGGTCTCGCGCGCGAGCAGGAACGCGGTCAGCGCCAGCACACCGGCAATGCACAGCGAGGCGACCCCATCCAGCACCGGCATCTCCAGCAACTGCGCGGCCACCAGCCCGACCAGCGCGAACCCAAGGCCGAGCAGGGCGGCGCTGTCTTCCAACAGCACGGTGAAGGTGGACGGATCCTTGCTGCGACGGAACGCCTCGAAGTATCCCAGCGAGCCCTTGCTGCGGCGGAATTCGCGCAGCGCCACCCACCATGAGGCACCTTCGAACAGGATGGAGATGCCCAGCACGCCGTAGCTGATGGCGTGATTGGTGGCCGGCTCCGGCTGGCGGATATGCTGGATGCCCTCGTAGGCCGAAACGCCGGCGCCGGCGGCAAATACCAGCAGGGCGACGATGAAGCTCCAGAAGTACAGCTCGCGGCCGTAGCCGAACGGGTGCAGGGTGTCGGGAGCCTTCTCGGCACGGCGCAGACCGTACAGCAGCAGTACTTCGTTGAGGGTATCGACCAGCGAGTGCACGCCCTCGCTGAGCATGGCCGAGCTGCCGGACACGGCGGCCGCGATGAATTTTGCGACGGCGATGGCAAGGTTGCCGGCCAGGGCGGCGTAGATGACGAAGTGGGAGCCGGTGGTACCCATGGCAAGAGAGAGTCTGGCGGAGCGTCCATCTTCTGGTGGATGATGTCCGCGTGGCGTGACATTCCCGGTCATTTCGTGCCATGCAGGGCTATCGTGCGGCCGGGCCCGGAAGGATATTGCAATCAATGAGCAGCCACAAATTCAATCATTACGTTCACAGCGCGTACCTCAAGAGCTGGGAAGTGTCCGGCCAGTTGCGCAGCTACGACCTTTCCAGGAATCAGGTCAACACCCTGTCCGCACGAAACACAGGTGGCGAGAATTACTTCTATGCATTCCAGCCGGACCCCTTGGTCATCCGCCTTCTGACGTATACCTTCTCTGACATCGTCAAACAAGCCGGGGCGGGCGCGGTGTATGCACGCTATCTGCACGAGCTTTCGCTCGCTACAGACGCCGATTCCGTACAGCGCAATCAGCACTTTATCGAAAAGCAGTATGACCGATGGGAGACGCGCATTGGTGAAGCCCTGAAGGAAGTCCGGGAGTCCTATCCCCGGTCCCTCTCATCTGACACGCTGGAGTCGTTGGTAAAGCTGTACTGCATGCAACATCTGCGTACGCCGGTCATGCGCAAGCGCTTGATGGAACGGATCCGTGAGTTGACCTACGATGGCATTGGTTTGAACGATTCGCAGTCCGAGGATTATTTCAAGATCCGTCTGGTTGCGGATGCTCAGGCAATGGCGTCCGACATCATTGCCCAAGGGTTCGAGATCGTGCTCTACCATACCGGCGACGAGCTGCTGATCAACTCCGACAGTCCGGCCGTGCAGATGGTGTACCCGCTGAAAAGTGTGCGCGACATCAGGGGATTCATGCCGCTGTCGCCCACGATGGCGATGGTCATCGCGCATGTGGGTCAGGGGGCTTCATCGCTTCGAACGGAGATTGCGCCAGCCTCCAAGGTGAGGGAATGGAATCACAACATCATCTTGGGAGCCCATGCCTTCCTGTATTTCTCGACACCAGAGCAGATAGAGCAGTACGCTGAAGCCCTGAATGAGCGCACAGCGTCCTTTGTCAGCTAGTACGCCTCCAGGATTGCGACGTTCCACATCGAGATACGCCAGCCGCTGCCAGCCTTGTCAGGGTGGCGGCGGATTCAGCTATGGGCCGGTAACGTCCGGTTCGCACCGCCCTGACCAGCGACGGTGCAGCTCGGGCCTGGCGGGGATGTGATGAGACCTCGGCGGTGGCGCCGCCCTGTGGCGACGCCACCCATCCAGGGTGCCCGCTAGTTCGGGGACACCAGGATCGCCGCATCCAGCACCGGGAACGATTGCGGTGCCTGGCCCGACGAGGCGACCAGGCGGATCTCCAGCGTCGTCGAACCGCCGTCGGCAGCATCCGCGCGCAGCGCGCCCAGCGTCTGCGGCAGTGGTACGGCGAACGTCGTTGGATGATCGTGGCCCATGGCCGCCATGCTCGGCCCGAAGAATGAGACCGTGCCGGCGTAGTACGGACTGTCCGCGCTGACCGAGGTGACGTCGGCCGGTGCATTGATCAGGACGTCGAACTCGCGCGTGTTGTGCAGTCCATGGGGACGCTCGAGGGTCACCTCCGCAATCAGCATGCGCGGGCCGGTGGCCGCCAGATGCGCACGAACCGCTTCGTTGGGCACCGCTACACGCACGGCGCCGTCGGTCCGCTTGCCGCGCACCAGCCGCGCAGCCTTCGCGGCGTTCGGAGCCATTGCGGCCTGCTCTGCGGCACGGACACCGCGGCCATAGACGTAGTCATAGTCGAACGCGGTGGTGGAGAAGAATTCCGCGGCCGGGCGCGTGCCGACGTAGCGGCCCTGGCCATTGACGAAGAAGCGGAACGGTTCGTCCATGAACTGCCGGCGTTCGGCAGCGTCGGTCGGCATGATCGGGCGGCCGAAGGCCTGCTGCCTGCGTGTCCACACATCCCACAGGCGATCCATGTTGGCGTGGTGCAGGTAGAAGATCGGATCCAGCGGCGACAGGAAGTTGGTCATGTTGCCGTAGGGGCCGGGATCGACGGCGCCGACACCGCCAATGCAGTTGTGCACCTTGTTGTGCGGGAAGCCTTCCAGCACCGAGAACTTGGTGGCCCCATCGGGCTGCAGCACGTGCGAGGTGGTGCGCGAGCTGGTGAAGCTGCGGCTGATGTCAGGGTTGTTGAACTCCACCGGTGACAGGCCGGCACGGATGGTGTCGGCGGACACGGCGGAGGCCGTCTTCGGGTCGAAGCCCGGATGCTCGCGCCATAGATAACGGGCGCCACAGGTAACCGCGTACGCCGCATTGCCGGAAATGCCGGTCTGTTCCTTGGCGTTGTAGCCGGTGACGTCGTTCCAGACGTCTTCGGCGCTGTTGTAACCACGCAGCGACAGCTGCTGCCGCTGCCCACTGTCCAGGGTGTTCCAGTGGCGCTGCAACGCAGGCTTCATGAACTGGGTGAACACCGCCAGGTTGCGGGTGTAGGGCGTATAGGCTTTGTCTGTCGGGGTCAACAGACCGTCGAACATCGCAACCGGAATCTGCGGAAGTTCAGTCCAGTCCCAGTACGGCATGGCGAACTGGCGATCGCCGCTGAGCTCGCGGATGGTCTGTTCGAAGTAGCCTACGTAGCCGCGGTGCCAGACATAGAACCACCAGTTGCCGTGCGGGCAATCCATCAGGTGCACGAACGCATTGCGGAACCAGTTGCGCGGGTCGTCAGCCGGCAGCGCCAGCATTGCCTGGATGCCTCGGGCATAACTGGCCAGCATGCGCTGGCCTTCCGGGCTGGTGACGTTGTAGCGGTGGAAGCGCGCCACTGCGGTACCGTCGCTCGCGCTCTGGCCACTGGCCAGGGCACTGGGCGCGAACAGCGATGCCAATGAGGCGGTGGCAGTGGTTGCTAGGAAATCACGGCGTGTGTAACGCATAGCGTCCTCCCTGGTGATTGGTTCAACCGCGTCGGGTTACGAATCACTGCAAGGGCCCGTGACTGCTGCCATGGGCCGGACGGGGACATCCAGCCCCGCCGCCCGGATCGACGTGCGAGAAGGCACCGCCGGACCAGGGCGGCAGCAGTATAGGCACGGCATTGCGCCCGGATCTGGGCAGTACGCCACAGTCAGGGCCGGCCCTGGCCGGCCGGGTCGACTATTCCGGGCCGGTCTTCACCCGCGCCACCCGCTTTCGATACTCATACACGTTGTCACCGCGGATCCGCTTTTCCTGCGTGCCCGAGATCGAATCCACCCGGCGATCCGAGCCGGTCACCGGCTTGGCATCGATCTCGGTTTCGTGTTCGAACGAATGCGATTTGTCGGTGTTGCGGTAGAACCGGTACAGCGCCCAGTACAGCGCGGTCGCGCCGGCCGGGCCTGCAGCCAACAACCAAAGACCACTGTCATCACTCATGTGCTGGCCACCAGGAAGGCAATTGCGAGGGCTTCGATGATCGTGCCGGCGGTCAGCGCCGCCAGCAGCATCTTCCACTGCTGCACCGGCACGCTGCCCATGGTTTCACCGGTCCGACCGTTCACCGCGATGTAGTGCAGCATGCCGCCGTTCTTGCCGGGCTGGTGGTACGAATACAGCCACACCGGCAGGTACATGGCCACCCAGCGGGTGCCGTGCACCTCCAGCTGCTCCTGTTCCCAGCGTACGCCACGGTCGTAACGGCGCACCGTGCCTTCCACCTGCGCGCGGGCGATCGACAGCAGCTGGTCTTCCAGTCGCGGCCGCAGCTTTTCGACGTCCAGGTTGCGCTTTTCCGAAGTGAAGCCCGCCAGGTAGGAGGCGTTCCACTTCACCGCATTCTTGGTGTCGAACGGCAAAATCGTGTTGATGATGTTGTTGGTGTTGGCGCGCGTGTCGAGGTTGCCGCGCTCGGCCGACGATTCCAGCGGCAGGTCGTCCACGGTGAAATCGACCTGGCGTTCCACCTGGTAGATGTCCGCGTCGTAGTAGGTCTGCTTGTTCTTTTCGCTGCCACGGGTGTATTCGCGCGTCTTGATTTCGCCCTTGCCGGCCACGGCCGCACTGACATTGCCGTCGACGATCATGTAGGGCAGGTACACACCCACCACGTTTTCCGGGGTGAACTGCTCCTTGAACGCCTTGAGCGCGAACATCCGGCGCTTGTCGACGAACTGGCGGATGCGCGCGACCGCATCCTCCTTCTTGATGTGGAACGGCAGCACGGCGTCAGGCACGGCGCCGTTGGCGATCTGTTCGTTCACGCCGAACACGTGCCGGCACCAGTGGCAGCGCGCCGTCATCGTGCTTTCGGTGTTGACCGTGACTTCGGCGCCGCAACCGGTGCACTTGAAGGTCATCAGTGCCGAGGTGTCGGCATCGATATCGCGCGCGCCCGATGCGATGACGGTGCCACGCAGCTGGTCGATGGCTTCACCCAGCCCGAACTCCTCCTCCACCCGTGCGCCATGCCATTCGTGACGGCAGTACAGGCAGACCAGGATATCGGTACCCAGCTTGGGCCGGATATCGGTAGCGCCGCACTTCGGGCAGCGGTTGAGGCCGTCTTTCAGTTCGGCCGCGGAGGTGTCGATGGCGACCGGGTCGGGCGCCTCGATTTCATTGCGTATGGCCTCAGGCAGCTTCGAGGTATCGAGCGGGAAGCTGCCGGGCAGGGGAGGGACGTCCTGCGGCGAACCCGGCCCGTCCAGCACCGCCGCCGGCAGGGGCGGAGGTGCTGAAGCGGATCGGGGCAGCGGCGGAGGCGTGTTTCTGGGATCGGACATGGTGGTTGCGCGTCCTGCGTCTGCTTACAGTCCCAGCGCCTTGGCCTTCAGCGCGTCGTAGTCGGTCTGGGTGATCAGGCCCAGATCCAGCATTTCCTTGGCCTTCTTCAGCTTGGCCACCGGGTCGTCGGCAGCCGGCGCGGCCGGGGTTGCCGGCTGCTGCAGGTTGCCCGCGCCGAACATGCCCGATGCCATGCCAACGCCGACAAGGCCGGCGGCACCGCCGTTCTCGCCTGCGGACTGGATGCCCTGGGCAACGCTGGCCTGCAGGTTGGAATTGCCGCGCGAGCCGGACAAGGCATCGGCACGCTGCACGGTCTTCAGCAGTTCACGGGTGTTGGCGTCGTACTCGATCGAGACGATGGCAGTCTTGACGATGGCCAGGCCGCGGTCGGACTTCCACTGGTAGCCCTGTTCGACGGCGGCCGACAGGCTCTGGGCAAAGCCCAGCGAATCCTGCTGCAGCTTGGTGATGCGGTTGCCCTTGCTTGGATCGTTGGTGTACAGGCTGAATGCCGGCGCCAGCGAACCCACCACTTCATTGAACAGCTGGCTGGCAGCGGCGTTGTCCAGATCGGTGAAGTCGAATACCTGGCCCGGCTGCAGGTAGCTGGCCGGAACGAAGTTCTTCACGAACAGGATCGG
>Ga0265296_1003848_pt1 | contig 13534 bp, 10 predicted proteins | sample MunlanPumphouse1_FD_189073 | JGI IMG/M metagenome (GOLD analysis project Ga0265296, IMG submission 189073) | Groundwater microbial communities from a municipal landfill in Southern Ontario, Canada - Pumphouse #1 | ecosystem: Environmental > Aquatic > Deep subsurface > Groundwater | place... | reverse complement strand
GGGAAGGGAAGTGGTTATTGTTGGCAGAAGTAATATTGTCGGTAAGCCAGTTGCGATACTAATGCTCGAGCAGCATGCAACGGTTACGATCTGCCACTCAAGAACAAATGACTTGGCGGAGCATTGCTTAAAGGCTGATATACTAATATTTTCCGTTGGAAAGCCAAAAATATGTGATAAGAGCTATATTAAGCCTGGTGCGGTAGTCATTGATGTAGGAATGAACAGACTTGAGAGCGGTCTTGTCGGGGATGTTGATTTTGATTCCGCTAAAGAGGTTGCAGGATGGATTACTCCGGTTCCAGGCGGGGTAGGACCTATGACAATCGCAATGTTATTGCAGAATACGATTAATGCTGTGAATTTATAAGCCGAAAATACGCCTTACATCTATTATTGTAAGAATAAGCATAAAACCAAGTAGGATCATAAGCCCTATATAATGAATTTGGTTTTCTTTCTTAATATCGATAGCCTTGCCCCTTATGTACTCAATCGCGATAAAAACCAATCTGCCGCCGTCTAATGCGGGGATAGGGATAAGATTTGCAACGCCTAGGTTTACGGATAACAATGCGGTAAACCAGAATAATTGTAAAACACCCTGATGAGCAACCTGACCGCTAATTTGAGCTATGCCAACTGGACCAGCAAGAGACGTAAGTGGAATCTGGCCCATGAACAGCTTCGCAAGAAGTTTTGCGATTACGATAACCATATTTCCGACTTCCGAAACGCTTATCCATAACGAATCTATAGGATTAGATTTTTTGTATTCAACAATAGGATTCAGCATTATTCCTAATAGGCCGATTTTTTTTGTAGAATCATATTTTGGTGTGGCATGAATATCAATGATCTTATTGTTTCTTAATAGCTTTATATCAAGATCCTTATCAGCATTATTATATATTTTGTTGATTATCTCTGATACCTTATCGGTCTTTACGCCGTTGATTGAGATAATAGAGTCTCCGACAAGAAGACCTGCTTTTTGAGCTTGGGAGTTTGGCATTATATTAGCTATTTGATTGCCTTTTTCGATTGGCATCCCGGCAAATATTACAAGAATATATACAATAAAGACGGCCAAAATAATATTGCACAAAGGACCGGCAACGATTGATAAAAATTTTTGAAAGGTTTTTTTGTTGTAGTATTTCTCATTTTCGGGAATAATATTTCCAAGCTTATCTTTTTCGTCAATCTCGTCAATCCCCGCAAGATTTACATACGCCAGGATGGGTATTAAATTAAGGCTGTATTTAGTATTATTTTTTACAAAAGAAAATAGGGTAGGGCCGAATCCGAATCCCGCCTCAACCACTCTTATGCCGGCTTTTTTCGCGAAATAATAATGTCCGCCCTCATGAGCCAGGGCGACAATAAAAAAAACAAAAATAAAGGATATTATTGACGTAAACATTTATTTTCTACCTCCGTTGCGATATTTAATATTTCGATGATATCTTTATTATAAAATTTCTGTTTATCCGCAGATAGTACAATGTCGACAAAATCCTGCAGTTGATCTTTTAGGGGTTCAGGTCCCGAACAATGTTCAATATTTGTTGTTAAATCGCTAAAATCCACATATTGTTTGCCGGCGGAGGCGGGTGTAATTTCGGATTTTTTTATTTCATTTTTAAACATATCCGCGCTGTAATAAGAGTCCTGGCAGCTTATGTTAAGCTGTCTGACTTTGTCATATGTTGCCTTGCTGTCTATTATTGACGCGGTAATACCGTTTTCAAATTTTATTATTGCAACAGCATAAGTATAATTTCCTGCCGCATTTATCTTTACCGGCTTTGATTTTGCAAAATCGATTACATGCTCGATATCATGAATCATAAGATCAAATACAACGCCAACGTCTGATGCTCGCTGGATTGGAGGGCTTAATCTTCTTATTTCAATAGATAAAATATTTTTATCCGCGACTAACTGGCGCATTTTTGTTACCGCGTGATTATACCTGTCGACAAATCCCACCTGCGCGGCAAGACCCGCGGCCTTTGCTCTTGTGAGAATATCCTGCGCTTCTTCTGATTTTGACGTAAATGGTTTTTCAATGAGCAGATGAACGTTTGATGATATGCATTCAAGAGCGATTTCGTAATGGGTTAGGGTAGGGGAGGCGATTGATACAGCATCAACTTCTTTTAAAAGATGTCTGTAATCCGGGAAAGATTTGCAATTAAATTTGGCCGCGATATCACGGGAGGCCTTGTCGGATAAGTCCGAAACCCCTATTAAATCAACGTTTGGAATCTCCGAATATATTCTTGTGTGGTTTTTGCCCATGCTGCCGACGCCGATAACGCCGACTTTAAGATTTTTTTTGGCCATATATTTATATTATCACGAAATATGCAATAATCAAATTGACATATCTTTAATAAAATGTGAAATTAATCCGTAAAAATGACGATAATAAAATATGGATATCCGCGCTTGTTCATGGAAAAATTTTTCGGTGGTAAAAATAACCGCGGGAGTTGTTAGGCCCGTTTCAAGAACTCTGCCCGAACAATATTATGATATTGAAAAAATTACACGATACCGCCATATTACCGTTGATACAAACGGCGAGTTTAGTCTCTTTGCTTCTCTTTTCGCCCTTGAAAAATCACCGCCAGATTTGGATTTTTCCGTAACAATTCTTCGGGGGACGATGGCAAGTGAAATATTCGATCTGGCCGCCAGGTACAGGTCATTTATGGAATCTGATTTCGCGCCAGTTATTTTTGGACAGCTAAGGAATAACATGTTGCCGGTAAAAACGTTGTTAAGTTTAGTTCATGATTTAAAAAGCCCATTGTCTTCATTGCCGGGATTATGTGAAGTGTTTACTGATTATAGTCAAGATCCCAGATGCTATGCATGCGTGGAAATAACCGGAATGATGAGCCAGCTTGCTGATGATATATTATCAAAATTGCAAAAAATGACTTATTTTTCACGGACTGACTCCACAAATATGAATATAATTGGAGCTATTGAAAAATACCAGGTCCTTTTTCGCGAAAAATTAAGCAAAATAGGGAGCTTGAGTTTAGAAATTGACGCTGATTTAGAGCAAAAAATGCCTTTGGTGACCGGAAGACCTTACAAAGTATCTGAAATATTTGAAAACCTGCTTAATAATGCGGTCGACGCAATAGAGTCAAAGTTTAGTTGCGGTTTGTTGGAACAAAAAGAGGGCAAAATCGTCGTTTCTATTTTCAGGAAGGAAATATTGGGGAGACAAATGGTTGCCGTTAAAATAAGAGATAACGGATGCGGTTTTTCCGAAGAACAGCTGCAAAAAGTTTTTTCAGAAAGATTTTCAACAAAAGGAGATAAAGGCTCCGGTTTAGGACTTATTAACGTAATTGACGCAGTCCATAGTTTGGACGGCAGGATAGACTTTACAAGCGAGATTGGAGTCGGAACCGAATTTACGGTTGAGCTTCCAATCGCTGATCAAATTTAGCGCTATCGGGATTCTCAAATTAGAAAGTTGTAAGCAGGGAGTAGATAGTTGTTAGTTGATGAAACAAATACTCTCAACTCTCTACTTTCTACTATCCGCTCTCTAAATTTAGCGCTATCGGGATTCGAACCCGAGTTTTGGCCTTGAGAGGGCCACGTCCTGGGCCACTAGACGATAGCGCCATTAAAGATAATTATAAGCTATTTAATTGCATTTCAATAGAGGAGAAAAGCTCTTGTCTTTCAAATGAGATAAAAGATCTTTAGTATTTTTGTAACTTTTATAATATTTTTCAAGTCTTATAGCATCAATTCTAGAATCTAGCTCATCAAAATATATGATTTTGAAAGGACTCCGATGTTTGGTTGATTTTACTTTTCCGCGATTATGTTCCGCTACTCGTCTTTCAATATCAGATGTCTGACCAATATAATATTTATGATCTTTTTGACTCTGGAGGATGTACACAAAGTATTTCATTTTATCAAATCCGAGTTTCCCCGGCTTGCCGGGGCGTCCTGGGCCACTAGACGATAGCGCCATATTAGTAATTATAACTAAAGGGGTATGGCGTTGCAAATATGGCTTTTCTATAAGATAAGGAATATAATAAAATCCATTCTTATGAAAAAACATATTGCGATTAGCATTGGTCTTGTTTTGATTTTGGTATTTTCAGCAGGGAGTTTTTTAATAAGCTGCGGAAAAATGACTCTTGATTCCACAAATGCAACAGATGATTCACAAGCCGTTGGTGTTATCCCCACTGATCCGAATGCAGCAATAAACAACGGTGAATCAACCGCCGAATCAAGGTCCGTTGGAATAGTCATTTCAATTGTTGTCACAAAAGAGGTTGCAAATTATTATCTTTCGGAAAATTACGCAACGCCGGAATCAAGTTCAAATGTTTGGACATCTGTCGGGGTGCCGACAAAAGAATGTAATTTAACCGTGCCATATAACCTATCCAGCGGAGGCGGCCAGAAAAAGGTTTATTTATGGTTTAAAAATTCTGACGGAGTCGTATCAAAATCAGCATCAACTACGATTTATCTAAAAGATGGATCAAATGTAGATACCTCTGCCCCAACGAATCAGTCTATTACAATAAATAATAATGCATCAACAACAACGTCGAGAGAAGTCTCAATAAATTTAAGCGTTACAGATAATTCCAAAATAATTTCCTATTATATTAATGAGACCATGTCTACTCCGGATGCAAACTCGTATATATGGATATCTGTAACTCCTACATCATCTCTTTCAAAGTTAATCAACTTTGTTTTATCAAGCGGGTCCGGAACCAAAATTGTTTATGTCTGGTATAGAGATGCGGGTTCAAATATTTCAACCCCGGCACAATATTCAATAACATACAGCGCCGGCAGTTCCGGCGGGACAACCGGGAGCTGGACAAAACTTTTTGGTTCATCCGGTTGGGATTGCGGAAATAGTATTACAGCCAGAGAAATGATTTTTGTATGCGGATCAACAACAGGAAATTTTAAAATTCAAAATGCCGGAAAGCATGATCTTTTTGCGCTTAAATATAACGGAGCGGGAAATCTTGTCGGAACGACACAGGAGGGAACAAGCTCCTCCGATGAGGCAAACGCACTCTTATATGAACAAACCTGGGGTGGTGATGTTTATATTACCGGCTATTGCAAAGGGTGGATAGGAGATAACACCTTTCCAAGCACCGGGAATATTTTTATTAACTGTTATGAGTTTGACCTGGGCAGAAGGATAAGCTCATCTCAATTTGGAACTTCCGGATCTGACGTTGCAACATGTATTACCTCAAAAACAAGCGTGCGAGGTGCAATGTACCTTGCCGGACATACAACAGGCAGTTTTTCGGGATATACGAATAAGGGAGAAGAAGATGTTTTTGTTACATATTTTGGGCCAACCGGATTTACTGGTTTGGCTACAACGCAGTTTGGGAGTACTGATGGCAGAAAAGATATTGCGACAGCAATTGTTTATGATAATGCAAACGACAAAATCTATGTTACCGGATATACAGAGGGCCAAATGGGAGATTCAAAATTTGCTATCGATGATATTTTTCTGACAAAGCTTTCATCAAATTTACAAATTGAATGGACTAAACAGATTGGCAAAACAAATGTCAATTGCTGGGCATCTGGTATCGCCCTTGATACAAGCGGCAATATATATATTTCGGGTTATGCAGCCGGAAGTCTATATGGTACAAGCGCTGGAGGAGACGAAATTATTTTAATAAAATATAATAGCAGCGGGACAAGAATTTGGGGAGTACAGCTGGGATCAGTCGGTAATGATGCTGTATATGGAGTTGCAATTGACTCAAGCGATAATATTTATTTAACAGGAGCAACCAATGGAACACTTGGAGATAACAATTACGGAGGCAAAGATATTTTTGTCGCAAAATTTTCTTCCGTCGACGGGTCAAATACATGGATTAAGCAGATCGGTACGGATGAAGATGATGAAGGGAAAGCAATTTCTTACTCTAGCACTTTTGATTGTATTTTTATAACAGGTTATTCAAAGGGAAGCCTTGACGGCATTTTGAACAATGGTTCCGCAGACGCATTTATCCTGAAATATGATTTGAATGGGATTAAACAATAATTCTTCCTCAATAAACTGAAATCCGATAAGAATCCGTTCGATATAAAATTGCTATGCCAACAATCCAACATTATCAATCAGCCCAGTCTTGGCTGTCTCATATGAGAACATTTACGGTGACGAGCACTTTGCATAAACTTACTAAATCTCAATATAGATCAATGGCATGGACCAATGGAAGAGGATCAACGACAGAATTATTGGTTGTCCCTAAAAATGGGAAATTAAATAATGGAAGTGCTGATTGGCGCGTAAGTATGGCAGAGGTTCCAGAAAGCGGCCAGTTTTCACTTCTGCCAGGATATGACAGGATTATTGGCATGGTAAAAGGTGATGGGTTTCATCTTTGTGGTGATATGGGAACAGATATTTCAATAACAAATGATGTGATCCATTCCTTTTCGGGAGAGGAAAATATTCAATGTGATTTAATCGGGGGTCCTTGTGTTGACCTTAATTTAATTTATAAAAAAAATAAATATATAGGAAGTATAAATTTAGTTGGAAATATAGATCCAATTTATGCTTCAATAACCACTCAATCATCAAGTGAAACGATTATGATTATTTGTCTTGGAGGACAGGTTATGGCTAAAGCTTGGGGAAAGACAATAGCCCATTTGGATCCTTTTGATTCTGTATTATTTTCTTCAATAAATGAGCAGGCTGGGCTTTTTTTGCATTTAAAGAAAAATTCGAGAGTTGCGGTGATAGGCGTAGAAGAGATAATTATAAATTAATTCATCCAAATATCTAATCTCCAAACTATTTATGCACTAAAGCAAAACCAAATCTCGCCAGCCAAGAACGGTCCCGCCGCTTCTTTTCTGGCTTTTATCTCCGGCATAAACCACAAAAGATTTTCCTTTTTTGCATTTTGACAGAGCACACCAGTAGCCAAGATTTTTAAAATACTCTTGAGAGATTGTCCTCCCGGCTTTAATTTCTACAGGGACAATCACCCGTCCCTTGTCAATTAGGCAATCAACCTCCCGGCCAAGCTTATCCTGCCAGAAATATAAATTGGCCGGTTCGCCTTTGTTGGCTCTGCTCTTCAATAATTCACTGATAACAAATGTTTCAAAGATTGATCCAGCCTCCGGTCTCATCATAAGTCCTTTTTCTTTATCAATTCCCAATAAATAACAGAGCAAACCTGTATCATAGAAAAACAATTTGGGCGTCTTGACCAGCCTTTTATTAAAGTTTTTATAATGTGGGGTCAAAGTAAAAACAATAAAACTGGCTTCAAGCACAGACAACCACGCTCGGGCGGTATTGTGTGTAATCCCGCAATCATTAGCCAAAGCTGACAGATTTAGTAATTTACCGGAACGGAAAGCGCACATTTTAAGAAAACGCTGAAAAACCGAAAGATTACCCACATTTATTATCGAACGGACATCCCGCTCCAAATAAGTCAAAATATAGTTGCCAAGCCAATCCGGCGGGCTGATTTTTTTGTCGTAGATTCTGGGGTAGCCGCCGGCAAACAGTACGGCCTCCAAACTTGATGGATCCCACGGACTTTCCATCAACTCACCCAGAGAGAATGGCAATAGTTTTTGGATAGAGGTGCGGCCAGCTAGTGATTCAGTAACCCGCTGTAAAAAGTTAAAGTTTTGAGAACCGGTTAAAACATACATGCCGGCCGTTTGTTTATCATCAACTATGGCCTGAATATAAGAAAATAATTCCGGAGCCTTCTGAGCTTCATCAATAACCATTCCATGCGGATATTGAGCCAGAAATCCTTCCGGGTCTTCGAGGGCAAAAGCCAGCTCTGACGGTTTTTCCAGCGAAACATAAGGCTTGAGGGGGAACGCTATTTTTACCAAAGTGGTTTTACCGGATTGCCGTGGCCCAACCAGAGAAATAACAGGATATTTTCTCGCCGCTTCTTTTATTCTTTTATTTAAATGCCGCCCAATCATGTCTATATTATATTTCATCCGGACAAATTGTCAACCACATTTACAATCTGTCCAGCAGAAATCGTATGAAATTTTACCCAAAATTCAACGATATATATATGACAGGGTGTGAGGAGAATAAATATATGATCAAGGCTTGTCAACGACCCCGGCCATCAATGATGATTGAATGTGGGCCAAAACTTGTCGGAACGCTTTTCCCAGGTAGGAATGTAAAATCTCTAATAGCTGAAACCCGACAAAAACACAATCTGGAACTTCGGGTACTCCTGTATACCCGGGAGGAAAAACTCGCGCATACAAATTTCAATGTGTCAGGGCTATATGTTGATACAGATAATGTAGAAAAGTTTTATCAATCATTAAATGCGCATGGACATCCTTTTAATCTTGCAATTAACGGGTCTCCGGATTTCAGCAAGCATGTGCCTTTTGATTTAGCTGAGTTAAAATATCTGGAAAGAATACAAGCCTCCGGAAATACGGCTGGCCTGCGAAATGCCGTAACTGTTGCAGATAATGCTCTGGTTCCTACGTTAAGAGATCATTTTCCGGGATTAGATGTTATAGCCTCCTGCATATCAGTTGCTTTTGAACCAAATTTAGTGGCTTTTAGAAATAGTCATGGCGTAGAATACAACGATCCTCAATTCTTAATTAAATATTATAACCACCTTTATTCTATCTACGACATGGTTGTTCCTATTACACAGCTGTCAACGCCCGCATTTTTGTCATCTCTTAATGTCCCTAAAGAAGACTTAAGTAAAATGACGATTCTTTTTATTAATTTGGGCTGTGGATCTCCACAGCTTGGAAGATGCATCGAACACTATAAAGGAATAAAAGATCAGGTAAGACCCAACATGCCGGTGATACCTGATGAATTTATGGCAAAGCCAGAAGACGCATATGAGTATCAAGAAGAATCGAATTGCAGCAAGTCGTTTGATTCACTGGAGCTGATGAACAGGTTTGCTGATCTTAGGGCGCTATGGAAAATGGGTATTCACCAATTCAAAATACCCACTCGCTCATCAGATCCAGATGATGTTTTAAATTTCTTATTATCTTTCGTTACGCAATATAAAGAAACAAATACTTTTCCGAAAGGACCTTCAGCGCATGGGTATTTACCGGCTGATTTTAAGTTGTCTTTTATGGGGAAATATCCGCCATCCGTGCATAAGGTTTTACGTGATTTTACATGGCCAAGATTAGACTCGAATTGTGGTGGTGCATATTATTGCGGATACACATCAGATCGTATTCGGGAAGATTTACATTCCAGGGCTCTTGACCTATGGGAGTCCATTCCAAAATAAACAGATAGTTTGTACATCATATCCAATCTCCAAATCATTAGAATCACGATAAAAATACAATTCGTAGTTCCGGTTGTGATTAAATTTATTTTTTAGGGCTTCCATAACTATAAAATTTTCAAAAATAGCCCCCTTTGCAGGGCCAGCCAGCAGGGTTGCAACGTCAGAATATTTTAAAACACGATTAAATCTTCCACCGAGCGAATTTGGCGGATATCTCTTTGTTATGCAATATGCAACTCCCAGATGCAATTTGCATAACTTAGCGGTCGCGTTAACGCTCGAGGCATTCTTTTTGTTTATTTAGTATAATATAAATGATGATAAATATTAATTCAATTGAAATTAATGACCTTTTTCAGCAAGCGATCGATGTCTTAGAAAACACGGATAAAAGTATCTTTATAACAGGCAAAGCCGGCACTGGAAAATCTACTCTGCTTGAATACTTCCGCAGCCTTACGCAAAAGCGCGTTGTAGTACTTGCCCCCACAGGCGTTGCCGCTATAAACGTAAAAGGAGAGACAATACATTCATTCTTCCGTTTTAAACCTGGGATAACGCTGGACAAAATAAGCAAATTCCGGCAAAAGGATGAAAAAAAGAATATTTATAAAAAGCTTGACGCGATAATCATTGATGAAATATCTATGGTAAGAGCGGATTTGCTTGATTGTGTTGACAAATTCCTTCGCCTTAACGGCCCGAATAAAAAATTGCCTTTTGGCGGTATCCAGATGATATTTTTCGGGGATCTATACCAGCTTCCGCCTGTTGTTGTCAGCCATGAAAAGCAAATATTTAAGGGCTTTTATGACAGCGAATATTTTTTCTCGGCAAAAGTATTTGCCAAAATCGAAATGCTGTACCTCGAGCTGGAGAAGGTTTATAGGCAGAAAGACGAGCGTTTTATCTCTCTGCTAAACACTATCCGCAATAATTCAGCCGGAGATAAAGAACTGTCCCTGCTTAACGAGAGGCTGGATCCAGGCTTTGATCCAAAAGGACAATACTATATAAATTTGACTACAACAAATCAGATGGCGAGGGAAATTAATGAAAGATGGCTGGAATGTCTTCCGGCAAAGACACATATTTATGAGGGAATGCTTGAGGGTGATTTTGATAATAAGCAACTCCCGACAGATATTGAGTTAAAGTTAAAAGCCGGATCTCAAATCATGATGCTCAATAATGATTCGCAGGGTAGATGGGTTAATGGAACGATGGGAAAAATATTAACAATTAATGATGATGTGCTTGTTGTTAAACTTCAGAACGGAAATTTGGCGGAGGTGGATCCTTTTGTATGGGAGATTTTTCATTTTAATTATAATCAAAATACCATGCAGCTTGAATCAAATGTTACCGCGACTTTTACACAATACCCCCTAAAGTTGGCGTGGGCGATAACGATTCATAAGAGCCAGGGAAAAACATTTGATAATGTAATAATTGATATCGGAAATGGCACCTTTGCTCATGGACAGTTGTATGTCGCGCTTAGCCGATGCCGGAGTTTGGATGGTATTGTGTTGAGGAAACCAATTAAAAAAACCCATATTATAATGGATTTTAGAGTAGTCAGATTTGTTACAGGGTACCAGTATCAGCTTTCGGAAAAAGGTTGCCCGATAGAAGACAAAATTGATATCATAAAAAAAGCTATGGATAATAAAACAAGACTGAATATTATCTATTTAAAAGCCAAAGACGAAAAATCGGCAAGAGAAATTCAGCCGTTGGAAGTTGATGAGATGGAATATCTTGGAAATAAATTTTTGGGAGTCAGGGCTTTTTGTTATAAAAGAAAAGAAGAGCGGGTTTTTAGGATTGACAGGATATTAGAGATCAAATAATTGGCTGGGGGACAGGGATTCGAACCCCGATATACAGCTCCAGAGGCTGCAGTCCTACCGTTAGACGATCCCCCAATGTTATTTAGCGCGCTCAAGCAAAAAGATTCCTTCTGTCGCCCTCCAGCTTATAAGCCTGCCGGAAATCCTTTTGCCGGATGCTCCCAAGAAACGTTCTTCGATAATTCTTATCCCGTTATCGCTGCAGAGAATCCTAAAGTCTTTTATTGTCATAAGACGAATATTTGGCGTGTCGTACCATTCATAGGGAAGTGTCTCTGTTTTTGGCATCCTCTGACTAACTAATAGATTGAATAATAATTTCCAATGCCCAAAGTTCGGGAATCCAACAATTGCTTTTTTGCCGACTCGCACCATTTCTTTTATTATCAACAGTGGATTATACATTGCCTGCAGAGTCATATTAAGAACTACAAAATCAAATGTGTTATCTTTAAATCTTTCTAAACCTTTGTTTAAATCAAGCTGAAGAACCGGCAAGCCTTTTTTTAAGCATTCATTCAATCCTTCGGGAAAAATATCGATACCGATTCCTTTTACGTTTTTTTTCTCGATAAGCTGTGACAATAGGACGCCATCACCGCAGCCAAGGTCAAGCACGGCAGAATTATTTGATATAAAACTATCAATAATATTGTAATCAGGTTTTACTTTTGTCCTATATCCCATTTAAGCGCCTTCCAAAAAGCTTTTTATCGCTTTTGTCTCCTCGGCCTCTTCTAGCAAGAACGCGTCGTGTCCGTATGTAGAATCAATAACCCTGTAAGAAACATTAATAAAATTGTCTTTTAGCGCGTCAACTATCTCTAATGCCTGATACTCGGGAAATAACCAGTCCGAGTTAAAATGAATCACCAAAAACCTGTTGTTTTTACACGGTTCAAAAGCTTTTGAGAGAGATCCGTTCCCGCAATCGGCAAGATTAAAAACATCCATTGCTTTCGTGATATAAAGATAACTGTTCGCGTCAAAACGCTCGGTAAAAGCGGCGCCCTTATACTGTAGATAGCTTTCTACTTCGAATTGCGGATCGCTGCCTATTCCCGTTGATCTTCTGCCGAATCTTTCTCTCATTGATTTGTCGCTCAAATAAGTTATATGGCCGATCATTCTCGCGATCGACAAGCCATCATTAGGAGGAGTTTTGTCATAATAGTCTCCTCCAGACCAGTTGGCATCTTGAATTATTGCTTTTCGTCCGACGACATCAAATGCGATATTTTGAGCAGATACTCTTGCAGATGTTGCGATTGCAATAATATTTTTTACCCTGTCGGGATAGCTTACTGCAAGTTGCAGCGCCACCATCCCACCCATCGAGCCTCCTGTTGTTGCCATGAGTGTTTTAATTTTTAAATGATCCAATAGTTTTAGCTGGACATTTACAATATCAGCGATTGTTATTTGAGGAAATGATAGCCCATATGGCTTTCCGGTTTTTGGATTGATTGATGATGGGCCTGTTGTTCCCTTGCAACCACCGAGAATATTCGCGCAGATAACAAAATATTTATCTGTATCAAAGGCTTTTCCCGGTCCGACAAGAATATCCCACCAGCCATTATTACCAGCGACATGGGCGTCACCTGAAAGGGCGTGAAAAATAAGGATAGCGTTGTCCCTGCCGCTGTTAAGAGCACCGTATGTTTCATAAGCGACAGTAACCGGCCCTATTTTTTCGCCGCTTTCAAGTAGAAATTCATTTGGCGGTGCGCCAAACTCAAAATATTTAGTTTCTACAATTCCAACGTCAGAAATAGGAACCACCTCTTATGCTTTTGAAAGCGCTTGGTCAATATCACATATTATATCATCAATGCTTTCGATTCCTATTGAGAGCCTTACAAAGTCAGGGGTAACACCCGTTGCTCTCTGTTCAGATTCTGACAGTTGTGAATGAGTCGTAGACGCGGGATGAATTACGAGCGACTTTGCGTCTCCGATATTTGCAAGATGAGAGAGAAGCCTAACATTGTTAATAAAATTTTTACCCGCTTCAAGGCCGCCTTTAATTCCAAATCCTACAATTCCGCCCGCGCCCCGTTTAAGATATTTATCGGTAAGTTTTTTCTCTTTGCTTGAATCAAGGCCCGGATAATTGACCCAAGTTACCTTAGGATGTTTTTCGAGAAACTTTGCGACATCCAGAGCGTTTTCACTGTGTCTAACGATTCTTAAATGCAGTGTCTCAAGCCCCTGGAGAATTAAAAACGAATTGAACGGTGATAAAGCAGGGCCGAGATCGCGAAGAAGGGTGACCCTGGCTTTTATAATATAAGCGATATT